>ERZ1034871.344-NODE-344-length-28018-cov-9.892680_pt1 | contig 28018 bp, 27 predicted proteins | sample MGYA00520631_ERZ1034871 | MGnify/ENA primary metagenome ERZ1034871 (study PRJEB33766, sample SAMN09781721) | gut metagenome | biome: gut microbiome | host: Homo sapiens | place: Madagascar | study: EMG produced TPA metagenomics assembly of the PRJNA485056 data set...
AAAATAGAAAATATATAAATAAAAAGGCGGGGCAATCGCTCCGCCTGTGTTTTATCCTGTGTCTTATTTAGTGATGTAAGCAATTCTCCCGCTTTATGTGTGATGAGCGGATCGTCGTCATCATCACCGTCAAATGTCAGTGAGTAGAGCGGGCATGTGTACCAGCCCATCTCGTAATCTACCTCATCGGACGGCTTGACGGCTTCCGCCTCGCCGTCCTCATCAATTTTCCCGAGGAGTACGTATTTCTCTCCATTGAGCTCTTTCTCCTCATAACCGCTGCGATCATGCTCGTCAAATTCAGCGCCATCTGCAAGCGCCTCTTCGACGTAATCGTATTCTGGGCCGACAATCCAATTCATTTCGCCGTCACGAATCATCCCGTTCGCCAAGGCTACCAGCACGATTCTGTCGTCAATGCACTCGTCACGCATCTCTGCTTTGTAAAGCTCGTCAGTCGAGCCCTCGTAGATGCAGGCCCAAGCAGCATTGTGAAGGTCCATTTCCTTCACCTGTGCGATGAGCTCTTCTTTACTCGTCGCTTCAAGTTCCTTGCGGAGATTCGCGGCTAGCATTATTTTTAGAGCGCTTCCGGCTCGCCGATCACGAGATTGAGAAGGTAGACCGGGTCGGTGATGCCAAGGCCGCCTCGGAAGTAGTAGTAACCTCCGTCGTCATCGCACCCGACGAGGTACGGGTTGATGAGCTCTTTTGTGCGATATCTGTAGCACTCATCCTCAAAGTACATCTTCCCATCGTCCTTGTACGCCGCAAAGCCTGGTCTGGCAGGATGCCTAATCGGGTCCCAGCTCTTGAGCGCCTCGATGGCCTCCTCGGTGCGCTCTGGGGCGGTGACACTCCACTCTTCTTCAATGCCCGCGAGCACCGCCATGTGGTCAGCGGTGAGCGGTGTGGCGAGCCATCCTTCTTCGCCGCTGTCGATGCGCTCGGCGACAATCCAGTCGTCGTATGTGCGCACGCTCCATCCGGCGTACGCTACCGACTCAGCCATCGTGCCTTTGCCGCTGGCGCGGTAGCACGCGCGGCGCACGTACTCCGCTAGCGATACGCCATTCTCGTCGGCATACTCGGCAAAGCGCTCGCGCTCGCCTTTCGGCAATCTGATTGCCAGCTGATCGTACGCTTTTTTCTGATACCGCGCATTAGCGCGGAGTTTTGCTTTAAGTACAGCCATTTTTACTCCTCCTTGTAAATCTCGCCGTTATCTCTCGCGACAATTTTGACCTTCAAGCCTTCGGCATTCTCAGCGATATATGCGTGGGCGTCGTCATTTGTCACTTTGATGTGATGCCCTTCATTCATCCTGTCGTATAAGTAGCACGCTGCTTCGTATACGCCGCCATTTTCGTCCCTAGCATAATCTCCGGTGTACTTTCCATTGTCCTCGACGATGTAGTCGCCACTCTTCGAGTGCTTCGTCGTGACAACATGGCCGTCATAGCTACCAATCACTTTGCTTTCTTCGTGCGGCTCTTCCTCTGCCTCTTCCTTCGCATCGGCATCTCCAAGGACGCTCCAGTACGTGTCGAAGCTGCTCGGCATGATGCCCATCTCGAGGCTCTTGTCGAGCATCTCTTTTCTCGAAACGCCTTTCTTTTCCTCTTCCTCGCTGAGCCCCACAACGAGGCGATAATTCTCTTTTGCGACATAGAGCTTCTTGTCGCTCTCTGCCGTCTTGTACACCTCAGCGTACTCCGACAAGAATTTTGCCGGCGCGAGCTCGTCAGCGTCAAAATGACGCATGTCGTATCCTCTTACATTGTAGCGGTTCGTCTTCAGATTGATGAAGCCGAAGTCAGCTTCTTCGGTCTTTTCTTCGCCGTTTACTTCGGCGATGCAGATGAGATTGATGTAGAGGCGATGGTAAGCGCCTTTTTCCCACTCATTCACCTTTGCCACAGCTTTCACGCCCGGGTACTTCTTCTCGACAGCTTCTACAACTGCCGTCATCATTTTCTCCATGTCTGCTACTTTCATTTTGATTACCTCCTGTCGATTTTCTCGGCTTCCTTATCTCTCTTTCTGTCTCTATTATATAATGCTAGCATTATATTGTCAAGAGATTTTTAGCATAATGCTAGCATTATTTTTCTTTTTTTGGCAATAAAAAAAAGAAGCCGACAGCGCAATGCTGTCGGCTTCTTCCGAGAGTATTATATCATAATATGGTTATCTTCTAAGCTGCCTATGCGGCAAATGATGCCCCTCATGATTCAAATGTTTTATAAGCTGCCTACGCAGCAGATAAGCCTGAATCACAAGGCGTCATAAGGTGACGGTGATTATGCTCTTACTATATCACGTGCGTCAGAGATTTGCAAGAAAAATCTTACGCTGGCTGCCTGCCATCACCAGCTGCTGTCTGTGCTACAGTCTTGCTGAGCACGAGCTTGACGACGTAGACGCCGCCCTGCATGAGCAGTGGCAGGACAACGCCATCGCGGATCTTGCACCAGCCGGATTCCGTTTTCGACTGCTCTTTCGTGGCAGCGCAGAAGCTGTCGACGGCATTCTCGGCGACGGGCATGACCTCGCTCAGAATCGTGCTCGTGACATGCTGCTTGACATCCTCGGTCACGTCATCGACGTGCAGTGCATCTACGATATTGTCTCTTACATCTGTCCACTTGCTCATGATTACTCCTCCTTAAAATTGATGGTCGTGAAAGCATAAAAATGTGTACCACAGCGCCATGACATGTCTGCTGCAGATGGTCCGTCTGCCGTCGTATCTGACGGTGATTGTCGTGCCGTCGCGGTGCATCCGCAGGGCTTCGCCCTCATCCGGACTCTGGCCGAGCCATCTGTGGTCCCCGTCGGCGAGCCAGGCCGCAAATTCTGGCACACGGCACAGCTCGACGAGATTGTACCAGCGGCCGCGGGCAGCATCCCGCTCCATCTTGCGCTGTGATTTTAGACTGATTTTCTTCATCTGTCCAATTTTGCGCTCTTTTTTAGACTAAGCCTCTTTGCTTGTCCAATTTGTGCTCCTTTTTAGACTTAGGTGCTGTGCTGGCGGTACCAATTTGCCTTGCCGCGCAGGACATTCCCGCCGGTCGCCGGGTCGTCGTAGTCCACCGTGTACTCCCCGCTCTCATCCGTGCCGAGGTACTGCAGATCCCAGCGCTCGCAAGTATTCTGTGGGCCGTACGGACCGCCAGGATAATCGATGTCCAGACCGTCCGCATTATCCGCCGCCTCGCCGTGCGTCATGACGTGCTCACGGTCAATCGTGAGCCATAGGCCGTCAGCTACTGCGCAAGTAGCCTGGGCGATTGCCTCAATCTGCTGCGGCGTCGGTGGCTCATCGCCAAGATTATTTGTTGTCGCTCCCGCGCAGCAGCAGAGCGAGATGCCGACTGAGCCGCTATTGCGATAGTACGTATGCGCGAGGACGTCAGCAAGATTGTCGGTCGAGACGTAAATCTTGCCGTCTCCCGTGATATTGACATGATAATCGTCAAATTTTTGGAAGTAGTGCCCTGCAGACCAATGCAGATAGACCTTTGGCTCGCGGCCGTGCTCTCTTGCCGCCTCCCAGATATCCTCGCGGGCGGCTTCGGCGAGCTGGCGCAGCTCATCAATGCTTACCTCTCTCATGTCAATCATCCTCCTTTTTATCAGGATACGGCGACATCTCAAGCAGAGATACGTCCATCCTCGCAATCTCATCCTCGTAAAAATGGTATTGCCGCGCGAGGGCGGCAAATTCGGCGTATGCTCTAAAAAGTACATGCCATTCTAGCGCTGATATCACTTGCTACGACCTTCCTTCTCCTCTGTGAGCTGCTCGAGCGTCTCCTTGAGGCGCGCTGGTATCGGCACGCCCGCCTTGGCGGCATTCTCGACAATGCTCAAGCCCTCATTGCCCAGAAAAAAGTATGTGACTGCGATGCAGATGATCTGCTGATGCATTGCTGTATCGAGCACGTGCCCGAGCGACACAAGCAGCAGGATCATGATTTTTTTGAGGATGCCGCGAAAGCCGCGCTGACTATTGAGTGACAGTGCTGGATTGATGTATGCTGCAATGACGCCGCTGATGTAATCAATCAGCATCGCGACGACCAGCGCCGCGAGCGCATCGCTCCAAGCTCCAAAAAGTATCTCCGCTGCCACTCCCACCGCTCCCGTAATCATACCCCATACTGCTTCGATGCGTACCGGCACGAGCTGGCGCAGGGCCTCGACAATTTCGCTCATAGCACCGCCTCCCAGTCGTCGGCAAAGATATCAGCGTCCGTCGCCGTGTAAGGCATCGGCTCACAATCTATCGATTGTACGACAAGATATGCTCGTACTCCCTCGCGCGTGTACTTTGCATAGATGACATCGCGGCAAACCCACCCCTCGCGCGTCATCTTTTGCCCAGCTTTCATCCGCTCGAGCGCATCTCCAAAAGTCATGCTTTGTCCTCCATCGCTCTGCTTTCCGCATTTGCCGAGGCTGCCGCCTCATCGGCTTTTGTCTCATTTCTCTCCGGTACATACCCGATAACACACTCTGGGTTCTGGCACGTACCATCCGCACGGAGCTTATGGGCGCAATACGGACAACGTTTCGGCAATGTAAATTTCTTTCTAGCCATTCAAATCACTCCTCACCATAATATTCCTGCAAACCAGCATAATCCTGCTGTACACTTGCAACGGCCTTTGCGTCGTTTCTCAGCATAGCGACATTGAGGTTGTTAATGCACTCGTTCTGCATAGATTCATATTCCTCTTTTGCAATCTGCTCGTCGGTCTTGAGCGGCTTCGGCGTGTATACCCTATACTGCCATGCACCGTTCTTCCATACCAGTTCATAGCCTTTCTTTGAGAGCGGAGGAACAACAGGCGTTGTGCGCGTAGGATAAATCCAATCGCCATTGTCTGCTCTATCCGTGGCATCCAGTACAATAGCCTTGAGTAATACGCCTTCTGCATCGTACTGATAGACAACTTTATTTTCCTTGATATTGAACATAAGCATCACTCCTTTTTCTTCTTGTTAAATACCTAGTGCCGCCCACGAGATTTGGCCGCCGCGAGCACTCCATGTAAAACCTGTATTGCTTTTGTTAAAGAGGGCGGCCCCGCTCTTATATCGTGTTTGTGTCACGAGCACTACGAAACACGTAGAAGGGAAAGCGATAGGAAAGGTGGAGTTGCTATTTCCACCTTCGTCATCTCCGCTCGCATTTCCCCACTGTAGAATCAGGCCGTTCGCGAATTTCGCATAGCCGTTCTCCGTGAGCGACGCCGCGACGATACCGACCGTGTTTGCCGCTGCTATTTTCTTGAGCAAGTCACTAGCATGATACCCGTCTACTGTATCTGCATTCGTAGCAGTAGCAGAGTTGATATTCCAACTACCTTTATTCTCAACGAGACGCGTCCAACCAACTTCCTTGCCCTTTGCAATGCCTCCTATCCAAACGCCGTCATTACCGTTATCTGTGATATACAGCTTACCGTTATAAGCCGTGCCGCCCAGGCCTGTCTGGATAACGAGGCCATTGTTCGGGACATTATCGTCGCCCCGGTGTGCTTCCTTGACAGTAAACAGTTTATCCGTTGCAACAGATGGAGAGTCAGCACTATAGTAAATTTTGCCGCTTACATTGCTTGCCGTGGTCGCGCTAGTCGCGCTATCAGCGTTACCAGAGATATTGCCGCCGATAGTCTTGTTAAAATTGATATTGCCGCCGTCATAAGAGATACGCGCATAGTCGGCGTCGTTCGCTTTATTGAAGAGAGCGATACCCGTCTCGCCGTTCGCGCCCTTAACGCAAAACGTACCGCTAATGTTATGGTCGCCCATGTAACTATCGTCGCCAACGATGTTCCATGTGCCGTTTGCAAAATTCAGCGCGCCCGACATAGTGCCGCCGCTTTTGGGGAGCGCATAACTTCCATAATTCCTGCTGTCTAGTACAACGTCGGTTGTAGTATTATTGCTCCGCAAGTTAAGCAGGTCCTCGCCATCCGACAAGCGCTTACCGACTGCGCCGAGGAATTTTGACTTAGACGAGAAACGGACGCCGCTCATATTGTCATCAGATGTTTTCTTGACTTCGGGAAGCGCGTTCAAGTCTGTCGAATTGAACGTTATCTTACCCATTGCAGTGTCTCCTGCTTTCTTCAAGTACGTTGCCGCAATATCGGCGCCGTTCTTGTCATTCGTCGCCTTGGTAGCTGTTCCATCCAGATTCCCTGTGAAAGTCGTTGCCGTAACAGTGTTGAATTTAACGTCCTTGCCAAGTTCAGCAAACAGGCTCATGTCTATAGCACCGCCAAAATTATCCCAGTCCTCACCGTTCCAGACAACGTTATCTCCTGCGTTTACACCGTGTTCTTTATCGGCGTTCTTTACATTATACGAATAACCAACCTGCGGATTCGTCGGCAAATCAGAGTAATTATCGACAGAACCCTGATAGGTAATCATCTTCGCTAATGATTCTTTTACTGCCTCTACATCGGCTAGACATTTCTCTGCATTGGCCTTTGCTGTATCGACAATGGATTGAATCGCCTGTGCCGCCGCAAGAGCTTCCTGGGCTTTCTGCATATATTCCTTTGCCGTGTCCATGTAAGATTTAGCGTTAGATTCAGATGCAGCCGCATTAGATTTCGATGTGCTTGCGTTGTCTTCGGATGTTTTGGCAGCGGTCTCGCTTGCCTTAGCATTTGTCTCAGAGGTCCTTGCGGCAGACTCCGAGGTTTTTGCATTGGATGCAGACTTAGCAGCGTTTGTCTCGCTTGTCTTAGCATTCGTTTCAGAGGTCTTCGATGCGGTCTCAGATGCTTTGGCATTGGATTCAGAGCTATATGCACTGATAGCACGATCTCTTGCATATAATGCCCATGATTTTGACGATTGAGTTTTGCCAGTAGTACTATCTGTATCATTTACCGAATCGGGGGAATCACTGGACTCTGCCCATTTCTTGGCTAAATCAGCACTATTCGATGCATTGGTTTCATAGGTCTTGGCGCTAACTTCGGAGGCTTTAGCATTAATTTCACTTGTTTTAGCATTGGTCTCAGAGAGCTTACTTGCAGTTTCCGAAGCCTTAGCATTAGATACACCGGTTGCCAGTGCATCCATATGAGCCTTTGCCTCTGCTTCATACTGTTTAGCATTAGTTTCAGACATTTTACTTGCAGTCTCAGAAGCCTTTGCCGCAGTCTCAGAGGTCTTAGCATTGGTCTCACTCGTAGCAGCATTGGTTGCACTGGTAGATGCTTCGTTTGCCTTGTTTGATGCCACGGTTGCATAGTCAGCAATGAACTGCTCAAGTTTCTTATTGGATGCGTTGAGCTTTTCAGCCTTATCAATGCAACTCTTAATCTCTGCAAGGGTATCATTGGCTTCTGTTGATTTTGTCACAACATCGTCACGGTACGTTTTTGCATTTGTTGCAGATTCTAATGCGGCCTGTGCCTGCTTCTTCGCTTCTTCTGCCTGTGCTTTAGCAGCCGTTGCACCAAACGAGCTATTGTTCTTCATCTCGTTGTACATATCAGTTACAGACTGCTTAATGGCTTCCAAATCGGACGTATCTTTTACATCGTCTACATTCTCTTTTAACCACCGTAAGTTCTCAGCGATAATGTCATAGATACCGCTGTTATCCGATGTGGCAAATGGACTATTCTTACCAACTACACCGTCTTTTGTAATGGTGTCATTGGCGTCACGCTGTTCTAAATACTGGAATCCTGCGTTTAACATATTGTATCATTCACCTTCTCATGAATCGCTTATTGTATACGGACTATTATGCCGGTCTGTGCAGAGGAAAAAGGCATTACCAGAAGCAAGAGCTACATCTGCCGTGGTGTTGAATGTGTAGTTATTAATCGTGATGGATATATCTGCCTGTCCAAAGCCGTTAGCTAGCGTCTTTTCCGTCGTTAATACGAAATATATCTTAACTTTAGCTCCACTGCTTACCGCGACGGACGAAGAATCACTACCACTATACGTATCCTTTTTCCAGCTTTGAGGTGCACTGCATAGCCTTTTCGATACCTTGTTTGTCCCATTTACATCTATTTTTATATCAAGATACGCATTGCCGCCCTCCTCATATTGGTAGTCACCTTCTGAGTCCCTTCCAGACTCATGTGATTTATTCACTAATTTCCACGTGATATTATTTGTGAACGTTGTGGCACCTTCTGGGATAGTTATTTCTACACCATTGTATGCGTACGTCCCTGAATTTGTCGTTGAACCTGTTACTAATTTATTCACAGGGATACTACCACCAGAACCAGCCTTGAGTACCGTGCGGCATACAGCTTGGAACCCATTGACCGTTACATTCTGTGGACGACAATCAAGGTAAAGATTTGTACTAGTATAATTTGAAAGGGATGTCTGTAAGCTAATTGGCGTGACAATGACGTTTGGTACTGTCTTCCACGGTTTAGTGAATTTAACCCACTGACCATCCTTTACTGTACCCATAATCATAGCACCGACCATTGCAAAAGTATTGCCGTTACCGTCGTGAAATTCCATGCCATTAGAACCGTGTACAACATAGGAACCATCGTTACCTCTAACAGTGAGCCCGTTAGTATCTAATGTAGCTCCGCCACCTTTAATACCTTGATTTGCTGTGAGCTCGATGATACTCGCCGCGAGCTTATCCGCTGTAATTGCCCCGGCTTTTATCATCCCGTTTGTGATGACATTACCATCAATGAGCGTGTCAGCAGTGATGTGTAGCAGTTCGCTCAAGATGGACACTGCCGTCGGCGTCAGATTGATGTACGACATGAGCTGGCCGCTCTGTCCCATCTCTTTGAGATTGTCAGCTGTCACGCGCATCTGGATTGCGTTGACCATCTGAGCGATGGCCGAATAAGCTGCGCTGGCTTTTTGCGTGTCGCTCAGATTTGTGACGACACTCGTGATCTTGTCTGCATTCTGTGTGATCTGCGATGATAGATTTTTCTGCACATCTTGCACGGTCCCTCTAATCTCGTCATCGGTCTTTTTGAGTTCCGACACCTTTTGGTTGAGATTCGGTAGGGCATCCTGCGCATCTTTGATCGCATCTTGGATGGTTTTGTCCATTAAGGATAAGCCCAGCGACTCATCTTCGATGTACTTCGGGTCGATATGTGGATCGATGACGGCTTGGTACTCGGCAGTCTGGTAGCCTTCGCCAAATATGTCGTAGTAGCAGGCTGTGACGGTGTAGATGCCAGCTTGATTGGAGTACGTGTAGTGCGTATTCTTACCGATGTCAATCGGCCGGTGCTCGATGTAGAGGCGGACGCCGTCGGCTCCGGCTGGGATGTCCGGCACTGAGATATTGACGGCCAGGATGGCCTTCTCGATTGTCAAGCCGCCCGGTGCGCCTAGCACTGGATAGTCATAGCTCAGCGATGCCGGGTAGCTGTACTTTTTTGTCGCGTTGTGCACGTAGAGATATATCGTCGCTTTGCGGACCGGCATCGACTCGATCGTGATGCTCGTGCCCTGCGCACGTGCGAGCAGGTTGTAGGCTGCACCTGGATTTTGATCGTACCGCAGCTCGTAGTAATCGACATCCGAATTTGTGACATCGCTCCACGTAAAAGTAAATCCCTTGCCGAGCACAAAATCCTTGTGGAATCCGATCGGCGTGTCGGGTATGGTCTGCTTTGCTTCGACTTTAATCTCGACATACGTCGCGTCTGCATCCGGCGTGGTAAATCCATTGATATCTTCGGCGACGAGCTTGATGCGATACGTGTCGCCAAGCTGTGCGGCGGGGATTGTGACGCGGCTCGTGCCTTTGCCTGCGTAGCGCCAGTCGGCATAGTAGCCGAGCTCGTCGGCAGGCACGCCCTCCGGCAGTGCTCCGGTCAGCTTAGTCATGTCGATGTGATTGGTCTTGTAGTAGACGGCGACATCGGCGACGGCGGCCGTTGCTGGCAGGCCGAAGCTCACGACGATGTCGTAGCCGGTCGCGCCGTCCTGGTATTGGCGGTAAATCGTGTATGCCGAAGCGTCGGTGACTTTGCCCGGCATCGCAATGGAGCCGATGCCGCTGAGCGTCTCGCCGAATGTATTACCGTCTTTATCAATCGACTCGACGTAGAAGACGTATTGCCCAGCATCCTGCGTCGGCACGTAGCACGATGTCGCGGTCTGTGCCGTGCTTACCTTATCACACTGCTGCATGGTCATACCGTACTTACCGCGGTAGACATTGTAGCCAGCGACGGCCGCACCGGTCGCTCCACGCCACGACAGGTTGAAGCCCTTGCCGACAAGCATGACGACGAGATTGCTTGCATTATTGACGGTGTAGGTCGTGCCGTGCACGTGCAGGCTTGTCGTCTTGCTGTCAGCTGTCAGCGCATCAAAGATGCTGTAGACGGTGATGTCGTAGTCATCGCCCTGACGCACGCCGTGGAAGACATGTGTCGTCATCCGCGTGCTCACCTGCTCGTCGTAGTCGCTCGTGCGCGACTTGATGCGCACGATGTAGCTCTCTGGCGCCGTGCCGGTGTGGTCGAGCTGCCAAGTTACGCGGGCATTTGAGACCGTGCTTCTGTCGGCGGTGTACGACTCCTCCGACGCCGTCAGTGATGTGATTTTAGCGACGGTCGGCGTACTTGTATAATCGATGACAGGATATTTGCTGTAGTCGAGCTCATCACTGTACATCGCCTCATCATACTCGGCGAGCTTGAGCGAGACCTTGAGGTCGCCGTCGCGCGAGGCGTTGACGATGCGAAAAGGCTTTACGGCCTTGTCGAGCTCGCCGAAGGCGTAATTGTCAAAGCGCTGTGGGAGCTGCGTACTCTCAAATGGCGTCACGAGCTTGAGTGTATCGGTCTCCGTGGTCTCGGCGATGACCTCACGGCGGATCAGCGCATCATTGCTCAGTGAGATGTAGATCTCGTACTTTTTCGCCGCGTCGAGCTGCACCGTCTTGTCGAGTGTGACCGTCGTTGTGGTCGCCGAGACGATGCGGCCGGACGCGATGCCGAGGCGGCTCACGGCATGATTGAAGCCGACGATATCGCCGTACTCGGCGACGATGGCGTCGATGTCGGCCGAAAGCTCGATAAATTGCAGCTGTCTCTCATTTGTCGCGAGTGCCGTGATGGCCTCGCGATACGCCTGCGAGCGGCGCTTGACGCCGAAGAGCGTGAGCTGGGCAGTATTGTCGCTCGAGCGGTCTGTATTGTAATTGGGCGAGCGGACAGTCATGACGGTATTTTTAAAGTCATTCTGGCCGTCATTGTACGTGACCTCGATGGCCCTCGCGCGGTCCTCGGTGCTGCTAAAAGAGCCCTTGACTGACGAGACCGTTGTCCTTCCCTCGCCGAAGATCTGCGTGATATGGCCAGGCCGGTCGACGACGATGCCAATATTGCGGCCGTGTGGGATGATGACCGCATGGCCGACATTGGCCGCCTTCTGCGCGGCGGTCCAGCGCTTCTGCGCGGTATCAAAAAAGGCGTCAAAGCGGTAGCGCGGCTCTTTCTCGCCGTCTTGATTTGTGATTTCCTCGTCGGCGTAGGCGGCGGCCGACTTCCATTGCTGCCAATAGGCATCGAGGCAGCTGGCCGGATAGCCCGAGACGACGTACTCATTTTCGCCGGTCTTGATATTCTTCAAGCTACGGCACCCATGTAGGATGTCGTAGCAAGCCCAAATCGGGTTGTCAGCCGCCCGCTGCTCGTAGTAGCCGGTCTCGGGATTGTGTACAAGTACCGTCTTGCGCGTCTGCCGCCAATTTAGCGACGGTACGCCGCCCGACAGCTGATTATTTGCTTTGATACGCAGCGCGACGAGGACCTTATTGGGTCTGCTGTAGATGCCGTCGATGTACGACGTCATGATCGACCAATTTACCATGCTCTGGTATCTCGACGACGTCGGCTTATTGACGGCCGTCACGCGGACGTCGTACTGGCCCGCCTCGAGGCCGGTTACGGAAAAAGTGCGGCGCAGGGCGCTATTCGTCGCGGCGGTCACGCTGTAGTGATATCCCGTATCTCCCTTTTTAAAATTGTGCCAGCTGTCGCTCTGTCCCTTGCGGTACTCAAGTAAAAAAGTCGCCGTTGCGTTGTCGTAGTCGCCTTTATCATTGACATGATAGAGACCGGCCGGAAATTCAAGCGTGACATCGAGCGCCGACGCTTTGGTGCTGTCGCTCGTGCGCGCGACGGCCTGGCCCTGTACGAGCTCGACGCCGATGCTCTGGTCGAGCGGCGTATTTTTGAAGAAGGATATCGGCTTTTGGTCATTCGTGCCGAGGCGCGTCTCGAGCTGGACGCCCGAGAAATTGCCGATATCGGTGTAGTCGATGCGGATATTGTCGATGCTGTCGACAGGGCCATAGCCGCCGCAGTAGAGCAGATTGAGATATTGCTCATTATTGACCGTCTCGACATGCTGCTCGAGGAGCTGAGCTGCAGGGATGCACTCGCCATATATTTCGCCGACGACTGTACCTGCCGTTGTGGTCGGCGTCGGCAGGTCCCATCCGTAGGTCTGTGTTGTCTCATGGTCATTCCAGTTGATGTTGTCAACTGCTTGTGGAAAGACGGCATTGATGATTTTGCCGCCGAGAAACATAACAGCGCCGCTCGCGAGGAGCGCGCCGATGTGGCCCGCGCGGAATGCCGTGCCGAGTCCCTTCCATAAGCCGCCCGCGATATTACTCGAGTAGACCGAGAGGGCAATCATCGCGACGAGGCCGAGCACGCGCATGATGCCTTTACCAGCGATGTGTGGGATGACGACAATCTGCGAGCCGTCGAGCGGTGTCGTCTCGTCAGGATGCTCGACGAGATTGCCATCGATGTAGACGTCGCGTCCCTCCGTCTCGACATACGCGGTGACTTTGCCGCCCGTGTAGCAGATCTCCTCGATCTCGCGCCTTGTCGGCTCAAATGGATTTGCAATCCTTACAATCTGTATCAATGCCATCCTCCTCCCGGGCTGTAATACCCGACGATGCGCGACTGCCAGCGCCGCAGCCGGTCGACGCAGACGCCAGTCGGCAGGTAAGCGTGCAAAAATCTACCGTCGCCGACGTAGATGCCGACATGATTCGCCCAAAGCCCCGGTGTCAGCCGCAGCAATACGAGGCAACCTACGCGCGGCCCGTCGAGGCTAATCCAGTCATCTTCCTGGCGCTTCATTGTCCCGGCGATGTCGGCCGCCTCAATCGCTGAGATATGATAATCCGGCACCTCGCAGCCCTGCCGCCTGAATGCCTCCTTGACGAGCCCCCAGCAGTCCAGGCCGCTCTTAGCATCCCGCCCGCCGTCGATAAAAGGAATGCCAACCAGGTCGTCATATGTAAAATCCATGATTTACACCTTCTTCGCGCCCTCGATGCGCTCTTTTGCTATCTCAAAATACTTGCTGTCCCGCTCGATACCGATAAAGTCACGCCCCGTCTCGAGGCACGCGACGCCAGTCGAGCCACTGCCCATGCAGTTGTCGAGCACGACTTCGCCTGGCCGCGTATACATCCCGACCAGCCACGCGAGCAGTTCTGTCGGTTTCTCGGTCGGATGGTGGCTGCCTCGAGGTGACGGCGCATGGTACACCGTCGTGTTGCAGCGCCGCCCGTCGCGGTTTTCTGTAACGACTCTCTCGTACCCCCCCCAATTTTCTGACGTCCGGCCAGTCATGCTCCTATACGGCTTTCCCATCCTGCCCTTGCGGTTGTAGTACGGCAGGTGCTTGTAAAAGACCTCGATATTTTCATGGGCCTTGAGCGGTTTACGATTTGCATTAAGAAAATCCGTGCCCTGCGGTTTTGCCCAGATAATCTCGTAGCGGTACAGCTTGAGATTGGAGAGGATGAGCTGCGCCGTAAAAGGCGGATTTGAGAAGAGCACGATTGCCGCATTGTCCTTGGCGATGCGCTCGTACTGCTCCCAGAGCGGCCCCATCGGTATGATGGCGTCCCACTTATTGCGCGTACATCCATACGGCAGGTCACAAAGTACCATGTCGACGCTCTTATCCTCAAGCTGCTGCATGATCTCCAGGCAGTCTCCCTGATAAAGTCTCATGCTGTCATCTCCCTGTCTGGATGCCTGGCTCGCCGCCGAAGCGCTCGGGGATGAGGCAGGACGCCAAGTTGTTTTTACACGTCTTGTCGCCCGCGTAGCCGCAGCGGATGTCGCCGCAGATGAACGGGCAGAAGTCTGTGAGGTACTTCTGCGCCGGAAAGCGGTTGGCGAGCTCGGGCGATGCGCCGAGTGTGAAAGTAATCCACTGCTCGTCGTAGGTCGTCTCAGTGATCTGGTACTCCATTTCGAGCTCCGGCTTGTCGGAGTCGAGGCATTTTGCGTGCACGACGTAGAGCTTGACGCGCGCGTCGGTCAGTCCGCCGTACTTTTGCAAGTATGTCGTGATGAGTCCCTGGCCGGATGAGATCTTGAGATTGAGTGCAGGCAGGGTCTTGCCGTCCTCCTCGCTGTCCTCGATGTCGATTGGGAAGGCCGTCCATGTCTTGCCTGCCCACTTGATGTCGTCAGTATTGCGTACGAGCCGGATGTCCTCAGCCAGCTGCGTGTGATTGATGTCAAAGAGCATCAAAAAGGGCGCGTCGGTCGAGAGCTTATTCTTCTCGAGCGTCGCAATCTTAGAAAATTCGAGCACGCTTACACCTCCTCAAATTTGAGCACGCCCTGCCATCCGTACGGGTGATTTTCCTGCCATTCAAGTGCGTCGATAAAGCGCACGACGTGGGCCTCTTTTGTATTCCAATCGGTCCAAGCGAATTGCTGGTAAGTGCCGACCTGCCGAAAAAATGCTTTGAGCTTGTCGAAGTCGGCTTTGCTCACGCCGACCCACGCATACGTCCATGTCTCGACCATGCGGGTCGTACGTGGCCTCGTCTTTTTGTAGTTGGCGTCGCTCGTGACGCTGATCGTGCTGTCCTGCAGTTTATCCTTGTACGAGTCACCCGCACCCGACGAGGATGCGATGTTGGGCTCCGGGAAATCTGTCGGAAAAGTGTATGTCTCTGCCATTACATTGTCCCCTTGAGTGCCGTCTTGAGATTGCGCCCGAAGCCGCCGCGGTCACGCTGGGCACCGTCGACGACGACGTCTAGCACCCACTTGCCGAGGTCCTCGTTAAAGCCACTCCGCTGGACGCTAACCTCCGAGCTCGTCTTATTTGTGATGTTGACGACGACGCCGCCGCCCTTGCCGCCATTGCCGCTCATTGCTTTGAGGTTGCGGTCATTGAGTGGGATGACAGCCTCGTGCTCGCCGCCTTCGCCGATCATCGCAAGAGTCGGTGCGGTGACAATGCCGCCCGATGCAAAGCCCGGCACCTTGAGGTGACTGGCAAAATTGGCTGTGTTGGCGATACCGCTTGTAAATTGTGTCACCGGCGAGACGCCTGCGAAGCCAAAGGTATTGCTGTGCTGCACGCCGCCGAAATTGTACGCCGCCGAGGTGCCACCGCGTGAGCCGCTGAAAATGCCGAGGATGCTTGTCATCCAGCTCGCGGCGAGGCGCTGCGCGGCAATCTTTGCCATCATGCTCAGCACGGAATTGCCAAAATCCTGCAGGGCCGCTTTGGCTCCCTTGGTACCGCGGATAAATTCGGTCATGCTGTCGGTCATCGTGCTGTAGAGATTGTCCGATACATCCGCAATGTAGCCAATCATGCTGCCATGCGCATCCTGCCAGATCTTGACGTACTCTTTTGCGAGCTTGCGCTCGGCCTCGCGATTGAGCGACTCCTCGCCTGCCTTCATTCCCGTTGACTTGTCAGCCGTGCCGTTAGCCTTGATGACCGGCGTGCCCATGTAGGCTACTAGCTGAGCGAGGTTGCCCTCTTCGACGAGGTACTCGACATACTTGTCGTGAGCTTCCTGCTTTGCCTTGCGCTGCTTGTCCTGGGCCTCGTCGACCTGTGCATAGTACCAGTCGCTGATTTTTCGGCGCGTCTCGTAGTCATTCTTGTCGCGCATCAGCTCTTTTTCTTTCTTCTCGCGCTCGCGGTCGAGCTTGATGATAGTCTGCTGGTACTCGATGTCGGCCGACTCCTCATAATCGTGGTGCTGCTGTGCAAGTGCCGCCCGCGACGTCAGCTCGAAGTCTCGCCATGCCTCGCGCCATTTTTTTAAAAATTTTGAGGTCGTCTCCTCGGTATACTTGCCGAGTTCCTCTTTGAGCTTGGTGATGATTTCTGTCGGTGCGCCCTCAGCCTGCAGCTGGCGGATTTTTGCCGCCTTGCCAGCAATATCCTCGGTCATCTTAGTCCACTCTTGCTGATATGCATAGCCGCTGTCTTTGAGCACACTCGCCCGCAGCTCAGCGAGCATCTTGTTGGCGTCATCCGTCGCTTTTTTGATGCGTTTCGCCGCCTCGTCAGCTGCTTTTTGTGATGCGTCGACGGTCGTCTTGATAGTCTGCCCGCCCGTCATCTTGTCCATGTCGATATAGCCAGCATAGCTATAGCCGCTGTAGTACGAGTCAAGTCCTGTCGAGTGCTTGACGCCGTGCGTGTCGCTGGATATCCAGCCACCCGCACCATCTGATACGCCAATATGCGCCCACGGGTTGTCTGCCGCGCCATCGCTCCATACGACAAGCGATCCTTTTGGCGCCGTCTGGCCGCTTGATGCGTCTACCCATGCACCATTAGCCTGCGCAGTATCGACCCAATCTTTGACGAGGTCGCTGATGATACCCGTGTTCGCGCCGATTCCTTGTGCGAGATACGATACAAAGTGGGCGCATGTATTTACGCCGAGCTGCTCACCGATATTTTTCGCCGCCTCGTCGTACATCGATACGCCAATCGGCACATCAATGACCGAGGTCTGTGGCTGCCCGCCGCCAGTCATCGCCACTTGCGACGTTGTCATTGAGCCATAGTACCCCTCGACTTTTGATACGTAATCTGGATTTGCTCTCGGGTTGGCATGGCCAAGGTTATATGCCGATATCGCATCCTCAGTGTTGCCGCCATACTGCGTCAGCAAATACTGCAGGTATCCAGCCATCGCCATAATGTTGTCATTAGGGTCGCTGCCCTCGCCGTAGCCGCGGCCGCCGCCGAATTGGTTGGCGATATCCTGCGATATCTGCCCAAGTCCCCAATGTGCATGGTCTGACGACCACACATTCGACTTGCCATGTGACTCAGTCTTGATGATTGCGGCAATCAAGGCTGGGTCCAATCCCCAATATGCACCAGCATACTCAATCTCATTTGCCCATTGCGCTAGTTCTGGATCATCCTCAAAAGAGTATTTTGTCCGCATCGGTGTTGACACCGATGCAATGGCCCCCGCACTACCGCCGCTAGACGACGCACCGCCACCGCCGCCCGAGCCTCCCGAGATACCCGTACCACCAAGTGTATCTTTCAAGGAGTCAGCCAGCTGCTGCGCATTCGCCTCAGCCTCTTTTATTTTTTCGTCTGCCTCTTCTTGATTCAGTTTTGCAACATAGTCCGGGTCATCTTTATGGCGATTCCACCACTGGTCCTGCAGGCCGCTTATCACGTCCGGGTCTGTGACTGTGCTCCACGTCGAGCCGTGGTCTGTAAATGCATCCGATACCAATGGATTTACGCCAGCGCCCTGTCCTTGTAATGCGTTGACCATTGCAATATTGGTGTCTACGCCAGCCGATTTCTGTTCCCAGACGCCCTGGTCCTTATTCCAGCGGTACGTTGTGCCGTCCTGCTCAAATTCATTTGATTTCTTTTCGGCGAGGAGTCCTTGGCGGTATTGGTATAAACAGTATGCCGCATAGGCGATAGCTGCGCCGACGCCTACCCAGCCGCCAGCTAGCGCCCAAACAGCGCTTGTGAGTCTCACAACGCTACTGCGCGCGACAGCCATAGCCGAGACCGTTCTTGTCCCAGACTCTACCGCCTTGACGCCTGTCGTGGCCGTCGCTACCGTCAGAGCCTCCTGCTCTACTTTTGTCGACGCGACTGCCGCTTTGGAGACATTCTCAGCTGTCACTTTTTTGGCTGCTGTCTCGCCCGCCGTTGCGCCAGTGACGACTTCTGATGCAGTCAATGCGTCTTGTGCCACAGTAGTCTCAGCCACTGCAGCTTCGGCGGCTACATTTGCTTCGACAATGCGTCCCGACGCGACCGTAGCGGCGTCGGCTTTGGCCACCTCGCTCTCTGCTGCGAGTGTATTGCCCTCGACGATACGCGATGCGGACGCACCTGCAGCGGTATTTGCCTCGGAGATCTGTGCGGCTGCTTTTTCAGCCGCCCCGGCCTTGGCCTGCTCGGCCTCGGCGGCAATCTCTACTTCTCTGGCCTTCTGCGTCTGGTAGCTCAAAAAAGTCTTTTCCATCGCCGCCCGCTCTTTGAGCTGAGCTTCTTCGAGGGCGATGGTGCGCTGAGTCGTAAATTCCGTGACGAGGCGCGTCTTCTCGGCCTCGGTGGCCTCCATCTTTTGGACGGTCCTCTCGTACGCCTTGATTTCTTTATTTGCCGCGGCTTGCATCGCGGTCATGCGTCTCGTGATGGCGCGCTGCTGCACTTTTGTAATCTCAGCCTGCGTCTTCTCGGCCTCGGCGACCTCGGCATTATTGCCGAGTGCTTTACCGATGGTTGTCTTGACGGCTGAGCCTGCCTTTGTGCTGATAGCACGGACGGCCTGGATGGATTTGTAGATAGCGTAGAGCTTGACGAGGTCGGTCGTCAGCGTTTTGATCTGCGTGCTGTTATTTTTGATAAAGACAGCTGCTTCGCTGAGCCCCTTGAGGACGACGGGCATGAATTCCTTCGCGAGCGGCGCGAGTGCCGCACCGCCCGCGACTTTGAGCTGGCCGAATTGCATATTGACGAGCTTCATTTCCTGGTCGAGCTCGTGCATCTGCTTCGGGTCGATCATGCCGGACGACTTGACTTGCGCGGCCTTTTCTTTCGCCTCAGCGTACTCGCGCAGGGTCTGCGTCAATGACAGCCCCTTCGCCCCCAGCGTATTCATAATGAATTCCTGGCCGTAGCCCGCTTTCTCGGCCTTTTTGTAGCCCTCGGCCAGCTGCTCCATCTGCTGATTGAGCGGCAGCAGGTGGCCCTGTTGGTCTTTAAGTGAGATGCCAAGCGCGTCAAAGATCTGCTGCGTCTTCTGTGCCGCCGAGCCGCCGCCCGTCAGGGTCTTGTCGAGCTTCATGATGGCCTTGCTGGCGGCGTCCGCGTCGCCGCCTGTCAGCGACAAGATGCGTTTGAATTCGCCCGCCTGTGCCGCCGTGACACCCATACGCTGCGACAGCTGGTATGTGCTCTCGCCTGCAGCTACTGCGCCCGAGATCAGCGAGGTCAGGCCGAAGCCGCCCGCCGCGACGCCCGCGAATTTTGTGAAAGAGCCGATGAGTGACTCGACTTTGCTCGTCGTGCTCGTCAGCGCTCCCTGCATCGTGTCGAGAGGCTTGACATCGCCAAAGGTCTGATTGATGGCGGTCTTTGACTCGCCCAGCTCTTTGCGCAGGCCCGATGAGTCAGCGCCAATCTTGATAAGCAGCTCTGATATGGTCGACAATTTCTTCACCTCTCGATTGATACATGATTATTCTTTTTTGTCCGAGTCGCTCTTCGATTTGTCGAAGCTCTTGAAGTATTCCGCCTCATCCTCGGCCTGCCGATTTTTCTTCTCCTTGATCTCCTCGGCTGTGTAGTAGAGCGGGTCGAAAATCTGATCTGGGCTTATCGGGTCTTTGAGATGTGGATTTATCAGCATCGCGACAAAGTAGGAGCGACGGTAATCCTCATCCTTGCGCCGCGCCTCGCTCGCCTCGACGAGCATACGGAATTCGCCCGGCGTCAGCTCCTCAAATTCCGTCGGCTTCAGGCCGATGCGATAGGCCACCGGCTCACTCTTCTCCACCCACTCGCAGAAGGACTTTACTTTTTCTCCGTCTCGGTCTCGCCGGTCTTTGCTGTCATCGGCTCTGGCGTCCGGATCCGAAAAAGGCCGGTTTGCTCGATGGCGAGCAGGATGTAGCCCGTCAGCTCATTGAGCTCCATGCCATTCTCAAAGGCATCCTCGATGACTTTGTAGGGGTCAAATTTGTCTGGCATCCCCTGCAGGCCGTACTTGAGGCCATAGGCTGTGAAATCTACAGTCATACTGCGCATCCACTCTGCCTGCGTGCCCGCTATAATTGACAAAATGGAGCGCCCGATCGAGCGCTCCATGTTTGCCAACGCGCGAATTGAAAAGACGAGCGTGTACTCGCGCTCGCCGATTTTAAACGTCGTTGGTTTTTTCAATTTCTATTCTCCTCTCGAGCTTATGCACCTACGCCGGGCGTCGTGGTCGTCGAGGCCGTGTAGGTAGCATCCTTCTTGACATCACTGATTGCGCCGACGCCGCTGAGCGTCGCCGTGTAGGTCGCGACGGCCGTGTAGCTCGTGTCCTTGGTCAGCTTGGTGACGTAGCACCAGCCCTCCTGATAATTGCCCTCTTTGTCGATAAAGCGGACGTGAGCCTGCTTGCTGTTGCGGAAGCAGTAGCCGAGGATGGTGAGGCCGTCATCATTGAGGATGCGCAGGCCGCTGTACGAGCACGTCCAGCCTTTGAGTCCTGGCAGGGTCTGCTTCCAGTCGCCCGAGGATTTGTGGGATGCATCGATGGAGTCTGCTGTCTGATCGAGCGGCGCATTGCGCTGACCGCCGACCGTGATCCAGCTCGGCTTTTCCGTCGTGCCGCCATCCACCTGCAGCAGATGGTCTTTGCCAGGGCTCGCGACGCTCTTGTCGGGATTTTCCGGCAGCGTCTTGAGCTGATCTTCTGTGATTACCATGTATAGTCACTCCTTATTTTTACTTGTCGATGAGCTGATACCGCACCGAGACGGTCGCATGATAGCCGAGGTCGCTCGTCGGAAAGGTCTCGCTCTGCTCAACCTCGACGTCGAGGACCTTGTAGCCGTCGATTGTGATGCGGTCGCCGTACTTCGTCATCAGATAGCTGATGTCGTCGACGGCTTCGTAGATTTTCTTCGCCTGCTCGGCAATCTGTGTACCGGCTACCGAGCCGCCCGCCGTGTCGGCGCTGTCCGCCTCGATGATATCCCCAGCACCCGCCCCGGTGCTCCAGATATCGATGGCCAGCGTACAATTCCAGAGGGCATCCTCTTTTGTGTCCTCCGGCTTCACTGTGCAGAGCCCGATTGTGATATACGGGCTCTTCTTCGCCTCGGCCGGTATCGACCGATAGACCTGTGCAGTCTGTCCCTGCTCGAGCAGCCCATAGACCGCCTCCTGCAGGGATAAGATCGGCAGGTGCTTGATGACTCTCATTTGTTGATAGCCTCCTTGACTGCCGCCTCGATTTTCGTTTTGCCCGCCTCAGCTGCAGGTCTCATAAAAGGCCGCTCTGGCATCGTGCTGACGACGTGGCCGCGCACAAAGTCGCCATTGATGAGCATCGCCTTTGCGTGCAGCGGCGAGGCGATGCGCGGGCCGCTGCCGTACTCGACGACATGTGATATTGGCGCGGTGCTCTTGACCGTGCCGTGCGCTCCCTTGACATCCATCTTGATGCCCTCAATCAGGCCGCCCGTCCGCTTGGGCGCGCGATTGACAGCCTCCTCATAGACAGCCTTGGTACCATCAGCGATGGCAGCCTTGATTTTATCCTGTGTCTCCTTGTCGTACTTGCTGATATCAGCCGTCGCGCGGAAGACGACGTCGTCGAGCCGGACGTTTATTTTAAAAGGCTCGCTCATGTCTTTACCTCGATGTCTTTGCAGGTCAGCGTGAGCTCGTGGCGCACGGATGCATCGACATGCAGTATATCGTAGAGCGCGCCCATCTTATCCCCTGCCGGATAGCGGATGCGCCAACCTTTGCGGACGTCCTTGCGCTCGCGGATGGTCACACCCTGCGTGATGACGACAGCCTCGGCGCTGCCGAGCATGGCCCCGTTCTTGATGCCAGGCCGCCGAAAGATTGCCCAGACCGTCGCGACGACTTTATAGGCATTTGCATTGACCGGCTTAAGCAGGTCGATGCGCTTGTCGAGCTTTCCCACGTCGGATTGCTTCATACCGCGTCACCGCCTGCCTCTCGCTTTGACGCCTGTGCGAGCCGCAGCTGCTCGGCCATCGCCGACAGCGTGACATCGCCCGCCTTGGCTGTGCCGCCCTCTGGGTCATCGTACTGCTGGCCGACATAGGCCGCGACGGCATTGGTGTAGAGGCCGTCATCATAGTCCGGCTCGACGCCCGCATTGTGCAGCCACGACTCGGCCGCGCTCACGTAAGCGCGGATGATCTTGAGCGTGTCGGCATCGGTGTCGATGCGCAGGAGCATCGCGACGAGCTGCAGGTCTGTCTCTGTCGCCGTCATCGCGCTCACTCCTTTGCCTTTACGGTCGTGCTCTTATCTGCGGGTGCCGCCGCGGTGGCCGGTGGCTTTTTACTGCGCGGCGCGATTGCCTCGATGTAGCCGCCCGCCACCAGCTCGTCCAGCCGCCCGCTCTCGTAAATATCGCCGACATTGTAGCCAGCGCCAGTCTCGCGGTCGATGAATGCTTTCAGCGTCTTCGCCTTCATGCCATTTCCTCCTCATTTTTGTGTCCGATTTGGACATGCAAAAGGCCCGGCCAAAGCCGAGCCTCTGCTTATCCTGCAGGTTATGCTTTCGGTGCCTTTTTGATGCGGATGAAGCCATTTGCACTGACGACATTGCCGCCAGCGAAGACGACGCCGCGATGGCAGACCATGCCTTCCTTAAATTTGTAATCCGTGCTCTTTTTGATTTCCGGGTCCGAGAAAATCGTGAGCTGGTAATTGAGTGGATTGCCATATGCCATGCAGTATGCATTTTCGGCCGTCTTGTCGTCTGCGACCGATCCGCAGGCGGAGTTGATGACGAAGGGCGTGCCGTCAATCGTGCCCGAGCCGCCGTTGCCATTCATGATGATCGTGTGGAATTTGCTGCCGTCCGTGTTGCGCAGGCGAGCAAAAGCCGCGAGATCCTTTTTGTTGAGGACCAGGAGATTCATGCCCTCGACACTCTCATCACCGCCGTAGCTGTAGATGATCATGTCGAGCGTCGTATTGTCAATTTTACCGATTGCGATGTCGGTGTTGGCGTCAATGGCCGTTGCCTTGGCCGAGAAGATACCCGTCAGCGTATTGTCTGCACCCGTGCCGACGAGGATTTCCTTGGCGAGTTTCTTGCGCAAGGACGTCTCGACCGCGCCGAGGACAGCTTCTGCATACGGCGCTTCGGCCAGCCTCTCGACTTCTTCGGTCATCTCGCTGTAGGCCGTGACTTTGGCTTTGGTGATAGTCGCTTTGCCAAACTTGACCTCAGCCGTGGCCGCCTCTGCGCCCTCGCCGGTGTAGTCTGCGGCGTCCGTGCTGATCTCATACGGCTGGCTGTACGTCTCGCCGCCCGGGATTGGCACCTGACGGACGAGGTCGATGAGGTTCGAGCTCTGCAGGAAGCTCGGATTGATCGTGTCGCCCGTGTGCTGCGGCAGGACGATGGTGCCGCCGCTTACCGTAATGGAGCGACCCTCTTTGAGGTTCTTGCCGTACTCGCGGTTACGCGCTTCGGCGGATTCCTTCGTCGACGTGCCGTCGAGGTCGACGCGGCCGCGCGACTCAAAGCCCTTCTCGGGGTCGTCGAGCTTCTTGCTGCGATCTTCTTTTTTGGTGTCGCCCGTCTTCTCGTTGACCGCCTTCGTGCGCTCGGCAACGGCATTGCTTGGGTCGTCGGTGATGATGCCGCGCAGCTCCTCGATTTCGTTGTTGACGCGCTTGATGTCCTCGCCGATGGAGCGCAGCTCCTCGATGGTCGTCGCCTTGTCCGACTTCTCAGCGAGCTCTTTCTTGCGCTCTTCCTTGGCGCGGATGAGCTTCAGGATTTTTTCTCTGTTCATGTGTTTACCTTCTTTCGCTTAGGCATTTGCCAGAATCTTGTTTTTGAGTCTATATACTTCAAGCTCTTTCTCGCTCTCCAGCGATTGCGACCGGGCTGTCTCCACATCCTTTCGGGCACTCTCCAGTGCCGCTTTGTCGCGAGCGGAAATATCGGTATCTTCATAAGCTGGCTCGTTGACCGCCGAGACCTCGTAGACCTTGGCGATCTTGGTGATGTGGCGCGTGGGATAATCTGTGTCAAGATTGTCCCAAGTCTGCTCCCGCACGCGGAAGCAGAAGCTCATGCCGTCCATGTCGCCGCGCTCGATGGCCGAGAAGAGTGCTCTGCTTTCTTGATTGTTCTCGACGTCTAGGTCGGCATCCATCCTGAGTCCGATGTCGTCGACTGTCAGCGTCATCGTCGAGCCGCCGTTGTTATTGCGGCTGCGGGCGAGCGGGATCTTCATGTCGCGGTGATTCGTGAAGAGTAGCACGTCGGTCAGGTCGCAGTCGTCAAAAGCGCCCGGCTCGATGATCTCCTCAAACCAGCCGCCAATGTCGGCCGGGGAGCTGAAAACAGCCGGATGGCCGGTGATTGAGCGGATGCCCTTATCCTCGCCATCCTTGCCATCATTGCCGCCCGCCGCGGCGCGGAATTCCTGGCGCTTGTAGCTGCGGACGCAAGTCATCGCGTCATCTTTCTTACTTGCCGGATTCGCCCGGCGCTTTGCTTTCGGCATTTGCGTTTGCTCCTTTCGCATCGAGCTGGTACTTGTCGACCAGCTCTGTGTTGACGTAATTCAGTGACTGCAGGCGGCGGTCGCCGCCATCGAATGGCTCGATGCCAAACATGTCGGCAATCTGATTGAGTGTCATGAGGCCCGTGTCGCGCGCGATCTGCGCCAGCTGCATCTTGTTGGCCGTGTCGTAGTATTCGACTTTGTTGTAATAGCATCGGATGCGGTGGCCGACGTCCTGCTCGCGCGCAGAAAAAAGGCAGGCTGTCATAGCCTGCTCAAATTCGTTGATAAAGTCCTCGATGCAATTCTGGTAAAATGCCGCGTGCTGAGCGTCATTGTAGTCGCCGTCCAGGATGGCTGCGCTGACTCCGTAACGATTGCGGATGATATCCTTGATAAATTTCATCGTGCTATCGGGGATGACGGCCTGATGGCTCTGGATTGGCGTAAAGTCGCCCGCGACATCGACAGCTGCTATGCCCGCCTTGGACGTCAGGATGCGGTCTTCAAATTCATCGCGTGCCGCCCGTAGCTTGTCGGCGTCGAGCTTCGTTTTTGATGTAAAGACGCCGTTGAGCTTTAAGCTCGACTCGATGCTGAGCGGCAGGCCCTGTATCATTTTGTCGAGCGTTTCGACTGCCTTCTGCGCGTCGCGCGTATCGGCGTGGCCGTGATCGTCGCCGCCGCCCATGACGAGGTTCTTGCCGCGTCGCCACTTGAGGTGGATGACCTGGTCGTACGGCAGCGTATCTGTGCCGCCGTCGCGCCAATAGAATTTAATCATCCAGCGCCCTGTCTCATTGCGTCCGAGCTCGGCCGACGATGGATTGAGCGGGTAGAGTGCCGTGTATCGCCGGTACGTCAATCCATTCGCACCCTTGACGTCCTCCCATTGTGGGAAGACGAAGCAGTGCATCGTCTTGCGCTGCAGCCAGACGCAAGCCTCTAGAAAATCCTTTGTCGTCTGCAAGGGGTTTGGATGGAAGCGGAAGAGGCGCGTGATGTCGTCATTCTGCACGGCAATATTACTGCCGACACGCACGACGCTGCAGACGTCAATCTTGCCGATCTCCGTCGCGATGCGGTTGATGCAATTATTGACGATATCCGACAGGTAGATATTGCCGCCAAATGAGGTAAAGACCGCCCGATTATCATTTAGGACGCCTTGTATAAATCTCTTTCCGCGCCATCCCTTGTAGACATCCAGCAGTCCCTGGATGTAATTTTCAAAAATCATGTCTCGCTCCTCACCTCATTTTCTGCGCATCACGGTACAGCGACCGATAGCGATTAAACGTCGCGTAGCAGATGATATCGCTCAGCGTACCGTCGATGCGATTCTTGCTCGTGCCGTACTTTTTTACCGGCATGATGAGCCCGATGTTGTTGGTCTTGTAGCCGGTGTTGCTCAGGCACCAGCGGTCGATCTCGTTGTTGTTGTAGACGAGGACATTGCGTCCGAGGTCCGACTCGAGCGACCGCATCGGTCCCGACAGGCTCATAAAGTCCATGCCGATTCGCTCGAGCACTTCCTTGCCAAAGTTGTCGGCGATGATTTCCTGAAAATCCTTGCTGTGCCAGTTATCGTAGCCGATCTTGTAGGGCATCATGCCGTAATGCTCGTAGAGGTCGACAAACCAACCGGCGACGAGCTCGGCGTCTACTTCCGCGCCTGGGCAGATGACGACGAGGCCCTGCTTCTCCCACTCGCGATAATTCTTCCGCTCGGGGTTGAGCTGTGAGTCGTCGTCGAGAATCGCGTCGGCCTTGGCTTCCGGGATGAAGTACATCTGCAGCGTGTACTTCTTCCGCGTCTGCTGGTCTTCAAAAAGAGCCCGCGCCGAGCACAAGTCGGTCGTCTCAGCAAAGTCGAGGCCGCCGATGTAATACTGGCCGCGCAGCGTCTCTGGGTCAAAGGTCTCGGTGTTGGCGATGGTTGCCTCGTCGAGCCAAGCCGCCGAGGAATTTTGCTTGATGTTAAAGTCCTTTGCGAGCACAAAGGCGCGCTGCGACGGATTGCTCTTCGCTTCTTCGACCTGTTTGCGTAGGTACGACCATTTCTTGATGACGCCGATGCCCGGGTTGCTCTTCTGCCAGGACCTCTCATCCTGCCAGACCTCTTCTTCACTGTCCTGGCTGTACCACCATATCGCCCAATCGGGCCGGTCAAGCTCGCCATCGAGCACCTTCTGCGCATCGGCAAGCCTGTGGTCGAGATAGCCGTCCTCTGTAAAGCCCTCGGTCGTGATTTCAAAATAGAGCGGCTCGTCCTGCGTCGAAAGTGCCTGCTGTATCGGCATGATGAGATGGTCATCCTCCATCTCGTGCACCTCATCGACGACGCCGACCTTGATGTTGCGGCCTTCTTTATTTTTGCCGTTCGCCGAGATCTTGCGGATGGAGCCCTTATTCTGGTATGAGTATTTCCCCTTCGTCTTGCGGTGCTTGGGGTTGCCGAAGAAGATGCCTTTCTGGTTGCGCCGCGTGCGCTTGGCCATGCTCGGCGATTCCTCGCGCATGGCGTCGGTCGCCGAGAAAGCGAGGTCCGCCTGCTCGAAGTCATTCGAGCCGTAGAGGATTTTCGTGCCCATTTCCCCGCACATAAATTCCGACAGCGAGATGGCCGCGACGAGCGGCGTCTTGCCATTTTTGCGCGCAATGAGAATGAGGACATCCTGATACTTGCGCACCCAGCCGCCTTTACCAAAATTCGCCTCTGGGTTCCATTTCTTGATCGCGTAAATCGACTCAATGATGGCCTTCTGGAAGAGCTCGAGCCGGAAGGGCCGCCCGCTAAATGGTGCCTCGTAGAGCTTGCACTCGTGCTCGATGAAGCGGATGCGCTTGTCCGATTCGGATAAGTCGATGCGCAGCTCCGGGTCGTCGAAGTCATTGAGGAATCGCCGGATGCCCTGCTTGATATGCGTGCCCGCGATGATCTGGCCGCTCTTGATTTTCTCGGCATAGAGATGCAGATAGGAGCGGTATGGTGCCAGCAGGCGTGGCCGCTTTTTATCCAGCTTCCCGTCCCTCGGCTTACTCATACTCGTCGAGGTCATCATCGTCATCTTCCAGCGAGCCGCCGCCGAGCATCTTGGTCAGCTTGGCGACGTAGCTGATATAGCTCGCGCGCACCTGTGTGATAGTCCGCGCGATTGGCTGCGTCTTCTGGCGTGACGGGTTCGCTGGGTCGTACTTGACGAGGCCGCCCGCCCGCGCGATCTTGTTGAGCTCGTCGAGCTGGCAGCGGATGCGCGCGGCCTCCATGATGGCGCCATCCGCCGCTTCCATCAGCTTCTCATCCGCTCCATCTCGGAAGAGCTCACGCAATCTCTCGTACTCTTGCTTGACTTCCACCCATCTCACCTCGATTCCAAAAAGCTCGGCCGAAAAGTCAAATTTTCGGTGCGGATT
>ERZ1034871.352-NODE-352-length-27538-cov-21.755522_pt1 | contig 27538 bp, 42 predicted proteins | sample MGYA00520631_ERZ1034871 | MGnify/ENA primary metagenome ERZ1034871 (study PRJEB33766, sample SAMN09781721) | gut metagenome | biome: gut microbiome | host: Homo sapiens | place: Madagascar | study: EMG produced TPA metagenomics assembly of the PRJNA485056 data...
TATTCCTAAAGGCTGGTGGGAATATCGTTATTTCAACCAGGATGACATTTACGATAACCGTGTAGATGCTCACGTGGTTGGCTGGATGCCGCTGCCGCCGAAGGAGATTACAAAATGAGCGAATTTATCGACCGCGAAAAAGCCATCGCAAACATCAAAGCGGCATATTGCTGTGGCTGCGAAAATTACAACGGCGTAAGATGCCGCGCGTGTCAGATTATGGACGCGATGGATGTGCTGGAAGACGAACCGGCAGTCGTCCCGGATGCCCAGCGCTGGCGTAAGACGGCAGAAGAGCCGCCGACTGAGGCTGATGCAAATGAAAACGGCGATGTCCTGAGCATCAACAACAACCCCGGCGACGGCTTCATAACAAATTGGCCGTGGAACATGGTGGCAGCTTTCCCGGAAAATCTCCCGGTCTGGATGCCCATGCCTAAACGGCCGGACGAACGTCCCAAAAAACTTTACTGGCGCGAAAGAGCATGTACGACAATTTGCCCCGTTTGCGGGTATGAATGCAACGATGATTATTACCTTGACAAATTTTGTCCCGGATGCGGAACGCGCCTTTGGTTTGACGAGGAGGAAGCCGAACATGACCAACCCGACATGTAAAGACTGCCCCGACCGGCACCCGATCTGCCACGACAGCTGCCCGAAGTACGCCGAGTACAAGCGTCAGCTGAAAGCGCAGCGCATCTACACCAACGGGAACCACGCGGCGGAGCGGATCAGCCGCAACGATTTCGACAAAGAAGGATGGATGGGAGGAAGAAAACGGTGAAAGTACTTATTGCCTGCGAGGAATCGCAGGAGGTCTGCAAAGCGTTTCGTGCCCGTGGGCATGAAGCCTACTCGTGCGACCTGATAGAGCCGTCCGGCGGGCATCCTGAATGGCATATTCTCGGTGACTGCTTAAAGGCCATCGAGGGGGGGCAGGTCGTGACAATGGACGGAACCGTGCATGAAGTGCCCCGCTGGGACATGATTATCGCATTTGTCCCCTGCACAAAGACGAGCAACGCGGGAGCAAGACACCTGTACAAGGGAGGGAAGCTCAATCTTTCCCGGTATTATGAGGGATTGTGCGGCAAGGCGCTTTTTCTTGCCGTGTGGGCGGCAGATTGCGAAAAAGTAGTGATTGAGAATCCTACTCCCAGCAAGATTTTTGATTATCCGAAGCCTACGCAGGCAATCCAGCCATATGAATATGGACACCCATACAGCAAGAAAACGCTGCTGTGGGAGCGCGGTGTACCGCCGCTGCACCTGACAAACATCGTAGAACCTACCGCGACATGGTGCCCTTCCGGCTCCTACTCGCACAAGCACGGTGAGCAACACAAGGGAATGTTTACCACTGACCGCGCAAAGAACCGGGCAAAGACTTTTCCGGGCGTTGCAAAGGCCATGTCCGAACAATGGGGGTAAAAAATGAAAACCGAAAAAGAAAAGAGAAATTTTTGTTTTATTGCGACAGCAGCGCTGTTACTTGTGACGCTGTGGTTTACATCCTGCAGTGCGGCCGCTGCCGAGGCAGAAGTTGAAAGAAAGCCATGCTACCATGTCACGGTCTACTCCCCAGCAATCGAAAAAGTGGGCTATGCCGGCAGAAGAAAACCGAAGTATACCATCACCGTGGAGGACTTCAGCGAGCTGGTGCCAGACCCGAAACTTTCTTCCGAGCGAGAGTACCAGCTTCTTTAAATCCCTCTTGGAGACGGCTGTTTCGAGCTTGTATCCACCTCTTTGGTGGAAATTTAATACTACTAAGTTTGGAGGTAAAAGCGATGACTGAAATGCAAAAACTGGACGCTGCTCTTACTGAAATGGGGGTTGAACACACTTACGACCGCGAATTCCAGAGCGGAAAACAGATCGTGGTGACAAAAAACGGAGAATACCAGTGGGATGCGATCTGCACGCCATTCTCCTACGGATACGATGAAGGCTTTCTGGAAGTCATGGGAAAGCCGTTGCTTGGTCATGATGGCGTGCAGGGATACCTCACGGCAAATGACGTGCTGAAGATGATGAAGGGAGTCGGCCAATGCATCTGACCCTCTACGGCGAACCACGCACCAAGAAAAATTCCGCACGCATTCTCCGCACACGCTCCGGGACCCCATTCGTGGCCCCCAGCAAGGTTTATGTGGATTACGAGACTGACTGCCTGCGGCAAATCAAAAGGCCGCGCAGCCCCATTTCTGCCCGCGTGAACGTGAGGTGCGTTTACTACATGAAGACCGCCCGCCGGGTCGATCTGGCGAACCTCATCGAGGCGACCACGGACATCCTAGTAAAAGCCCGGGTGCTGGAAGACGACAACAGCAAGATCGTCGCCGCCCACGATGGCAGCCGGGTGGAGCTTGACCGGAAGAACCCGAGGGTGGAAATTGAGATTGAAGAAATGGAGGAATAAAGCCGCATGAATCAAGTCTTTCTAGTTATAGGTTCAGCATTTTGCTACGTTGGTGGTTTCTGCATCATGATTTTTATTTTGGGCGTGATGACTGAGCTGTGCATCGAAATCTGGGACGGAAAGTTTAAGCAAATCTGTCTCAGATTTCAAATCAATCCGGCCGATGTTGCCTATTTGGCTGAAAACAGAAAAGACATTGAAGCGTGTCTTGATAAGCAGCGCGTTCAATGGCCAAAAACGGATACTGCGCCTTCTGGATGGTGGTGCTGTCCCAAATGCGATGCGCTGAATCAATACGTCAAAGACGACGAGTCGGTTGCATACTGCCGCTGCTGTGGACAGGCGGTCAACATGTTTCTTTTTCAGGAGGTGTACAAATGACTCGCAAATGGACGCTTGACACCGACACGCCAAAGCCGGACGGCGGCGTGGACTACCACACCGTCAAGTCGTGGTTTAAACAGCTTCGGACTATGGACGACCGAATTGACCGCATCCAGCTGGACATCCGGCAGGCGCATGACAAGGCCACGAAGTGCACCGCCAGCATGACCGGAATGCCCGGCGGATCCGGGCACGGAGACAAAATCGGGCTTTGTGCCGAAGAAACAGACGAAAACGAGCGCAAAATGCAAGAGCTGCAAGCCGAGCTAGAAGTTTTGCGGATGGAAGCAAAGCGCCGAATCAAGTACATTGCAGGCACCAAAAGCAGTGACATGATGCAGGCATGCTTGTATGGATACTATGTCCAGAACCAAAAGCAAATCGTCGTGGCCCGCAGTCTTGGTCTGCCAAACGAAAACCGCGTTTCTTTGTATGTGCGGGATGGATGCAAGCAGCTTGCGCAGATTTGGCATCAATTTATGTAATTTTCTTACATGTTGTCGTTGTTGTTGTTACATGTGAGATGTGGTAAAATTGGTATAAGCGGAACCGCCGAAAGCGGTGAGACGCTTGCCACGCAGCCTCCGAAACGTGTCCCTTCTTGGCATTTTCCTCCTTTTCTGCTTGCAGGTACCGGGCTTTGCTCTCTCTTCACGTTTCGCGGGCTGCTTCTATGCGATACACTGAAACAAAGGTAGCCTGCCGATCATGAGAGACAGGAGGCGGTTCGATTCCGCCGTATCGCACCGTATGGCGCATGGATTAGACAACCCGCAAGGCCGCACGTGCAACCTCCCGTGCCAAGAAAAGGCCTTAGAATCCTTGCCAAGGTGTAGCTTTCCTGACAGGATGTGCGCCAACCAACAGCCCCGGCGACGAACCGGAGCTGTTTTTATATGGCCGCCTGAGCGCAGTTTGGAGCGCGGCGCGTGTGTGTAGACACGGCTGGTTCGATTCCAAAGGCGGCTTTTATACTCCGGTAGCTCAAGTGGTAGAGCAGCGGTCTCCAAAACCGCATGTTGCAGGTTCGAGCCCTGCCGGGAGTGCTTGCGTGCCCTATGAGGGGGCCGCGCAATAGCGGGGCATCCGGCCGCGAAAGTTCCGGATGCAGCAGCGCCCACCGTTTGACGCATGTCCAACGCACTGAATGCACGGGTGCTGCTTATTTTGATATTTTGACCGTTCGGATTTCCGGGCGGTTTTTCTTTTGCACGAGTTTAGAGAGGTGATGGCAGTGAGTGCGAAGCGGCTGACAGACAGGCAAAAAAAGAAGATCGTTGCTGACTATGTGCAGCTGCAAAGCTATGCCAGAGCCGCCAAACTGAACGACGTGGCAGAAAGCACCGTGCGGAAAATCGTGAAAGATAATCCCAAGTGTGCGGATTTGTGCGACTTAAAAAAAGAGCAGAACACGCAGGACATGCTTTCCTACTTAGGCAGCAAGCGCGGGGAAGCACAGGATCTTCTTGGGCTGTACCTTCAGGCGATGGCAGACCCGGACAAAATCGCAGAAGCGACGCTGCCGCAGCTGTCCACGGCGTTCGGCACCATCGTAGACAAGTTTGCTATGCTGGGAGACCAGAGCAACATAGAAGCCCCGGACGACGGCCTGCTTGAAGCCCTGAGCGCCGCCGCAGACATCAGCCCGCCGGATGACGTGGAGATGCTTCCGGAGGAAGAGGACGACAATGCGGAAAAGTAACGGTTTTCGCTGGAAAGCCCTCAGCCAGCGGCAAAAGATGGTTCTTTGCTGGTGGACACCGCAGAGCGCATACAGCGGTTACAACGGCATCATCGCAGATGGCGCTATCCGCTCGGGCAAGACCTTTGCCATGAGCTTTTCTTTCGTCCAGTGGGCTATGACCTGCTTCAGCGGCCAGCAGTTCGCCATGTGTGGCAAGACCATTGCCAGCTTCCGACGCAACGTGTTGGGGACACTCAAGCAGCAGCTTGCAGCCCGTGGCTACAACGTCAAGGAGCACAGGGCCGAAAACTGCATGACCGTCAGCAAGGGCGGCAAAACCAACGAGTTTTACTTTTTCGGCGGCAAGGACGAGAGCAGCCAAGACCTGATCCAGGGCATCACCCTTGCCGGGGCATTCTTTGACGAGGTGGCCCTGATGCCGCAAAGCTTCGTCAATCAGGCCACAGCCCGCTGCTCTGTCACCGGGTCAAAGTTCTGGTTCAACTGCAACCCAGGCAGCCCGCAGCACTGGTTTTATCTTGAGTGGGTGCGGAAATGCCGTTCCCGCAAGATGATGTATCTCCATTTCACGATGGACGACAACCTGTCACTTTCCGAGGACATCAAGGCCAGATACCGCAGCCAGTACAGCGGCGTTTTCTATCAGCGCTACATTCTGGGCCTGTGGACGGTGGCGGAGGGTCTTGTATATGACATGTTCGACCGCAAGAAGCACGTCATTGATGTGCTCCCGGCGCTGTCTCCAAAGAGCGCATATGTGGCGTGCGACTTTGGCACCCAAAACGCAACAGTGTTCTTGCTGATGCAGAAACAGGCAGACGCAGACTGTTGGATCGTCACACGGGAGTATTACTACAGCGGCCGCGAACAGAAGCGGCAAAAGACCGTGGGCGAGTACGTCACAGATCTCAAGGCGTGGCTGAATGGCCTCAAGCCGGAAAGGATCATCGTTGACCCCTCTGCCCTGCCACTGATTACAGAGCTGCGCAAGAACGGCTTTACACAGACCCCCGCAAACAACGACGTTCTGAGCGGCATTCTGGACGTGCAGACCATGCTGCAGACCGGGCGGTTGAAGATCTACAAAGACTGCAAGCACACGCTGGAAGAGTTCGGCGTGTACGCTTGGGACCCAGATAAAGACGACACCGTGCTGAAGGTCAATGACCACTGCATGGACGCTATTCGCTACTTTGTGCGCACAAAGCGCCTTGTGAAACTGAGGGATTGATTTTGAGCACTGTATACACATTCCAGACCTTTCAGCAGGCGCAAGCCGCCGGGGAACAGCCTGATTTCATCCGGCGGTTCGTGCAGCAGCACTGCGCTTCCGGGCCGTACAAGATGGCGCTGGATGCCGACCTGTACGACGCACAGAAAAACCCGGGCGCTGAACGCTTCGCACAGGCTTATGCTTTAATGCTGAAACGCCTGTCCAAAAACACCAAGCAGGACACCCCGCACCCCGATATGGTCAAGAGCAATCTTTTCCGGCGGCTCAACAAGCAGCGGGCAACCTACTCTCTCGGCAACGGCGTGGTCTTTGCGGACGATGGCGTGGACAAGGACAGGCTGGGGCAGAACTTCGATGAGCAGATCCAGAAGGCCGGATATTTCGCCCTGATCCACGGTGAAAGTTTTGGATTTTGGAACAACGACCACTTGGTGGTTTTCAAGCTGACCGAGTTTGCCCCCCTGTACGATGAAAAGACTGGTCTTTTGCAGGCGGGTGTGCGCTTCTGGCGGCTGAACCCGGACACGGATATGCACTACATCCTGTACGAGCTGGACGGCTTTACCGAGTACACGGAAAGCAAAATCGACAGCACGATGAAGGAGACTGTGAAGAAGCAGGCATACAAGAGCGTGACCGTCACCACACCCGGCGGCGGGCTGGAAAGCGTGGAGGGCGAAAACTACAGCGCTCTTCCCATTGTGCCGCTGTGGGGCTCCGACCTGCATCAGAGCACCCTTGTGGGGTTGAAAGCCTACATCGACAACGCCGATCTGGTGATGTCTGGCTTCTGCAATGACCTGCATGACTTTTCGGAAATCTACTGGCTGTGTGAGAACTTCAACGGCATGACCGATGACGAGTTGCAAGAGTTCCTTGTCAAGCTGAATCTGTACCACATTGCAGGCGCAGACACCAGCGAGGGCGGAAAGATTACCCCCTACACCACCGAGATTCCTGTGGCGGCCCGGCAGACTCTTTTGGAGCTGCTCCACGCCCGGGTCTATGAGGACTTCGGCGGTCTGGACGTGCACTGTGTCAGCGCGGACAGCACCAACGACCATCTGGATGCAGCCTATGAACCTCTGAACCAGAATGCAGACGACTTTGAGGCTCAGGTCAAGCCGTTCATCCGGCAGATCTGCGCACTGGCTGGCTTCGACAACGCCATGCCGGCATTCAATCGCAGCAAGATCACCAACACAGCTGAACAGGTCGCAACGGTGATTTCTGAGGCACCGATCATCGGGCAGGACATGGCAATTGATCTGCTGCCCAACCTGACCCCGGAACAAAAGGAGCAGGCCAAGGCCTCGCTGATGGCTGAGAGCGCAACACGGGAGACCGTGGACGAGGAGGACGAAGACGATGGCAAATCTTGAAAATCCGATTGTTTGGCATGAAATCAAGAAAGAAGGGCTTCCTCCACCTCACAAAAAAGGTGAGCTTGAAGAATATCTCCTTACGGTTTGCTACGCGGACACACGAGAGCAACAAGAAAAAGGCGTTTTTTCTGAATCAAGAACGACCAGCGGACATTACGCTGGGGGTTTAGGATGGGTGCATGACTGGCAAGAATATGTCAGTGTCGTAGATTATGAATATGCCGAGGTTACTCACTGGGCAGAATTGCCAAGTCCTGCTGTGATTTTCTGTGAGTGATAAATGAGCGATGAATGAACGTGACCGCATCTCTACCCGCCAGCTGAACCGCCTGCGCCGCCGCATTTTGCGGGTGTACGGCACTGCCCGCCGGGAAATGACCGAGCAGCTGACTGAGTTTCTGGCAAAGTACAAAGCGCTGGACGAGCGCAAGCGGGCGCAGCTGGATGCAGGCGAGATCACCGAGGATGATTACCGCATCTGGCTGCAAAATCAGGTGTTTCAGTCCGATTTGATGCACGCCAAGCTGGACGGCATCACGCAGACCTGCACCACAGCCCAAGAGACGGCCTACAAGCTGGCCCGGGATGAGCAATACAACATCTTTTCCTTTGGCGCAAACTGGACGTTTTACGAGCTGGAACAGGCCGCAGGAGTGACGTTCGGGCTGACCCTGTACAACACCGAAGCGGTCAAGCTGCTGCTGAAAGAGAACCCCCGCATGGTGCCCAACAAGCGCATCAAGAGCGAGAGCAACCGCACCTATGACGCCCGGATGTTCAACCGCTACGTCATGCAGGGCATCATTCAGGGAAAGAGCGTCCACGACATCGCCGTGCAGGCGGTCAACGGCATGGCAGACACGGAAATCCACTGGGCCATGAACAACGCCATCACAGCCATTACCAGTGCCCAGAACGCCGGTGCTTTGCAGCAGATGCGCAACGCCCAGGATTTGGGCATTGAGGTCAAAAAGCGGTGGAACTCCACCCACGACTACCGCACCCGTGAGATGCACCGCCTGCTTGACCAGCAGACAGCAGAGCTTGACGAGCCTTTCAAGGTCATGGGTTACGAGATTCAGCGCCCCGGCGACCCAAACGCAGCGCCGGAGATGGTCTACCACTGCCGCTGTGTGCTGTCCTCTGCGCTGGGCAAGTATCCAAGGCAGAACGCCATGCAGCGGGACAATGTGACCAAAGAGACCATCCCCGTCATGGATTACACCGAGTGGTATAAATCCAAGGGCGGCAAAGAGAAAGAGCAAATGTGGTGGGCGGAAGAACGCAAGAGAAAGAAGGGATGAACTGTGATCTTGCCGATGGAAAACACCGAAAAGATGATTTTTTCGGGCGTGGGCAAGTATGGCATCCCTGAAATCAAGCCGGAAACGGACATCCGCATTGACAAGCTGGAATGGATCCCGGTCAATTATGCGCTGACGGCCAAAGACAAGGCCACAAAAGGCGTGCATTTTTACAAGGACGATTACCAGTTTGAACGGTTCTGGAACAACCCGGACAAGTATATCCCGCTTTTGCAGCAGTTCGGCGCGGTATGTTCGCCGGATTTTTCGCTTTACAGCGATATGCCGCTTGCAGTGCAGCTTTTCATGCACTACAAAAAGCACTGGCTGGCTGCATACTGGCAGGCGCACGGCATCCACGTCATTCCAACGCTCTGCTGGTGCGGCGAGCAAAGTTATGACTGGTGCTTTGATGGTGAGCCCAGAAACGCCATCGTGAGCATTTCGAGCCACGGCACACAGTCTGACCCGTACGAAGCAGAATGCTTTGCCAAACACTGCCGCAAGGCGCTGGAAGTGCTGCAACCAAGCGGTATTTTGTGGTACGGCAAGTGCCCGGCAGAATTTGACTGGAACGTGACCAAAATCAAGCCGTTTCAATACGAGAGGAGGCATTACCGTGAGTAAAAGAGGTTCGGGCAGCTCTGCGAGAGCGGGCGGATTTGAAGTGGTTATTCAAGGGAAAAAGCAAACTTATTTTAGAGCAGCTGGAGGAGAATACAGAAATTTACAAGACCCAAGTCGTGTTATTTCTTCTCAAATGGCGCAAAAACTTTTTAAGAACGATAAAGTGTCGCCTTTATCCAAATCAAAAATGGATGAAATAAAGAAAAGACAGCAAAAAGAAAGGGACGCAAAGCCAGACTATGAGCTGGGAATGGGGATTCCCGGTGGAAATAAAGAATACAGAAAGACAGCAAGAAATAGCAGGCTTGTAAGCAGGATGCAAAGCAGGAGAAGAAGATAAGCCAATAAAATGAAATTCAACTACGACATCAAATTCACCGACAACACCCCGCAGCTGCATGAAGCTCTGGACTCATGGGCAGAGCGGGTGCTGACCATCTGGGGCATGAAAGTGCAGGACTACGCCCAGCTGCTTGTGCCTACTGGCACGGCAGACAGCACGGGCATTGAGGGCTATGTGGGCGGTGCGCTCAAGCAGAGCCTGACCTTTGCCCTCGACCTCGCAAAAAAGACCGTGACTATCGGCAGCAACCTGTTTTACAGCGTCTATGTGGAGCTGGGCACGGGCGTTCACGCCACAAACGGCAACGGGCGCAAAACGCCGTGGGTCTGGAAGGACTTCAACGGCAAGTGGCACTTTACCCGGGGCATGGCACCCCGTCCGTTCCTCCGCCCGGCGGTGGAAGAACACATTGACGAGCTGCGAGAGATCGCCGTGGAAGAAGGAAACAAGGAGGTATAAGAATGACAGAGCTTGAAAACTTGAGCAAACAGCTTGAAGTTGTTGTGAAAATGCAGGGAGAAGCAGAAAGACTTTATCACGAGTCTTCCGAAAGAATTGAAGAAATCAAAAAGCAGATGCTTGAGGTGAAGAAAAAGAACAAGCCCAAGGCTGCAAAAATCAAAGATTTGTTTGCGGCTGGTGCTCAGGCGCGCAAAGCGCTTCAGGAGATGTGTGATAACGCATACGGCGAGGGTAAAGCCAAAATTTCTGTTTTGGTCTATGTTCCGTCCGAAGCGCAGGACTATCCGACAGACACAGACTGTGAATTTTCGCTCTAAAACTAAATACTCAGCGGTTGGCGCACAGCGTCAGCCGCTTTTTTATGCCGTTTTAGCTCAGTCTGGCAGAGCACCGGACTTTTAATCCGGGGGCCGTGGGTTCAAGCCCCACAAGCGGCACCACGCCGGCAGCACGTCCGGCAAATAAACCTTATTGCCAAGCATGGCAGCCCGAGCAAGGGCAGAAAGGACTATCACATGGCACTCGAACGCAAGACTCTCCGGGCGATTCTGGAAGATGAAACGACCGACACCAGCGGCAAGCTCAAGAAAATTCTGGACGTGCTGCATGAGGAAACGGACACCTTGCAGAACCAGCTCGATGAGAAGAACGCAGCCCTCGCCAAAGCCGAAAAGGACCGCGACGCAGCCAACGGCGGCAAGGAAGCCGCAGAAAAGGCGCTGACCGACTACAAGGCCCAGCAGACCCAGAAGGACACCCACGCAGCCAAGGAAGCCAAGTTCCGGGAGCTGCTGAAGTCCGCCGGGGTGCTGGACAAGTATGCTGATCGGGTTGTGCGGCTGTCTGGCGAGGATATCGACAAGCTGGAGCTGGACGATAAGGGCGAGGTCAAGGATGCCAAGAAGCACGCCGACAGCCTGAAAGCTGATTGGAGCGACTTCGTAGGAACCACGACCACCACCGGCGCGAAGGTGGACACCCCGCCCACCAACACCGGCTCCAAAATGACCAAAGAACAGATTATCAACATCAAAGACGCAAGCGAACGGCAGGCAGCCATTGCGGCCAATCCTGAAGCGTTCGGGCTTGCAGCAAAGGAGTAACACATGGCAGCACCCGCAAATATGACTACTACCGCCCAGTTTTCGACTTCTATTCGTGAGGTCGATTTTGTGACCCAGTTTCAGAAGAACTGGGATGCCCTGCGCACTATCCTGGGCATTATGCGCCCCATCCGCAAGGCTCCCGGCACCAAGCTGGTCTCCTACAAGGCTACCGTTGACGGCGGCCTGCAGGGCGGTGCATCCGTTGGTGAGGGCGAGGACATCCCCCTGACCAAGACCAAGGTCGAACCCGTGGCTTATGGCGATGTCACCATCGAAAAGTACGCCAAGGCCGTGACTATTGAGGCCGTCACCAAGTACGGCGCAGCCGTGGCCGTGGAGCGCACCGACACCGCTTTCCGCAATGAGCTGCAGAAGAAGGTGCTCACCGACTTCTACACCTTCCTCAAGACCGGCAAGCTGGTGGGTACCCAGAAGACCTGGCAGCGTGCTCTGGCTATCGCAAAGGGCGCAGTCCTGAAGCGCTTTGCCAACGACAATCTGGATGTGACCGAGGTCGTGGGCTTCGCCAACATCATGGACTTCTACGACTACCTGGGCGACAAGGAGATCACCGTTCAGACCGAGTTTGGCATGACCTACGTGAAGAACTTCCTTGGCTATTCCACCCTGTTCCTGCTGCCTGACACCTACATTGCGCAGAAGCAGGTCATCGCCGTTCCCGTGGAGAACATCGACCTGTACTACGTTGACCCTGCCGACAGCGATTTTGCAAAGCTGGGCCTGTCCTATACCGTGGCGGGCGAGACGAACCTCATCGGCTACCACGCCGAGGGCAACTACAAGAACGCCACGGGCGAGACCTACGCCATCATGGGCATGAAGCTGTGGGCAGAGTATCTGGACGGCATCGCAGTCGTGACCGTCGGCACGTCCAACACCGAGCCCGCCGTGGCCGCCGCTGAATCCACCGGGAAATAAGAAGGGGTGACTTTCCATGACCGTCCCTGAGCTGTGCAGACACACGCACAATTTTTTTGACCGGGCGGACGACCCCGTTGCCGGGGAGTTTGCCTTTGAGCCGGACACCGTGCCCGCCGGGGTAGTGCCGGGGCAGTATTTCCTTGTGTGCGGATCCATCTTCAACGATGGCGTGCACAAGGCCGGGGACGGCGATCTGACCGCCGAGACCTTCACCGGGACGGTGCAGCCCATGCGCGTGCCGCCTGATTTTGTGGCGCTGGCTGAAAAAATCGACGCATACGACAAGGCTCTCCCGTCCGGCGGCGTGTATGTGTCCCAGTCCTTTGCCGGGTGGTCTGGCACGATGGCTACAGGCACGGACGGGCTGCCCGCCGACGGCAAGACCCGCTATAAATCCGAGATCAATCAGTGGAGGAAGATGTGACATGGTCAATTCGTTCACTGCATCCACCGTGATGCAGAGCTTTACCCAAAAATACCGCTTTCAGACCCGCAGCTATGAGCCGGACGGCGTGGGCAGCTTTGTGTCCGGCTGGCAGGACGGCCCCGAGTTTGAGGCCGTGGAGCGACACGACACCACCGTGGAAGCTCAGGTGGCGGAGCAGGCTGACACAGCGTCCACCTACACGCTGCTTGTTGGCACCGGTGTTCCACTGGCCTTCCCGGACTACATCAAGCGGGTGAGCGACGGGCAGACTTTCCAGATCACCGGCGCGGCAGATGAGGGCAAAGCCCCGCCGGAATCCGGCATGGGCCTGCGGGCCGTCAAGTGCAAAAAGGCGGTGTTGCCGTAATGGGACCATCTGAGAGCATCAACCGGGCGCTGAACGCCTTTTTCAACGGCTTTGGTATCCCGGGCTATCTGGAGGATAACATCCCGCCCGGCGCGGAGCTGCCGTACCTGACCTACAAGCCCACCATCCCCGGCGGGTGGAACGAGTCCAGCACCTTCCATGCCCGGCTGTGGTACCCGAGCAAGGGCGGCAGAGCCCCCATCCTGCAAACCGAAGATGCGATCAGCGCGGCTTTCCCAAGAGGCGGCTTAAAAATCGAGTGCGAGGGCGGCGCTATTCTTTTGGACAAAGACGATAAAGATTGGGCGCAGCCACTCAACAACACGCCTGAAGGGTATCTGTGCGAATACCTTATTTTTGAACTTACACGGCTTATACCGTGAGTAAAGGAGCAATATGGCTGAAACTTTAGCAAAGAAGTTTAACGTCAACGTTTTGACATCGGACGCTTTCAAGAGCATCCCCAAGGGCTCGGGCAACATTTTGTCCGATTTCTCGCTCGAGACCCCGAAAATCGATGAGACAAACGTTATCCACGCCACACAGGGCGGCGTGACTATCACCTATCAGAACTCCACCGAGGATACTCTTTCTGAAATCGACAACGCCCCCACCAATACAAAGCAGGGCGTGGAAGTCACCGGAACCACCGCAACCATCTCTTACACGACTCCCAACGCAGACCCTAAGAGCATCCAGCTCGCTATTGGCACTGCGGACATCGATCCGGAAGACCCCACCCACGTGGTTGCACGCCTGAAAACCGCTTTGACGGATTTCAAGCCCATTTGGTGGGTCGGCCCCATGATCGGCGGCGGCTTTATCGCGGTCAAGCTCTATAATGCCATGTCCACCGGTGGCCTGAGCCTGAAATCTGAGCATCGCGGCGGCGGCTCGATGCAGATCACGCTGACCGCTTTTGCAGACCTCGAGAACCCCGAACAGGCTCCGATGGAGTTCTACTCTATCACAAAGGCCGCGTCCTGATGTAAGGAGGAAAGACATGAAGGAAATCATTGATCTGGAAGGCAAGGAGTACCTTGCAAAAACTTATAAGCTGGCAAAGGCATACAAGCAGTGCCTCGTTGACACGGGCGCGGTGGCGGCGGCAACTCAGCCTGCGCCGCTGACTGGCAACGAAACCCCGGAGGAGAAGGCCAAGAAGATTGCAGAACAGGGCGCGAAAAATGCGGAAGAAATGACGCGCATAATCTACGAAGAGCACGCAGACATGACCGAAAAGGTCTTGCCGCTCTTTGTGGCGCTGGATAAGGGCGAAGAGCTTCCGCCCACCAGAAAGCTGGCCGCAGCAATGTCCCGCGCGCTGTCTGATGACGATTTCATGGCTTTTTTGAGATCCTTGATGTGATCGGCGTGGAAGGATATAAACGGATGGTCTCGACCATTCGTCTGGATTTGCTGGAACTTTTCGGCAAGTCCTATATCCTCGACCACATCAAAAAAGAAATCAGAAACCACGATGAAGTTCAATTCTACCGCGATTGCATAGCAGATGCCGTTGGAGGTCTTGCGGGAGCTAACGCTCTTTATTCCTACGTTGCTTCGTATACATTCCCGCTTTATGTAAAGCAGATTGACAAGCGGTCTGCGGCGGAGATCACGGAAGAAAACAGCAAGGCTCTTGAAGAACTGTGCGGAGGGGGTGATGAAACCTGAAACTTTTTGAATTGAGCGCCTCCCTCGGGCTGGACGACAGCGCCTACCGGCAGGGCATCCAGAATGTGCAATCCGAGACAAAAAAGACGGTCTCCTCGCTGTCTGGAGAGTACAGCAAGGCCGCAAAGGCCGTAGTGGAGCTGACCAGACGTTACAACGAATCGGTGGGCAAGACCGGCAAAGCGTCCTCTGAGACCAAAAACCTCAAGACCATGCTGGCGCAGGCAGAAGCACAGCTCAGGGCCACGACCACTGCGCTGAAAGCCGCAAACAACGGCATGGAGGGCTTTGCCAGCTCCACGGACAAGGCATCCGGCAAGTCGCTGGCCAGTGCCATTACGCAGGGCACAGTCATGGCGGGCATTTTCTCGAAACTCGGATCCGCTGCTCTCAGTGCCGCAGAGGGGTTCATCTCTTCCGGCATCGAGTACAACGCACAGATCGAGAAGTACACCACCGGCTTCACCAATATGTTGGGCAGCGCAGAAGCCGCGCAGCAGGTCATGAGCCAGATCCAGGAAGACGCGGCAAAAACCCCGTTTGATGTCGAGTCCCTGACAAAGGCCAACCAGTACCTGATCTCTGCGGGCGAGAACGCTTCCTATGCACGCAATACCATTATGGCGCTGGGCGACGCGGTCTCTGCCACCGGCGGCGGCAACGACGAGCTGAACCGCATGTCCCAGAACCTGCAGCAGATCGCCAACACCGGCAAGGCTACAGCTGTGGATATCAAGCAATTTGCTTATGCCGGCATCGACGTGTACGGCATTCTGGCCGACTACACAGGCAAGTCCACCGCCGAAGTGCAGAAAATGACCATCAGTTATGATCTGCTGACGCAGGCTTTGCAGGCCGCATCTGAAGAGGGCGGGCGTTACTACAACAGCATGGACACCCAGAGCCAGACCATGAATGGCCGGGTGTCTACCCTGCAGGACAATGTGAAACAGCTGGCGGGATTGCTGACCGGCGATTTATCCAGCGGCATCGGCGTTGTAATCGGCAATCTGAACGACATGCTCGTCGCAGCACAGGAAGCTTACAAAACGGACGGCTGGATTGGTCTCGCAGGCGCGATCACCGGCTTAACGGAGCCTATCAACACGGCAAAAAACGCTTTCAAGGACTTCGCAGGCAAAGCCACCACATGGCTGGATCAGCTGAGCTATAAGCTCAACCGTTTTCTCGGAAAAGCCGCCACAGCAGACTTTGATACCTACGAAGAGTACGCGGATGCAAATAACCGGCAGAGCAACAAAGACCGTTTACGGCAAAATGCCAAAAAAGGCATCGGCATCAGCAACAAGAGCTGGTCGGAGCGTCAGGCAGAATTGGCAGCAGCAGCCGGAGACGGCGGCAGCTCCATCACCACAAGCCCTTCCGGATCCACCGGAAAAAAATCCGGTTCCGGCTCCAAGTCCACCACCGAAACGGTCATTTCGTCCATCTCCAGCACGGCTACGACCACCGCGCAGAATGCGCTTGGCACTGTGACCACCAGCATCCAGACCCTCACCGAAAAGGTCAAGGACAGCGCGGGCAAGATCAAAGACCGCATCACCGAGACCACCACCACGACCGGCAAGGAGATGGTAAACGGTGTTGCCACCACCTACAAGCAGGTGGAAACAAAGGTCAACGGCACGGTCACAAAGGTCACAAAGACCTATGACGACATGTCAAAAACGCTGCTGGGCACCTTTACCAACGTCTCGGAAACCACCTTTAACGGCATCACCACAAAGGTGCAGCAGGCGGTGGAAAAGTACGCGGACAACAGCGAGCATATCAAGAAAACCGTCACTGAGACCGGCCAGCGCATCGGCGAGAACGGTGCGGAGACATACGAGAAGATTATCACCTACATCGACGGCATTCAAGATAAGGTGACGGAAACCTCTACTCTTATCGACAAGAGCGTGAAAGGAACCCAGAGCCGTATTGATCAGCAGCTGAGCGAGGCTTCCGGCCAGCTGGATAAGGGCATTTTCGGGCTAGTAAAAAGCGCCTTTAGTGATGCCAAAAACGGTGACTGGGCAAGTCTTGGGCTGGATTTTGTCAATCTGATCTGGGGCGAGGTGTCGCAGGGGCAGCGTGACGTGATCTCTAAGTGGCTTACGGACGCACTGACCGCGGTCAATGAGGGCTACTTCAGCGGTGGCATCGGAAAGGCATTTGATATCTTCCAGAAGCTTTTTTCTGACGGCGGGGTAAAATCCGATATCGACGGTGTGACCAATTCGGTCAAGGCTTTTGGTGAGATCATTGACGGTCTTGCAAAGTCCGGCGGCGTGGGCGGAGCACTAGGCAGCATCGTGCAGAGCTTTTCCGGCATGGCTGGTGGCATCACGTCTGCGCTGGGCACTATTGTGTCTTTCGTTGCAGCAAATCCTATCCTTGCCCTGATCCTGGGCGTGGGCGCTGTCGCTGGCGGCATTGGCCTTGCTATGTGGATGGACAAGAAGAATAATCAGAAACCTGTCAGCCACTACCAGAGTCCCTTTGACAAGACCGGCGTGTATGACAGTCTTGGCACCTTCTCCACCCGCGCAGCCCTGCAGTACCGCGTTACTGGCCAGCAGTCCATTGTTGACCGGCAGACCAGCATTCTGGAACGCATCGAGGGGATGCTGGACGAGCATCTTCCCGACATCGGCAGGGGTCAGGTGGTCATGGACTCCGGTGAACTGGTGGGCGTGCTGTCGCCCCGCATGGCGACCAACGTAGATGCACGCATCGGCGTGACAGTGGAACGAAAAGCGAGGGGTGTGTAATGGCAAAGCTTTTGGGGGCAAAAATCGGCAATTTTCACACCCTGACAGATTGGGGGCTGTACCTCAAGGTAGGCAGCCCTAAAATCGGCGCGGCAGAACCGGAAGAATACCTTGTGCAGGTCACCGGCGCTGATTCGCTGCTGAACCTGACCACATGGGACGATGGCAAGGTTCACTATAAAAAGCGCACCATCACCATGGAGCTGCTCTGCAACGCGCCAAAAAGCAAGTGGCCTTACATCGAAAGCACCATTGCCAATGCCATTCATGGCAAGTGGCTGCAGTGCCGCTTTGATGAAGACCCGGCGTGGTACTGGGAAGGACTTTGGAAAGTCACACCCTCCCGCGACCGGCTTTCCAGCACCTTTACCATCACCGGCACCTGCAACCCTTTCAAGCGAAGCGTCTACGACGGCACCAACGACTGGCTGTGGGATGACTTCAACTTTGAAACGGACATCGTACGCAACTACACGAATATCCCGCTCAAGGCGGGCGAGGACAAAGAGGTGTCCATCACCGGTGCACCACGTGCGGCCGGCATCTACTTCCAGCGCAGCGAGACCTACGCAGACATTGCGGTGTCCCTCAATGGCTTTGAGGTGGGCATTCTGGCCAAGTCCACCGACTGGCAGTATATCGAGGGGCTTACTATGCCGGATGGCGTGGTGGGCACCCTCGTATTTGCTGCATCTGCAGACTGCAGTATCAGCATCAAGTATTTGGGGGCAAGCCTATGAGCTACAAAGTTTATGCTGGTGTGCAGACGGATGTAGACACATGGAAAACTAAGGTCTGTATCCACGATATCAGCGATATTACCGACACGAAAAAGCTCATCAGCCCCACTCTGACCCGCGAAGTGGGTAAAGCTGGCTCTTTTGAGTTTACCATGCCGCTGGGCAATGTGGCACACTCTGCGCTGCAAAAGCTGCGCACTACGGTGGAGGTGGAGCAGGACGGCGTTTCCATCTGGCAGGGCCGTCCCATGAGCCATGAACAGGATTTTTTGATGCGTCAGAAAATCTACTGCGAAGGGGAGCTTGCGTATCTGAATGACAGCGGCATTGCGCCGTACGCTGCAAAAAATGTGAGCTTTTCTCAATTTCTGGAATGGATCTGCGATAACCACAACGCGCAGGTTGACGCTTACAAGGCGTTTACTCCCGGAAAAGTCGAGATGGGCATCCCCATGATCGTGCCCTATGTAGACGGCATCAAAGTCGTGCAGGTGGGTTACAGCTACGATTCTAATGATGGAGATTACATTTACCATTGGGGAATTGTAGATCCCGTGGATGGAAAGACGAATATTTTCTATGAGGAAACAGAGACCAACGAAGCTTCTTGCCTGAGCTGGGAAATCGATGAAGAGCACATTGCGGAAGGTCGCATTATTTCACGGATTGGAAGCAACAATTTCCGCGTGCGTCTGTTTGCAGCCTATGTAAAGGGCAAAACGTACGCTGCAAAGGTCGAAGTGAAAAAAGCCGAAATCGTCTGCGGTACTTGCAACAAGAATTTTGGCACGTACTCCATTTATAACGTTGAGCAGGCATCTGAATCCAAGACCTTTAAGATCACCGAGCAAAACGGGAAATACAGCCTTGCTATCAACGGCAGGACTGATTCTCGCTTTTTGTTTGATGTCAAGGAACCTACATACAGCTTTGGCGATGGAAAAAACTACGGCGTTACATGGGACATCTTGCAGAGTGAGCTGGCGGAAAAGTACGGCGGATATCTGGTGCTGCGCCATGCAGAAGATCATGACGGAAAACCGCGCCGGTATCTGGACTATCTGCAGGCGATCACCGATAAAAACACCCAGACGGTGGCTTTTGGAACAAACCTGCTGGATTTGACCGACTACGTCAAAGCAGAGGATATCTACACGCGGGTGATTGCGGTAGGTGCCAGAAAGAAATCGTGGCTTGTTTTTTCGTGGGGAGAAACCATTACAGAAACCGCAAACGATCTGGCTGCGCAAAAGCTTTTTGGCATCATCACAAAAGTGATCTTTATTGAAGGCATCGAAAGCACGCCGCAGTCTTTGCTGGATGCGGCAGAGGAAGAACTTGCCAAAAATCTGCGCTATCTGAACGGCATGACAGTCAAAGCGGTCGATCTGAAAGACGCTGATATTGATGTCAGCCGTATTGCAATTGGAAAGCAAACGCACATTTTCTCTGCACCGCATGGTGTAGATACCTGGTTGCTGTGTTCCAAGCTTGTTGAGCCGTTGGATTCGCCGGATAAAAAGGAGTTTACATTTGGCACTGAGTTTTCCAGTATCAGCGACCTGCAGACTTTGAGTGCACGCAAAGCGTCCGATGCTTACGATTTGAGTCGATCGCTCAAAGGGTACATGTCAGGCTAATGAGACAGGAGGTGTTTTATGAATAAAACTTTTGATGAAGCCATTGCGGGAATCCGTAAGGCTGAGCGCGGCGTGGAAGTCCGTGAGGACATCGCACAGGGCATGGAGTACGTCAAGCAGTACGCCGAGGAAGTGACAGGCCAGCAGCAGGATGCTTTGCAAGCCGCTCAGACCGCCACCGGAGCAGCCAGCACCGCGACGAAAAAGGCCGCAGCAGCTGCAGAGAGCGAAAGCGTGGCCCAGACTGCCGCCGCCAACGCGGACAAAAGCGCACAGTCAGCATCCGCAGACGCAAAGAAAGCGGGAAACTTTTCCGCTTCTGCCGAAGACAGCGCGAACAGGGCTGCCGCCATCGTGAGCACCGATAAGACGCTGAGCGTCGAGGGCGCTCCGGCTGACGGAAAGGCTACTGGTGATGCAGTGAAAAACATCAAGCTCCCTATTGCCACCGCCACCACGCTGGGCGGTGTGAAGGTTGGCAGCGGTCTGACGGTCGATGCGGACGGAACACTTTCTGCGGACAGTGCTTTGGCGGCTTACCCCGTGGGCAGTATTTTTCAAACAGTCAGTAGAACCAGTCCCGCCGCACTGTTCGGCGGTACATGGCAGGAGATTGCGCAGAACCGGGGGCTGATGGGGGCGTCCAGCGCCCACGCAGCGGGAAGCACGGTGGAAGCCGGTCTGCCGAACATCACAGGCACGTTTATGTCTAATTCGCTCACGGATGGCGGCATAGAAGCCACCGGAGCATTCTATGTCGCCAGCCTGAGCAAATCGAAGACTGCATTATCCTATTCGACGTTTGAGACAAATGGGTTGGGCTTTAATGCTTCTCTCTATAACTCCATTTATGGCCGCAGCACCACCGTGCAGCCCGCCGCCTACTATGTGCACATCTGGCGCCGCGTGGCCTGAGAAAGGAGGTTTTGACTCATGAAAATTCTTGACGAGACCGGCGCAGTCGTGGAAAACCCGGACCTGACACTGGGCTATCTGATAGCTGCCGCTGAAGAAGTCACCCACCCCGCTGTGGAGGGCGTGGAGGAGCAGTGGCACTGGGAGACAGTGACCGAGTATCCGAATGGTGGCAAGGACGTGCAGAAGATCGTTGACCGCCCAGGCGTACTGGCACAGGAAGAACGGGTGGAACAGGTGCCCATCCAGAAGTACGTCCGCTACACCGCCGAAGAGCTGGCCGCGCAGGAAGAAGCACGCAAAAAGCAGGAAGCAAAGGACAAGCTGCCGGAGACGGTGGCGGCACTGCAAAAAGAAAGCGAGATGCTCAAGCAATGCTTGCTTGAAATGAGCGAGATTGTTTATGCATAAAATCACACAAAAATTAGAAAGGTTGGTACGTATGATGGCTAAGTTGTGGGCACAGGAAATTATGTTCGCTGAGACTATGGAGGACGCAAAGGCTCTGTACGAGCGTTGCCCCCGCCTGCTGAAGGAGAAGGTCAAGGCGATTCTTATCAAGAGCGGCTTTGAGGAGATCGTACAGGAGAAGTAAGCGATGGAAAAACTTTTGGAATTTCTGGCGTGGCTGGTGAAGGTGCTTTTCGGCAGGGACAGCGAAAGTCCTGCGCCGGAAACGCCCGGAGAGACTCCCGTTGAGGAGGCCGTCACCGGATGGGAGGGCGACCCGCCATACCGGTACATCGACGTGAGCCGCTATCAGGGCGCGATCGACTGGGCGCAGGTGGCAGCGGCTGGCTATAAGGGAGCGATGCTTAAGACTGTGAGCACCAACCACAAGCTCTCCAAGCGGGCGGACGGTCTGTACATCGACCCCACCTTTGAGGGCAATTACCGCAGCGCCCGGGCTGCGGGTCTGGACGTGGGTGTCTACTACTACACCTACGCCACCAGCGAGGCGATGGCAGATGCAGAGCTTTCTTTGCTGCGGCAGGCGGTGCACGGCAAGGAACTGACCCTTCCAGTAGCGGTGGACGTGGAGGACAACGAGCTCAAGCCCATGAGCACCATTGACCTCACAAACCTCACCGCCTACGCGCTGGAACAGGTTGAAAAAATGGGCTTTTACGCCCAGCTGTACACCTACACCGGTTACAAATACGAACTGGATATGGCCAGGCTGTCCTCCCGGTGGGACGTGTGGCTTGCCGACTACACTGGCAAGACCCCGAAGGTGGATTTCAAGTACAACGCCCACCAGCACACCAGCAAGGGCGCTGTGCCTGGCATCAGCGGCAATGTTGACCTCAACGTGACCACAATTAACTACCCGAAAATCATCCGCAAGAAGGGTCTGACCCGTCTCCGGGAGGGCGCATGACCGAAAAAGAAGCTTTACTGTGGGTGCTGGGCATCTTGGGCAGCCTGTGCGCTGCGGCCATCACTATCGACAAGGTGCTGGACATCATCCATAAGTACATCAAAAAGGCGCAGGCCCCCGACGATGCGCAGAACAAGCGAATGGATGTGCTTGAAAAAAGACTTGGCGTGCTGGAACAGGGACAGCTTCAGCACGCACAGGCCCTTGCAAGAGACCTGCGCCGCTTTGACGGCCTCGATGAAGAAATGCGTCTCGTACTCGTTGGCGTACAAAATCTTTTGGATTCGCAGCTGTCCGGCAACAACCGCGAAGGTATGCAAAAAAGCAAATCCGATATCAACAACTACCTACTGAAAGGAGTAACAAATCATGGAAGCAATGTTTAACTTTATCCCCGCACCCATCGCGCTGGTACTGATGTTCATCGGCTTTGCCGCGCTGGCCGTTGGTGCCATCCGGCTGGGCTACAAGCAGTACGTCAAGCAGTGGGCACTGGAACTCGTGACCATCGCTGAGGACAGCATCATGGGCAGCGGTCAGGGCGCAAAGAAAAAGGCGCAGGTCTTTGCCGCGCTGCGCGGCGCACTGCCGGACTGGCTGAAGCCTTTTATCACCGATGAAGTGTTGGATAGCGTAATTGAAAAGGCTGTCAGCATGATGAAGAAGGCACTGGAAGAAAAAAAGCCTACCATCAACAAGGAGTAAAGCATGATCAAGCAAAGCGTATCTCTTGCATCCAATGGCGTTGTCAAAGTGCCGGGCTATGAGCAGCTGGTGCGCTTTGGCTACACCAAGAACCGGGGCGTGTATCGCCTGCACGTTGATGCAACCGGCGAGTGGGAGGGCCTGACCATCCGGGCGTTCTGGCACGTGCCGGACGGCAAAGACCCGGTGTCCTCGCTGGTGGTGGACGGTTATGTGGACGTGCCCGCCAGCGTGACCGCACAGCCCGGAAGCGGGTGCATCACCTTTGAGGGCAGCGACGGCACCAAGACCGTGACCAGCGCAGACCTGCGGTACCGTGTCAGCGCCAACTCAGGCACAGAGGATGGCACAGAGCCGGAGCCGGGTACCCCTGCATGGCAGCAGCTGGTGGATGCCGTGCACACCGATGCCACCGCCGCAGAGCAGGCCAAGACCGATGCACAGACCGCTGCCAGTGAAGCCGCCACCAGTGCGGACAATGCCAGCCAGAGCGCTCAGGAAGCCGCTGACAGCTTGCAGGAGCTGAAGGACGGCATTGCAAACGGCGACTTCAAAGGCGAGCCCGGCAATGACGGAAAATCCCCAGTTGTAACTGTAACTGACATCGAAAATGGCCATCGTGTCAGCATCACTGACAAAGACGGTACAAAAGTAATTGATGTCTTAAATGGTCAAACCGGCAAAACCGGTGCAACGCCTGTTCTGACAATCGGTACGGTGTCCAGCGGAGACAAGCCTTCCGCCGACATTACCGGCACGCCTGAAAATCCGGTGCTTAACCTGATGCTGCAGCCCGGGCCTCAAGGCCCTGCCGTAGCACTGGACACCACCCTCACCCACGAGGGCGAAGCCGCTGACGCAAAAGCCACAGGTGACGCGATCAGCGCAGTAAAAACGCGGCAGAACATCCTTGTGGGCAGTGAAATAGGCAACCCGCTCAGCGTTGACGACGCTTTCCCTGCGCCCCTGTGCGGCCTGACCGTGTACGGAAAGAGCACGCAGGACGGAACGCCAACGCTGGATGCACCTGTGCCTATCGTGAGCGCTGGTGACGGCGGGAGCGTGGCGGTAACTTTAAGCGATGGAAACGGCAAAACGCAAACTCTCACGCTCCCCACACCCAACGGTTTACCCGGCATCCCTGTCACCTCTGGCGGCAACTACACTGACCCGCAGGGTCAGCAGTGGATTTGCGACGAGGTGGACTTGGAGAGAGGGGTGAAGGTGCAGAGAATAAACGCTGTAGACTTGTCAACCTGTACAATTACAGGCACCACTGAGCTTACTGTAACAAAACGACTTTCAATTCTGTTGCCGATACCTGGTCGCGATTATAAAACAGAAGCCCTATGCAATAAATTGCAATTTTTTGTTTCGTTTGGCAACGATATCCCGCACTTTTATGTAGACGCATTTAACGCGCAGGTTTTTATTCCCATTGGCGCTAAAAACCCGGAAGAAGGCGAATACATTTTACTCTACGCTCTCGCCACCCCCATCGAAACCCCGCTCACCCCTTCCGAAATCGCCGCCTACAAAGCCTTCGCCACTTACGGCCCTGACACGGTGGTGCAGGCGGGTGACGGTGCGGGAATCAAGCTGGGGTATCAGAGGGACGTGAACATCGCAATCAAAAAACTGGAGGACGCAGTAGCGTCCATGACAACGACCTGAAGGAGGACTGACTATGGCTATCAAAAGCAAAGCCCGCCACGACCTGACCCTGCGCTCCATCAAACGGGAGATTTCCGCAAGACGCGACGTGGCATACTGGCTTGACAAGGCGTACACCCATCTGGACAGCGGCCTGCTGACAGAGGACGATATTGCAGAGGTGGAAGCCCTTGCACAGGCATACTACGACGCACTGGACGCTGAGGATGCGGCGAACGCTGAGGAAATCACGCAGTAAGGAGGATATCATGGCAAGCACTACATACGAGCATCCCGGTGGCGTCACCGAGATGTACGCCGCACAAGAGCAATTTCGGCACGTCACGAAATTGGTGACAAAACGTCACCAGCTCGCCGTGATTGGCAATATGGTGCGCAACGCCGGACAGCTGCCGCAACCTTTTTGGCTCGGTGCTGCCTGTGGCGGCGGCTCGCATAGTCTTTCCGCCAGCGTTGCAAGGGCTTAATGCAGAACAGATAAAAGCTGTGATAAAACGTGCGCCGCTTGGGAGGTATGACCGGAAAATCGCCCGGTTGCGGTACGTTGACCAGCTATGCCAAGTTGATATTGCAGCGCGTGTGCCGTATTGTCGGACATCAATCGGCAATAGGCTAAAAATTATTGATAAAATGCTAGACGAAAGGAGTTCACCGTGAACCTCGAAAATGTTCCGACCGCCAATCTCATTACAGAGCTTCGCAAACGCGAGGGCGTGGAAACGACTATTGTTAAGCCCTATCAGGACGCAGCGGTCAACGTCAACGGCCCTGCGCTGGTTCTTGTCGTGACGGATTAATTGTGGTATAATAACATCAACAAATCCACCCGGCCTCTCGTAGAAGCGCATTAGGGCGGATATCTGAACCCGTCAAGCCTCTCAACGATGCGTATCATGGCGGGTCTTTTTCATTGATACAGTCTCCCGCCCGCCTACTTGCAGTGCGTACCATGCGGGAGAAGATTTTATATGAATTATGGCAAATAAAATATATCACTTTTTGTCCCGTGTTTTGTTCGCTCTGATTATTTTTGGGGCGACATCAAGCGTTCTAAAAACCGTCCTTCCGTTTTGGCATAGTGCATTTATAGGCGTGGTTTTATCGGTATATGCGTCTTTGCATTATACGCCATACGATTTATGATTTAAAATGTTACGGCCTTTGTAGAGAGCGGCATTTCCTGTGGGAGGTTCCGCTCTTGATTTTACAAAAAACTCCCCTGCTTTGCCGAAGCCCTGCGTTCCACGCGGGGCACTTTATAGGCAAAGTGGGGGATTTTTTTGTTTTACAGAAGATTATAATGCTCCGCCAGCAAAAAGCGGACGTATGTTGGGCACGCACGTTTTTCGCCGCACCAGTCCTGCACGGTGCGCAGCGGGATGCCCGCCTGCTTTGCAAAAGCGGTCTGCGACAGACCAGTGCGGGCTACCAGCTCTCGCATAGACAGATGCGCCACGTCCCAGATGGTAGACAGTCTTGCCTTTTCGGCATCCAGATCTACGCACCCGTCGGCATCGTCCGGGATGCTAAGAGTGACATTGTTGAGGAAGACCTCGAGGGAGGCTGCCGGGTCGGCTGCCATATTAAAAAGTTCAGCTGTGTACATTGCCTTTCTCCTTTTTAAATCTCCCCGGTCGATGTTCGCGCATCGGCTGGGGACTTTTTTTACTCCATATCTTCCAGAGCTTCAAGATACTTCGGGTAAAGGTCTTCCACGACGGCCTGTCTCTCAACGTCGTCCAGATTGCCGTTCATGAGTGCTTTGCCCTCTTCATCGGAGAGTTCGATGCTGGTAGTGACCATCAGGTCGCGAGCGTCCAGATGAGAAGTCTTGACGTCGCCATCATCGGTGAGGTGGGCGTAGATCATCCAAACGCCGTTGTCGTACTCGATTTCGGTACCGGTGGCCATAACCTTGGTTGCGAACTCGTCAGCAGTGAGTTTTTTCATAATTGTTACCTCCATTGTGTGGTGTCTTTCACTGTCTTTATTATACACGCATTGCGTGCAATTGTCAAGGCTTTTTGAAAATTTTATACGCGTTGCGTGAAAATTCTTGAGCGCCCATACAGCCCTGTGCTGTGTGGGCACTTTTCTTTTTTGTCCTTCGTTTGGCGTTCGTTGTCTCTCGCGGCGGCTTAAAACGGTACACTGGGCGCAAAGGGAGGGTACACCATGTGGCACAGGTTTAACCCAAACCCGCGCGGGAGCAGCGTCGGGGACTGCGCAGTGCGGGCGGTAGCTGCGGCCACCGGTCAGAGCTGGGAGCAGGCGTATATTGCGCTGGCGCTCACCGGCTACGCCCTCGGCGATATGCCCAGCGCCAACCGCACATGGGGCGCATACCTCCAAAAGCAGGGTTACAAGCGCCGCATGGTGGAAGCAGACTGCGCCACCTGCTACACCGTGGCAGATTTTGCCCGGGAGTACCCGCGTGGCGTGTACGTACTGGGCTGCTCCGGCCACGTTCTGACCGTTATCGACGGTGCGTGGTGGGACAGCTGGGACAGTGGCGCAGAATGCCCGATCTACTACTGGTACAAGGAGGAAAACGATGCCGATCTATAACGGATACCCGCAAGTGTATTACCCACAACAGCCGCAAGGGCAGCTTGAACAGCTCAGGGCAGCACAGTACCAGCCTCAGCCTGTCATGATGCCGACAATGCAGGGGCAGGCCGCACCGGCTGACAGCGGCTTTATCTGGGTACAGGGTGAAGCGGCAGCTAGGGGCTATCTGGTCGCCAACGGGAGCCGGGTGCTTTTGCTGGATGCCGATGCTGACACCTTCTATATTAAGGAGGTGGGGCAGGACGGCAGGCCGTTCCCGCTCCGCATCTACGACTACAAGGAACGTACCAGCGGCCCCAAAGCGTCGATTGCAACCGCGCAAGCCGCAGGCGGGGAGTATGTCACCCGCAAGGAGTTTGACGCGCTGGCAGCAAAGCTGGCGGCGCTGGAAAAGCAAGAAGCACCTGAGCCGGAAAAGGAGGGCTAAACGATGAGCAGCAGCTTGTTTGATTCGATGGGCCGACGGGCCCAGAACCCCATTGGTGGGCAGTTTCAGCAGTTTATGGGCCAGATGCAGGGGAAAAACCCGCAGGAGATGATAAACCAGATGCTCACATCCGGCCAGCTCTCACAGCAGCAGCTCAACGCCATTCAGCAGCGGGCGCAGCAGATTGCGCCGATGCTTAACGGCATGAAAAACATGTTTGGATTCTAAAATGCGGCCGCATTTAGAATAAATTTCAAAATCTAACGTAAAGGAGTAAAACTATGTCTCTTTCTTCTGATAGCACGGTTCTGACCATGCCG
>ERZ1034871.355-NODE-355-length-27495-cov-9.208273_pt1 | contig 27495 bp, 40 predicted proteins | sample MGYA00520631_ERZ1034871 | MGnify/ENA primary metagenome ERZ1034871 (study PRJEB33766, sample SAMN09781721) | gut metagenome | biome: gut microbiome | host: Homo sapiens | place: Madagascar | study: EMG produced TPA metagenomics assembly of the PRJNA485056 data set...
TCAAAACAACGGAAACGGTTATCAAAACAACGGAAACGGTTATCAAAACAACGGAAACGGTTATCAAAACAACGGATACCAAAATAATGGCGGATATCAGCGACAAAGTGCGCCAAACTCGACCAATAACGGCAATTTTGGCCAGAATAATGCACAAAATTTGCAATATAACTTTGACGAGAACGATTTACCGTTCTAACAAGTAAGCAGGGCGGGAGGGTAGGAAAATGATAGGAAATTCAAAGACTATCATCGAATGGCTGTTCGAGCAAGACGCAACCAAGAAATTTGAAATAAAGGAATTGAAACCTAAGCGATCGTTGACCGCAAACGCCTATTACTGGTCTTTGCTCAATCAGCTGGCAAACGTTCTCAGGTTTGATAACCAAAAGCTGCACTTCATAATGTTACAAAGATATGGGCAATACGAAGTTGTCAGCGTACTGTCAAGCATTGATGTAAAAGGGTATTTCAGATATTACGAGCCTATAGGGCACGGGGTTATAAACAACAAGGAATTTACTCACTACAAGGTGTATAAGGGGAGTTCTGAAATGAATTCTAAAGAGTTTTCCATCTTGCTTGACGGATTGGTCAGCGAATGCAACGAACAAAACATAGCGACCTTAACGAAGAGCGAAAGGGAGCAGCTACATTTTATCGAGGGGTGTGATTAAATGGAATTTTGCATTATGAATGACAATTACCCGTTTTGGCGGAATTGTCGAGAACCTGGACTTTGTCGGCATGAAATCTTTTTCGGAACCGGAAACAGAAGGCTATCGATCGAAGACGGCCTGGTGGTTTTCCTTGCACCAGAAATGCACAACATGACGAATTACGGAGTGCATTTTAATCGTGACTTTGACTTGAAGCTGAAAAAAGCAGGCGAACGGGCATGGATTGATTATTACGGTAAGAGCAAAGAAGACTTTATCAAGCGGTACGGAAGGAATTACCTTTAAAAAGGAGGATGCGTATGCTACAGCACAGTTTCTCGGTTGAGGTTGCCAAGAAGTGTGGCGTCAACGCTGCAGTCTTGTTCACTAACATTTCTTTTTGGGTCGAACATAACAAAGCTAACGGAGCAAACGAACACGATGGCAAGTATTGGACGTTTAATAGCATGCAAGCATTCACAACGCTTTTTCCGTATCTATCAAAACGTCAAATCGAAACGGCTCTTAAAAAGCTAGAAAACGACGGACTGATTGAAACAGGGAATTATAACAAGCTCCCTTTTGATCGTACAAAGTGGTATACGATAACCGCCAAGGGCTACCGCATTTCACAAAAATGTGAAATCGATACAACATCAATGCAAAATGACATTTCACCAAAATGTGACACGAATAACGCAAAATGTGAAATGACATTTCACCAAAATGTGACACCAATACCATATATAAACACAGATATAAATACAGATATAAACACAGACGTAGTCGTTGGTACTAATTTAGTTAACATAGTAGAGCAAACAACACAATTTGACGGCGGCTTCGCCAAGGTAACTCAATTCTATCAAGATAACTTTGGGATGCTTAGCAGCTATCTATATGACGATATCAGGCAGACATACGATGATTGGAAACAGAAATCAAAAGAGCCTGTCGAAATAATGATCAAGGCTATGCAGATAGCCCTTGAAAAGAACGTCAGAAACTGGAGATTTGTCTCTAAGGTCCTACTGAACTGGGAAGACAAAAAGCCACAGACGTTAGCTGATGTAGAGGCGCTAGAAAAAGAACACGGAAGACAAGGACAACAAAGGAAGACGTTGGCAGAGCAGACCGAAGAAGACCGTAAGTTTAACGAAACATACGGATATTTCGCTGACGATTAGGAGGGAAAAGAAATGAAAAGCGTAAGTGATGTTTTAGGCACTATAAAAGCGCCGCCGAAGGAATGCAAGGCCGCTTATCAAGCATGGCTAGACACTCAAGCGATGACAAGCGAAGAAAAGAGGGCGTTCCTTGACAAGAAAGCCGAAGAAGCAAACCAAGCAGCGTTAAAGCAGATCATGACCCCGAAAACATGGGGTAAGAGCCTATGGTCCGGTGGCAAAGAGATTAAATTTTCTTTTTCCGATTGGAATTATTCCAAGCAAGAAAACCGAGAACTCGCAAAGAAAGTGGCGATCCAAGCCAAGGCGTTAAGCGACCAGCTCAAAGCTGATAATTTTAACGTTGTTTTCCTCGGTGGTGCCGGAGTCGGAAAAACATCACTTGCGATTGCGATGATCACCGCTTTAAGAAGAGTTGGTAAAAGTGCAATGGTGATTTCGACGACTGAACTTGTTTCCAAGTTAAACCGGTCATACGACTTCAAAGACGCTCAGCGAGAAATCGCCAAGGTGGAGCAGGGGGCATATGACTGTGACGTACTTCTACTTGACGATTTGGGCACGGAAAGCGGCGGCAGAGTGAGAGAGATCAGAACTGATATGTATGATTTGATGTACCGGATATCAAACGCAAGAATAGGCAAAGTAACGATTATCACTACAAACAATACTCCGGCGGAGCTTGGCAAAATTTACAGTGAGAAAATCGTAAGCCGCTTGCTGCCAAAACAAAAAGAAAGATGCATCGATATGCACGGGCTGAAAGATGTAAGGGGGCTATAGCATGATAATCAGACAAGTTTATAATCACGAATACGCCAGCATAGTCGAAACGGACAGTAGCTATCTGTTCTTTGGTGGTCGAAACATCGGAGCTTTTAAAGTTGGTGAAGAACTGACTGCCCCTTGTGAACCGTACAAAGTCCTGATGAAATGGAACATCAGCAAAGCGGTCGAAAACATGATCAAGGGGGTATCTAATTGAAGTTTAAAAAAGTCAATGGTGGTTGTTTAGTATTAATTGCATTGAGCATTTGGTTCGGTGCCATCTGGCTCTTGTGCCGGTGGTTGGTAGGGTGTTAGGACATGCGCATCACGAAAGATTACGGACTGACCGCATCCAAACTAGAACATGATCTGCTGGCAAGGCTGAACAAGGTATACAAACCGGTGAAGAAAACGCAGGAAGAAAGTGCCAGTGGTAAGGCCTGGAAGAAAGTACAGTCATGCGTGGCATGGCCGAAGTTTAGGAGGACGAAAATGAAAATCGAGATTGATAAAGAAGATTTTGTGAAGTTGGCAGTGTATGCGTCATGGGCTTATCTGCCTGACGAAGAAGACAAGTGTGAAATGACTCTCGAAAAAATCATGGATAGCCTTGATAAAGAAGACGCTGCCAAAATAACCATCGATATCCTTGCCTTGAGGACAAAAATTGCACTGCTTAGCGGGGTAAATGTTGAAGAAGTAGTGAAGACACTAATGGAAACCATGAAGGAGATCGATGAATAATGAATGAAGAAGAATTACTTAAACAACTGAAACACGATCGTAAGATCTTTGCTAAAGATTACAGACGTATCTTTAAAGAGTTTAAGAATGATAATGAACACCATTTAAGTTGGAGTTACGAAACAGCAATATCATTAGCAAGAATATCTTGTCAAGAAGTGATGATAGATTTAGGAATGCTTAAATATTTATGGGATCAAAAAGCTAATGAACATGATGAAAAGATCAGGCAAAAGTTAAAAAAGCAAAAGAGGAAGGGAAATTCCGATGAAAGAGATGAATAAATTAGGATGCATTGTTTCTGCAGCATTCTTTGCATGGTGTATGCTGATGTTTCTGATATGCAACTGGCTTGCGAGGTGAGACGATGACATTGAAGTTTGGAGAAGCAGTAACCATGATTGTTGACAGATACGGTTGGAATGCATTTGATAATCTGAGTGAAATCAATGATCCGGATCTTGGTAAGGCAGTTGAAGTCGTTCGGAAGGTCAGGAAGAAGAATCATGTTGACAAGAATAAGCCTGGTGCAGACCTGCGCCGCACACGTCCGCCACGCGAGAAGATTGAGGAAATGGTTGACAAGGGAATGACTTATGCCGAGATTGGCGAAGAAATCGGCTCCACTCCCGAAACAGCAAGCAAGACTATCAGAAAGTATGGGCTGTCAGAAAGATACTGGCTTGTGCACGGAAGGTACAATCTGATAAAGTCAGAGCCCTATCGCAAGTTGGTTGAGCAGAAAAAAGCCGAGCTGAAATCCTTGATTAATCACGGAGCCACCGATGCCGCCATAGGTGCGGAATTAGGAATGACAGTCAGTCGGGTCAAGTACTGGATTAAGGAATGGAATCTAGGTCGTAGGAAACGTATTATCACAACCGGCGGTTCAGATAATAAGCAAGGGGTGAATTGTATGAAGGAACAACAGTATGCGGTGAGAGTTACTGGTACCAGGCGAATGTGGTATGTCAGAGGCGATAACGGACAGTTGATGACCAGGATTGAAAACGGCATCCCTCACGATAAGTCTGGCACGTGGACGTTTGAAGAGATTAAGGCTCAGGGCCTTGACCAAATGGCACGAATCAGAATCTAATAAAAAAGCCGGTCCTTAAGGCCGACTCTCTATGATATCGCAATTTAATTATATCAAAAAGGGAGTGGCGTTGTGGACGATTTACTGATTGAGATTGACAACATTGACTACAAAGCAACCGCAAGGAATGTGAAGGAGTTCCTGGACAAGAAGCTGCCACGCATTCTCAGAATCGCGAATGCAAGTCCGGCAAGCCTGGCATCACCGGTTATTTCCGACATGCCGGTTAATCGAGGCGGGGGCAATCACAGCGAAGAGAAGATGGTCAAGTACGTTGCTGCCAAAGCAATCATCGATGGGGTATCACGAGCGCTTGCGCATTGTTCTCAGATGTCATCCCACATCCTCAAGGCACGATACGTGCAAGGTCTTCAAAATTGGCAAGTCATTGATACAATGTATTGCGAGCGTGCAACGTACTACAAGCTTAGGGACAAGGCATTCAACGAGTTCGCAGACTGCTTTGAGATGCAGAAAGGGTGCCCTGATCTGCATGTATACAAATAGAACGATTATAAAATGTTATTAAGAAGCAAGGCGACAAGCCTTGTTTTTTTATATTTTTAACAAAAAATGCTTGAAAATCATTGACAATACACCTTAAAAGGTGTATTATATAATTGTAAGGAGGTGAAAGATTTGGGAAAGAAAGCCAAACAAAAAGAGCTCAACAAGGTTAAGATTTCAAGGTACGTTGCAATTGGCGCATGGGCCGCACCGATTACGGTATTGCTTGAAATCATCAAAGACATTGTTGATGCTCTTATAAATAAATAGTTTGGCAGGTAAGGTTGATTATCAGCCTTACCTGTTTCCCCATATCATAATATCATGAATAAGCAGGAAAAGAAATATTATATCTCAGCTGCTGTGGCAATTGTGTTAGCAGTGATACTGTGGGTGTTTAAGACAATCGTGATTGAAAATTAGACGATTACCGGACAAATGCGAGACTAACATCATACACTTTGCAGACATCTCAGGTAGTATGATGATAGTATCGAAGGTTCGGCAGTCGGGAACAGGAGTGACAGTTATGTCAGAATTGTCAGATGCAAAGAAGAAAGCAAACAAAAAGTGGAACGAAAAGAACAAGGAGAAGTCAAGAAAGTATCAGTACAGATCCATGGCAAAGTCGTATGTCAGAAACTATGCTGACGAAAAGGACCTGCTTGATCTTAAACAGATGATAGAGGATAAGCTTGATGGTAAATTACAGTGATATATCTCAACTGGTAAGAGATGTTACGGAGCTTGTCAGAAAGTCCAGGGACGCTGAACTTATTGCGAAGGCAACCGAAATGGCCAAGGCAATCAACGAACTTGTTGTTGAGAATATTGAACTTGAAAACAGACTCAATGAAAAATTGAATCTCAGAGAACGCGGCCATATCAGTGATGATGGAAGAATGTACTGGGTAGAAGGGGAACACGTTCCGTATTGTAGTTATTGTTTTGAAGTTGACGGAATTTTGAAACATATGATTCCAAGTGATTACGGTTGGGTTTGCGAAAGAAATCATACGAGGTGATTAAATTGGAAGCTACTGAATCAAGAGCTCTGGAAGCATTGAACAAGCTCATCAAATATAACAGGGATGTAAATCATAACTTATACGTTGACAGGGATTTGTTGGACATAACAATCAGGATTAACGAGCTTGTTGTTGACAACAGCAGAATGAGAGAACAACTAAGGAAACTGGATGAATGAATTCAAGAGGTCAGTCTTAACGGCTGGCCTTTTTTGCAGCAGAGAAAGGAAGAAAATTTTGAAAGACACTGTATTTAGACGTGTGGTAATCAACCGCGAAGATAATAAAGTTGTTGTCGGCGCCACAGATGGAATGACGGGTGATGAGGTGTTTGAACTCGTTGCAGAAGGGCTTAGAGCATTAAAGCAGCGGTATGAGGTTGATTCCAAAACAATGCTTGTATATCTTGAAAGTGTGATTGACGATGGGTAGATGCAGACGTTGTCGTTATACTGGTTGTCATGCGATGGTAGCATACCCTGATCATTACTGTAACGAGCATAGTCAGTATGAAGCAGAATATCTAGCTAGGAGGAAACAGTGGGGCGTCAGAAATGAGATGCGTGCCAAAAGACATAACCGGGAGTACAATCGGACAACGCGTGTGAGGGATGATGTCAAGGCAGAGCAGAATAAATTCTATCATACAAGACAATGGCGTTCATTGAGACACTATGTACTTGAACGAGATCACTATGTATGTGGATACTGTGGAGCATTCAATGCAGGAATCGTTGATCATATCGTGCCGATTGAGTATGACAAGAGCATGATGACTGATGCAGACAACCTTACAGCATGCTGCAGAAACTGTCATATGACCAAGAGCAGATGGGAACGGGACTATTACGGGACTGGTTCGCAGAATGAATTGAAGCAGGTCGGCAAGGTGACGGATTTGAAGTTGTTACGGGAGTTGCTGAAAAGCCGTGAGAGGATTTCTAAGCATTCCTAATCACTGCGAGTATGATTCCACTCAATCTGTTTTATTTGTTAATCCCCCCGCCCTCATGCGCCGTGAGAAGAGCTACACACAGTGCCCCCGTCTTACGTCGCGCTAATTTTTTGAAATTTTTAAAAGGGGGGCTATCCCGGAGAAAGAGAGGTGAAAGTTGTGGCAACTAAGCCATATTATCTGCAGAATGACGGCAAAGTTTCCAGAACTCCGCCTAGTTATCTGGGGGTTCTGGCCAAGGAATGCTGGCGCAAGATTGTGCCGTTCCTCGAAGCAACCGGACGTGTTGAAAGAGTAGATACCAGTTTGGTTGAGCAGTATTGCACACAGTACGAGATTTACAGGGTTGCCTATGAGGATATCAAGGAAAATGGCATTCAAACACCAATGTACAAGACGTTACAGGACCAGATGGGCGAAATTATCGGTAAGGATTTCACCGGGTACAAGAAGAATCCGGCAGTTATGACGCTCAAGGACGCCAATAATCAGCTTACAATGGTCGGCGGACAACTGGGATTGTCGCCTAAGGCCAGACAGGAACTAATGTCCATTGCGACAAAGAGTGACGCTAAATCAGCAACGGATGCACTCAAGGAATTCCTGTAATAGGGGGTGGTGAAATGAATAAAATCGATATGACACAGTCTCATGACGTCATTGGCGAATACAGGAAAAACAATTTTGACGCTGAGCGTCGCAAGTACACTGATGAAGGCACTAAGTACGCATTTGACGTTCTTGACGGGAAGATTGTAACCGGATATCTGATTAAGCTTGCTGCATTCCGCCATCTGCGAGACCTTCAGCGTCAGGGACAAGCTGATTTCCCTTATGAATACAGTCCAAGCCATGCGTCTAAACTGCTGAAGTTTGCGTCAATCTGTCCTAATGTTGATACAGAAGAGCCGACCAAGTTGATGCACTGGCAGGAATTCATCTTTTCAATGCTGTTCGGATGGCGTAACAAGGAAGGGGGCAAGAGGTTCACGCGGGCAATTGTTTCCGTGGCACGTGGCCAGGGCAAGACGTATTTGATGGCGATTCTGATGTGTTACTCATACCTGATTGAGAGCATCGGGCTGTTCAATCAGGACTATCTGGTGGCGTCGATCAACTTCAAGCAGACAAATAAGTTGTACGGTTATATCAAATCCATGCTGAGGAAGATAACTAAAACGGAGCCGTTCAAATCGCTGGCTGAAGAAACTGAGCTGTCCACTCAGTCAGACCAGACCGTGCAGAAAAAGACAAATAATGTTCTACGCGCAATATCGTTTGAATCGGGACAGTTTGACTCATACCACTTTACTACAGCTATCGTTGACGAAATTGGCGAAATAAAGTCGCGTAAAAAGGTCTCAAAAATCATTTCAGGCCAAGTCAAAATCAAGAACAAGCAATTCATTCAGATTTCCACTTCATATCCGGACCCCTCCGTTCCGTTTCATGATGATCAGAAAATGCTGCAGCAGGCAATGGAACAGGACTGGAACCGTGAAGCCGACAGTTATCTTGGCCTGATCTGGGCACAGGATGATTTGGATGAGACGTTCAAGGAAGAAACCTGGGTCAAGTCTAACCCGCTTCTGTATCTTCCTGATCAACATGATGTGCTGTTGTCCGGCTTGAGAGACAAACGCGACAGTGACATGCTGTCCGGCACCATCTCGGATTTTCAGAACAAAAACCTTAATCTGTGGCTTCAAGAAGCAGCAAACAGTTTCTTAAAACTCAGCGACATCGAAAATGCAGTCATTGACAAATTCGACTATGACGGAATGGACGCGTACTTAGGATTTGACTACTCCATGTCGTCCGACAACACCGCTCTGGCCTTCGTCATTCCTTACGCTGACAAGACAGGGCGAAAGTGGCATGTCATTCAGCACTCGTTCATACCATGGCAAAGGGCAGGATCTATCGAAGCAAAGGAGAAACAGGACGGTATTGCCTACAGGGAACTGGCTAAGAAGGGATATTGTACAATCACGGCCCATGAACAAGGTCTAATAAGCACTGAACAAGTATTTAACTGGTTGGTTGATTTTGTTGATGAACATAGGTTGAAAGTTGTATTTTTTGGATATGATGCCATGGGTGTCAATGAATTTATCAAACGTCTGGAGTATAACACCAGTTATCCGCTACAGGCAGTGCGTCAGAGAACAGGTGAACTGAAGGACCCGACGAAGTTTCTGCAGAAACTGTTTGTTGAAGGATCACTGACCCGTTTTGATGACAAAATCATGGAGAAAGCACTGATAAATGCACAACTGTACGAAGACAAGGTCGGAATACAGGTCGACAAGGCGAAGGCAACGCTCAAGATTGACGTTGTTGACGCAATCATAGACGCAATGTACCAGGCGATGTATCATTTCGAGGATTTCGGTATAGCAAACGACAAGAGCAATCAAGTTGACTTGATGACGGAACAGGACGTTCTCGACTGGTTCAACAGTGAGGACAGTGACACTATCTAAGGGGGTGGTAATCATCATTCTTAAGCTTATCTGGAAGGCGATTGACGTCATTTTCTACGTGGCGGCAATCGTCTTTTTCGTATGGGGCTTTTTTCGACTGAATGCAACTGCGGGAATCTTTGCCACAGGTTTTGCATGCATTATTCTAGGACTTTTGAGTGAGGCTGTTGCCGGCAAAGGGGGTGATTAACAATGCCGATTTTCAATCTGATGTCCGTTCCCGATTCAGATGAGTATACAGTAACGGATTTCTTGAGATGCAAAACAGAGAGCGTATACGTTTCAGCACGTGAAGCACTGCATAATTCCGATGTCTTCGCAATCGTCAACCTCATTTCGGGAGACCTAGCAACATCTAGAATACGTGCGTCAGCATCTAGAATGCAGGGTATGATTGACAATCCAACTACAATGTCCAATGGTCATCTGTTCTGGAAGTCTGTTTTCCTGCAGCTACTACTAGGCGGAGAAGCCTATGTATACCGATGGCGCAACAGAAACGGGGTTGACTTGAGGTGGGAGTATCTCAGACCGTCACAGGTTGACGTTTTCGAACTGGATGACGGCTCTTCGCTTGTCTATAACGTCACGTTTGACGAGCCGGGAATCGGAATTGTCAACTCGATTCCCCAGTCTGACATGCTGCACTTCCGGCTTATCAGCAGAAACGGCGGCAAGACTGGCATTTCTCCGCTTGCATCGCTGTCTTCGGAGATGGCAATCAAGAAGGCCAACACGAATCTGACATTGACTGCGCTTAAACAGGCAATAGTATCGCCGGGCATTCTGACCGTCAAGAAGGGCGGCCTGCTTAATGAGAAACAGAAAGCCGCTCGGTCAAGGCGTTTTATGGCACAGCAGGAGTCATCTAATTATGGTCCCGTGGTGCTTGATGACCTTGAAGACTACAAGCCGCTTGAAATCAAGTCCGATGTGTCGGCGTTGCTCAATCAGACTGACTGGACGGCTAATCAGATTGCCAAGGTATACGGGATACCGGACAGTTATCTGAACGGACAGGGTGATCAGCAGTCATCACTTGACCAAATCAAGGGAATGTACACGAACGCTCTTAACCGCTACATGGGGACGATTCTCGGAGAGTTGAACAACAAGCTGAACTGTCGGTTCACTGCTGATTTGCGCCCTGCTGTTGATCCGTTGGGTGATGGCTATGCAACAAAGATTTCCGAGATGGTCAAGACCAACGCCATTGACGGCAACCAGGCACGATACATTCTGCAGAAATCCGGCTACTTCCCGGAAGACATGCCTGAATACTCGGGAATCTTGAAGGGAGGTGAAGACAATGACAGTAATTGAAGTCAAGGCGGATATTGTTGATAACGATACAGGTAAGTTCTATGACTGGATAGGATGGGATGCGGTATATCCGGGCAAGGTCTCTACTCTGCTTGACGGTGCCGATGAAGTTGAGGTCAACATCAATTCAAACGGTGGTGACGTGTTTGCCGCGTCAGAGATTTACACGCTGCTGTCACAGCATTCGGGCATGGTTACGGTTAACATTCAGGGTCTTGCCGCGTCAGCTGCGTCAGTCATCGCAATGGCCGGCGATGTAGTGCATATCAGTCCTACGGCGCAGATCATGATCCACAAAGCGTGGACGATTGCTGACGGCAACGCTGATGATATGGCTCATACGTCAGAATTTCTTGACGGAATTGATGATTCAATCATGAATGCATATGTTGTCAAGACAGGGCTCGACAAGTCGGAATTGTCAAACATGATGGCCAAGGAAACGTGGCTTACTGCAAATCAGGCGGTCGACTACGGTTTTGCTGATGACGTCATGGATTTTGGCAGGTCAAAAGAGCCCGTACTTAATTCTATCGGTTATCCACAGGTCAGCCGAGCCGTTGTGGACAGATGGAAGAAGACCATGGCAAGCGCAGAAGCCTATGAAAAGCAGAAAAAAACTGCTGAAAATAGAGACGCGGAAATTGTTGGAAAGAAGAAGCTGCAGGCAAAGATTGACCTGCTTTTTTAGTAGAGAGGAAGTAAAGCAATGCACGTAATGAACGTTAACGAATTGAAGATGGCCTTCGATGAAGCCGGCGCAAAGGTACAGGAGCTCGAAGATAAGCGCGCCGACCTCATTCTTGACCTGAAGAAGGATGCAGATTCGCATTCTGCAGACGAACTCAAGGCCGTCAAGGATGAGTTGTCAAAGGCTGTTGTAGTCCGGGACGCGGCAGAAGAGGCATATGCCGACGCCCGAGCGGAACAGATCTCAAACATGAAGGCGGATGACAGGAAGCCGCTGACTGCCGATGAGAAAACACTCAAGAACAAGTTCGTATCAGATTTCAAGGATATGGTTACAGGCGCAAAGGTGTTCAATAAGGTTGATTCCACTGTTGATACGTCCGGTTCAGCTGCAGGATTGACGATTCCGGAGGACGTGCAGACGACTATCCACGCTCTGGTCCGCCAGTATGATGCACTCCAGAACTACGTCAACGTTGAGAATGTCGGTACGGCCACAGGTTCCCGTGTCTACGAAAAGTGGTCTGACGTTACACCGCTTGCCTCTATTGATACGGAAGATGCGAAGATTGGCGACAATGACGATCCAAAGCTCACAACGGTCAAGTATGTCATTAAGCGCTATGCCGGCATTACTACGGCCACAAACACGCTGCTTGCAGACACGGCAGAGAACATTCTCGCCTGGCTGACCGGCTGGATTGCCAAGAAGGTTGTCGTAACACGTAATCAGGCTATTCTCACCAAGATTGCTGCTTTCGAGAAGAAGCCGACACTGGCCAAGTGGGATGACATCATTGACCTTGAAAACTCTGTTGACCCTGCCATCAAGGCAACATCAGTCTTCATGACCAACTCTTCCGGCATGAATGCCTTGCGCAAGGTCAAGAATGCAATGGGTGACTATCTTATGCAGCGTGATGTCACTGAACCGGGCAAATACACAATTGACGGCTACCGTGTGATTGAAATTTCAGACCGTTGGCTTGCCGATAATACTGGCTCCCACCCTCTCTATTTTGGAGATTTGAAACAAGCTGTTACGCTGTTTGACCGTCAGGCTATGTCTCTTATGACAACTAATATCGGCGGTGGAGCGTTCGAAACGGATACGACCAAGATTCGCGTCATTGACCGCTTTGATGTCGCCTCAACTGATGCCGAAGCGTTTGTTCCCGGCTCGTTTAAGAGCATTGCCGATCAGTCTGCTAATTTTGCGGCAGCTTCCACAGCTTCTAAGTAAGGAGTGATTAGATGGCGGTTAGTTTAGAGATGCTCAAGGACTCGTTACGTGTTGATGATGATGCAGATGATGCTTTGCTAACTGGCTATCTGGACGCGGCAGAATCATTTGTTAAAAATGCAGTCGGAGCTGATGAAGATTACTATGTAAATAATACTCGTTTTGATACAGCAGTTTTGGCACTGGCATCAACGTACTATACGTATCGCATGACCTCAGTAACTGGTACGGTAACCACGATGAATGCGACGATGAATGCCTTGATTAGCCAAATGCGCGGGGAGGTGGATGCGATTGAAGAGTCTTAACCCAAGTCGCATGAGGGGCAAGGCATTATTTGGACACATGGGAGAAACCGGTAAAAAGAACCCTAATACCGGCAGGCCTATTAAAGGCTTTGTTGCTGATTTTGCAGTGTGGTATGGCAAATATTCATTATCGATGTCTGACAGTATTGCTTATCATGGCATAGATCAGAGTATCGCAATGATAATTTTTGTACGGCATAATCCTAAGATTACCGATAAATTTAAAGTACAAGTCAAGGGATTAACGTATGATATTCAAAGTATTAAATCCGATGATGGATTGTCGCCTGACGGTTTTGATTTGGTTACGCTTAAGAAGGTGGATTCGAATGGCTAAGTCGGTTGAAAATGAAGGTAATTTTGAAGCATTGCTCAGTAGGTTGGCACAAGGCCTGACGATAGATGACAAACTGAAGGCCAACAAATCTGGCGCAGATATTTTCAAAAAGAACCTAAAAGCTGCAACGCCTCGCTCGGATACCGAATACAAGGGGAAAACTCCTCATATACAAGATGCAATTGTAGAGGAATGTCACCCTGACGGAAGAGTTGAAGTGGGTTTTTCTTCTGAGTCATCACGTGGATACATTGCTAGATTCCAGAATGACGGTTGGATTGCTACCGATCGTAATGGCAAAAGTCACAAGCATGTTCCTGGAAAGCATTTCTGGGAGCAGGCAGAGCATGCTTCAAGAGGCAAGATTCAGGAGGCGGTTAAGCAGTCTCTTAAATCAACAATTGATAGAAAGGTGGGGAAATTGTGACACCTGCCGCATATGTTTATAGCATCATATCTGATAACATTGGCGATATTCCTGGCATTGTGCCAGAAAATATTTTTACTTTTTACATTGACGATTCTTCCGTCAGTTCTGATGTGCTCGTATTGATTACGGAAGATGTCGGAACCGGTGATGATTATGGCAATGATAATGTCCTGTATAGCAATAAGCGAGTACAGATTGATTTTTATTATCCTAGAGATTATGTGGGCGACATGGATGAGTTGGAACGGCATCTGAAACAGGTTTTGAGGGAGCATGAAGTGTATTGTTGCTCTGATGCGGGTCATGTCCTTAGTTTGGATAGCAAAAATATAACTAATACGTTGAAATTTAATTTTAAAATGGAGGTCTGAATATGGCTGTAGTAGGTTTACAAACAACATATGTTGGTATTAAAGATGAAGATGGAAATGTGATTGTTGGTGTTGATAAAGGCGGTGTTTCTGAAACGGGCGTTTACGAGATCGATACTTCCAAGAAAAAAGGCAATTTAGGTGCCACAACGGCAAATATTACCGGTTTGTCAGGAACATTGACAAAGGTCTATGGCAACGATGCCCTTGTGGACGTAAGCAACCCGCCATCGGCGCCATCTGTTGCATTGACATATAATCAAGTCAACGTCGCTGTTAAGCAAGCATTGCTTGGACGTAAGCTTGTAAATGGCGGGTACGTCGATACTGATGATACCATTGAAAGCGCGTTGATTGTTAAGTCTCACGATGAAATCGAAAACAAGGCAATTTATTTCGCGTTTCCGCGTGGAGTTTTCAACGAAACTCAGCAGAACGTGCAGTCAAATACTGATACTGCTCAAACTAGAGAGACTGAGCAGATGACATTTACTGCACTTGCTTCTCCCGCGCTTGGCAACAAGACATACAAGATTTACTATGAAGGCGCAAAGGATTTCAGCATGAAGAAGATGTTTGACGAGGTTTTCGGCTCTGCACAGACATTCATCAAAGCTGATACTCAGCAACCGCAAGTTTCAGAATCACACTAGTTGATCAGACAGAGACGAGAGATGTGAGACGAATTACAGAAAGGATGTTTAATAAATGGCAAAGGTAGTAAAGATTGATGGCACCGTTCTCGGCTTCCCTGAAAAGAACTGGAAACTGATTGACTCAAACGCAAACGTGAAGAAGTTTATCAGGAATTTTACCGAATGGAATGACAATTTACTTGAGCTGGATGAAAATCCAATCTCCTTGATGAACTTCATTGTCGATAAGGTTCCGGACATTCTGGAAGACATGCTGGAGCTCAGCAAGACGGAGCGGAAGAAGCTTGATGAGGCTTCGTTCTCCGACCAGTACGATGTGTTTCGTGAGATGGCACGTCAGTTTCTGGGCATTGACATGGGGTCGCTCAATGATGACGGTGATGAGGTGACTGAAGACCCAAAAAAGCAAGAAGAAGAATGAATCTTCAGTTAAGGCAGCTAAGCGATGATATTGACTACATGGCTAAGCAGCTGCTTACTGAAAACGGTGTTTTACCGGAAGATTACTATAATTCTTCTTATTCTGACATGCAGACGGCACTGGTTTCACGACCACGTGAAGAGCGTGTGGTTGATGCCGGTGAGTTTGCAAGATCTTTGATGAAAGGAGGACACTAACATGGAAGAGATTCAAGGGTATCGATTTTCTATCGACTTGAATGATGGCGAAATGGGGAGAAAACTGCAGGTAATTCGACAAGAAGCGTATGCCTTGAAAAATGCAATGAGGACTAATTTTGCTGAAATCAGTGCCGGTGAAGGCGTAATGACTGCGTATGCTAACAAGGTTACCGATGCAGGAAGGGCCATTAAGGCACAGGAGAAATTGATTGAGCTACTGACAACAGAGCAAAAAGGTTTGGATCTTACGACTGACAAAGGACAGAAAACGTATTTGAGATATGAAAATCAAATCAATGCTGCTAAAAGAGCAATTGTTAGTCTTACGTCCCAACAAGAAAAAGCAAAATCCATCAGTTCTCAGGAGAATCAGCTTCACCTTCAGGCAATACGAAATCTTGAAACGCTGACTAAGAGGACTGACGAAGTCCGCAACGCAACGTCGAGAGTGACGGACATTACCACCTCATATGCTCATGCTCTTGAAACCGAGGGACGGACAAATGAAGCCGCCAGAGCAAAGCTGAAGGGGTTGGAAAGCGTTCGGAAATCACTTGAAATTCAGTTGAAACAGGAAAAATTGCTTCTTCAGGAAACGGCAAAGGTTTCCGGTGAAACCTCAAGTGCATACCAGTCACAGAAGGCAAAGGTCGAGGACCTCACTCTCAGCTACAGACAGAATGAAGCTGAGATCAGGAATCAGATAAAGGTCACGAAAATGTGGCCTGATTCTCTAAATAGGCTAAGAGACGGAACGCTGAAACTGAAGTCAACGATTAAGCAATCGTTTAACGAGATAAAGACTGCAGCTATGGTTGGTGGTGCTGCAGTTTCAGCTTTTTCAGGGGCGTGCCTGAAAGGTTCGGAGAAGGCGTCTGAACTCAGCAGTCAGTACAATGTCATCAAGAATAACCTGGTGACGGGCGGGGAAAGCGTCGTCGAGGCAACCAGGGCGGTTGCAATCATGCAGTCTGACGGAGAGAAATACTCACTGAAGTATGGTAAGTCTCAAAAAGACATCGCTGACGCTTATCTGGAACTTGTCAAGCGCGGATACACAAGCAAGCAGGCAATTGGTGCAATGAACACCGAACTTCAGGGTTCCATTGCTTCGGGGGATGATTTCTCTGATGTAGTTGAAGTTGCGTCTCAGACGCTTGAAGGATTCGGGATGACCGTTGACAAGAACGGAAAACAGCTCAGTTCCGCCAGGGAGATGACGGTTCAGACAAAGAAGGCCGTCAACACCTTGGCCTATTCTGCTGACGTTACGTCAACATCATTCCAGTCTCTAGGCATCGGGATGTCTTATGTATCGGCTACAGCTCATCAGGCGGGATTCAGTTTGTCTGAAACGGCAAGTGCCATGGGTGTTTTGAGTAATAATGGTTTGGAAGCAGACAAGGCTTTGGTAAAACTGGCCGCTTAGCGAGAAATTGCTTTGAAAAACAACTTTGTTAATTCGGGGAAGGCTAAATCATGATATAATAATCTCAAGAAGATAAACGCTTTACGGAGGTGATAGCATGTACAAGTGGAAAAAAGGCGATGGTAAGACAATGGCAGTTCTTGTAGTCGTCTGCATAATTGCTTTCATTTGGGGGTTGTGTGATTTACCATCACCGATGGATTGGATTGACAATTTCTTTAAAAATGCATTTGCATTTGCATTTATATTCACTATCCTTGCTGTCGGCGGCGTAATTTCGTTTATCGGTGGGTTATTCAAGTGACATGTTGATCCCGAGCCAAGCCCGTCAGAAACGGCGGGAAGGTGTAACGACTAGAAAAAGTAAGCTAAAAATCAAGCGAGTCTCTGAAGGCTCGCTTTTTTCATGCGGAAATTTCCACGAAGGCAAAGCTCCCGGAAGGGATGAAGATATAGTCTGAACTGCATGGAAACACGCAGAAGCAGGGGATAAAGAGCCCTTGCGATAACAATTGGGTACAGGTCTGCGCAAAGTTATCAACTCACTGGTATCTGCCGTTAAGGCGATCGGCAAGAAAAACTCAGTGCTTGATAATCTTGGAATTAAAAAGGAAGAGATGGTTGACGCTAACGGGAATCTCAAATCCATGACGGACATAATGGGAGTGTTGCAGAAGCACACCGAGTCAATGGACAAGACTAAAAAGAACGCCGTTTTCAACAGTCTGTTCGGCACGACAGGTCAACAGGCGGGCATGATTCTTGCCGAGAATTCTCAACGGTTGGGCGAACTTACTCAGAAGACACAGGAAGCAGCTGACAAGGGCAAGTACGTACAGACACTGTCGGAAAAGAACTCGGAAACCGCTCAGGCCAACAATGAAAAGTTCAAGAAGGCATGGGAAGATCTTGAAATCAAATTCGGTGCAGAATTACTGCCGTACATGACTGAGGCAACCAAGGAATTAGGGGAATTGTTCGGTCAGAAGGATTTCCAGAAAGATGTCAAGGCCATGGCTGAAGGCGTGGGATCAGTTGCCAGGAAACTACTGACCGTTGCTGAAAGTGCAATCAAGTATCGTGATGTAATTCTCGATGTAGCTACTATACTAGGCGAAATATGGATTGCTGACAAAATTATAAATTTCACGCTCAAGATAAAAGAACTGGCAACCGTATTTGGTAGATTTAGATCTAAGGTTGCAGAAGAGCAAGCAGAAGTAAAGGCGCTCACGTTTGGGTATCAATCTCTTGCCGAGGCGAAGACGCTCGCAAGTAATTCATATGTCGGTAGTTCTGCAGCAGATGCTGAAAAAAAGATGTCTAAACCAGTTCAAAGCGCGAAAATAGCCGAAGGAGTAGAAGAAGGTATTGCGACATCCTGTGCGGTGGAAAAAGGTGTAACGAAGAGTGTTGCGGCTGCCGGGGAAAGCGCAAAGCTTGCTGGATTCGTTTCGAGATTTGGAACTAAATTAATGGGAATTGCTGGTGCAGCCATTGCGGTAGTCAGTGTAGGAAATGATATCTCCGAAGCCATCAAGACAGGTTCTGAATCTTCCAAAGTAAAAGCTGCTGCAAATGTTGCTGGCACTGCTATCGGAGCGGGTGTTGGTTTTGCTGCTGGCGGACCCATGGGGGCGGCTTTAGGCTCTTCTATAGGGAATATGCTTGGCAGCACGTCCATAGCGCAGAAAATCGTCAAGGGACTCAACAATGCAGTTAAGAAAGCTGCAAAGGAGCAGCAGAAACAGATTGATGAAACTGGTTATGTCACTATGTATGACGGAACCACGGTCAAGGTGGGCAAGGTCAAGGTTGAAAAGAGCTCACTTACCAAAGCGCAGAAGAGCGTATCTGATGATATCCGGAAGTCAATGGACAAGGCGGACCTGTCGGTAATCAAGATGTCGGTTCAGTCTGATGACAAGAGTCTGAACAAAGCCAAGGCTACGCTTGAAGGTTTCTATGCCTCTGTCGCTCGTACTGCTGAAAGGCAGTCGCAAAAAAGGGCGGATGCTGAAAAACGTGCAGTCGAGCAGATGTACAAGCAGCACCAGATCAGCAAAAAACAGTATGAAGAGTACATTAAGGGAATCGATGATGCCGACAAGAAGCGACAGTCCAGTCAGAAGAAGACATATGACAGTCTTATAAAGGCAACAAACAAGTATAACGAAGACCTTAAAACGGCCACTGCCAACGGGCAGGGCAACGTAAACAGGATTACGTACACCTATAACAAGAAACGCGAGAAACTGGCAAAGGATGAAGCTGAAACTATCAAAGGGGTCAGAGAATCCGGTTATGTCCAGATAAAGGGCAGAACTTACACTGGTGAGGAAGCCGTAAGAAAGGTACAGGAGCAGTTCAAGGCAAAACGGGAGAAGCTTGCCCGGTCTGAGAAGAAGGAACAGGCTGAAATTGCCAGGAATACGGCCAATGAAAAGAAAAAAATTACTGAAAAGTACAATAAGGAGCGATTGAGCAAGCTGCAGTCATTGTCTAAGTCGATTGCTAAGGAAATGGGTACAAGTTCCAGGCAGCAGAAGGAAATTCTCGATAAACTACGCAAGGACAAGGGCAGAATAAGCGATAACGAAGCACGGGATCTGATTAATAAATCGGCCCGCGAAACTAAAAAGCTAATTGAGCATGCTGAGAAAACGCGCAAGGAAACTGTTGCCAAGGCACAGCAGACCTACAAAGGCAAAGTGGAACAGTACAGGAGAATGAACAAGGACATTCCAGGCTACACCAAGGATATGATGAACAAGGATATCGCCAATGCCAAATCGGAGCGTGACACTACTGTCAGCGTTGCTAATGAGGCAAAGAACAAGATTGTCGGAAGCGCCAAGGCCAAGCACAATCAAGTTGTAGATGAAGCCAGAAAGCAGAACAAGTCTGTAAGTCAGAATATTGTAGCTGAAGGTAACAACGGCATCAAATCATATAATGCCTGGGGTGCTGCTGTTCACAACACTCTGAAGTTCCTGTCTGATGCATGGTCATCTGTCGTACACGCATTCGGTGGGTCGTACAAGGGAAATGTCGGCTCATACAGACCGGCGGCAAGAATCAGTTCTTATGCCAACGGTGGTGTTGCACGTACCGGCCTTGCCCTGGTCGGAGAAGCCGGTCCCGAGCTGGTCTATACGCCCTGGAGCAAGTCCGCCAGAATCGTCGGAAGACACGGAGCTGAAGTTGCGCCGCTCAATCAAGGCGAACAGGTGTTGAATGCACGTGACACAGCAAGAGTGATGGCCGGCAGTTATTCCGGCACTCTTCCGGGCTATGCCACAGGTACGTTCTCACTGTCCGGCTTTATCGGAAGCATTAAGGACAAGGCACTGGACATTGCCGACAGCGTGCTTGACGTCTTGAAGAAACCGGTTAAATGGATTGCCAAAGGATTCAGTCACTGGCCAAGTGTTCAGGCGTTCAGTTTCACTCACACAACATTGATGGATCAGACAAGGAACATGGCCAAAAAGTCACTGATAAATCCGGTAACACAGGCCTTCAAGAAGCTGCTGAAGAGTTATGATGACAGTGGCACAAATCCAAGCGGGTCTGGTGTAAAGAGATGGGAACCCTATGTCAAGAAGGCGCTGGCTAAGTTGGGGCTCTCCACAAGCAGTGTCATGGTAAGCAAGGTGCTCAGACAAATCAATACGGAATCCGGCGGCAATCCGCATGCTAAACAGCCCGGAGCAGACCCTGACGGAGACGGTTCGGGTCCGGCACTCGGTCTCATGCAGACAAAGCGAAGCACGTTCAATGCATACGCTCTTGCCGGACACAAGGATATCTGGAATGGCTATGACAACATGCTTGCCGGACTGAACTATGCTCGCACGAGATACGGCGCAAGTCTTTCGGCTCTTGGCAAGGGACATGGCTATGCCAACGGCGGCCTGGTCTCCACTCACGGAGTGTATGAGATGGCTGAGCAAAACCTTCCGGAAATGGTCATTCCACTGGATTTGTCAAAACGGTCAAGAGCATATCAGCTCATGCAGAAATCATTGGACTATTTTGCCCGCACCGACAATCATCAGGGAGTATCCAAATCCGATGTTGAGTCTGAGAAGTCAAACAACAGACTTGAACAGACTTTGAGCGCAATGCTGACCATGCTGTCTAAGATATTCGGTGCCAGCGAAGAACAGATTGAAGTGCTGCGCATTCTCAGTTCGGGCAATGCTGACAGGCAACTGGCAGATATCGGGCAGAAGCTTGACGCCATTGCCAACAAACAGTTGAGAGTCGACGGCTCCAGTTTTGCCCGCAGCTATGAACAGTACGGATCAGTTGAAAGGAATAGAAGAGATACGATGCTAGGAAGGGGGATGTCGATTGACACAAGAATCTAGACCATATGGTTTCGAATTTGCCGGTCACCACTCGAGCGATTTCGAGCTGGTAGTGCTGGCAGAAAAGACAGTGACAATGCCGTCCAAGCGCAAGTCTCAGCTGCAGTTGCCGTACCGTACGGGATATATCGATTTGAGCGACTTGTACGGCCTCAACACGTACGATGAACGGACAGTGACGTTTCCCTGCCGTCTGCCATACGGCCAGGAGAACCTGTCATTGATGAATCAGAAACTGACGGAACTGATGAACTGGTTGATGAAGCCTACTGGAAAGACACTGCTCAAGGATGATGCCATGCCGGGCTATGCTTTCATGGCCGAAGTTCAGACCGCTCCGACAATCGAAGAAGGTTGGAATTTTTGCAAGGTGACGGTCGTATTCCAGTGTTATGCTTATCGTCTCAAGCGTTGCTATGACGATGTATGGGACACGTTCTACTTCAGCCTTGACGCCGCCTCCAATATCGAGGTTGACGTCAAAGGGCATGAGAGCGTTCTGTTGATAAATACAGGTCATAACCGGGTTCGATTGACTGTGACCTGTTCCACGGCCATGTCTGCGTCAGTCAATGACCACGTTTTTGCGCTTAAAGCCGGGGACAATGTAAATCCTTACCTTGAGCTGATGCCGGGCGAGAACACGGTCAATCTGGAAGGTACCGGTCACGTCAAGTTCAACTGGACGGAGGAAGTGCCATGACAAAAGGGTTTAGAATTACGATCAGAAACGGTTGGAATGGTGAAGAGAAGGTGCTCAACTCGGACATCTTCCCAAACTACAGGCTTGTTTCTGCGGTGCTATCGAAAAGCACGACGACATATGATTCATTTACGTTCGATATAGATCCGACGCATGCGATGTATACGGAAATTGAGCCCTATACGTGCTTTGTCAAGGTAACCCGTCCGGATAAGGGGCTGACGCTTTTTGAAGGGCGGGTTCTCACGTATTCCGACAGTATGGATTCGTCGGGAACAGTACAGAAGGAGGCGGTCTGCGAAGGACTGGAGGGCTTTCTGCATGACAGCGTTCAGCCGTGGAAGGAGTTCCATAACACGACGCCAAAGGACTTTCTGCAGTCTCTCATAACCGAGCACAATAAGCAGGTTGAGTCCTACAAGCAGATGACGCTTGGGACGGTCACGGTGACAAATTCAACGGATAACGTGTATCGATATGCTGATGATACCAAAGATACGTATGATAACATACAAGACAAGCTCATCAGTCGCTTGGGTGGAGAAATGAGGATCAGGAATGCGGACGGCAAGCTAATGCTTGACTACGAGCCGGAAATCTCCTCCGATTGTCCGCAGAGGATCGAGCTTGCACATAACATGGTGTCAAGTTCACGGACTGTTGATCCAAGTGAGATTGTTACTGTTCTTAAGCCGCTCGGCGCAACTCAAGAACGTCAGAACAACGATGGCAGCACCGATGTTTCAAGTCCGCACTTAACGATCTCCAGCGTTAATGGAGGTAACGATTATCTGCGTGACGATCAGCTGATCAGTCAATTTGGAATTCATGTCAAAACTGAAACGTGGGAAGACGTAACAACGCCACAGGCTCTGCTTGCAAAAGGCAGGGCTTTTCTTAATGCTCAAAAGGCGATTAAATATCAGCTTCAAGCCGGTTATATCGATTTGTCTTTCCTGGAAGAAACTATCGGGATGATCGAATGCGGGAGCTATGTTAGCATTGTAAATCAGCTGGAGGGTTTGTATGCGACGGAACGCATCGTGGCCATGTCGCTTGATTTGTTGGACGTGGCAAACTCAACGTTAACGCTGAGCGATAATCCGATTGATTTGGATACGTATCGATCGCAGAAACGGTCAGAAACCGATGCACAGAAGGCGCTGATCAACAGATTGATAATGCGTCAATCAAAGAGCAACAAGGAAATTGCTGATTTGTCCAAGCAGAATCAACAATTGTCCGACAATTACATCAAGCTGTCAAGCGATTATGCCAAACTGTCTGAACGAGTTAAACAGCTTGAGAGCAACGGCGGTAACACTGGAACGTGGACCGCCGGCGGTAAATTCATTGACCTGTCATCGAACAACGGAAGTCAGAATCAGGCATGGTATGACAGTTTGTATCAATCAGGCGTCAAAGGTCTGATGATCAAGCTGACTGAAGGGTCTGCCACAGGTAGTGCATATCTCAATCCGCTATTCGACGAGCAAAAGAGCCGTGGAATTACGGCTAAAATGAAGTTTATCGGTGCATATCACTATTTCTTGGCCGTATCCGTCGCCGATGCACAGGCGGAAGCACAATGGTTCCTGGGCAAACTCAAGGCTAAGGGTATACCGACAACTGCTGTTGTATCGTGCGATGTTGAGGACAGTTCTCTTACGAAGGACAAGGCCGCGTTGACTGCGGAGGTGGATGCATTTAACAAGGTCCTCAGTGATGCAGGGTATGTCAATACCTGCGACTATTCCAGTGCTTCATGGTTCAGCAATAGATTCGACAGTCATGCCAAATACAAGTGGGTTGCCGGTTGGGGCGCATCGTCCAAGCCGGCAATTGCTGATGCATGGCAATACACGGACAAGTACAATGGTGCCAGCCTGGACTGCAGCTACAGTTACAATCAGATTTTTGTCTAAGGGAGTGATTTAATGACAGTAGATTACAGGGATCCGACGCATATCATGCCGACTGACAGCCCTGTTGACCAAACTAAAGTATCTGACGCCAGCAAGCTGTTAGCCAAATGGATCAGACAGAAGATGTATGGGGTTGACGTACGCGAATCACTGGCTCGTCTGGCCGAGCAGACGTCGGCAGATGTGTATGATGACCGGCAGACTGTACAGGATTATAAGAATCATGCAAATAATGAGGAACAGACGCTGCGCAACCTGGCCAACAGGCTTTCACAGGAGTTTGAGAATGTCCTGAACGCCAAGACTGACAATGCTGAAGTCATAAATGCGCGAATCGACGTTGCCGGTGCCGTGTATCAGACGCTTAAGATGCGTCTTGACGCAATGCAGCTGAACCTGAACACTTTCTATCAAATGGGGCAGGTTGATCCTGCTCTTCATATACTGTGTATCAAGGACATCGCAAAGGACAGTGAGAATCTGCGCCTGTCTTCGCTTGTACAGATAACAGGTGGGGACGGCTCGGATGGTGATTTGACGGTTACGTCATCAACGCGCATGAGAATTGACAAGATAAAGGATGTGTAAGCATGGCGAAAATCAAGAAAATGATGGAACTTGAGGAAAATGGCGATGAGCAGCAGTTCTTTCCGCAGACGCACGCTGATGCCGTGCTTGACCTGCACGAGTATCTCAAGAAATATGTAATCCCCGGAGCGGTCAATGGCAAGGACGGCAGAGACGGTACGAACGGGTTAAGCGCATATGACATCGCTGTTATCCAGGGGTTTAAGGGCACGGCGACCGATTGGATTCGTTCTTTGAAAGGTGATAAGGGCGATAAAGGAGAAAAGGGCGATACTGGCGCAACGGGGCCGATTGGCTTGACCGGTGCGACAGGTCCTCAAGGTATCAAAGGCGATAAAGGTGATAAAGGCGCTACTGGCGCAACAGGGCCGATTGGTCTGACTGGTGGTACCGGCGCACAAGGCCCTCAGGGATTGCCAGGAGCCACCGGACCGCAGGGTATTCAGGGCGTGCAGGGACTCGAAGGTGCTACTGGTCCTAAAGGAGATAAGGGAGATACCGGTGCACAAGGACCACAAGGCGTTAAGGGCGACACAGGAGCAACAGGGACTGCCGGTGCACGTGGGCCTCAAGGTATACAAGGGCTCCAAGGTCCCAAGGGGGAACGAGGAGATTCCGGTGTCACTGTGCCGGCAAACGGGTTCTTTACGCTGACCGTTGATGCCAACGGGGATTTGTGGGCAGTTTCGAGCGGAAGTGATGCTCCTGAATTCTCGCTCGATTCGGACGGTAATCTGTACTATGTTACAAATGAATGAGGTGAGTAAATGACAAAGACGTTAATCGGCAACATCAAAGGGCCTAAGGGAGATACCGGTTCACAAGGTCCTCAAGGTGTCAAAGGCGATACGGGAGCTACAGGAGCTACTGGTCCGAGGGGGCCACAGGGTATACAGGGTCCGGCCGGTTCGACACCGACAATCGGATCAAACGGAAATTGGTTCATCAACGGCACTGACACCAAGAGCCCAAGCCGCGGTGCACAAGGTCCTCAGGGCGTACAGGGCGTGCAGGGTCCGAGAGGCGCAACTGGATCACAGGGTCCGACTGGAGCAACCGGTCCGGCCGGTCCGACACCGACAATCGGATCAAACGGAAATTGGTTCATCAACGGTGTCGATACTAATAAACCTAGTCGAGGAGTACAGGGGCCCCAGGGCATTCAAGGACCTAAAGGAGCTACTGGGGCAACAGGTTCACAGGGACCCCAGGGAATTCAAGGCCCAAAAGGTGCTACGGGAGCAACCGGTGCAACCGGAGCAACAGGCCCGACCGGCCCGCGCGGCCCCCAAGGCCCGGCCGGACAAAACGCAACGACAACGGCAAACGCTACGCAGAAAACCAACGGTCTGATGTCGTACACCGACAAAACCAAGTTGGACACTCTGCAAATAGTCAAAATTACTAAGATAAAGGATGTGTAAACTATGACATATATCGCACAACTATCAGATGGATCTAACACGCAGTTTTTCCCGAGGACGAGATGGGATGCGCTGCTTAACGTTCCATCGTTGGTACAACCTAGTGCGCTTAAAATTACCAGATGGGATAATTGTATAACTGCTCAGAATGGGTGTCGTTGGAACGATAAAACGTATGTTGAGAGAGCTGATTTCATCAACTTTTCGATACTCGCAGTGTACTCTGGCTGGTTGGCGACCAACAATAAAATTAATGCATGGACAAACGTTGTTGCGGGAACTTTCCCAAAATCAATTATGAATGGATACACTAAACTGACACCGTTGGGCGTTTGTCGACACACTGATCCGGTAAAGTTCGATATATTTATAAATACTACTAATGGGGTGCAGTTCTATACCCATCAAGATATGCCTGCCAATACTGGTTTTCCGGTAGAAACGGCGTATATTATTCACAACTAGGAGGTTACAGCGCATGTTAATTTACTATTTTGATGAAAAAAACATCTATACTCATACCGACCTCATCGATGATGGCGGTACAGTGCCACAGAACGCAACTACTGTAGCACCTGTTGATTCAAACGGTGTGGGTCTGTACGAGCCTGTCACGTGGCACGCAGATACAAAGACGTGGTCTGGAGCTACTAAAGAGGAGTATGATGCGGCTCATCCGGCTGATACAGTAGCTGTGACGCCTACCGCTGATCAGCAGGCACAGGCTCAGCAGATGGTTGCCATGGCCAACTTGACAAACCAGGTTGCCATGCTGCAGAAGACGGTTGCGACGCTGATGGTTCAGAATGCAGATTCGAAGGAGGAAACGAAGAATGTATAGTTATGATATCGTAAGTGAATTTTATAAAATGGGCCTTTTCACTAAAGAAAATGTGCAGCTTTTTGTGAAGGTCGGTCTTTTTGCCAAGTCTGACTATGCCAAGATGTTCCCGGAAGATACGGTAACGGCTTAACTAATATGTACGTGGAGGGTGGGTAGGATAATAAGATTGAGGTGATAGTTTGATTCATGGGTTATGGGGACTGAGTTGGGGAGAAATCCTCAGCTTAGCTACCCTAATAGGGGTTGTTACGACTGCGTTGAGCAAGCTGCTTAAAAAGGGCATGTCAGACGTATTGTCGCCGCTTAGAATGTCGCTAAATGAGCTTAACGACAATTTAAAGACGCTGAATTCCAATTTTCACAAGCAGGAAGTTGAAATCGACAAGATTAATGACGACCTGAGACGTCATGATCTCAAATTGGTTGAGCATGAAACTGAAATCCATGCGCTTAAGGAGGAATCAAAAAATGGTTGATAAAATTAAGAAAGCATTGTACAACGCAGATGGTACGCTTAACAAGACTGTGTTGGTTGCGCTCGTTTCTGCGATTCTGTTGTTAGTACAGCAACTGGCTCAGATTATGGGACTGGATTTGACGGGAAAAATTGCATCAGCACAGGACTGTATCAATACAGTACTGACTATTCTAACGATTCTTGGCGTTGTATCAGTTCCAAAGGACGGTGCAACAAATGAAAAATAAGATTAAAATCGTAATTACAGGCCTTGCTTGCGCAGGGCTTTTTTTATGCAGTCAAAACGTGCAGGCAAATAGATTAGGCCAGGACGTAT
>ERZ1034871.359-NODE-359-length-27321-cov-7.674210_pt1 | contig 27321 bp, 27 predicted proteins | sample MGYA00520631_ERZ1034871 | MGnify/ENA primary metagenome ERZ1034871 (study PRJEB33766, sample SAMN09781721) | gut metagenome | biome: gut microbiome | host: Homo sapiens | place: Madagascar | study: EMG produced TPA metagenomics assembly of the PRJNA485056 data set...
AAATGGACACACAACGAGTTTAATATTTTTATATTGGGTGTTTTGACACACCCTCTTTTTGGTCTGACATTATATTTTAGGGCCGGCATGAGACCGCCCCTGCAAGGTGTTGAACGATGGTATGCGTAATCGGCGAAGCCGACATCATCATAATCTTTTTTTATCCGTGTGAGAAGAAAACGCGCACGCTAATCAACATAGCCCCAATTTTTTTTATTGTCTTCTTGCGTGGAATCTTGTTTTTTCATACATTTGCAATGGAAAGAAACAATGAAAACCATGACCAAGACCTATCTGCATATCAAGACCATCATCGTCATGACCCTATGCCTCGCGCTCCACGCGCTTGCCTGTCACGCCCAGACGCGGCAAAGCGTAGACTCGCTGCTCCGCTGCATCGACAAGGCCGTGGACAACTCCTCCGCTTATGTGGCCAAGAGGGAGAGGCGTATAGGTAAGTTGCGGCGCGACCTGGCAAAGGCGACGACCGACAGTGAGCGCTACCGCGTGGCGTTTGCCCTCTATGGCCAATACGCGCCCTTCGTCAACGACTCGGCCGTCTATTTCCTCGACCGTTGCGTCACCATAGCCTCGCGGATGAAAGGCCGTGAGGCTGACGTGTGCGCGTGCAGGGCACTCATTGCCATGCGCCACTCCAGCACCGGAATCTACGTGGAGTCGCTAAAGACGCTCAGCGACATCGACACCGCCAACGTCTCCAGCCTGGCCAAGGGCATGTATTTCCAGGCCTACACCCACGTCTATGGCGAGATGGCATACTACAAGCCACGTTGCCGCCACCAAGGCCCTGTACGAGGAGATACAGGCGCGATACCGAGCGCGGATGTACGCCAACCTGCCGGCCACCGACAACGCCGTGTTCCAATACCGCCAACTGCAAGCCCTCAACTCCGGCGATTGGCGTAAGGCGCTGCGCGTCAACGACGGATGGATGAGGCACGTGCGCGAAGGCTCTTACCCCTATGCCCTCGTCACGCTCTACCGCTATCTCGCCTACAAGCTCGACAACGATTCCACGCGCATGATGTATTGGTTGGCGCAGTCGGTGCTCTCCGACATCAGGAACGGCGTCTTGGACCAAGGCTCCATGTGGGAGATGGCAAACCAGCTGATGGTGACCAACAACGTGGACCGCGCCTACAAGTACATCAGCTACACCTGCTATTGCGCCACGAGGTTCGGCTCGCGCCAGAGGCTGGCGCAGATAGCCCCGCTGCTCGCCGACATAGCGAGGAAATACAAGACCGAGAACGATCGCTACAACCGCCAGCAAAACATTGCCCTCGGTGTCATCAGCGTGCTTGCCGTGGTGCTGCTCATCGGATTCGTCTATGTTGTCAGGCAACGACAGAAACTCGCCGTGGCGAGAGACGACCTGGCAACCTCCAACCGCCAACAGCAAGAGTTCAACGTCAGGCTCGAGTCGCTCAACGGACAGCTGAAGGCGGCCAACGCGCGCCTCTCGGCGGTCAACAAGGAACTGTCTGACGCCAACCGCGTGAAAGAAGAATACGTGGGGCTGTTTATGCGGCTTTGCTCCGACTATATCAACAAGATAGAGGCCTTGCGAAAGAAGGTGAACAACAAGGTCAAGACCCGGCAATATGCCGAGCTATACGAGGTGACGCGACCTAAGGGCGACAAAGAGGAACTGGAGGCGTTTTACGCCAATTTCGATTCAGCCTTCCTGCACCTCTTCCCCCATTTCTTCGAGTCGTTCAACGCCCTGCTGCGCCCTGAGGAGCGCATAGAGCGGCCGGAAAGGGATAGGCTGACCACGCCCGTGCGCATCTTTGCCCTCATACGCTTGGGCATAACCGACAGCGGCAAGATAGCCGAGTTTTTGCATTACAGCGTGAATACGATATACAACTATCGCGCGCATATCAAGAAGGGCGCCATCAACGACAAGGAGACCTTTGAGGACGACATAAGAAAAATCGGCACCTTCTGATTCCAAGGCTTTTGGGTTCTTGCCATCTTGTGGCTGCGCGTTGGTCTGGAAGCCGTAGCTTTGCAGGGCCGGTCTTGTACCGGCCCACAAACAATGTCCCAACCTTTGAAAAGAATCGTGCGGGTATTTATCGGTCGGACATTTTTTGTGGATAATAATATTTTACAAATGGTCGTCTGAGAATCGATTTTTTTCAACCGGGCCGTCGCTTGGTCGAAAATAACGCGATTATGGGCTGTTTTGGTAAACCATTGATTATCAAGGATTTGTGTTTATAACGGTTTTTCGGTGTCGCAAATTCGTTAAAATGGTGTTGCCGTTACGGTGTAATCGCGCCGCCGTTACGGTGTAATCGCGTTGCCGTTACGGTGTAATCGCGTTGCCATTACAGTGTAACGGCGGCGCGATTACACCGTAACGGCAACAAAACATGGCCAAAAAGTCGCTGACGGTGCTGCAAAGGGGCACCTCGAAGCCGTTTTCCCGCTCTAAATGCACCAGTTATCAAGTGTTAAATTTTGACAATAATATTTTACAATTCGACGTGGTAGCACGGTGCATGTCATAGCCTTAATACAAGGCTGAGGCAGTGTCGCCTTTTTTAGTAAACCATCACTCCAAATTCCCGAAGTGCCAAATAAATGATATAATCCGTTTGACAGAAAAGAAAATCCATCTGGTGGCCAAGAAAATCCGCGCTTAATGTTCCAGCGTCAACATGGATGTTCCCTTCCGTTTTCGTCACTGTTTTGAAATGTCATTTCAAAGCGAAGGGCAAAACAACCCCTTTTCATCAATTTTTCTTGCACGTTTACCATTTCCTTCCTACTTTTGCCGACGTAAGCTTACGACAAAAGAATGAATTTCAAAAACAAGGAAGAGGAACAACAAGAAAGCAGACAATGATGAACGATAACATGTCAACCAACATTTTTTACGGCTCCAACCATGACGACCTCCATTTTGACAGCAGTGAGTATGGCGACAGTTTGTATGGCGCTCCTGACCCTGTGGCTCTTGACGCTGCGGCTGTGGTGGCGCGACTGGTGAGGCTCCCGGCGGGCAGCGTGAGGTGGCGCGGCAGCAAGCGATGCCTGGTGGAACTCGTGGCTCGCGCGGCTGAGGCTCGCGTGCTAACCGATGGCCATGGCGGAGCTGCGACCCGCGTGGCGCTATGCCGCGACTTGTTTCGCGTGATGGGCATGGTGCCTCCACGCCGCGTGTCGTCGGTGGTCTACCGCATACGCAACAGGGTGACGCGGCAACCGCCATTGGCAGTCAGGGTGAGAGAGGCCCTCGGCGAGGCCGCCACGACGCTGTGAGCCGGCCGGCTACTGCCTATTCACGATAAATGTAAACAACTTAGCAAAACAATTTCAAGAACATGGAAAACACTACAACGACAAACATCAACGATATCAACAACACCATAGAGGCTCTCGACAAGCTTGACCCTCGCACCACTTGGCTCTCGCCCCATTTCCGCCTGATAGAGTTCACGCGGTCGGGCGTGGCCACCGACAAGGGCATCGACAACACCCCAGGCAAGGAGGAGGTGGACGCGCTGCGCGCGCTCTGCGAGAACATACTCGAACCCCTGCGCCATCGCTTCGGCGCCATATACATCTCCTCGGGCTATCGCTGCCGCCGGCTCAACAACGCCGTGGGCGGCGTGATGAACTCGCAGCACATGCGTGGCGAGGCCGCAGACATCTTGCTCTCCACCTTCGCCGACTGGCGCGACGCCGTGAGGTTCGTCAAGGGGCTCGACTTCGACCAGGTGCTCGTGGAGCCGCTCCACGACTCCAGGGCGCGATGGCTCCACGTGAGCTATACCACGCGCCATCGCAACCGCCACTTCCTGAGCGTGGGCGAGCGCGACATGGCGGTGCGAGAGCTGTGAGAAAAACACCGGGAAAAACTTGCCATTCTGAACTTTTTTTCTTATCTTTGCCATAATAATAACTTATATGAATGCATATCTGGTTGATTATCAACTGGATGTGCTTCAGGTAAGGACTTTTGGCGTCCAAACTGGTAAATCGCCCCACATATGACAGAACGATACATAAACCCCCATACCGATTTCGGTTTCAAGCGGCTCTTCGGTTCCGAGTTCAATAAGGAGCTGCTCGTGAGTTTCCTCAACGCCCTGTTCCACGGCGAGCAGACGGTGCGCGACATCACCTACCTCAACTCCGAGCACCTCGGCGACCGCTCCGACGCTCGCCGTGCCATCTTCGACGTGTATTGCACCAACGAGCGTGGCGAGAAGTTCATCGTGGAGATGCAGAACGTGTACCAGGAGTTCTTCAAGGACCGCACGATATATTATTCCACGTTTCCCATCCGCGAGCAGGCACAGCGTGGCGGCGACTGGGACTTCCACCTGAACTCTGTCTACACCATCGGCCTCTTGAACTTCAACTTTGCCGAGGGTGAAGAGAACGCCCGCCGCTGGCACCATGAGGTTAAGCTCATGGAGGTAGACACCCACGAGGTGTTCTACGACAAGCTGACTTACATATATGTAGAGATACCTAAGTTCAACAAAAGCGAGGACGAGCTTGTCACGATGTACGACAAGTGGATGTTCGTGCTGAAGAACCTCTCTCGCCTCATGTCCCGCCCTGCGGCCCTCCAGGAGCGCGTATTCACTCGCCTGTTCGAACAAGCCGAGATATCCAAGTTCAACCCCCAGGAGCTGAAGTCGTATGAGGACAGCGTTAACGCCTACCGCGACATCGTTAACGCCATAAAGACGGCGGAAAAGAAGAAATACGCAGAGGGCCGAGCAGAAGGCCGAGCAGAGGGACGTGCAGAGGAACGTGCAGAGGTAGCAAGGAAAATGCTCAGAAAAGGCATAGGCATAGATGTAATCACTGAGATGACAGGCTTGTCAGCAGATGAAGTCGTAGCCTTGAAGGATTGAAACCCTGTAAAGCATGGCGTATATACAAAAGCATTGGCTCATGGAGTCGATTTTTCACTAACTCAAAATATGTTGGCAGTCGCAAAAGAGCCTATGCAGAGGTGAAGGCCATAAATTGGGTATCAACAATATAAATCCATTAAATTTAGTGAGATTGACGGCTCGGCAGACTTGATGCCAAAAAATAAATATTCTAAAAAGACACGTTAAAAATCTTCATTGCATAAAATATATTATATTTGCAGAGGTTATGGATAAGAATGAGATTTCACTAAGAATAATTGGCAAGAATGGGGATGCTCCACTTTCTCCTGCCAACTTTGACATCGGGCAGATACGATTCTTGCTCGATGAGGTGGAGAATTTGTTATATCCAGACAGGAAGAAACGTATAGACCGCCCTACAATTTCTTATGAATTGAAGGAAGGATCTGTACTTAATGTGTTCAAAACTTCCATGCAAAGTGTTCTCTTAGTGTCGTCTATGCTTGGCGTTATTGAGCAGGAGAATGGCTGTATTGATAAACTGGAAGTGGCAAGTGCGCAAGCAATAGAAAATCTTCAGTCTTTTGCATTGCGTCATAACTATGACATTGAGATAGGTACTTCCGACAAGCCAAATCGCATCTTTAAGATTACTCCTAAAACTCATTATGTCCGCCGTGAGAACATCTTGGTGGATATTGAGTGCTATTATTATGGCACATTGACAGATGCTGGTGGAAAGGACAAAGCTAACATTCATTTGGATACAAAGGATGCCGGTTCCTTGACAATTCGAACAGACAAGGAATATTTAGCGGGCTATCAGGGTAATCCTCTCTATAAGAAGTTTGGTGTACGAGTTCAGGCCAAGAAGAATATTCTTACTGGTGATATAGATAAATCAACCTTGGTCTTGGTGGAATTGATGGATTATCAGCCCAAGTTTGATGAGGATTACCTGCAGGGCTTGATTCGTAAGGCTACTCCAAAGTGGAGAGGTGTGAATGCGGACGAATGGTTGGCTAATGTAAGGGGAGGGCTTGCCTAATGGAACAGGATTGCGTGCTGCTGGATACAAGTTTCTTCATTCGCTTGTTGAATGAAGAAGATCCTTTGCACAATAATGCCTTGGGGTATTTCAGATATTTCTTGGAGCATGATTTCGTGATAAAGATTAGCACCATTGCCATAGCAGAGTATTGTGTGAGAGGGGAAGTGAGTGAACTTCCTTTAAAAAATATTCTCATCTTTCCCTTCAATTTCGATCATGCTCAACGAGCAGGAAAGATGATAGCAGAGGTCTATGCTGAGAAGAAAAGGCGCGGCGCTACCATTGCTCCAAGGGCTGTGGTGCCTAATGACACCAAGATGTTTGCACAAGCTGATGTGGAACCAGACATCACCTTTTATGGTACTGCGGATGTCGAATGCAAGAAAGTGTATGATATGATAAAGGCCTCGGAAGGCACACTGTCTTTTAAGTTCATTGATATAACCATTCCTTATAATGCCTTCTTTGGAGAACTTGATTTTGAGTAGTAAATACTGATATAGGTAATTAGAGAGTTGAATATAAAGATTATCTGCTACAACAGGTATGAATGTGCCAATAAAACGAGTTAGGTTTATAGATTGGAGAATATAAATAACGTAATCCTATGAATATACCATTAGTTAGTGTCATAGTTCCCATTTATGGTGTGGAACGGTTTATAGAGCAGTGCGTGCGGACATTAATGGATCAGACACTGCGGGATATAGAATATGTCTTTGTTGATGATTGCACGCCAGATAATAGTATGGAGATTCTTGGGAGAGTGATACAAGATTATCCTTACAGAAAAGGTCACGTGAAGGTATTACACAACAAGAAAAACCAAGGCATTGCTCTGACTCGTAAAACTGGGATGAAGGAATGCACAGGTGAATATATTATTCAAGTAGATCCCGACGACTATGTCTCTCTTGATTATTGTGAGAAGCTTTATGCCACGGCTTCCAAAAAGCATGCAGATATCGTGTGGTGCGACTTTTATAAGCAACAAGACAATAAATGGAAAATCTTTAAGCAAGCACCAAATGGGGACTTGTCTGTTGATTCAGAGATAAGAAATTTGTTGATCGGTTATCGTCAAGGTTCATTGTGGAATCATCTCATTCGTCGTGAGTTGTATAATACTATTGTTCGTTTTCCAACACATAATATGGCTGAGGATTTGACGATGCTTATCCAGATGTACATGTCGGCCCATAGAATCGATTATGTTCCATTGGCTCTCTATTATTATCGTTACAATGTGGTCAGTCTCTCACATGCTGATGGGGCAGAGCAAGACAATCGACTGGTGAGGCAAATGAAGGACATGGAGGCAAACGAAAAGGACATGGAGGCATTCTTTTCGGAGCGTGGATTGTCACGACGGTTCCATAACGAGTTAGTTTTCCGTAAGTTCTTTAACAAGCGTTGGGTGTTGCCAGCTATTCATTCTTCTCGTGATTGCCGTTTGTGGCGTCATTGCCACGCAGATATAAACGCTACAATTTATACTAATCCTTATATTCCATTAAGACAAAAGTTTATAGCTCTATTAGTGCAATGTGGGGTTTATCCGTGGATAAAAAGAATTGGAATTTAATAGTGAGGTGCCATTAAGGTTATTCAAAATGAAATCTTTTCTGGACTAAGTAGCAATGCAAAGTAATAGGATTCTAAAAAACACGATATATTTGTATATAAGGATGTTGTTCTTAATGATAATATCTTTATACACAAGTCGAGTAGTTCTTCAAACATTAGGAATATCAGATTATGGGGTATATAATGTAGTTGGCGGTTTTGTTTCTTTGTTTGCCATTCTTACAAATTCTCTTTCAAGTGCAATTAGTAGATATGTAACGATAGAGATCGGACGACATGATATTAAACGTGCAAATAATGTTTTTTGCGTATCTGTAAATTTGTTATTGCTAATGGCAATAATCGTTTTTATAGTTTCTGAATTATTTGGGATTTGGTTCATTAATTGCCATTTAAATGTTCCTTCATCTCGTCTATCAGCGGCGCGTTGGGTATTTCATTTTTCCTTACTGTCTTTTGTAGTAGGTCTAATAAGCATACCTTATAATGCGTTGGTCATAGCTCATGAAAGAATGTCTGCATTTGCTTTCATTGGTATGGTTGAAGCTATGTTTAAATTATTTTCTATTTATATAATATCCATAATATCTTTCGACAAGTTGATTTTATGGGCTGCAATACAGACTTTGTCTTCTTTACTAATTAGGTTCATATATGGAGCTTATTGTTCAAAGCAATTTAGGGAATGCCACTATCATTTATTCATGCAGGCAAGTATTTTTAAAGAAATGGGTTCTTTTGCTGGTTGGAATTTTATAGGCGAAGCGGCTGGTATATTGAGAAACCAAGGGGTTAATGTTTTATTAAACTTGTATTTTGGACCTGTAATTAATGCAGCAAATGGAATCGCTATGCAGGTAAATGGCATGGTATCACAGTTCTCGGGTAATTTCTTAACAGCAGTGAACCCTCAAATAATAAAACGATATGCTGAGGATAATTTGGATAGCTCATATTCTTTAGTCGTTAAAAGTGCTAAATTCTCTTTTTTCTTGATGCTTATTATAACATCTCCCCTTTTATGTGAAACGAACTTCTTTTTGACATTGTGGTTGGAAAAATTCCCTAAAGTAGCTGTTCTTTTCGTTCAATTATTACTTGTGCTTTCTTTGATAGAAATATTAAGCTATCCTATAATTACTTTGCAACGAGCAACAGGTGTAGTAAGAAATTATCAAATAGTATCAGGTTCGATACATTTGTTGAATTTTCCAATATCTTGGCTATTTTTGTTAGAAGGTTTTCCTGCTTATAGTGTTTATTGTATAGCAATATTTTTAGCAATCATAAATACCTTTGCACGGTTATATATGCTTCATAGAATTGTTCCAATATCCATGTCAACTTTTTATTTGAAAGTATTGTTAAGAGTGCTATTAGTTTCTGCAATATCATATACATTAATCAGCAATTTGACATTTAATCATTTCGTAAACATATTCTTGTCCGTTGTGTTCTGTGGAAGTGCTTGCTATGTAATTGGTTTGGACAAGAATGAGAAATGTATGTTAGTTGAATTCATTGTGTCTAAATTATGAAGAAATTATTTATATTAGCTCCTAACGACCGCTTTAATTATGGCGATCTTTTGTTTCCACATATCTTGGACTTCTATTTTAAAGACATTGTGGACGAGTTGGTTTTTTGTTCAACAACAGAATCAAATCTATCGAAGTTTGGAGGAATTCCCACGTGTAGTTTTCATTCCTTGTATGAGGTGAATGCTACAGATCAAAATTATTTGATAGTTGGCGGAGGAGATTCTTTGTGCATTAGTTGGATGCAGGTATTGAGTTTTGTAGACAAAAAAATTGATTGGTTTACAGCCTTAGATCATAAACTACATACACACCTTTTTTTTAAGACTTACACACAATTAAGATATAGGTATAAAACATTTTTTCCTTTCAGCATAGGTAAGAATGAGCTTAGAAACTTTACAAAGGTAATGTATAATTCTTTGGGTGGCTCTATGTTAGAATTTCATAGAGATCTTTTGGATAATCCAAGAGTTATAGAAGTCTTGCGAAATGTGGATTATTTATCTTTAAGGGATACGCAAACCTCAGCTATTTTAAATTCGAAGGGCATTAAGAATGTTGTGGTTCCTGATTCCGCAATCTTAATGTCTGATGTGTTCTCAGAAGTGTCTTTGGCTAGAAATTTATCAGTAGATAGTAATCGTTTTCAAAATAAGAAATATCTATTTTTTCAAACGAATTTGTACTTCTTGAATTTAGATGCTTATGTTGCACTAATAGAAAAAATTATTGATAAATACCAACTGGGCATTTGCTTGTGCCCAATTGGAACAGCTTCTGGCCATTCTGATGATATTGCTTTGGCGAAAATATATAATTTGTTGAAACGTAAAGATAATGTTCTTCTTGTAACTTTCCCAAACATATATGACATAATGTGGCTTATAAAGCATTCTGCATTATATGTAGGTACATCTTTGCATGGCACTATCACGGCTCTAAGCTTTGAGGTTCCATTTGTTGCTCATGGGCCAGTCAAGTTGAAAAATTATTTGGAGACTTGGTGTAAAGGTAACAAAACAATGTTTACGGAAGAAAAGGACTTGGATAGTGCCGTAATCTGTCAGATAGAACGTCGTGAAGTCTTTTCATCTATATCACAAAAACGTCAAGTTATGGAGTCTATTATCCATATGCAAGATGAAATAATGTGTTGAAATTGGTTATGAAATAAATATGACAAATCCAAGAATTAGTATCATTGTGCCAGTGTATAATGCAGAACGTTATCTGCGTCGGTGCGTTGACAGTATTCTTTGTCAGGACTTCAGCGGTTTTGAGCTGATTCTTGTTGATGACGGTAGCAAAGACAAGTCGGGTGAAATATGTGACGAATATGCTGCTAAGGACGCTCGGGTGAGGACGTTACACGAGCAATGGGGGGGAGTAAGCTCCGCAAGAAATATAGGGCTTGACTATGCTAATGGCGAATGGGTTACATTCGTCGACAGCGACGACTACGTTTCCCCTAACTACTTTGCTTCATTAACCAGCCATGAGTCGGCTGACTTGATAGTGGGGCAGTGTAGGCATTTTACTCAAGACGGTAAACTGTGGATTGCGGAAAGCTTGCCAGTGCAATGTTTTCAATGTGAGGAACAGGTTGGAGCTTTCCTGGCGAAGTATCTGAATGCGCTTATCATGCGGACTCCTTGGGACAAGTTCTTCAGGCGAGAGTTGATAGCTGGCAACCGTTTTGACAAAACTCTACGCATCGGCGAGGACACGGTCTTCGTGCATCAGTATCTCTTGGGATGCAAAAGTATCATGGTGGTAGCCTCTACTGTTTACAATTATTTTATAGGTGAGCCACAGAGTGCAAAATATAGTATGAGTCCCGAGGACGCATTATATCACATCAAGAGGTTAGTGAGTCAATATCGGAAGCTCAATGTGAAGTGTCTCAATTTTGAGAATTTCATATTCGGCTTTATGCTCTCGCTGTGTGTGGATAACATGAAGAGTAACATCTGGTTCCGAGACGAGTTTATGGTGGCACTGATAAAGTCCTTTCGACCTGTGTTGCCGGTATGGATATACTGGAAATACAAATTGATGAGGTGTCCCCTGTTTTTTAGGATATTCATCAAGCGATATCAAACAACAAAATGATTGAATACTGTTTTAGTTTTGAAAAACGCAAATAACCTCCTCTTGAATATAAAATAAAATCATTTTAATGAACAATTGTAAATACACTTTCCTATTGCCTGCTTATAAGGCAGAATATCTTGAAGATGCGATTAGTAGTTTGTTGGCTCAAACTTACCGGGAATTTAAGGTTATTGTTTCAGATGACAACTCCCCTGAGGATATTAAGAGTATAGTTGATTCTTTTTGCGATAATCGGATAGAGTACAGAAAGAATGAAAAGAACGTCGGGGGCTTAAGGTTGGTTGAACACTGGAATTTGCTTTTAAATTTGTGTGATACCGAATACTTAATAGTCGCATCAGACGATGATGTTTATTCTGCTAAATTTCTTGAGAATATCGACCGTTTGACCACAAAATACCCACAGGTAAATGTTCTTAGGGCAAGGGTTCAGCGTATTAATAACAATGGTGAGGTAACTTCACAAGAGGATATTTTTGAGGAGTGTCAAGGTCGTATTGAGGCATTGCATAGTATGTTTTGCAGCAACTATATTGGTTGCGTTGGAAATTACGTGTTTCGTACAGACGCTTTAAAACGAACTGGTGGTTTTGCAGATTTACCTTATGCATGGTTTAGCGACATGCAAACGGTTATTTCAATGCAGGGAGAAGGACAAGCCAATACCAATCAAATACTTTTCAGCTTTAGACTTTCCAACATTAATATTTCCAGTTCAAGGAAAGACAAGAGGGTGGATTTTTTCAAGCTTAGGGCAACCATATTGTTTGATAAGTGGTTAAGTGAGTATATTTCTCGATTACCATCTTGTAACAGTGTTCTGGAAACTACCGATATTAAAGGAACCCTTTCAAGTTTTAAGCACCGCATATATGGTCAATGTGGTGATTATTCATGGACTCTTCCTATTACTAAATGGTATTATGGTATTTACAAGCAGCTTAAAGGTCATGCATACTTCTCTTCGAAGAGCTTCCTAAAATATTTTTTAATCTCGATAATTAATAGAGTTCATGGATAAGCAAAAACGAGAAAGAATACATTATATTGACATTGCCAAAGGCATATTGATAATTTGTGTTGTTATCACCCATACTCCGGCGTTTGCTAAAACCTATGGGGTAGATGGTTTTCAGTGGCTTGAAAGCTTAAGGCCATTGTTCAATTCATATTTCATGCCAGCCTTCTTTTGCATTACGGGTTTTTGTACCAATTTCGGCAAGGGTTCTGTTTTGTCGTTTATATTCAAAAAGTTTAAAACCCTTGTTGTTCCAAACATTATTGTTTCTCTGGGGATTCCATTTGTTTCATTAGCCATTCATGGCAATTGTGGCTCATGGAATTTATTGCAAACAATATTCGACTTTGTGTCAACAGGTGGTTTTTGGTTTCTTGATGCGCTATTCTTCGCCACTCTAATATATATATATATATATAGGTGCAGTGCGTTGAGTAAATACCGTTTGGTTGTATCATTGTTGTTTTTAGTTATAGGGTGTGCCATTTATTATTTTCGTCTTCCCAATCCATGGAATATCCAGCAAGCACTATTATTATTACCATTTGTTTGTATGGGACATAATCTAAGAGAATGCCCTTTGAAAAAACGGCATGAAGATGTTATGCTTGCAATATTCTTATTAATTACGATGTGCGATATAATCTTCAACTTTCCTTTGGGTGGAATAATGGGGAAAATCTCTTTGAATCTGTTTTGGTTTCCTTTGTTATTGTTACAATCATTCTGTGGTGCGATTTTTATTATAAAGCTGTCTAAAATAATAGAAAAGTCATGCGTATTGGAAACTATTGGTAAGGCCTCATTGTCCATATATATTTTTCATATGTATTTTCTTACGAAGACATTACCCATTATGAGTAATATTACAATGACTTTTTTATTTGGACTGGCTTACATATCTTTTATTTTGCTAATTTGTGTTGTCGTTGATAAAATACTAAACACAAAATATTTAAAGTTTGTTCTCGGAAAATTTTAATACTTAGCTTATGAATATTCATATTACGTGTAGTACTGATGCTAACTATATGCAGCATTGTATGGCAATGTTGTGTTCTGTATTGGAGAACAATCAGAAACATAACATTACCATACATTTATTGCATCACTTGCTGCCTAATTCTTGTCAAGACGTTTTAGTAGAGATGTGCAATCGATATCATCAAGATATTAAGTTTTATGACGTTGATGAAAGTAGAATCGGCTCTGTCCATATTACTCATTCTGATTTAAGCATTGCTACTTACTATAGACTTCTCCTTCCATCACTTCTCGATAAGAACATTGATAGAATCTTGTACTTAGATTGCGACGTGATAGTCTTGAAAGACATTTCTGAGTTGTTCAAAGTGAATTTGGACGGCTTTGGTGTTGCGGCTGTTAAAGATTCCTGTCCTTATTCTAATTCGCATAGAATGTTTATTGGTTTGGGACTTGATAGTAGTTACTTTTGTGCTGGGGTCCTGCTTATCAATATGAAATTTTGGCGTGAGCATAATAGTTCAGAAATCATGTTCGATTTCTTGGATAAGCATTCCAAGGAACTCTTTTTCGAAGATCAAGATGTCTTGAACTTCGCATTCCGTAATCATTGGTTTCAGTTGCCAAACAAATATGGGAGGTCACCGTTGACCATTGCTCTTTTGGATAACAACCAAAAGCCATTTGATTACACAGACTATTTGTTTGATGCTTCTATCATTCATTATGCGACACACGTTAAGCCATGGCTTGACATTCGGATTCCTAATGACCAGTATTATTGGAAGTATGTGGAGTTGTCAAGGTTCCCTAACCCCAAAAGAACTAAGGTCTCAGCTGTAAATAGGAAACGGATTAAAATTTCAAAGATTAGATATTATATCAACTGGTATATCCGACCATGGATACCTGATTTTATAGAAATGTTGATAAAAGACATTTTCAACTTGTTTGCTTTGATTTTTCATTTGTTCAGACCAAACTCATTTAAGTATTATCATCTGAAGAGATTTTTGAGCAAGTATAACAAATAAGCTTCCTGTCATTCCAATGAACATTGCTTTTTGCTTAGAATCATCTTTCAATTCTGGCGGCATGGAACGAATGCTGTCTGTTATAGCCAATGCTATAGGCTATAGTGAGACGGTCACGGTAATCACGGCTTTTAACGAAGGAAGGACAGACTATTTCGGTTTTAATGATTGCGTCAGGCGTATAGACCTTGGCATACGCAGGGAAGCATACGGCAAGCGTGGGCTTAAGCGACAATACAGGCATTTGCTGGAACGGTGCCTTATAGATAATCCACAAGATGTAACCATATCCTTGGGATCACTTGAATACATATTCCTGCCTACGCTTAAGGATGGATCGAAAAAGGTGCTTTGGTTTCATTTCGCGCTCAACTATGACATGATGACCTGCCATGTGTCAAAATTCCGTGCCGTGAATCGGTTGGTGGGTACTCTCAAAACATATCGTCGATTTTGGCTTGCGAGAAAGTATGACCATGTGGTGTGTCTATCCAAGGAGGATTTGAAGAGGTGGCGGAGGCATATGTCTAATGTCTCGCAAATTTACAATCCAAACACGATTACTAAGTCGAATGAGCCAGATTACACCGCTAAACGTGTCATTGCCGTTGGCCGGCTTGATCCTCAAAAAGGTTTTGACGTGTTGATATCAGCATGGAAACGCGTAGCGGAGTTATATCCTGATTGGACGCTTGACATTTATGGTGAGGGTGATTCGCGCCAGTCGTTACAACGACAAATCGATGAATTGTCGCTTGGCGACAGAGTCTTTTTGCGCGGAAAGTCCAATGACATGTCTGAAGAATTTGCCCGCCATTCCATTATGGTGCTATCATCGAGGTATGAGGGCTTCGTCTTGGTGCTGTGTGAAGCTTCTGTTTGCGCTGTTCCACAGGTGTCATTTAGTTGCGAGAGCGGGCCTTCTGAAATCATTAGCGACCGCGAGAGTGGAATCCTTGTCAGTCCGGTGGGTGATGAGAAAAAAATGGCAGACGCTCTAACCGAGTTGATGGCGAGTGAATCCTTGCGCCGAAAGATGGGACTTTGCGCGGAGCGGTTGTCGCATCGCTTTGCCTTGCCAACGATAGTGGGGCAGTGGCGAATCCTGTTGGGAGACATCGCTGCCGGGCGGTGATAAAAAAACCGTTGGCTTTGCAGGGGCCGGTCTCGTGCAAAGTATATGGCATGGCGTGATGGAGCGTTGTCGGTGTTTACAAATGGGTATCTTGTAATGATAGATAGATTACAAATACATAGCGGTTATATGTTATAATTTGACAACATTGAAGAAGTATAGTGTAATTTGTGTCGTATTTATGCATATTTAACGTAAGTATTAGACTTGCTTGCAAAATGAATGGTTATCTTTGCAACATATTCTTTTAAGAACATCAATAATCATTATGTTAGTATCAGCCAAATTTGCAAATATATTCTCGTTTAACGAGGAAACTCGAATTTTGTTCACTGCTGGTAAAAGCGACCAATTGCCTTTGCAGGTTTCACGTGCGAAGAAGCGAGATGATATTTCGGTTTTGCGCATGGGATTGATTTATGGTGCCAATGCATCAGGAAAATCAAATATCATAAAATGTTTGGCTATTATAAGGGCGTTTGCCTTGGATGGCTGGAGCAATCGCAAGTACAACTACTTCAAGATGACGGATGAACCTCAAGAGCGTTCAAGCATAGAAGTGGAGTTCAAGGTAGACAGTCAGTTCTTTGCTTACGGTGTGGCGTTTTCAAAAGGCGGCTTGCTGGAGGAGTGGTTGTTTAAGATTGGTAGCCGTAATGACTACTTGATTTTTGAACGCAAGCGGTCTGCTGACGGTTGGAAAAACGAGATTGCGCCCCAATTCATGAATGAGGCTGATGGCCAATTCTTGAAGTTCTTGATAGACGGTACGCCAACAAAGGGAACCTTTCTGTCAGAATATTTCAAGCGCAATGGAAAGGGAATTGACGCGATTATGTCGGCGCGTAAGTGGTTTGAGAATCTTAATATTATCTTTCCATATACTCATAGGGCGGATTTCCCTCTCCGAGTTGTAAACGATACCCAGTTCAGGACTGTGATGCGTGAATTGCTCACCTACTTTGGAACGGGCATATCAGACCTTTGCCGTGTGGAGTCGAAACCTGAGGAATTGGGTGTCCCTGACGAAATCAGGCAAAAAATAGAAGAAAGTCTTGATGGCAAGGAAGAAAAGGCTGGTGTGGTGATTCATAATGAGAACCGTTTTATCTTTGCTGAAAAAGACAAAGCGAAAAATTTGAAGTGGTATGAGCTGAAGACCATCCACAAGAGGGAAGGCGGCAAGTCTAACTATATTTTTGAGTTGTTCGAGGAGTCTGATGGAACATCGCGCCTGTTCGATTTTATCCCTATGCTTATAGACATGCGCGCTAATGATGCGGTATATGTTATTGATGAGGTAGACAGGAGCTTACATCCAATGTTGACATTAAAATTATTGGAGATGTACAATAGTTTGCTCGGAAGTGATTCGCAAACGCAACTAATATGTACCACCCATGAGTCAAGTCTTCTTTCTGCTGCTCCTATCCGGCAAGATGAGGTGTGGTTTGTGGAAAAAGACAAGAATGGAGAAAGCCATTTGTCATCACTTTGTGAATATAAGCCAAGGGAGAATGTGCGGAGAGGTTATTTGAATGGCCGCTATGGAGCAGTCCCATTCTTTGGTGAACTGTCTAATATTCATTGGGGAAATGAGAAGCAGAAATAGTTTTGAGCGTGGTGAAGCTTTTCGTGATGCTCGTCTTGTTGTTATAGCCTCTGAGGGCAAAGACACGGAGCGAATATATTTCAATGCGTTGGCCAGGGAATACGCCAATCCGCGTGTGCACGTACGTATATTGGAAAGGTGTGAGGATGAAAAGAACAATTCAAGTCCGAAGCATGTGTTGGGACAACTTAAAAATTACAAAAGACAGTACGGTCTGGAACAAGACGATGAACTTTGGTTAGTAGTGGACAAGGATCATTGGACGGACATTATGTTGTCTCAAGTTGCTGCTGCATGTACACGGGACATTTCCATGCGTATGGCTCTGAGCAATCCATGTTTTGAAGTGTGGCTCCTATTGCATTTGGAAGACCCATTGTCGCTGCCACCTGAAGAGCTTAAATCGTGGATGGAGAATGCTCGAAAGTCCAGGAATGCGGATCCATATTTGAAAGTGCGATTACGGCAGAAGACAGGTTCTTATCATGAGTCCAAATATGATGCCTCTGCCTTTATAGAACATGTTGAAATAGCGATAGCGCGTGCACGGGCCTTGGACAAGAATCCTAATGATCGCTGGCCGCAAACACTTGGTACGAGAGTGTATCGGCTGGCAGAAAGTGTGATGAACAAAAAATAAAGTATTACATTGTAACTTCTGCGGCGTTGCCGTTGCCGGTTTTATGCCGGTCCACGACCTAACCGATGATAAATATCGGTCGAACATTGTTTGTGGGTCACGAGACCGGCACCTGCAAAGCGTGGGTTTCTTGGGCGTTTTTTTCGTGAATTGTCGTGGAATAATCTTGAAATTATTTTGTGGATAACAAGAAAAAGACTATTTTAGCGGCAAGTTTTTGAAACATATAAAGGAGATAGGACCATGCTTACTACAAATGCAGTCGCGCAAAACTCAATAGTCCAAATTTGGGATCAAATAAAGAATTGGAGTAGGGAAGACCGTAGTAGTCTTGCCAGGCCGATAGAGAAATCCTTGGATGATGAAAGTTCAAGCGATGAGACAACTAAGTCGTTTATTAATAAATTTGCTATTGACTTCTAATGTTGTTTATTATATTCAAGCAGGCAACAAGATTACGATAATGGCTGTGGTGCACGACCGACAATCTCCAAAGACTATTTCAGAGATGATTTATCGATTTATAGAGCATCATTTATGACTAACCATTTTTTCATACTATGAAAATAGCACTGATATCCATACCTATGCCCACCTTCAACAACCGTGGGGCGGCATCCGCCTTGCCTTACCATCTCATCAAGGGTGCGGGCAAGGACGCGCGGTTTGAGGTGTGGACTTACAATAGCAATCATATACCACCATCCGACGTGGCGGAGACGGAGCGCGCCCTCGGCGTGAAGATCCACATCTTGCGCCAGCCTTGGTGGATGGCCTGGATGTTCAGGCTCCACGTGGCCGTGCTGCGCATGCTGCTGCGCTATCCTTATCTTCGCTATCTACGCCTTGATGCCAAGGTGCGGGCGGCGATACGGGCTTTCGCTCCCGACAAGTTGTGGATTTACGGAGAGGAGATAGCCCATTTTGCCGACTTCTTCCCAGATGTGCCGGCTGTAGCTACCATGCCCGACTGCGAGTCGTTGTACTATCACCGCTTGCTTGGCAAGGACTTCGCCACGAGGTCTTTGCCTCAGATATTGCGCTACGCCTGGGCTTTCTGGCAGTATCGAGGCATGGAGCGCGCCATGCGCCACTGCCATGCCATGTTCCATTTCGTGGGCCGACAAGACACCGCGTTTTTCCGGGAGATATGCCCAGAGGCCAACGCCGTGTTCCTGCCTCATCCTTTATACGCCCATCGCGACAAGACCATTAGCTTCCACCAACCAAAGGTGCGGTTGCTCTTCACCGGGCGCTACGACCTTTACTGCCGTCGTGGCAGCGATAGGCTCTTACTAGCCATGTTGACCGATGAATACTTGAAGTCGGCCTTCGAGGTCACTTTTCTCGGCAAAGGCTGGGAGACATGGGCCGACAGGCTTTGCAAGGCAGGCTGGACATGCCAACACATAGCCTTCGCGCCCGACTATATAGAGGAACTGCAGAGGCACGACGTACAGGTCAACGCCATCGACGTGGGCACCGGCACCAAAGGCAAGGTGCTCGACGCCATAGCCAACGGACTGTTGGAGATGGGTTCTCCTTTCGCGCTTGAGAACATAGACGTGACAGATGGTGACAGTTGCGTGCTTTTCCACGATGCCGATGAGGCCGTGGCAAGGTTGCGCGACATAGCGGCAAACGTGTCGCGCTATGAGGCCATGGCGGCCAAGGGGCGGAGCCGGGTGCTGGCCACCCATGACAGCGCGGCATGCGCGCGGTCACTATTTTGGCAAAATGGCACGCCTGAGGCTAATGTTTAATATCAACAAGACAACAATACATCTTTTTTATGTGGCTTTATCTCATACTTTTCGCCATACCGCTCATCGCGTTCAAGACTTCCGGTGACGGAAGAAGCAAGGTCTTCCTTATTGGTTATTTGGCTTTGATAGCCCTTTTCGTGGGCATGAGCGACATGTTTGGCGGCTACGACCGCTACATCTATGGCGAGGCTTTCGATAGCATTGCAGACGTCACCACCAGTGGGCAAGCCTATGGTGACAGAGGCGTGTTCAACTATTTCCCAGGTGAGCCGGGCTATATATGGCTCAACATCATCATATCGTGGTTCACGGCCAATCGCTACATCTTCATCCTCGTGCTGACGCTGCTCATCTATGTCCTGCTCTATCAGTCGCTGCGCGACTATTGCGTCAACTACCCCTATGCTCTCATGCTTTTCATGGCCTTGTGGTTCTATTTCTCGTTCACCTACCTGCGACAGGTGCTTGGCGCCACTGTGGCATGGCTCAGCATACGCTATATACTCAAGCGTCAGTTGTGGAAGTTTCTCTTGGTCTGGTTCGTTGCGTCCACGTTGCACAAGTCGGCCTTGGTGTTCCTTCCCATATATTTCGTGCCGATAAGGAAATATTCGGTCAAGACGATATTAGCGGTCATGGGCGTGGCTCTCGTCATAGGCATCTCGCCAATACCTAATGCCATATTCAAAGCTTACGGCGACGCCAACAGCATGATAGCCAAGAATGCCCAATACAATGCTTCGGGCGGTTTCCGCGTCGATTATCTGCTTGAGGCGGCGTTCTTCCTATATTTCATCATCAAAAGCTATGCGAGCATACCCAACCGTCGCGTAAACATACTCATGCTCAACATGGCTCTCGTGTTTTGCGCCATGCTTCTTTTCTTCATCCGCTCTGAGAATGGCGGTCGCCTGAGCTGGTACTACATGATAGGCATCATATCCACCATTACCTACATTTGCACGCAGGGCGACCGCAGGCAGGTGTTCGGACCCATGATGATTGTGGTGTCGCTGCTGCTCTATGTGCGTGTGTACATGGCCTGGCAAACGCCACCGCTGACGAATCTCTATCCCTACAAGACATTCTTGAGCGACGGAGTGCGCGACAACGACTACTCTTGGCGATATTATGAGTATGACCACATGTATGATTTCAACAAGCTATATCGGGAACCGTTAAGGTTCAAGACAGATTTTAACATCGGCAACACCAATGTGCACAAGCAACAACAAACAGAAGAGTGACAACCTGCGGCAGTCGGGCATTGAACTGTTGCGCATAGTGGCCATAGTCATGGTCTTGGTGTGCCATGCCAACGCGAGGGTGCTCGGGTTGCCATCAAGGGCCGAAGTGTTTTCAGTCCCGGCTCCTTCGATAGCCCGGATGCTTTTCGGTGCAATGGCAGTGTATGGTGTCAACATCTTCGTGATGATTTCCGGTTGGTTTGGCATACATGCCAAGCCTAAAGGCCTGGCAAAGCTGCTCTTCGAGGTGTTATTCCTGTTGTGGGGCATCTATGCTGTCTTTCTTCTTACGGGCAACGCTACGTTCAACATGCATGACATTAAGGTGTGCCTCGCCTTGACTGATGAGTACTGGTTCGTGATGGCCTACGTGGGGCTTTACATTTTCTCGCCTGTGCTCAACGCATTCGTGGAGAAGGCTTCCAAGCGAGAGCTTCAGCTGTTGCTGGTCGGTTTCTATGTTTTCCAGTGCTACTATTGTTGGGCATCTGGGACGCTGGACTATTTTAGTGGTTACAGCATCACTTTCTTTTTTGGCCTCTATCTCACAGCACGCTATTTTCGGCTTTATCCTGTCCGCATTTTGTCGCGGCATGGTGGGTTGGTGTATGTGGCAAGCCTTGCTGTCGTGACGACGGTAAGCGTGGTGGCATTGGTCTTGGTGGGCAATTGGGCTCGCATGCTGCGCTACGACAACCCGTTGGTGATCGTTGGTGCCATTGGATTGCTCAATGCTTTCTCCCATCTGCGCTTCCATAGCCGTTTGGTCAACAGTCTTGCCACGGCTTGCTTCGCCGTCTACATCATCCATTTCGATTCCTTGGTGTTTCATTATTTTGCCATGGCGGTTAAGTCCATCTACAATTCCACGTCAGGCCTCGTCACGGTGGCTGCAATCTCCATGTTTCTCGTGGCCGTGTTCTTGGCTTGCTGGCTGATAGACAGGGTAAGGCTATGCGCCTCGCGCTTCGTGTTTCGCTGAAAAATAAATAGATGATTCTTGGTTCTTTTATTTGCTTCTTACGTAGATAATTCGTAGATTTGCAAGTGAAAAGTATACTCATTTAATATTCTCGTTTATGGATGCATCAGTTTTTAATCCAGTTCAGCTGCATTTGTTGAAGATGTTTGCGTATGATGGCTCAGAGGATACGCTTTCAGAAGTGACTGGACGAGTATGAAGAAATACTTATTCGTCTTACCAATCAGAAAACCGCGAAGTATATTATTGACGCTATTGTTTGCAATCCTTTTACTTGTCTTGTCTCAGTCTATTTTGAGTTCAATTTAATACAAGAAGATCCGGATGACAATAAATTTGTGGATTGTGCCATTGCCTTCTGTTAATGTACTATTATAAGGAATATTATATCTATCATGACAATGAAATACCCTTTTATCACAATACTCACCCCTACTTACAACCGTGCTTCGCTGCTGCCGAGGCTGTTTGACAGTTTGCTGCGCCAGACCAACAAGGATTTCGAGTGGATTGTGGTGGACGACGGGTCAACCGACGACACACGAGAGGTGGTGGCAAACCTTAAAGAAAAGTGTGGCGGAGCCTTTCCCATGGGCTATGTCTACAAGGCGAACGGCGGCAAGCACATGGCAATAAACATTGGCGCGGAGCGTGCGCGTGGCGAGCTGCTCTTCATTGCCGACAGCGATGACCTGCTCACCGACGACGCCCTGGAGACCGTGGAAAACTCATGGCACGACATTTCTGATGACAAGTCGTTTGCCGGCATTGCCGGTCTCGACATCACCATGGACACTCGTGAGGTGATAGGCTCTGGATTGCCTCAAGAGCATATAGACTGCAATGCCATCGACATTCGCTATCGCCATCACGTCACGGGCGACATGAAGGAGGTGTTCCGCACTGAGGTGTTGCGAGAGTTCCCGTTCCCTGAATTCGCTGGCGAGCGTTTCTGCCCCGAGCAGCTTGTGTGGTTTCGCATGGCGCGGCGATACAGGCTGCGATACATCAACAAGCCTATATACATTGCCGACTACCAGCCCGACGGCATCACGGCAGGCATCACGAGGGCGAGGATGCGCAACCCGAGCGCGTCAATGCTTACCTATGCCGAGCTCACCGAGTGTCCCGTGCCGTTCTTGGTGAAGGTGAAGGCCGCCATCAACTTCTGGCGGTTCTGGCATTGTCGCACGGCCACGTCAGTGGTGCCGCGTGTGGCCCTGCGTTGGCATTGGCTCCGCCCCCTGGGCTGGATGATGCATGTGCGCGATGGCAATGCGTTACGCAAATAAAATGCACTAACCATTGTAAATCATCGGTCGAACATTATTCGTGGGCCGGCACAAGACCGGTCCCTGCAAAGCATAAACAAAAAAAGATGAAAATACTGCAAGTGATAACCTCGCTGCTCACGGGTGGCACCGAGACCTTGGTGGTGAACCTCGTGCCGCGGTTTCGCGCCATGGGCGATGAGGTCGACGTGTGCTTGTTCAATGGAGTGGAGACACCGCTCATGGAGCGGCTGCGCCGCGAGAATCCAGGCATAAGGATATGGAAACTTGGCAAGGGCTTCTACAACCCCTTGTATGTGGTAAAGCTTGTGCGCATAATGCGCCGCTACGACATTGTGCACACCCACAACTCCTCGCCACAGCTCTTCGTGGCCTTGGCCTCAGTGTTATGCTCTGTCGAGCTCTGCTCGACAGAGCATAACACTTCCAACCGCAAACGCGGTTGGAAGTGGTATGCCCCCGTCGAGAGCTGGATGTATGGCCGCTACGACCACGTGATATGCATCTCGAAGGTGGCCGAGGACAAGCTTCGAGAGTATATGGGCGGTGAGTGGATGGACAGGCGGTCGAGTCGCTATGGCCGCATATTGACCATAGAGAACGGTGTTGACGTGAACGCCTTCCACGACGCCGAGCCACTGCCCGATGCCGTGACGGGGCGACAAAAAGATGACTTCGTAGTGACCATGGTGGCAGGTTTCCGTGATGCCAAGGACCAGGACACGCTCGTCAGGGCCATGACCATGCTGCCCGATTGCCACAAGTTGTGGCTTGTGGGTCGCGGCGTGCGCATGGACGAGGTGAAGGCGTTGGCCGAGAAGCTTGGCGTGGCCTCTCGCGTGCGCTTTTGGGGCTTGCGCACCGATGTGCCTCGTGTGCTGAAGAGCACCGACGTGGTGTGCATGGCGAGTCATTGGGAGGGCCTCTCGCTGTCCAACATCGAGGGCATGAGCGTTGGCAAGCCTTTCATGGCATCCGACGTTAACGGCTTGCGCGAGGTGACCAAGGGCTGGGGCGTGCTCTTCCCCGAGAGCGATGCCAGGGCCGTGGCCGATGAGCTGACGCGCCTCCACGACGACCGCGCCTATTACGATGCCGTGGCCGACAAGTGTTGGCAGCGCGCCCGCCAGTTCGACATAGCCAATACCGCAGAGCGTTACCAGGCGGTGTACACGTCAATGCGGTGACATTTGTGGCCCCTGCACCATGGACGATGCAGCAACCATATAAAACATGAGAAACAAGAAGAAGATATTAAGGGCCGTCACGTCGGCGCAGTCGCTGGTCTTCTGCCGCGACGTGATGGTGAAGATGAGGGCGATGGGCTACGACATGGTGGCCGTGACGTCGCCTGGTCCGGAGCTCGACAGCCTGCGCCATGACGACGGGTTCCACTGCGTGGCGGTGCCCATGCACCGCCGCATATCGCCCGTGGCCGACCTGGTGTCGCTCGTGAGGCTCGTCATCGTCATGGCCAAGGAACGCCCGTGGGTGGTCCACTCCATGACGCCCAAGGCCGGACTGCTGTGCATGATAGCGGCGTGGCTGACCGGGGTGCCGGTGCGCGTGCATACCTTCACCGGACTGGTGTGGCCCACGGCCACAGGCCTGAAGCGTCGGCTGCTGATGATGACCGACCGCATAACCTGCGCCTGCGCCACCCACGTCATACCAGAGGGCAAGGGCGTGATGCACGACCTCCAGCATGGCGGCATCACCAGCAAGCCCATGCGCGTGCTCGGGCCTGGCAACGTGAAGGGTGTGGACATTGAGCGGTTCGACCCGTCGCGCCTTGGCGCGCAAGCGGCCTCTGGCGCGTTCACCTTTCTCTTCGTGGGCCGCATCGTGGGCGAAAAGGGCATAAACGAGCTTGTGGAGGCTTTCGCGCGGTTGCATGAGGAACAGCCAGCCACAAGGCTCGTGTTGGTGGGCAACTATGAGACCGAGCTTGACCCCTTGAGCCAAGGCACGCGTCGGATCATCGATGCTATGGACGCGATAGAGACGCCTGGACCAAAGCGCGGCGACGACTTGGTGAGCGCCTATGCCGAGGCCGACTGCTTCGTCATGCCGTCGTATCGCGAGGGATTCCCCAATGTGGTGCTTGAGGCAGGGGCCATGGGCCTGCCATCGGTGGTGACCGACATCAACGGTTCTCGCGAGATAGTGGAAAACGGCAAAAACGGTCTCGTGGTGCCGCCACGAGACGCTGCCGCCCTCTACGACGCCATGAAACTGATGGCCACCGACAACGAGACGCGACAGCGCATGGCTCGTGAGGCGCGTCCCATGATAGTCTCGCGCTTCGAGTGTGGCTACGTGCAGCGGTGCCAGATAGAGTTCTACAAGGACGTGATGGGGTGAAACTTGGCACCATGATGAACCGCCTGCTCAATGAGGTGGGCTTCGGCATCGGTTTGAGACTTTTCGAGACCGTGTCGCGCGACAACGTGGCCTCGTATCGCAGCGCGTTGTCGGCCAGCCGCGTGAGGTTGGTGGAGGAATTGCCGCACAACGAGATTTATTTGGAAATAATGAAAGGTTGATGACCGGCCCCTGCAATACGCTAAATGACATTAATTTAATCGGATAATAATATTTTACAATTGTGCCGGTTCGTCTGATGCGTTTGCATGAAGGACATGCCAGGGCCGGCATCCCACCCCTATGCATTACGCACGCAATTTCATTGAAAAGAATTTGCGGATGTCGTGGATTTGGCGTAATTTTGCGAGTGAAGCCAGGTATATATAAATAATATTAGAATAACTATGGTAGCAGACAAAATAGAATATATAATAATGCTTATCAAACTGTTTGCTAAACACTTAAGGGATAACGACATCCATAATATCATGGACTACAACGACAAGGTTGTCTATCCCGACAAGATTCGGGTCAACCTGTATTATCTCAGCCACTATTCTTTCTTCAAGGACCTGGAGATGATCGTCTGCACCGTATTGGGACGGAAGATGATGTACGGAGGAGAGTGGATATAATACGAATAACGAGAATAAAACAAATCAAGAATATGGAAAGAAGAGACAAACGCGTCATATTGTGCCTCGCCCACATGTCGGGCAACGAGATGAAATACGTGAAAGAGGCTTTCGACACCAACTGGGTGGTGCCCCTTGGTCCCAATGTCAACGCCTTTGAGCAGGAACTGGGACGCTTCGCCGCCTCGCCTTGCCAGGCGGAATGGGAAGAGAAGATAGGGAATGAGCCTTATCCGCAGTGTATCCAGGCTCACGAGAGCGACCCCGACAAGTTGTGGCCAGACGCCCTCGACAGGTCTTGCCTTACAGGCAAGCAAGTCGTGGCCTTGGCTTCGGGCACCTCTGCCGTGCACCTTGCCCTCGTGGCCCTCGGCGTGGGTCCCGACGACGAGGTGCTGTGCCAGAGCTTCACGTTCTGCGCGTCGTCGCATCCGGTGCGCTACCTCGGTGCCACTCCCGTGTTTGTCGACTCTGAGCCGGAGACGTGGAACATGGACCCAGAACTGCTCGAAGAGGCCATCCGCGACCGTCTTTGCAGGACGGGGCGCCTGCCGAAGGCCATCATCGTGGTCTACCTCTATGGCATGCCGGCGAAGATAGCCGAGATCAAGGCCGTGGCCGACAAGTATGGCATTCCTCTCGTGGAAGACGCCGCCGAGGGACTGGGCTCGCGCTATCGCGGACAGGTGTGCGGCACGTTTGGCGAGTTTGGCGTGCTCTCGTTCAACGGCAACAAGATGATAACCACGTCGGGCGGTGGAGCGCTCGTATGTCCCGACGCGGCCACGCGCGACCGCGTGATGTTCTACGCCACACAGGCACGCGAGGGCTACCCCTACTATCAGCACGAGCACATAGGCTATAATTACCGTCTGTCCAACGTGTGCGCCGGCATAGGCCGCGGACAGCTCACCGTGTTGCGTGAGCACGTGGCTTGGCATAGGCACATTGCCCATCGCTACGCCGAGGCGTTCCGGGGCATGGAGGGCTTCACCTTCCACGAGGAGACGGGCGCTGACAGCCGAAGCAACTATTGGCTCAACACCGTGGTGATAGCACCTGAGGTGAGGATAAAGAATCAAGACCAGGCTTACAAGGCTACCGTGAAAGGTGCCGTGGGCGGGGCCGCCGGAGTGATTCACCAGGCGAGTCAGGCACGCACCGACTGTGAGCCAAACGACAACGTTGAGGCTCTGCGCCTTTGGCTCGACGCCTGCAACGTGGAGTCGCGACCATTGTGGAAGCCCATGCACCGCCAGCCGGTTTACACCGATTCGCCGGCTTATGTCAACGGCGTGAGCGAGGGCCTGTTCAAGACCGGCCTGTGCCTGCCGTCGGGCCCATTGGTCACCGACGACGACGTCGACTTCATCATCGACGCCATTCGCGAGGCGGTGGACAAAGGATGAGCTTGTTTCAGACA
>ERZ1034871.368-NODE-368-length-26958-cov-5.037282_pt1 | contig 26958 bp, 26 predicted proteins | sample MGYA00520631_ERZ1034871 | MGnify/ENA primary metagenome ERZ1034871 (study PRJEB33766, sample SAMN09781721) | gut metagenome | biome: gut microbiome | host: Homo sapiens | place: Madagascar | study: EMG produced TPA metagenomics assembly of the PRJNA485056 data set...
ATGGATAAAACACAATCACTGATTTCCTCTGCCGGTACACCGGAAAAATCCCCCGTTAAATGCTCCCGTCGCCGTCGTTATCTGAAGTCTGTCGCCGGTGTGGTGGCGGGCATGATGGTGCTGAATGCGGGGATATCCCTGTTACTGACAGAGTGGCGCCAGCCAAAAACGGTCAGTTTTGATATGGCCGGAACCGTGAACAGTTTTATGTCACACGTTTTAACCGCGCGCTCTCTGACAGTCTGACGGCATATCAGCGCGATCACCGGGCCGTCATTATTGTGGCACCGGCCGTTGTGGGCGGAGCAGAAGATATTACGGCAGAGGTTCAGCAGTCAGTGGCTGCACGTATGGCAGAAGGGAAGTGAGTATGGCAGATGAAATCGAGCGTTTTCAGTCTCATCAGGCGATGCTGGAAGCCGATCGCATACAACGTATCCGTCAGCAGCTAACGGGTATCAGTGCCCTGTTCTGCGATGACTGTGGTGCGCCGGTTCCGGCAGAACGTCGCCGGCTGATACCGGGTGTGCGGAAATGCGTGGGGTGCCAGGAGGTACAGGAGATTCAGGCCCGCCATTACAGGAGGTGGCAGTGAAGTGGATGTGGTGCGGGCTGCTGATAAGCCTGCCGCTGGCGGCGAAGGATCTGGGTGTGCAGGGTGACCTCTGGCTTGTGCAGGAGCAGAGCATGCTGTCCCTGATCCATCAACGGCTGGAGAGCATGGAGGCCAGCGGGCAACTGGCAGAGATGCAGACGCAGTTTAAGGAACGGGTGGTGCAGAACACGCTGCGTCCGAAGCCGGTGGAGGGGCTGCAGACAGACACCCGGTCGCACACACACCGTGTTGATCCGACAGTGAGCGTGACAGCCGATATGGCAGATCAGAACGGGCGCATTTTTGCCCGTAAAGGGCAACGTATTAACCCGCTGGATACCGTGTCATTAGCCGGTCCGTTGTATTTTCTGGATGCGGATGATGAACGGCAGGTGGCATGGTTTAATCAGCAGCCGGCTGAGCTGAACCGTAAGGTGATACTGGTCGGGGGAAATATCCGTGATGCCACAAAGGCGCTGAACACGCGGATTTACTTTGACCAGGACGGCACCCTGAGCCGTCGCTTCGGGCTGACATATATTCCGGCAGTGGTGCGTCAGGACGGGACTTCGCTGTTTGTCACATCGGCAGCTATGCCGGAGGGAAAATCGTGATAAGAAAGACGCTGACAGCCGCGCTGATTGCGCTGGGGCTGTGCGCCGGAAATGTGCTGGCAGAGGACAAGGATAAAATGTGTGACGGGAATTTTGTTAACCCGATCAGCGATATCTGTTGGGAATGTATTTTTCCGATGAGCATCGGGGATGTGTCGGTATTTGATGGTGATGCACCGGATACGGATAACCCGTCCATGCCCCTGCAGATTTGTCCTCTGGTGCCGGTGGGCTACCGTATCGGCATGGCGATTGGGTACTGGGAGCCATTTGCCCTGACGGATGTGACGCGTTCACCGTACTGCATGGTAAATCTTGGGGGCTTCAATATTCCGGTCGGAAAAGTCGGGGCAGGTGGCGCCGGTCAGGAAGATAAACCCGTAGCTGGCGGTTTTTATCATGTGCACTGGTACAAATACCCGCTGACATACTGGCTGAATATCATCATGTCGATTGCCTGTCTGCAGCGTGGTGATCTGGATATTGGATATCTGTCTGAACTTGACCCGACCTGGGATGATGATGCGCTGTCGTTAATTCTCTCACCGGAAGCTCTGGTGGTGGCTAACCCGATTACACAGGGTGCCTGTGCTGCAGATGCGATTAAAACGGTGAAGGGGAAACCCATCAATGCGTTGTTCTGGTGTGCCGGTTCACACGGCAGTCTGTATCCGTTTACCGGTTTTATTTCGGATGAATTCAGCCCACAACAGTCGTCGGTGCTGTTATCGGAGCGTATGGCATTCAAGCTGCACCGTCAGGGGATGATCCTGAACAGCATCGGTGAGGATCAGAAGGTCTGTAAGGAATATTACTCACCGATAATGCCGAAAGACCGTTTTCGCTATCAGATGGTGAATATGCATCCGGATACAAAAGCCTGTCATCCCTTTGGTCGTACCGTCATGGCCTGGGAGGCCGGACATGCCTCTCCCAATACCAGAAAGAACTACGGCTACCTTATCTGGCGCAAGCGCAATTGTGTGTTCCTGTGAGTGAAAAATATGACAGTAAAAACGATACTGAAAAATTATATCTGAGGATGATTTTATGATCGCAGAATATGATAAAGAGCGATTCAGTAACAGAATCAGAGGTGAAGTTCATATTAGTGCGGATATCCGTGTCAGTGATTTCATTACAGAAGGTGCAGTTTATGTCACGGTAACTGAATCATCCCTGTACGAGCGAATCTGTCAGTATGCTTTTCAATATGGTGAAGATTTACAAGGGATGTTCAGGAATGAAAAATATGAATATATGTCCTGCTTTGTACGGGATGTGGCAGCATTCAGAACTGAATTTGAAAAAGAAGAAATACTAAAACCTCTTTTTAGTCATGATAAAGGTGAAACCGTTGCGTTTGTTATCAGTTTTCCCGAGATGTATAACCATCATGAAGAGTTTGTCAGAAATGAATTTATAAAGATAATACAAAAGCACGTGATGACACTGGATGATAATCTCTGGCATCATTTCATGAAAGAGATGATAAAAAATACAAGAACAGGAACCGGTATCAACCTGATCACAGGGGAGCCGATATATCCTGAAGATATAGGCCCCGAAGAAGAACTGGCCATGTTACTGGCATTTTCGCGTAAAACTCTTGTCAGGATGAACGTAAGCGATTCATTTCAGTCTGATTCTTATGTTAATCAACTTATTATTCAGGCGAGAAAAATAGGTGAAATTAATAATCAGGATGTCTGGTTTAATATTCATGGTTTTTACTTTTGCTGGAATGTAAGCACGAAGTTTTTTCTTGTGTGCTGCTTAACGGGAAGACAAAATTTATCGTTATTTATATAAAAAGCTGAATTTAATAACCGTAATAAAAAGGATGTGTCAATGGGAAATATTCCATTTTTTTGTAAGACATGGGCTGCTGCACGGTATGTTGTTGCCCGTGTTCTGCGTGGACTGTTCCGGGGACTGAAGTACATAGTTATTCTGCCGCTGGCTACAATGGTTCTGATGGCTCTGTTTGTTTTATGGAAGGATAACACCACACCAGGAAAATTACTGGTTCAGGAAATTGACTTCGTAAGACAAACAGCCCCTGCCGGGCAGTTTCCTGTAAGAGAATGTATGCTTTCTCTGCCTGATCTTCCTGGAGGGGCAGAGGAAATCTGCCGTTATCGTGCTGTTGATGCTGCAGATTATATCAGAGAGACTGACAGGTCACTGATGCAACTGGTCACCGCATTATGGGCAGTACTGGCACTGGTATATGTTTCACTGGCGCTGTTCACCAGAAAAGATTCGGAGAACAGTGAAAAAAATATATTCGTGTTGCAACCGCAGATGAACGTCTGAAAGACATTTTTGCCGAAGATGCTTCCTGTATATCAGAAAAAATTACGAAACATCATGTTTATTTTCCTGACCACAGAATAAATAAACATGATGAAAATAAGAGATAGTAAGCATAATTTTATTGTGGTGGTGAGAACATAATTGTGCGTTTCTGTGGTTTAAATAATAACAGGAGTATTTTAAATGAGAGGAATAAATATTAAAGCTATTCACAATTTTATGAATATATCTCGAGTAATCATTGGATTGATAAATGAAACGTTAAGATACTTTCCTTTGGGACTGGTGACGATATTCGTTGTGTTGTTTTATTTTGTTCCGGATGGTGTTCTTGGTGATATTATTCATGAATGGCAAAAAACAGATGTATCAGGAAAGATATATATTGTTCGTTTATGGCTGAAAGCTACACTGGTGTGTGTTTTTGCGCCTGTGTTTTTAAAATATTTGTGCTCAGATGCATTCATGCCGAAGAAGTGTGTCAACAAAAATAGCAATGAAACAAATAAACAGTCAGGTGAGAGATAAAATGAAATACAGCACCAAAATACTGGATATGGGGACTCTGCTGGAAATGGAATCACTTTTAAATACTCATGGTGGTGTGTCCAGGTGCATTATGGAGTGCCGACAGCTTGCTGGTGAGGTTTGTCATTCGCAACAATTACTGGATAAACTGTCATATATTGATGGCTGGTTGTGCCGGTTTTCCTCAATAATGTATCACCGTTTTGATGAAAAGCAGATTAAGTGGAGGGAGGAGGTGGACAGAGATTACCCCAGGGAAAAGGTTTATATTCTCAATCCTGATAATATCCCCTTCCGTGAGGATAATATTAAGAAATCTGCGAGCAATGCATCAAAAATAACTGTATCGGTTACAGTCAGTAAATTATGTGCAAGCCAGAAAGAGTTTGATGAATTTTTAACGCTGGCAGAAAAACTGAAAGAAAACTCTCCGGGGCATTAAACCGTAACTATGCCATCAGGATATACCATGAACGTAACTGTGTGGAAGATTATCTCTGTCTGCAGCATAGCCATGACCTGCATACTGTCATCCAGCATTGTCTGTGCTTCGCAGGACAGTGCGGCTTTTATTGAATCCCTGCGTGACCAGAGTGATATGTTGCGCCGGCAGGCCACTGTACCGGAGTTTCTGCAGCAGCCAGCACCCGGAAAACATAACGATGCGTGGATACAGAGTCTGACCCGAAAATCACAGCAGGCATCCGCCCGCAGTAAAAAAACACCGCGTGCGCTGTATTTTTTATCGTTTTCCATACCGGAAGACGGTCTGATTCGCATGCTGCCGGAGGCCAGGGCGCTGGGTATCCCCGCACTGGTTAACGGACTCATCGACAATGACTTCCGGAAAACAGCAGAGGCCGTATTCCGTATTACCCGGGAGAAAAATACAGGCGGTGTTCAGATAGACCCGATGCAGTTTGCAAAATACGGCATCACATCCGTGCCGGCACTGGTGGTGACCTGTGGTGAACGGTATGACCTGATTCGCGGCAATATCCGCCTGAAAGCGGCGCTGGAGCGGGTGGCGAAGGAGGGGGAATGTGCCCCGGTGGCTGAGGCGATTCTCAGGGAGAGTGAACGATGAAACGCGTTATCGTGATGATGCTGGCAGCACTGACCTCCTTCGGAACGGGATTGCAGGCCAGTGATAAATACGGTTCAGGGAAACAGTTTGCCGACAGTCTGAAGGGCAGTGGTTCAGGTGTCCTGAATAACTTTAATCCGGGAGAGGTGATTCCCGGCTATACCGAAAATCCGCCGGAATCGGCGCATTACGGCGGAGTGACATCATCAAACTCAGCCAGCCTCGAGAGCGCAGGTGCCAGCGCTCTGAATAATTCGGAAGTGGGAAAACTGACGTCAGAAGTTATCATGAATCGCCCCAAAGACCCCATTTCTATGGATGCGCCATTTATCAGTGGCGGTTTTGATGTCCAGGATAAAGCCGATATCGTCACGAACGGAACGTACGATAAGTGTGAAACCGTGAATGTCAGTAAAACGGAAATCACGTCGCATGTCTGTGAGCGGACACCGGCAGCGGAGCTGACCTGCACCCGTAAGGCCGGCATAAAGGATAACGTTGTCCGTAAGACAGTGCGAAAAACTTACCAGAAGGTTGTCACGCTTGGTTACAACGCCAGAAACGTAAAATGGAGTGGAGCATTCAATATCCCGGAAAAGGGGCGTCTGTTGCATGTGGCTGTCGATGGGGAACGGCTGGTTGTTCCATGGAGTTCAAAATGTGACAGGGAGAGTGTGACATATGAGTGTAAGGCTTCAGTTAAGGAAACACTCAGTATCATGGGAAAAGAACTGCCCATAGATATTCTCATGTATCCCCGGGAAGACAGTATCTGCTCCGGTGGCGTGAACACGCACTGTACATACCATACCCGGAACGGATGGGGGCAAATCCATCAGGCGTTTGATACCGATATGCAGGTTTCTGCAGGGCAGTCGTTTCCGGTAGTGAAAACATCAAAGACATTTAACTGGTACAGTAACCAGGAGTCTGTGCAGGTGACAATAACGCTGACGCTGGATGTTGAGGTTACCGAGCATAAGCCTTCTGTGGAGTGGGTGGAAACCTGCCCGTTTAATAAGGCTGAAGAAGTCCTGCAGGGAAGTCAGTGTACGGAAAGCGGAGGAAACAGGTCGATTAATATCGACGGGAAAACGTATACCGTTTACAGCGACTGCTGGGCCTGGAAAGACACGTATCTGAAACAGGAGGCGGATAACGGCAGCTGTGATGTGTATATGAAGAATCCGGCCTGTACGGCATTGCGCGTGAACTGCCAGGAGAAGAGCGGCAGCGCCTGCCTGCAGGAAGAAGTGACTTTCTCCTGCGAGAAAAAGGTGGCCGGGGAAGCGCAACTATGCAGTGGTCAGCTGGTTTGTGCAAACGGTGAATGTGATGCCATTAAAAACAATACGTCCGATGGTTTCGGTAAGGCAGTCTCTGCGCTGGCAGCGGTCACGGCAGCGGCACAGGATGTGGCTGCCATGAATGATGTGAATGTCCGGGCATTCACCGGTAAACCAGTGGAGTGTCGGATGGCCATTGCCGGATTTAACAACTGCTGTAAGGACTCTGGCTGGGGGCAGGGCATTGGTCTGGCACACTGTGACAGTGAAGAAAAGGCGCTGGGGAAAGCCAAAGAGAAACTGCTCACCGTTTATGTCGGCACATACTGCTCGAAGAAGGTGTTGGGCGTTTGTCTGCAGAAGAAGAAAGCCTACTGTCAGTTTGATTCGAAGCTGGCACAGATTGTTCAGGCTCAGGGGCGAAAAGGGCAGCTGGGCATCGGTTTTGGCAGCGGTAAGCATCCTGACTGCCGGGGCATTACGGTGGAAGAGTTGCAGTCGCTGCGGTTTGACCGGATGGATTTCAGCAACTTCTACAGTGACCTGAATGCCGGCACTACCATTCCGTCAGACAGTGAACTGGCTGAACGTGTAAAAGAACAGGTTGCTTCGGCGCTGCAGCAATCTGCTGGAAAAGGGCAGTAAGATGAGAATGCTCGTTTTATTACTTGTTGCCTCGCTGGGACTGCTGATATCTGGTCAGACAAGTGCGCAACGTGAACCGGTCCGCACCTACGTGGACGAACCGATAGTGGGCTGGCACTGGTATAACGAACCTCAGAAACAGGATGAGAAGGAAATGCCGCCACCGGCCACTGTTCCCCTGACCTCTCTCCCGCCGACAACGCAGATGAAAGTCCTTCAGCGAATGACGGAGGAGCGGCTGAATACCGCCATTCTCTACCCGACGGTGGAGAATTTTACGGCCTACATGAAGATGCAGAACTTCTGGACCAGCCAGGCCAGCCGTTTCAGTGCTGTGGCCACCAAATCCCTGCTGATGCATCCGGAGCTGGATTACAACCTGCAGTACAGCCACTACAACAGCACGGTTCCGCTGCAGCTGCAGGCTGACCAGAACCGTCAGGTGGCTGCCATTCGTCAGCTGGCCAGTCAGTACGGGCTGTTCTTCTTTTACCGGGGGAATGATGCACTGGATGGTGAGCTTGCAAAGGTGGTGCAGCGTTTCTCTGACGAATACAACGTTGCACTGATTCCGGTCAGTATGGACGGTGCCCGGAGCGAGGCACTGCCGCAGACGCGTCCTGACAGTGGTCAGGCCCGGCGGCTGGGTGTGACGCATCTCCCGGCACTTTTCCTGGTTGAACCGGGGGCAGAGCGTTACCAGCCGCTGGCTTATGGCTTTATGACGCAGGATGACCTGATGAAACGGTTTTTAAGTGTGGCGACAGATTTTGCGCCACGGTCGTGAAAAACATTTATTTTATCCGGATGGAGATTTTTCTTATGAGTAAGAAATTATGTTTGTCGACTTTATTCTGTGTATCACTTATTTCATTTTCAGCTGTCAGTGCCGGAAATAACACGGATAAATATACGGGAGATTATCTTCAGAAACTGTCCGGTGTTCAGCCGGATATCGCCAGTGTTGCGTCGGATGTTGTGAGTGCAAAAAAACAACGCTGCAATACTAATATGACAGTGGAAGAAATTAAAAGAATTATTTCACAGGATGAATCATTTCGTCAGTTGCTGGAAATAAAAAATGCCGGACATGGCGGAAATAAATATTATCAGAAAGTCCTGGAAAATATGTGGAAAGAATGTGAGAGGCAATAAATGGAGAGATATATGACTTGCGAACGTTTTACTGAAAATCTGCTGATGTACCCGGGAATGGCGCTGATGGTTGCCTCCGTTATCTGGTTTTATCTGGCCGGTCTTCTGTCCCTGCCTGCAGAGGCTGTCAGTGATGAACTGGCATACGCCCTGTACCAGATGACGCTGGCTCGTGATGCACTGGCGATATTTGTTATCGGGGCGACGATGGGATTATCCGGTCTGGGGCTGGCTGCTTTTCATGCCTGGAAGAAATGGCACGCAGCACCGGCAGGAGAGCAGTGATATGTGGAAGCAGGTCCTGACGGGCGTGTTGCTGATTGCTGCCGGTGCACAGGCGTCCACGCTGGAAGAACTGCGCCAGCTTGAAGCACACAAGACAACGCCGGGTAAGGCCAGCCAGATGCAGACGGCAGCCACTTCTTCATCACCTGTGGCTTCTGCAGTCCCTGAACGCCGGGATTACCGTCTGCCGGACGGCCGGGTGGTCAATCTGAAGAACTACAAACTGGTGTTGTTCATGCAGTCACGCTGTGGTTATTGCCAGCAGTTTGACCCGTTACTGAAGCGCGTGACCACGCAGATAGGGCTGGATGTTTTCCCGTACACCCTGGACGGCATGGGCGATGCGTCTTTCCCGGATGCCATTCCGGCAACAGAAGCTGTGATTCGTGATATGTGGAGCAATATGCGACCGGTGACCCCGGCAGCGTTCCTGGTGGAAGTGAATACCCTGAAAACACTGCCATTGCTGTATGGCATTGTGGACGAACAGACACTCAGGCAGCGTATTGATGAGGCGCTGGAATTTGCGAATGCTGCCGTTACAGGAACAGGTAGCAGTATGAAAGCATCACCTGAATTTCCACACTAAGTTCTGATTCCCTCTTTTTCTTCTGATTACTCCGACGGAATTCTGGTCACCATGAACCAAAAAATTTCATCTCTGCTCCGGCAGACAACACTGTCATGCCTTGTGGCTGCAGTTCTGGTTATTCCTGCGCAGGCTGACGTCAATAATGACCTGAACAAATTCTTCAACAAGCTGGGCTTCGAGGGGAATGCCACCCGCGCAGCTGTCTGGCAGGGGCAGGCGGCAGGCTATGCCACCGGCGGCAATCTGTTCTTACGCAATCAGGTGAATACCTTGCAGATAGCCTCCTTTACTCCACCGCATATTACCGCCGGTTGTGGTGGTATTGATGCTTATCTGGGCTCCTTTTCCTTTATCAACAGCGAACAGATTGAGCGTTTTGTGAAGCAGCTGATGGGGAACGCTGTGGGGTACTTTTTTGACCTGGCGCTGCAGACTGCCGTACCGGGGATGAAACAGGTTAAGGATTTTATGCAGAAGCTGGCCAGTGACCTCAACAACATGAATGTCTCCTCCTGTCAGGCCGCGCAGGGCATCATCGGCGGCCTGTGGCCGAAGAACACCGTACAGTCACAGAAAATCTGTCAGGACATTGCCGGTGAAACCAATATGTTCTCCGACTGGGCCGCCTCGAGGCAGGGATGCACGGTGGGCGGTCAGATGAACAAGGTGCTGGATAAGGCGCCGGAAAACATGAAAGACCAGGTGATGCGTAATAAGAATCTGATGTGGGAGATTCTGAAGAAGAACGACATGATGAACGGTAACACCGAGCTGATGGAGCTGGTGATGAACGTTACCGGAACGCTGATTTTTGATGATAAAGGCGAAATCCAGTTTATCGGGCCACAGGCTAATCACCAGGGACTTATCCGGGCACTGATGTATGGCGGACAGGCTACTATCTTTGGCTGTACATCCACGGGGGACTGCCTCAAGACACGCAACCGCACAGTGACAGTCAGCCAGAACAACAGCCTGAACCAGCGCGTGCAGAACATGATAAAGAATATCTCTGACAAACTGGTCAGTGATGACCCGCTGACCAGCCAGGAAAAAGGCTTTATTGAAAGCACCAGTGTGCCCATTCTGCGTTACCTGGTGGACCCGCAAATGCTGAATATCTCCACCTTCTACCCGTCACTTTCCGATTACATTGCCTATGACATCCTGCTTCAGTACCTGAACGAACTGCTGAGTCAGGCCCGGGTGCAGGCCGGCAGTAAAAACTTCCCGGAAGAACAGATGAAGATGTTACGGGAGAATTTCTCAGAAGCGTCACGTCAGTTGGAAGGGCTGCAGGCCCAGGTGGATGTGAAGGCGAACACGCTGATGGAGCTGGAGCAGCGTATGGGCTATCTGCGCCAGCAGGTATCCACGCAACTGATGAGTCGTTATGAGCAGAACCTGAACTATACATCTGTATCCTCTGCACAGCTGACGACAGGAGGTAACTGATGAGCATGGTGGATACCGTTTATGTCATGAGTGGCGGTGAGTTCTTCCAGGCGGCATTTAATGGCGTGGCCACGCTTATCGGCACATCCACATGGGATTCCCTGTTTCATATAGTGGGATTCTTCTCCGCGATGGCACTCTTTTTTGTTTATATCCGGGGCCATGACCCGAAGGAAGTGTTGAAGTTTATTGCGGTGTTCATTCTGATAACCAGTGTGCTGGTTATTCCGAAACGTACTGTGCATATCATCGATATGACGAATCCCACGCTGGTGCTGCGGGTGGATAATGTGCCGACCGGGCTGTCAGTGCCGTTCCGGTTTATCACTAGTATTGGTGGCTCCCTGACGAAAATTTATGACTCCGTGTTCCATACGCCGGACTCTGTGGCGTACAGCAAAACCGGTATGCTGTTTGGTGCCACGCTGATGGCCAACACCACGGATGTGGTGGCGCAGAACGGCGACCTGGCGACGTTGCTGAAGGAGTATGTGCAGCAGTGTGTAATCGGCGACATTATGCTGTCACACAAATACAGCATGGCTGAACTGATGCAGTCATCTGACCCTTATGAAATCATCTTCCGCAAACCCAGCCCGCTGCGTGGCGTGATTGTTCCTCGTGGCAACAGCCTGGCACAGGCAGGATTCCAGACCTGCGAGGCGCTGGCCAACAACGTGCTGAAGCGTGAACTGAAAGTGGATACGACAAAGGGCGGAAAGACCTGGGATTATTATGTTAACCGCTTCATTGGCCCCCGTGCCAGCGCCGATACGCTGTTCGGTCTGATGATGGCGGACAGCTATGGCTTCTACTATCAGGGCGGACGGGATGCCAGTGAAATTCTGCGCCAGAATGTGGTGATGAATGCCATAAAACAGGGTATCACCACCCATACGGCAGCCAGCGGCAACGTCGCCAGTCTGGTGAATATGGCGGACCAGTCATCGAACAGCAAAATGCGCCTCAGCTGGGCGGCGTCAGGTGGTCTGGCAGCCACATTTGTGCCGGTGATGCATACCGTCCTGATGGCCATGCTGGTCGGGATGTTCCCGATAATCATTCTGCTGGCCACCATTCATGGTCTGACACTGCCGGTGCTGAAAGGCTATGTGTTCTCCATTGTTTATCTGCAGAGCTGGCCACCACTGTATGCCATTCTGAATTACGCCATGTCGTATTACCTGAAAGGCGAAACGAAGGGAATGAACTTCTCTTTGTCGAACCTGAATACCATCCAGCAGACTCACAGTGATATCGGGTTGATGGCAGCCTGGCTGTCAAACTCAATTCCGTTTATTGCTGCCGGTCTGGTATTCGGTTTGTGGCGTGTGGTTTCACAGGCAGGGAACTATCTGGGCTCATCCATTAACAGCACAGCCTCGTCTGCTGCCTCTCAGGCCGCAGACGGTACGTGGGCGTTTAACAATATGCAGATGGAGAACGTCTCCGGTTTTAAATGGGACACCAACCAGTCCGTGCGTGACGGTCAGATGCTGACCCAGCATGCCAGCGGTGCGACAACAACAAAAACAGCGGGTGGTGGCATTCTGCATGATGGTAAATCGGCGATTTCCAGTCTGGCAACGGATATCCAGTTTGGTCGCATGCTCAGCAGCAGCTATCAGGCGCAACAGCGTGAAGCAGAAAGCCAGGTACAGAGTCTCAGTAACAGCATCAGTCATGGCAGCCAGCTGGTCGGTAGTCAGCTGACACAGTGGGCACAGCAGCGGGGGAACAGCGATACGGTGGTAAGCAGTGCTGACAGCAGCCGGGCCACCACACTGACGCAGGCCCTGAATAAACTGAACAGCGTGGCTGATTCCGTGGCAAAACGTAACGGTATCAGTACCTCTGAGGCTGTAACGGAAGTCCTGGATAAGTCTCAAAGTGGCAACTTTACGGCAGGTGTCTCAGGGAGTATTGGGAAAGATAAGCTGTTTGGTTTTGTTAGCGCCAAAGCTCATGCTGATTTCAGTTATAAAGGTTCCGACCGTTCCTCACATGGTATTAATTCGGATATCAGTTCGAAAACGGACCATGATCGCAGCCTGACCGCGCAGGAAACCAAAGATGTGCGTGATGCCATGGATGTCATTAATAACCATCGCACGACAGATAACAGCAGTCATACTGATAATGCCTCTTCGTCCCTGTCTGAGCAGCTGGCCAGCAACCTGAGTGATTTGCACAGCCAGATTAAGCAGTATAATGATGCACTTAACCGCAGCCATGAATATGCTCAGATGGCCAGTTATGCGGAAAACAACAGCGCAAGTATTAACAGCAACTACAGTCAGGAATTTGTTAACTATGTGCATCAGTCTGCTCCGGGACGTGCCACGACCGTGCTGACCGATGCCGGAAATCCGTCACTGCGGGCGGAGCGGGAACAACTGGCACAGGCATTTGTGGATGAAAAACTGAAACCCCAGCTGGAGCAGGAGTTCCGGGAAAACCGGTTGCGGGCTTCAGAAGGAATGGGCAGTGTTGCGCTGACGTCTGATATGCAGAGTGACCTGAAACGAGCATATGCAGAGAATTCTGCTGATATGCAGCAACGGGCTTCCGGAGCATCGGTTCGGAGTGCAGAGCAGATCCAGAAACAGGTGCGTGATACCCGTCAGACTGTGGAATCACAGGTGCTGAAAAATGAGCAGGAAATGGCATCCTCGAAGAAGGTGTTGGGAACGGAGAGAGAGACTCTGTCAGAACAGCATAAGAAGAGTGAAAAGGCTTTCGGTGAGGCTCTGGCGCAGGAGAGAGAAAAGCAGAAGCCTTTTGCCTGGAATTCAGATAAAGATGAAGAGAATATGCGACGTCTGAGAGATATTGCTAAGTGGAAGGATAAATAAAGGAAGAGATAATTATGCAAGCAGTTGAGAAGTTAAAGACGTTTAACTGGAAGGATGATAAGCCACGTATGTGGCCAAGTTGCAAGTTTGGTGTGCAGATAACAGCATATTGTGTTTCTGTATCGTTTTTTATGACGATCTGTGCAGCCCTGGTTTACGGTGAAAACGCTATAGGAGTGTTAGTATGCTTTCTGGTTGCGCACTTTTTCTCTGCAATTATTACAATTGGCGAATTGGGAGAAATATCCTCCATTCAACGTGTTCTTATGAAAATAGAGCCTGAAACGGATATTGTTTCAAAATCAGAACAGTTAAAAAAACGCTGTGTATTATCTGCCTGCAGGGTGGCTCTGGTCGTTATTGCTGTTGCTGTTGGGGTTGATCTACAATTTGTCCTTTTCTCTGGGGCTGTTTTCGCCTTATCTGGCGTGATTTTTACATGCATTTTTTCTTATAAGGTGAGAAAACTATACCCGGGCGATTTTGTTCGAATTGCTTCTTTTAATCTGTGGGGAGAGAGAAAGTCGTCACACGAAGTTAACCCTGCAACTGGACTTCCCATGCTAAATGGTTCAATTGATGTAGGCGGAAATACTTGGGGAAGCGATGACCATCACTGGGATGACCGTTGGTAAAAATGCGGGTACGATTAATGCGATAAATGATGTTTTTGTGTGAGATTTCAAGAGGGAGAGAATGTTAAAATTCCTTGGTGTATGTGGTTTGTTTTTACTTGCTGGGTGTTCGACATTATATTCATCACTAGAATCTAATGTGAAAGATAAACCAGAGTTATTGTCTTATAGATTATATGCTAATTTAGTTAGCGAGGGGTGTTTTCAGAAAGGTTTTTCTGAAAAGGATGAATTGATTCGTGATGATAATAGGTATAGGTATTTTTTCAACGAAACTCAATTTAGAGATCCAGTACGTTGCATTGATAAAACAAAACAAATAGTATCAGAATTATGCGCTTCTTTAAATGGGGTTATGCAGAACAATTGGTGTGACAGCAGAGATAATTACCCTCTGTTTTTATTTCAGCAAGATTCTGAGCCTTATGATAATGGAAGGGTCGATTTTGAGTTTGATGAAGCAATTAATGGTAGAGAGAATGATTGGAAGAAGTATGCAATTTCATCTGGGTTTGTAGATCATGAATATGAAACAAATAGAAAAAAAGAAGAGGAAATTCAGAGAAGGAAGGAAAATGAATTTAACCAGCTTGTTAAAGGTGAACCTCAGTCTGTAATGCAGGCAGCTATTGGGACAAGAATTTGTAAAGTTGATACGTATCGTACAAGAAGCTATTCTTCTCCACTTGTTCTTTATACGGGGTTTATAGAAAATAAAACAAAACAGAAGATTCAGATTAGATTTGAGTCACACGTTGTTAATGACTCCTTGTCTGGATATTATGATTTTAATGATGTTAGTAATTTGATTACATGGGCGACTCCTGATGGATGGTTTATGTGTGAAAAATAAAACTAGGTGTTTCATATTAAAGAAATAGAATGATCTTTATCTGATTCCCGTTGAATCCGTCAGCGGGAATACCTTTACTGACATTTCACAAAATCTTATTCAACAGCGAAAAATAATTTCTCTTTTCGTAGTGTCTGACCTGTTCACATAATGGAGTTTCTATGGCTACTCCGGTAGAAGATAAACTTGTTGCACCGCCAGAATATATTCATGAAGCACCAATACCAACCACGCACATACAATATATCAATAAGCCCGCATATAACCTTGTCGATTTTATTAATGATAATATTGGTATAATAACCGTTTTATGTTTTTTTTATTCTGGTAATGATAATTGCCTGGTTCTTTTTTCGGGGAAATAAAGAAAATCACGCTGTTGAGTGTTATGACTATTCTGCGTGTCTTTCAACGCGAAAAGAGTACCATCTTCTTACTCTCGTTGTTGTGGCTCCGGATACGTTACCATTGTTACAGCTTTGTCAGCAGATCGGGAATATCATTCGTCAGCATGGGCAACATCTGGTCTGGATGCCGGGAATAAGCCGTATTGACGGGATTCAGGAAGATAATGTGACCTGGGCATTGCATTCTGCCTGCCTGGATGAAAAATCCGGCAAAATACTTTCAGGAAGAATCAGCCCGGAAGGCGGATATTTTTTTCGACCAAAAGAATCTGGCGCCCCGGAAACACGTCGGTGCCTGTGTCTGCAGATTCAGTATAAAAGCGGAAAAGATATTCAGTTTATCATTGGCTTAATTGAAAGAGCATTGCACATGATGAACTGCGGTTATCGTGCCGGAGGGCATATTTTCCGGGGAGAGGGATATACGTGGAATATGAATGGAGACTGATAATAAATGGAGTATGTTGTTTTTCTGGCAGTAATACTGCTTATCCTGATCCTTCCCGGAAGAACGAAAAAATATCCGGAAAATCAGAAATACATTGACCGGCTTTTAAAAAAACATCGTGGTTATCAGTCAAAGCATTTTATGACTGCGCGCGAACGTGAATTTTTTTGTGAACTCTGCCGTGCGCTCGCAGGATACCCTTTGCTGGTGATGGCGCAGGTCCGTCTGGTTGATGTGGTTCAGGTTTGCCCAGGGTTCTCTGAGGCAGAGAACAGAAGGTTATTCCGGCAGATTTCGCAATGGCACTGTGACTATGTGGTTGTGGATCAGCAGGATTTCACAGTCAGGGCCATTATCGAACTGGATGATCGCTCTCATCTGCGCCCGGAACGTCAGCGCCGGGATACGTTATTTAATCTGGTTGTTATTCAGGCCGGTATTCCGTTGCACCGGCCTCGTTCTGTTAAACAGGTGAATGACGTTGCCACCAGTATTATTCGCCATATCTGATTTTTATTTTTCTGATGTTCTTTAATAACCGGGTGCTTATATGAGCTCAACCAAACATATCACGCAGGGTGGGCAGGTATTCAGCTATATGCTGAATATGTTCATGCAGGTAAACAAACGCGTTTCATTCTGGTTAATCTGGTTTTTCGTTATCTTTTTGCCGTTATTTTTCTGGTTGCGCCTGCCCTGGGAAACTATCCGTAATGGCGGACTGTACTGGTGGTTGTCACTTACTGCCCGTGGAGAAAAGGCGCTGTACCGGGTTCCTCCGGTTTATGACATCCCCTGGAACGGGCAGGTGCTGCACGCAACGTCGGAGCAGATCCTGAAAGACGATTATATGGTCTGGGCCGGCAATATGTTCCTCCAGGAGCTGTATCTGGCCCTGTTCTGGGCCTCTGTGGCTGTTGGCGTGCTGGCCTTTCTGATTTTCCGTTTTCTGCGTCGTCTGGGGGAAAAACAGGCACAGGATGAGCGCATGGGGGGCCGTGAGCTGACTGATGATGTGAAAGCGGTGGCCCGGGAGATGCATCGTCGTGGGCAGGCATCCTCTATCTGTATCGATCAGCTTCCGCTGATATTAAATGGCGAAGTGCAGTATCTGATGATGTACGGCACGCCGGGATCGGGTAAGTCCAACACCATCAACAAGCTGCTGAAGCAAATCCGGGCACGCGGCGATATGGCCATTATTTACGATAAAGGCTGTTCCCTGATTAAAAAGCACTTTAATGAACGGGATGACACCCTGCTTAATGCGCTTGATCGCCGCTGTGCGTACTGGGATATGTTCCGTGAGTTTGAGTCCATTCCGGATTTTGACAGTGCAGCAAGCACGCTGATCCCGATGGGCACAAAAGAAGACCCCTTCTGGCAGAGTTCCGCTCGTACCATTTTTTCTGCGGTGTCATATCGTCAGAAAAAGAAAGGTATCCACTCCTACAACGCGTTGTTGCGTACGCTGCTTGCCATTGATCTGAAGGCCCTGCGTGACTATCTGGCCGGAACGGAGGCCAGCAACCTGGTGGAAGAGAAGGTGGAAAAGACCGCCATCTCCATCCGCAGTGTGCTGACCAACTATGTCAAGGCATTGCGTTATCTGCAGGGCATTGAACGTACCGGACGTCGTCCGTTTACCATCCGGGAGTGGATGAGTGCTGTCAACGATCCACAGATTAAGCAACATGGCTGGTTGTGGGTGACCAGTAATGCCCGCCAGCATGAGTCACTGAAACCACTGATTTCCATGTGGCTGGCGCAGGCGGCTAACTGTCTGCTGGGTATGGGGGAAAACCTGCACCGCAGAGTCTGGTTTATCTACGATGAGCTTCCTTCACTGAACAAACTGCCGGAGCTGCCGGGCGTGCTGGCTGAGGCACGACGATTTGGTGGGTGTTTTGTGCTGGGGTTTCAGGCCAAAGCCCAGATGGATTTTACTTACGGAAAAGAGACGGCTGACGCCATGCTGGGGCTGGTGAATACCCGTTTCTTTTTTCGATCGCCATCCAGCACAGAAGCGGAATGGGTACAACGTGAGATTGGCCAGCGTCGGGATAAAGTTTTCAGTGAGCAGTACAGCTATGGTGCGGATACCGTGCGTGACGGTGTCTCCTTCAGCAAGGTGGAAGAAGACCGCTATCTGGTGAACTACACCGATATCCAGAAACTGCCCAATCTCAGCTGCTATGTCACGTTTCCCGGTGATTATCCGGCTGTTCGTATGAGTATGCGTTACGAAAAGATAAAGGACTGTGCAGAGGATCTGCAGATGCGGGAAATCAACGACAGCCTTGATCCGGAGATTGAATCTGAAATCAGCCGCCGCGAAGAGGAAGAGGGCGATATTACGGCGCTGTTGGCCCGGCTGGAGCAAGGTGAGGTCAGAAAAGATGATGAACAGAACAAAACGGCGTCTCAGGCCGGACAGGCAGAATCGCTTAACAATCCGGTACTGACTGCAGCTGTGACTCAGGGGGCAGCGGCTGCGGTGACGGGTGGGACGGGTGAGAGCAACCCTGTGGAAGAAAAGGCGCCTGCGGCGGAGCTGGCTGAAATTGTGGACAAAGAAACCGGGGAAATCCTGTATCCGGGCGATGAGCGGTATGACGCACTTTGTGAGCAGTTCAGCCGGGCGTTTGATGATGCACAGGAGGCTATGCGACAGGATGAACGTAACCTGGTGATCCAACGGTCACACCAGGATGAGCGCGAACCGCTGGATGATATGAACTGGGGGTAAGGGATTATGCTGAGCATTGCTCCCATTGCCGGTGGTGGCGCAGGCTATTACACATCACAGGATAACTACTATTTTCTGGGCAGTATGCAGTCCAGGTGGTTAGGGGAAGGCGCAAAATCGCTGCAACTGGAAGGGCCGGTGGATGCTTTCCGGCTGGATGAGCTGATTGCCGGACGTCTGCCCAACGGCGTCAGTCTGGAGAGAATGGAAGGTGGCATTAATGTGCATCGCAGCGGCTATGACCTGACGTTATCAGCGCCCAAAAGTGTGTCTGTACTGATTGCGCTGTATGGCGAATCCCGTCTGCTGGAGGCCCATAACCAGGCTGTTGAGGTTGTCAGCCGGGAAATTGAGTCCCTGACAGGAACCCGGATAATGCGTGATGGCCTCAGCCAACACGTTCATACCGGAAAAATGGTGGCGGCAGCCTTTAACCATGACACCTCGCGGGAGCTGGACCCGCAAATTCACACGCATCTTCTGTTACTTAACATGACCGAAAAGGAGGGGCGCTGGTCGACGTTATCCAGCGACAGGCGTGGTCGTACCGGAACCATTGATGCGCTTTATGATAACAAAATTGCGCTGGGGCAGATTTATCGTCATGCGCTACGCCGTCAGGTTGAGGCGATGGGCTATGAGACGGTCAATACCGGCCAGCGTGGTCTCTGGGAGATTAAAGGTGTACCGGTCGATATTTTCTCAACCCGCAGTCAGCAAATCCGGGAAGCGGTCGGGGATGATGCATCGGCTAAATCCCGCAGTGTGGCTGCGCTGGATACCCGTCGCGCCAAACAGAAAGAGCCGGACAGAGAAGAGTTGCTGACAGAGTGGCATGAGCGTATTGACCGGACAGGATTCAGTTACCGGGCATTGCGGGAGAAAGCGGCAGAACGGGAAGCCCTGCAGCAGTCTGCCCGTTCTGTTTCTGAACCTGAAAAGGCCGTTTTGTCAGGAGAAGCCGGAGGGTATTCTCAGCGGGAGAAATCGTCTTCATCCACTTCTGGCCAGCGTGAAGGCGTGCCTGTACCGTCAGTGATGCGGGATGCTGTGTCACAGGCCATCTCCCTGCTGAGTGACCGCAGGGCACAGTTTACCTACTCCGATGTCCTGAGCAGGACGCTGGCACTGGTGGAGGCTGAACCGGGCAGTATTGCCCTGGCCCGTGCCGGGATTGAGCAGGCCATCAGCAGCGGCGAACTGGTGCCACTTGATAAGGAAAAAGGGCTTTTCACCTCCTCCATTCATCTGCTCGATGAGCTGAGCGTGCAGCAACTGGCACAGCAGGCGCTGCGCGAAAACCGGGTGATGGTGACCATGCGACCTGAAATGCCCCTGCAGGGCGCGGCTGCGGTTCTGGCAGACACCCTGCCTGCGGTGGCCATTATCAGCACCGGACGGGGAATGGCGGCACAGCGGGAGCAGATACAGGCTGTAGTGGCGATGTCAGAAGGTCAGGGACGGCAGGTGCAGGTGATGGCACCGGACAAAAAGATGACCGCTTTTCTGGCAGAGCAGCAGGGGCTGAACGGAAAAGTGAGCGGGAAAGATTTACTGACCGGGGAAGGGCTGAAGCATGACAGCACGCTGGTGATTGCCGGCGCGGAAAAACTGTCGGTGAAGGAGACAGTCACACTGCTTGACCAGGCGTTGCGTAACAATGTGCAGGTGGTGCTGATGGACGGTGGTGGTCGTAAGGGCACCGGAAATGCGCTGGCCACGCTGGAAGATGCTGATGTGGTACGGCTTCAGGGGGGAACGGACAGGGGCGTCAGGGTGTCGGTGATAAGTCACGGTGACCGCCGGCAGCGTTATGAGCAGCTGGCCCTGGATTATGCTGTTCTGCATGCGCAGGGTGAGAGCGTGGTGGCGCAGGCCCCCGGTCGTGAGCAGCGGGCGCTGACGGAAGCCATCCGTCAGTCACTGAAAGCGACCGGAGAGCTGGGTAACCGGGATGTAACGATATCCACGCTGACGCCGGTGTTTCTTGACAGTAAAAGCCGCAGACTGACGGACAGCTACCGGGAAGGACAGATACTGGAGCGGTATGATGCAGAACGCCGGAGGTCTGAGCGTTACACCATTGACCGGGTGACGGCCCGCAGTCGCACACTGACACTGACGGATGAGAAAGGCAGAAGTCAGCTGATAAAGGTCCGGGACATGGACAGCAGCTGGCGGTTGTATCAGCCCGGGACGCTTCCGGTGGCTGAAGGTGAAAAGCTGATGCTGCTCGGCAGTCACGGAAAATTGCGTGCAGGTGACAGTGTCACGGTTGAACGCATCACAGACCGGACGCTGACGGTCCGGCAGGGGGAGCGCCGGCATCGCCTTCCGGTTGCTGACGGACTGAAAATCAGTCAGGGATACGTGACCACGCCCGGAAAAACAGTGAGCGAACAGGGCGTTGTTCTGGCTGCTGTATCTGCCCGTGACACGCAGGCGCAGACGCTTAACACACTGGCCACCAGTGGTGACCGGGTGCAGATTTATACGTCACTGTCAGAAGAAGACGCACATGCGCGTCTTGCACGTTCTCCACTGTACCGGCAGGCCCGTGAGCAGGTCAGCCCGGAGGGTAAGCCACTGGATACAGCCATGCAGCAGGCCCGGGACAGTGTGATGCCGGTGACCGAAAAAGCAGTACGTCAGGCCATAACGCTGGCACAGGGCAGCAGTGTGGTCTTTTCCCGTCAGGACGTGGTGCTGGAGGCACTGAAAGCGCATCCATCAGTGACACCATACGGTATTCACCACACATTTGCTGAACTGGTTCAGCGCGGGGAAGTCCTGTCCGTGCCGGGTGACGGAAGTGCCAGTCGTTATGTGCCGGCTGAAACCTGGCTGCAGGAAAAAGCCATTCTGCGGACAATGGCAGAAGGAAAGAACACGCAACGCCCGCTGATGGAAACAGTGGACCCGGCTCTCCTGACTGGTCTGACGTCAGGTCAGCAGGCAGCCAGCCGGCTGATTCTTGAAAGCACGGACCGTTTTGTGGCCATTCAGGGCTATGCCGGTGTGGGGAAAACCACACAGTTTCGCAGTGTCCTGGCTGCGCTGGAAACCCTGCCTGAAGCCGACAGGCCGGTTGTGGTGGGGCTGGCACCCACGCACCGGGCCGTCAGTGAAATGCAGAGCGTGGGGGTGAAAGCGCAGACCATCGCCTCTTTTCTGATGGACACGGAGCGACGTCAGCAGAGCGGTGAACAGATTAACTTCTCAAAAACGCTGTTTCTTATCGATGAAAGCTCCATGGTGGGCAACCGGGACATGGCTGACACACTGGCCCGTATTGCTGCCACAGGTGGCCGCGCGGTTCTGTCCGGCGACAGCCTGCAGTTACAGCCGGTGGCCAGTGGTGCGCCTTTTACCCTGATGCAGCAGCGCAGCGCCATCGATGTGGCAGTGATGAAAGACATTGTGCGTCAGTCACCGGAGCTGCGACCGGCAGTGTATGCACTGCTGGAAGGGCGTACCGGTGAGGTGCTGGACACGATACGCCGTGTTTCACCGGAACAGGTGCCCCGGGATAATGGCGCATATGTACCGGCATCATCGGTGACTGAAATTCGCCAGACCCGCGAACAGAGAGAAACGCAGGGAGACAGGGTAATATCTGCCATCGTGGATGATTACACCGGGCGTACTGCAGAGGCCCGGCGTCAGACGCTGATTGTCACCCAGACAAACGCGGATGCAATGGCCATCAATGCCGGCATTCATGACCGTCTGCATGAGGCAGGAAAAACCGGGGGGTATGAGCTTCCTGTAACGGTGCTGGTCAGGGAGAAAACGCAGACGGAAGCCCTGAAATCCGTGGCAGGACTGGCGCAGCACAGCGGTCACATTGCCCTGATAAACCAGCAGTATTACACCATTCACAGCCCTGATGCAGCAAACGGTGTGGTGATGCTGCGTGATGCAGAGGGCCGGGACCATCTGCTCTCCGCTTTTGAAAGCAGCCTGCGGGATATTGCGGTATTTTCCCGGCGTGAAATCCGGCTGTCGGAAGGTGACCTGGTACGCTTCACCCGCCAGGACCGGGAACAGGGACGGGATACCCAGACACTGTGGGAGGTCATCCGGGTGGCAGATAATGGCGATATCACGCTGAAGAACGGTGAAAATACCCGGCTGATTCAGCCGGGGCGTGAGATGTCGGATATGCATCTGGATTACGGCTATGCCGGTACGGCACACCGGGCACAGGGGGCCAGCGAAGTCTTTGTGATAGCCCTGGCCGGGGCAACTGACGCACGCCAGCGGCTTGCTTCTCTCAGTGATGCGTATGTGGCGCTCTCGAGGATGAAGCAGCATGTGCAGGTGTATACCGATGATACCGGAAAATGGCTGGCATCCGTGGCGGCCAGTGAAAGCCGGAAGACAGCGCATGATGTGCTGGACGTTCAACAGGATGTTCATGCCACAACGGCACAGAATCTGTGGGACAGCGCCCGGGCGCTTAATCAGAATGCTCTGGGGCGAGCGTTGTTGCGGGAAACCGGGCTGGCGGACCACAGTGAAGCCCGCTTCATCAGTGGCAGCCGCAAATACCCTGCACCGCATGTGGCCTGGCCGGCTTATGACCGGAATGGCAGACAACAAGGTGTCTGGTTGCAGGAAATCCGTATGGATGAAGAGGGCCGAATACAGGGACTGGATGAGCAGGGGAGATGGCTGGGGCGTGATGATGCCGGCGTTGTGGTTCTGCAGCAGAGCCACAATGGCGTAACGCTGACGACATCAGACCCGGCATCTGCACTGGCGCTGGCCCGCCAGCACCCCGAAAGTGGTGTTGTGCTGCAACAGGATACCGTGCCACTTCCGGGCTGGCTGCTTCAGAAGTTAACGCAGGGACAGGGAGAAACGATACCTGAAGCCATAAAAACTGTGCAGACTGCACAGAATACCGACGCAGAACTGCTCAGTCTGCAGACGCCGGAAGAGCGGGCACGCCAGGAAGCAGAAAAAGCGGTCAGGGAGACCCTGCAGCAGGATGAAGCGCGGAACATACTGCCGGCAGATAATGAGGCCATGCAGGCTGCAGAAAATGCAGTGGCAGAACAGGAAATCAGGGCAGCCGGACAGACAGCAGCCCGTGAAGAGAAAGAAAATGCGCAATTGCTGCAGCATGAGATGGCTGCCCTGAAACGCATAAACGCACAGGAGCAGTTGCGGCAGATGGAGAAAGAACTGGTGATTGACAGAGAGAAGACGCTCTGATGGAAAACAAAGAGTGTTCCTGTAAGGATGATGTACGGAATCCCGGTGCTTTGCCTTTGCTGTCTCTGGCACCATTACAACGTGACATTATCAAAATCGTGGCATTTCTGGCGATGGCAGGTGACCACATTGCCACAGCATTTCATGTGGGGAGTCCCTGGCTTAACCTGACCGGGCGGTGCGCCTTCCCGCTTTTCGCACTGATGGCGGGCTGTAATCTGGCGGGGCGGCAGATACGACAGGCTGCCGTAAATCGCCTGTGGCTGATGGCAATGCTGGCGCAACCGGTATTCTGGCTGGCATTTCGGGGGACAGGAAATCAGTGGTGGGAGCTGAACATTCTGTTTTGTTTTGCCGTGGTGATGCAGGCGGTCTGTTTCTGGCAACGCCCTGATGCCATAAAAGGTGCTATAACCGGAACCATGCTGGCACTGTATCTGCCGTTCAGTACTGCCAGTTATGGCTGGCAGGGACTGGTGATGCTGCTGGCAGCCATATCTGTCTGGCAGGTGCCGGAGCAGTAGTAAGCGTCTCATTTAAACCGTCTTTCGCCTTCCTTTCCTGTTTCCGATACTAATGTCCATTTTCACAGTAAAAGGACATTTAAGATGAATGCACGAAAGGCGGTACTGGCAGATAATCCGGAATTGATCCTGCGTGTGCTACAGCTGAGATTTGACGAGTCACTGTCGTACCCGCGCATTTCTGCGCAGACTGGTGTCAGCAAAACCGCCATTTTTTCTCTGGTGAGGCGATTTCACCAAGTATTCACTGACTGGCCTCTTTCTGGTGAATATTCCTGCGGGCAACTGGCCCGGGCTCTTTTCCCGGGGCGATATCCTTCAACCCCGACTGTGGCTCAGCCAGTGAAAGCAGAGAAATCCCGCCGGAACCGATTTTCACCGGAGTTTAAATGGCGACTTGTTCAGCAAACTCTTTTACCCGGTGCCTGTGTCGCACAAATAGCTCGTGAGAACGGAATCAACGATAACCTGCTCTTTAACTGGCGGCATCTCTGGCGTAACGGCGGCCTGCAGCCGACCGGCGAACATGAAACATCGCTACTTCCCGTGACGTTAACGCCGGAGCCGGATAATAAAATCCCGGCACCAGTGCAGATACCTGAACAGATAAATACACCGCCCGACAGTCTGTGCTGTGAGCTGGTTCTGCCGGCCGGAACTCTCAGGCTGAAAGGTGAACTGACACCGGCGTTATTACAGACACTTATCCGCGAAATGAAAGGGAGCAGCCACTGATGATATCTCTCCCTGCCGGTTCGCGTATCTGGCTGGTTGCCGGTATCACCGACATGCGAAATGGTTTTAACGGCCTGGCATCAAAAGTTCAGAACGTCCTGAAGGATGACCCGTTCTCCGGGCATCTGTTCATCTTCCGCGGACGCCGGGGTGACCAGATAAAAGTGTTGTGGGCTGACAGTGACGGACTGTGCCTCTTCACCAAACGCCTGGAACGGGGCCGCTTCGTCTGGCCGGTCACCCGCGATGGAAAGGTTCACCTTACTCCGGCTCAGTTATCCATGCTTCTTGAAGGTATCAACTGGAAGCACCCGAAACGAACGGAACGCGCTGGAATCCGCATATAACCCGTTGTAAAGTGAGGATATGGACACCTCACTTGCTCATGAGAACGCCCGCCTGCGGGCACTGTTGCAGACGCAACAGGACACCATCCGCCAGATGGCTGAATACAACCGCCTGCTCTCACAGCGGGTGGCGGCTTATGCTTCCGAAATCAACCGGCTGAAGGCGCTGGTTGCGAAACTGCAACGTATGCAGTTCGGTAAAAGCTCAGAAAAACTTCGTGCAAAAACCGAACGGCAGATACAGGAAGCTCAGGAGCGAATCAGCGCACTTCAGGAAGAAATGGCGGAAACGCTGGGTGAGCAATATGACCCGGTACTGCCATCCGCCCTGCGCCAGTCTTCAGCCCGTAAACCGTTACCAGCCTCACTTCCCCGTGAAACCCGGGTTATCCGGCCGGAAGAGGAATACTGTCCTGCCTGTGGTGGTGAACTCAGTTCTCTGGGATGTGATGTGTCAGAGCAACTGGAGCTTATCAGCAGCGCCTTTAAGGTTATCGAAACACAACGTCCGAAACTGGCCTGTTGCCGGTGCGACCATATCGTGCAGGCACCAGTACCTTCAAAACCCATTGCACGCAGTTATGCCGGAGCGGGGCTTCTGGCCCATGTTGTCACCGGGAAATATGCAGACCATCTGCCGTTATACCGCCAGTCAGAAATATACCGTCGTCAGGGAGTGGAGCTGAGCCGTGCCACACTGGGGCGCTGGACAGGTGCTGTTGCTGAACTGCTGGAGCCGCTGTATGACGTCCTGCGCCAGTATGTGCTGATGCCCGGTAAAGTCCATGCTGATGATATACCCGTCCCGGTCCAGGAGCCGGGCAGCGGTAAAACCCGGACAGCCCGGCTGTGGGTCTACGTCCGTGATGACCGCAACGCCGGTTCACAGATGCCCCCGGCGGTCTGGTTCGCGTACAGTCCGGACCGGAAAGGTATCCATCCACAAAATCACCTGGCCGGTTACAGCGGTGTGCTTCAGGCCGATGCTTACGGTGGTTACCGGGCGTTATACGAATCCGGCAGAATAACGGAAGCCGCGTGTATGGCTCATGCCCGGAGAAAAATCCACGATGTGCATGCAAGAGCGCCCACCGACATCACCACGGAAGCCCTGCAGCGTATCGGTGAACTGTATGCTATCGAGGCAGAGGTCCGGGGCTGTTCAGCAGAACAGCGTCTGGCGGCAAGAAAAGCCAGAGCCGCGCCACTGATGCAGTCACTGTATGACTGGATACAGCAACAGATGAAAACACTGTCGCGTCACTCAGATACGGCAAAAGCGTTCGCATATCTGCTGAAACAGTGGGATGCACTGAACGTGTACTGCAGTAATGGCTGGGTGGAAATCGACAACAACATCGCAGAGAACGCCTTACGGGGAGTGGCCGTAGGCCGGAAAAACTGGATGTTCGCGGGTTCCGACAGCGGTGGTGAACATGCGGCGGTGTTGTACTCGCTGATCGGCACATGCCGTCTGAACAATGTGGAGCCAGAAAAGTGGCTGCGTTACGTCATTGAACATATCCAGGACTGGCCGGCAAACCGGGTACGCGATCTGTTGCCCTGGAAAGTTGATCTGAGCTCTCAGTAAATATCAATACGGTTCTGACGAGCCGCTTAC
>ERZ1034871.377-NODE-377-length-26736-cov-9.261385_pt1 | contig 26736 bp, 14 predicted proteins | sample MGYA00520631_ERZ1034871 | MGnify/ENA primary metagenome ERZ1034871 (study PRJEB33766, sample SAMN09781721) | gut metagenome | biome: gut microbiome | host: Homo sapiens | place: Madagascar | study: EMG produced TPA metagenomics assembly of the PRJNA485056 data set...
CTTCAATGGCCATTGGGGGGGGTAACGCGGCTTATGCTGGCACGGTGACCTCTGTCAACGAGGCCCAAGACGTGAAACAAGACGCGCAATGCAAAGGTGTCGTTGTCGATGCCGCAGGTGAGCCAGTGGTTGGCGCAACCGTGTTGGTGAAAGGCAAGACAGGAGTGGGCACGGTTACCGATATTGATGGTAACTTCTCGCTCAAGAACGTCACGAAAGGCGACGTTATCCGCATCTCTTACCTTGGCATGACCACAGCTGAGGTCGTGTACAACGGCAATCCGCTCAAGGTGACGCTCAAGGACGATTCCAAGGCCCTCGACGAGGTCGTGGTGACCGCCCTCGGCATGAAGCGCGAGACCAAGGCCCTCGGCTACGCTGTCACTGAGCTCAAGGGCGATGAGCTCGCAAGCGCAAATACCATTTCCCCGATCCAGTCGCTTCAGGGTAAAGTGGCAGGTGTGGATATCGCCGCCTCCGACGGTGGTATCTTCGGTGCCACCAAAATACAGATCCGTGGAGCCTCTACGCTCAAGGGCAACAATCAGCCTATCTACGTCATCGACGGTGTCATCCTCGACAACAGCGTATCGGGTAGCGATGACCTCAACTGGACAGCCAACCCGGGCGACTACGGCAATGAGCTGAAGAACCTCAACCCCGACGACTTCGAGACGGTGTCAGTGCTGAAAGGTGCTGCCGCGACCGCCCTCTACGGTTCGCGTGCGCTCAACGGTGCAATTGTCATTACCACTAAGAGCGGCAAGGGCAAGAAGAAAGGTGTGGGAATCTCGTTCTCACAGACAGTAGGCTTCGATGTCATCGTGGGACATCCCGAGGCTCAATATGAATATGGCTATGGCCTGTGGCCTGGCGAGCGCGACAATGTCGGCAACGGCAACCGCTGGCAGGACGACGGCACGCCAAACAACCCCAACAGCTTCGGCAAGTCTACCATTTACGTGAACGGAGAAGGCAAGGCTTCCTATCGCGGCGCGTCGTACACGGGCTTCGGATGGGGACCGAAGTTCGACGGCACGCCGGTGGAGAACTACGACGGCACCATGACCACGTACTCTCCCTATGAGAACCCTGCCGATGAATATTACCGCACAGGTTTCAACACCAACACCAACTTTGCGGTGCGCGGCGGCAACGACGTGGCATCGTTCTATTCTTCGTTCTCCTACAAGCACGCCGACGGCCAGACCATCAACAACTCGTTTGACCGCTACTCCATGCTTCTCAAGGGCACCTACCAGATTACCAAGAAGCTCGACATAGCCGCGTCGATGTCGATGGCATACTCCAAGCCGCGCAACGCACAGCAGGAGATAGGTCTCTACACTGTATACAGTGGTCTTCCACGTTGGGTGAACCCCAAGGACTGGAAAGACAAGTACAAGGGCGATCACGGCGGTCTGGCCAGCACCAGCTACGGCGACGAGTGGGGCTATGTACCCAGCACCGTGAAAGGCCTGTGGTGGAACCTCAACGAGAACGACAACGTGCAGAAGGAATGGGTGTTCCGCCCCACATGGGAGCTCAACTACCATATCCTCGACTGGCTCACCGCAAAGGTCGACGGCAACATCAACTACTACACGCTCAACCAGGAGTATAAGCAGCTCGGCAGCGGCTACGCCATGGAAGGCGGCTACTACGGCCTGGCAAGCTACTCCAAGACCCAGCTCACCCTCGGTGCGGCCCTGAGCGCGAGCAAGCAGCTCGGAGACTTCAACCTTGGAGGTTTCGTGCGTATGGAATACTACAACAAGACCGAGCAGAACAACTCCGTAGGCACTGACGGCGGACTTATCGTTCCCGGACAGTACTTCATCGGCAACTCCAAGAACACGGCAAGCTACGGCGGTTCTATCTCCGGCACCAAGCGCATGGTCTCTGCCATCTTCGCCATCAACGCCTCGTGGAAAGACCAGCTCTATCTTGACGTGACAGGACGTAACGACGTGTCTTCCGCTCTCGTCTACAGCAACGCCACCGGCAACTACTCTTATTTCTATCCATCAGTGTCGGGCTCATGGCTCATCTCCGAGACATTCAGAAAAGACCTGCCTAAGTGGATTTCCTTCGCCAAGCTCCGCGCTTCATGGGCTCAGGTGGGTAACGACCTCGACCCATACAGCATCAACCAGGGCTTCAGCGTAGGCAACATCACCACAGCCAACGGCAAGATTTATACAAACTCCTTCTCTTCTTCGTCTGTCTACGCTCAAGACCTGAAGCCAGAGCGCAAGAACTCGTGGGAGGTGGGTCTCGACTTCCGTGTGCTCAACAACCGCATCGGTCTCGACTTCACATATTATAAGGAGAACACCAAGAACCAGATTATGTCCATCGCCACTCCTGGCGTGTCGGGCATCGACTCAAAGGTCATCAATGCCGGTAACATCCAGAATGCCGGTATAGAGATCGCCCTCAACACTGTGCCTATCCAGCATGGTGACTGGGAGTGGGATCTTGACTTCACCTACACCCGCAACCGCAGCAAGATTGTCTCCCTCTACCCCGGCGTAGATTATCTTGCCCTTCAGGGACAGGTCAGTGCCTACGACTATCGCATAGGCTCTGTGGCAAAGGTTGGCGGTGAGTACGGTCTGCTCATGAGCGACATCGCGCCCGCACGCGACGACAACGGCAACATTCTGCTCGACTGGGACGACTACGACCGCATAGGCTACCAGAAGCGCAGTGGACAGGTTGAGGTAGTTGGCTCTTCACAGCCCGATTTCCTCGGTTCTGTGCAGTCTACCCTCCGCTGGAAGGATCTATCGCTCCACGTGGCACTCGACTGTCGTTTCGGCGGCAAGGTGGCGTCATACGCCAACCGTTACGGCACGGGCAACGGTAACACCAAGAGCTCGCTTAAATATCGCGACGAGGCTCACGGCGGTATCACCTGGACCTCAAAGTGGCTCAACGCCGACGGCTCTCAGTCTGACAGCTACGGCATCACATACCACGACGGTGTCATTCCCGAGGGCGTGTTCGCACAGGGAACATCTATAGCATGCGCCGACGGCGTGACACGCGACATGAGTGGCGTGAGCTATGCCGAGGCAGTGCAGAAGGGATGGCTCGAGCCGGCACACGCAGGTTCCTACTGGTACTACATGACCGACTGGGGCGTAGGTGTCCTCAACGATTGCTGGTTCCAGACACTCAACTATATTGCCCTGCGTGAGATTTCTCTTGGCTACAAGCTGCCAAACACATGGGCCAAGAAGGTGGGTGCACAGGGACTGAACGTCTCGTTCTCCGCCCGCAACCTCGGTTATCTCTACAACTCGCTCGAGAACAATATCAACCCAGAGTCAGTGCGAGGCAACCGCGCCGGAGAGTTCCGTATCCGCTCGTTCAACCCGTATACGGCCAACTTCATGTTCACTATCAACGCGAGCTTCTAACAAATTAAAGTGTATCACTTAAAAGCGTATCACAATGAAAATCAATAAATATATTTACGCGGGTCTTGTCGCCAGCGCGCTGTGCATGACCACAGGATGCAGCGACACGGAACTTGCCAAGATCAACACAGACCCGTCGGTGGTGACAACCCCCGACATAAGATACCTCTTCACCACTGGCCTGCAAGAGTTCAAGCCGTCAGAGTATTGGGCATGGTTCTACGACTACTCGGCAATGTGCAAGTATGGCCAAGTGACGGGCGGCAGCAATACCAACCGTCTCAACATGCCCGACCTCTCCTCTGGAGGCGGCATGGTGAAGAAGCCTCTGCTACAGCTGCTCGAGATAGAGAACCAGATGAGCCTCAAAGATGAGGAAACAGCCGCTACATACACGCGCATCCACGCCATGATGCAGGCACTGGTGGTCTACATGGGCATAACGGACACCGACTTCTACGGTTCCATGTGCTACAGTGAGGCTTACCGCGCACGCTACGGCGGGACACTCAAACCAAAGTATGACACCCAAGAAGAGCTCTTCAAACAGTTCTACGACGAACTGAAGAAGGCCACCGATGACCTCACCAACGATGTGGTGGTCAACGGCAAGACCATCAGCCAGGTTTCGCTCGGCAACCAGGACTTCGTCTACAAGGGCGATGTGGCAAAGTGGGCAAAGTTCGCCAACTCGCTCAAACTCAAGCTCGCCGTACGTCTGCTTAATGCAGACCCTGCCAAGGCTAAGACCATAGCACAAGAGGCTGTGGCCAACAAGGCTGGACTCATGACGTCAGTCGATGACGACTTCATCTACAACCAGGGTTCAGAGTGGTATCATAGTCAGGAGAATATAACTCCCGGAACAGCCAACTACAACCTCATCAACTTCCTCGTGGACAACCGTGATCCGCGTGTGCGCTTCTTCTTCGAGAAAAACGACTTCAACTCAGAGGTCGTGCAGGCTTACTTCGATGCCGGACAAGAGCTGCCGGACTACATAGCCAAGAACGTGGAGTACACCACCGATGCCTCGGGCAAGAAGACCTTCAAGGCGTGGAAGGGTGCAGGCGAACCATGGATTCGCTACATAGGACTGCCAGTACAGATCAATGCCAGCGAAAACAAAAAGTGGGAGCAGTACTACGACAAGCAAAGCAAGTGGCTGAAGTTGAAACTCAACGGCAAGGAGAAATACTACAGCGCAACGTGCGGCATGCAGCTCGAGCTCTTTAATGGCACATTGGACTATACATATCCCACCAAACCGGATGGAGCTGTGGTGCAGGACAAGGAAGATCGCCCATTCTACGCGCTCTACATGTCATCGGGTGAGGTCAACCTCTACCTTGCCGAACTCTCGCAGCTCGGTGTCATCAGCGGCAACGCAAAGCAGTACTATGAGGCTGGTGTGAGAAACTCCGTCACAGAGTGGGACAAGATTGCCGGACTGAACGTCATTCCTTACTATGCGGAGAAGTATGACCCCAACGAGGCACTCATTGCCCTCAAGGACGGCGAGATCGACAACATGATGAGACACGATGCCTACAAATGGGACGACGCTCATGCGCTGGAGAAGATTTACCTCCAGATGCACATCGCCTTCATCTTCCAACCACAAGAAATGTATGTCACCATGCGTCGCTCGGGCGTACCGATGAAGAACTCCACCATTCTCCCATACGAGAACTGGAAGGAAGACGGCTCAGACTATCCTATTCCTCGCCGCGCCACGTTCACCGAGCCCGGCAAGGACGACCAGATGCGTGACCTCACACTTGAGGCTTACAAGGCTCAGGGATTCACCATCGGCAACGAGGCACAGAAGCTCCAGGACGAGCGAGTATGGTACGACAAGAACGCTCCTGCATGGGGAGCCGGTCCAAAGAAGTAATTTCTTAGGAGTCTCTTAGCAATAGGGCATTCTCGTCTTTAAGGGAATGCCCTATACTTTTATTATCGACTTTTATTCATTTAAGATATGAGATATCTATTTCTGTCGCTGTTGTTCATTTGCTGTCTGCCCATAGCGTCCCAATCCCCTTCCGACCTGCGCAGCGAGCAAGTGTTTCTTCGCCCCATGGCCTATTCATGTGCCGCCGGCGACTCAATTGACGTAGATGGCGTGGTGACGTGCATAGCCAAAGACCGCATGAGACCATACGGCAGATACGTTTACTTGGAGACAATAGACGGCGACTCAGTCATCTCGCGACAAAAGGTGGTTTGCGACAACGACGGATATTTCCGCGCTCGTATGGCGACCTCATCTCCTTCAAGGCCCAGGATGCCGCTTATGGCTGCGACTGGAAGAAGTGGGCAAGGTTCGCCAACTCGTTGAAGCTGAAGATTGCCGCGCGTCTTTACAACTACGAGCCTGCCAAGGCCATGCAACTCGTGGAAGAGGCCGCAAGCAACAAAGCTGGTCTCATGACCTCTACCGACGACGACTTCCTCTTCTGCAAGGCCACTGTTAAGTCTTCGGGCAGCGACGACTACGTGTATGGCACCGGCAACGGCATTCTCTCGCCGTCGGCCTCAAGAAGCGTGATGAACTTCATGCTTGGCGCAAAGGATCCACGCGTGCGCTTCATCTATACCAAGAATAGCTTCAACTCTTCCGTAGTGCAGGCCTTTATCGACAAAGGTCGCTACGACGACCTGCCTTCTGAGGTTAAGGCCAATGTCATCCGCGACAAGGACGGCAACTTCGAGAAGTGGGACGGCATGGGCGAGCCTTGGGTTCGTTACACCTCCGTGCCAATCGTGTTGGATGCCAAGGCTTCACACGCTGCCGGCAAGCTGTCAGACGAGATGTATGAGGAGTATTTCAACCCTGGCCTGCGCTATGAGATCAAGTTGGACGATGACCACGTGAAGGACTACTCTCCGTTCAGCTACTATTCAACCGAGATGCGCAAGGGCCGTGACGACTTCCAGCTCCCAACGGCCATGACACAATCAGCCAACGGCAAGATCGACATGAACGTGCTGCAGGACACCGAGGACAACCCTCTCTACTCCATGTACATGACAGCGGGCGAGGTGAACCTCTACTTGGCTGAGTTCGCTTGCCTCAAGGGAAGCGCCATTGCTGGTAAGACTTATCAGGAGTGGTATTACGCTGGCGTGCGCGCCTCTGTTGAGGAGTACGACAAGCTTGCTAAGTCGAACAAGATTCCTTACTACTACGATGAGGGCAATCCTGGCATCTACGCTTACGACAAGTTTGAGAAGACCATCGCATTGCAAAAGGGTGAGATTGACACCATGCTCGCGACCGACAACATTAAGCTGACAGGCACGAAGTCGGCCGACCTTGAGAAGATTTACCTCCAGCTGATGATGCACTTCAGCGAGCAGCCCGATGACCAGTATGTAACGGCACGCCGCTCAGGTTATCCTAAGGTCGGTTCAAAGCTCCTGCCTTTCGAGAAGTTTGACGGCATCGCCCTTTCGGCAATCCCACGTCGCTTCGTGGTGTCAGAGCCTACCAAGGACGACATCATGCGCGATATCGTGATGAAGGCTTACGAGGAAGAGGGCTTCAAGACCTTAGGCACCAACAGTCAGGGCGTGCAGTACAATGGCGGCAACGCGCCTCTCAACGTTGAGCGTGTATGGCCTGACAAGAACGCGCCACAGTGGGGAACTCCTAAGGAGTAAGCTCTTGCGAGATACAAGGATAAATATTCCTAATCCATAAAATAGGGGAGGGGGAGCGATTGTCGTCCTCCTCCTCGTTTTCGTTTTTCAAGGTATCTTATAATGATTGTCATCAATATGAACAAGAAAAGAATTCTCCTTTTTGTCGCCTTCGCCCTTTGCTCAGTGCTCTCCGTGTCGGCCCAGGGCGAGCGCATATTCCTGTTCGACCATTTCGCCGAGGGTGTCATAAAGTTCAATACGGGCGCGGTGAACGCCAGCCTGATGAACTACGACGCCAACAACGGCAAGATGTATTTCATGCAGGGCGAGACCATGATGGAGCTCACCGTGCCGGAAGAGATAGACAGCATACGCTTCGGCGAGCGCAAGTTCGTGGGGCGCAAGGGCGACTTCGTGGAGCGTTGCAAGCTGAAGCACGGCACCGTGGACATCCTCTGGCGAATCCACAAGGTCCACGAGGGCTATGTGGGCGCTTTCGGCCAGACCCAGCAAGTGGGCGCGAAGAAGATAGAGCTGCAAGGCAACTTCGGCATGGGCGGTTTCGCCAATGGCGGTATGTACAATGGTTCTTCCGACTACAACCGCGACAGCAACGGCCGCAACCTCGACGTGTGGAAGATGAAGAACGCCAACACCTACTATTTCGAGAAAGACGGCAAGCAGTATGCCATCAGCCGCCTGAAGAACCTCTATAAGCAGTTTCCGAAGCAGAAGGCGCAACTCGAGGCTTTCGCTTCGGAGCACGGTTTCGACTTCATGTCGGCCGACAAGGCGGTGACGCTCATAGATTATCTCCTGTCGCTCTGATTGAATGAAACGAGAAAAGGACTTTCGCTCACGAGCGAAAGTCCTTTTCTCGTTGTCGTACGCGGATTCGAACCACGACAAACAGAACCAAAACCTGTTGTGCTACCATTACACCATACGACAATCGGTTACACCTCGGAGCGCACGTCAAGCGTGCGCATTTCCTAAATGTGGTGCAAAGGTAAACTTTTTATATAAAACAACCAAACAAAAACCGACGTTTTTGCTTATTTTTGTCTAACTTTGCCACGACGTAGCCTATATCTAACCCATTGAGGGGTGGTAAGAAGACTTTAATCTTTGCGAAGGTGAACATGATAGTTAATCTTTAAAATCATAAACTTAAACACATGAAAGTACACGAATATCAAGCCAAGGGCTTCTTCGAGAAGTATGGCGTGCCAGTAGACCGGCATTATCTTTGCCGCACCGCCGACGAGGCCGTGGAGGCATACCGCGCCTTGGGCGGTGGCAAGGCCGTGGTGAAGGCGCAAGTGCACACCGGTGGCCGTGGCAAGGCCGGCGGCGTGAAGCTCGGCTCAAGCGAGGAGGAGATACGCGAGAAGGCCAACGCCATTCTCGGCATGACGATAAAGGGATATACAGTGGACAGGGTGCTCGTGTCAGAGGCCGTGGACATAGCGGTGGAGTATTACGTGTCGATACTCGTGGACCGCAAGTCGAAATGCCCCATGATGATGCTCTCGCGCTCTGGAGGCATGGACATAGAGCAGGTGGCGCGCGAGACCCCGGAGAAGATAGAGAAGATCATCATCGACCCCACGATAGGCATGGCCGACTTCAAGGCCAACGAGGCGGCATGGAAGCTCTTCGACGACAAGGCGCAGGTGAGGCAGGCGGCCAAGATGTTCAAGGCCCTCTACAAGCTCTTCGTCGAGAAAGACGCGTCGCTCGTGGAGATAAACCCCCTCGTCTTGCTGAAGGACGGCACGCTTCGGGCCATCGACGCCAAGATGACGTTCGACAACAACGCCCTCTTCCGCCACGAGGACGTGAAGGAGTGTTTTGAGCCCGACGAGGACGAGAAGAAGGAGCAGTGGGCCAAGGAGCACGGCTTCAGCTATGTCAACCTCGGGGGAAAGATAGGCTGCATGGTCAACGGAGCCGGACTCGCCATGGCCACCATGGACATGATAAAGCTCTATGGCGGTGAGCCTGCCAACTTCCTCGACATCGGCGGATCGTCGAACCCGGAGAAGATCGTGGAGGCCATGAAGCTCCTCATCTCCGACAAGCACGTCAACACCATACTCATCAACATCTTCGGAGGCATCACGCGTTGCGACGACGTGGCCAAGGGCTTGCTTGAGGCGCTGAAGGTGGTGGGCACCGACATCCCAATCGTGATCCGTCTCACGGGAACCAACGAGGCCGAGGGCCGCGAGATTCTCAAGGGCACCCACTTCAACGTGGCCACGTCGATGGCCGACGCCGGCCACAAGGCCGTGGAGATTTCCAACGCCAGGTGACGCGGATGAGAGGTACACATGCTACAAGGATATATTCAACGAAGCTAATTGATCAAGACAAATGAGCGTACTAATAGACAACAATACGAAGGTCATCGTCCAGGGCATTACCGGGCGTGACGGCAGTTTCCACGCTGCCAAGATGAAGGAGTATGGCACACAGGTGGTGGGCGGCACGTCGCCCGGCAAGGGCGGCCAGCAGGTCGACGGCATACCGGTGTTCAACACCGTGAAGGAGGCCGTGGCTGCCACGGGCGCCGACACGTCGATCATTTTCGTGCCGGCACCGTTTGCCAAGGATGCCATGCTCGAGGCCATAGACGGTGGCGTGAAGCTCGTGGTGTGCATCACCGAGGGCGTGCCCGTGCTCGACGCCGTGGAGGCGCAAAACTATGCCCGCGTGAAGGGCGTGAAGGTCATCGGCCCCAACTGCCCCGGCCTTATCTCCCCGGGCAAGTCGATGGTCGGCATCATGCCCACGGGCGTGTTCAAGCAGGGCCACACTGGCGTCATCTCGCGCAGCGGCACGCTGACCTATGAGGTGGTCTACGACCTCGTGGAGAGCGGACTCGGCATCTCCACGGCAGTGGGCGTGGGTGGCGACCCCGTGGTGGGCCTCTACTTCGAGGACTTGCTGCAGATGTTCCAAGACGATCCCGAGACTGACTCCATAGCCATGATTGGCGAGATAGGCGGCGACGCCGAGGAGCGTGCCGCGGAGTTTATCAAGGCCCACGTCACCAAGCCCGTGGCGGTGTTCATCTCCGGGCGCCAGGCTCCTCCGGGCAAGCAGATGGGCCATGCCGGCGCCATCATCTCCGGCGGCTCAGGCTCGGCAGAGGGCAAGATAAAGGCGCTGGAGGCCGCTGGCGTGCCCGTGGCCGACGAGACCCGCCTCTTGCCGGAACTGCTCAAGGCCCGGCTCTGACCATCGTGAAAACATGAGAGGCACATTGTGCCACGGATAGGGGGGGGTGTATCATAATTCGATCTTATGGTACACCCCCTTGCTTCTTCTAATATTTTCTTAAGATATGGGTTATGCGCCTATTTTCATGATTTTTTCGTCTTGGGTCGTGTTATGTGCCATAAAAATCAAGAATGTGCGCCTATAGGTCTGTTGTGACCCCTCTGGCGATCCGTTTTGTCCTCTGCCACCCATCTTAGCGCACAGTTTCTTTATGTTGAAGGCAATGGCAAAGAAGGCAAAGTCCATATTGACCTTGTCGATTCCGAAGTGCCTGAACCTTTTGTAGCCCATGTCGTACTTCATCTGCCCGAAGACGGGCATCCTTCGCACCTTTGGGCCCTGTACCTCGCCTTCTCCGCGACTTACCCGCTCTCTGTTTTCTCACGCGACGTCCCTATCCTCGTCATGTGCTGTCCCATCGGGCACACGTAGTAATCCTCATCCGCATTGTAGTACAGGGCTTGCCGTGAGAAAGGCCCCGGCTCGTAGTGCATGCGCTACTCTATGTGGAAGCGGTTGTACTTCACATAAGCCTCAATCCCGGCCTCGTCCATAAAGCGGTAGTTCTCCTCAGAACCATAGCCGGAGTCGGCAACCACAGTTGAGGGAAGTCTGCCATAGCGCTCATGGCATGATTTCAGGAAAGGTATCCCGGCTTTGTCTGCCCGTTCAACATCGCGTCTTCCTTCATTCTCATGAAAGTCGCGCCCCTGTCTGTCTTGGAATAGGAGTTCAGCTTGCCAAGAGTCTCCAGCTTCAGGTGGTCCACTATGCTGTCTACAATGCGGACTGGGTCGTTTTCCGCAATATCTTTGTCAAGACGTTGAGGAAAAAGGATAATTTGTTTGGGATTGTAATCCAGAAAGTGTAACTTTGCCATGTAATTCGTTTATACCACAAAGATATTAAATTTTTGTGATATGGCAAAGCCCAGGCTTGTGAAAGCCGAGGCTTTGTTTGTTAAATATTAAGAAAAAGAGGATGCATCAGAATTTTGATACACCCCCTTAATATGGGACGGCCTAAATTGAATGGTTACAGAATATTTCCCTCAGTGGAACTTATGGCAAAAACAAACACTAAATAGCATCAAGGCGATGTGCTCACATATTCTGTAAATATTGTTTCGGCGCCACATTCATTCTTGCCTTAAATGCTGCGCGAAAACTACGTATATCGTTAAAGCCACATTCTTCAGCAACTTTCGTAATATTCGTTTCGCCCTGGGTAAATAGCTGGATTGACATATGTATCCGATAATCATTGATAAAGTCAATGACAGATTTCCCGGTAATATTCTTCACCCGCTTGTACAAGGCAGAGTGGCTCATGTTTAACGTCTTAGCCAATAGGGCCACATCAAAGCAATCATTTGAAAGATTAGCCATAACCACATCCTTTAATTTCATAATAAACTTCTTGTCTTCCACGGAGCAATGCGAGTCATCAAAGATCCCACTATCCGTGCCAATAGCCTTTTTCTGTGCGACCCTTATCAGCAAGGCATGAATACGGGCTTTTAAATATCGCAGGGAAACGGGTTTCGTGATATAAGCATCGGCACCATATTCATAGGCAGACAGCTTGTCCTCGTCAAGAATTTTTGCGGTAAACATAATAACCGGGAGATCCACAAATCTGGGTTCCTTTCTCAATTGCTGCAAGAATTCAAAGCCATTCATCACCGGCATCATGACATCGCAGATGACCAGATCAGGCAAATGTTCCAAAGCCATCTCCAATCCCTGTTTCCCATTGTCGGCTTTGATGACACGGTATTCAGTCGACAGATACCTCTCCAACAAGTCTTGTGTCTCTTTTTCATCGTCGATAATCAGTATTAAATGCGATGCCGCAGGTGTCTGCAAGATTCTCGTCGGAAGGGTGTTGTCAGAGATTTCCACCTTCTTCTCAACGTCCTCTATCGTTCTCTCCTCTGTCATATCCACATCCTGCACCGGTATCGTGAAGGAGAAGTCGGAACCTTTACCATAGATGCTTTCCACATGTATATCACCATCCATGACCTTTACAAGCTCTTTCACAAAAGCCAATCCAAGCCCATCCCCTTTAGTGCGCCTGGCACTGTCAGAACGGAAATACCGATCGAAGATCTTTCCGACATCTTCTTTTTTGATACCCATTCCTGTATCGACGACGTCAAACAGCAAGCGGCCTTCCTCCCAAGAGATATTTAATGATATGCTGCCACCGACCTGCGTATATTTGAAAGCATTTGAAACGAGATTGGAAAGAATGAGCTCTACCTTTTCATGGTCGAAATCCACCTTGAGGGCTGGATAAGGGGTATTAAAACTAAAAGTAATGTCTTTTTGATGGCATAATGCCTCATAGTCAACTGCCAGTTTCCTGCAAAACTCGACAACATCACCATTCTCTTTGCGCAATGCCAACACTTCCGTATTCAGTTTCCTTATATCAACAATACGATTGACAAGGAGGTTAAACCGTTGGACATTCTTGTATATCTTCTCTAAATAGCTGTATGGCACCTGCACCGGTCGCTTACTTGACTGTAGCAATTCTTCAATGGGTGCCGCGATAAGAAACATAGGCGTGCGCAGTTCATGGGTGATGCCTGAGAAGAAATTCATCTTCTCTTCTTCCAAGCGGTCCTTCATTTTCCACTCCAGTTCCCGTCTCCTTCTTGCTATCTTTTTCTTCTGCTCTCGAAAATAAAAACTCAAGACTGCATAGATTGCTGTCACCACGAGCAACAGCCACAGAACATCGGCCCACAACGTATTCCACCACGGATGACAAACGACAATCGTGAGTGCCGATGGCTCACTACTCCAATTCCCACTCTCATCTGTAGCCTTTACCAAGAAGATGTATTTTCCTGGTGGCACATTCGTGTAGGATACACGGCGTAAATGCTCAACTGGTTTCCACTGTGTGTCAAAATTCTCAAGTTTGCATTTGACCTTTACCTTCGACGACGTGAGAGCCGTAGGTACAGAAAAAGAGACGTCAAAGAAATTTTGATCGTATTTCAAGCTGACTTTCCTGCTATTACTTGTAAGAGGAAGCACTACGCCACCATTGATAAGCGTTATTGCATCAAAGTACACTTTATTGCTCTTCTGGGTCGTGATAATCTCATCCGGGTTAAAACAAACCAATCCATCTGTACCGCCAAAATACATATCTCGGCCATTATAATAGCATGAGTTGTCACAGTACTGCAAGATTCCTATATGATCGTCTTTGCCAAAATAGGTAAAAGATTTCTTGTACGGATCCAGACGGAACAGCCCTTTCTCTGTACCTAACCATAAATTCCGTTTCCTATCCATGGCAATGCTTACCACATGGGTGTCGGAGAGTCCAGACGACTGGCCATAGTAATGGATGAGAAGACTCTGCGCATCAAGCATGCCAAACCTGCCATTTACACTAAACCAAATACGGTTGCCGCTCTCCACAAACATTGCGCCCACATTGTCGCCACCTCTAAATCCATGGATGTGCTTGAGAATCTTGCCTTGCCTGCTGACTTGAAAAATGCCCTGATCAGAGCTTATCCACACAGTATTGTTCCGATAACAAATAGAATTGACCCTTTCAGAAGCGATGCCATTTATTGCCCGGAAAATTCCCGTATGCTTATCATAGATGCCGGCATAGCGACCCACGACCCACAAATGGTCATTGTCAACACTCAATATTTGCCATATGTTATTATAGGGCAAGCCCTTAGGATTATAGATGGGAATCTCCTGCACTTGGCGGGCGGAGAAAGAATAGCGATACAGTCCTTTGCCATAAATGGCCATTCAGAGATAATCCTTGTCTGCCGAGAGCGACAACACATTGTCACCGGGCAGATTTCCCCTTTTCGTACTCAGCACCTCCAACCGTCGCGTCCTTCTGTCATAAATATTGAGTCCGCCCCCATCAGTTCCCACATAAACAATTCCGTCCCTTTCCAACACTGCGGTAACAACATTGCTGGAAAGATGACTGTCAGCAAGAGAGAGTGAACGAAACGTGCTGTATCGCTTCGTCAAGATATTAACACCCTCACGATAGGCCCCTATCCATAAGTTATGTTCCTTGTCTACCAACAGGGAATGTATTGCATCACTGCTGATTGAACTGTTTTGAGGCGTAAAGGTCTGAAACTTACCATTCCTGAGTATTGTCAAGCCCTCACAATCCCTGGCGAAGACCGTCGCCCCATCAAAATCCACAACTTCCTTTAAACTTGATGGTACATACGTTTTTACAGGTATCAACTGAAGATGGCTGTCTACCCTGAAGGCCAGGCTGGGCGTATTGATTCCGAACCCAACATAAACCAGGTTTTGCTTTTCACTAAAATATAAGGCATATTCATCATTCAGTTCTTCTGTAAGATGAATGGCTATAGTACTTACGACTTTACGCTTCTTCAGATCATAGATCCATAAATACTTGCCGGACATCATCAACACCCCATGTGACTTATATGCAGCTATGGCCCTTATCCTGACATGACGTGAAGGAAAACAATTGGTAAAGTCGTACTTGCTTTTTTGGACAAAGACATTGCCAGCGGCCGTTAGTGCGATCAGTCGTCCCTGAACATGAATGAGTTGAAGGAAACTTTCATGAATAACCTTCCCGCCCGAACAGGCATGGTGGAATCTACCATCGTCAAAAGAGAGAAAATCAAGCCCTCTGACTGTTCCAGTCCATATCCCATTCCGGTCAGGATACAGGGATTCTATATGGCTGTCAGACAAAGACTGACCTTCGCCTTTCACATTTCTGTATGTAATGAAACTGACCCCATCATAACGGCACAAGCCATTGAATGTACCCATCCAAATAAATCCTCGATGATCTTGCACCAATGCCTTGACTGTACTATTAGGCATGCCGTCCTGAACCCCTATGAGTTTGAAATACTGGGCACAAGACGGCATAGCCACCAAGAAAAGCACGATGGACATCAAGATGTAGAACCTTCTGACCATGTCTCACTCATTTTCTTGCAAAAATACAAAAAAATATCAAGCACGAAGAATAATCGAACATTAAACTTCAGAGCCCTACTCTTATATCCTTTTCCCTGCTTTTCGGAGTAACATCTAGTTTCACCATTTTTCCACCTTCCCAGGTTGCCTCGACGGTAGTATTGCCCGATGCGTGCAACTTAAAGTGAACATTCCACTGCTTAGGCCACGCAGGAAAAAGATAGATCTTCCCTTCGGCTTCTTGCATAAGCATCTCCTGAAGGCCTATCTGACCACTTCCACCCCAATTATGGTCAGGTGTCCAGTCATGGCCAGGCCCCCAAAAAGCAGTAAAGCGATAAGGACCATCCGAAAGCTTATATTTCAAATATTCTGCGGCAACATCCGTCTGCCCAAGGCATGCCGCCCAAATATTAGTCTGTTCCCAACTAACATATCCCTTGAACTTCTGCACATACGGATCATACTTCCATGTATTGAGGGCAACATCAAGGTTGGGCCTGCCTACACCATATATACGCCATGGGAAAACGGGATAAAGATGAGTGGACTCCGTACCGTTGATGCGCGACCACACGACAGCTGGCGACAAAACTTGATGGCCATCTACCTCTCGATAGTTAAGAGGAGGCAAGCTCATGAGAAACCTTTCTTCCTCGGCAATTGACGTGGTGTCTCCACCATGCTTCTTCTCATAATCAATCAAGTGACTCGTCACTGTCATCAGCCCTGCGATTGTCGAGGTGGAATTGTAAGCCATCTTGAAGGTTTCCGCTCCTGAGCCAGGATAGAGTATGAGTTTGCCATGCTCATCGGTCTCCCTAATCCCCCGCATACGTGCTAAATATCGGTAATGCTCATCAAAAAAATCAAGTGATGAACGTACCAAAGGGATATATTCGGCTATATCCATACCCGTGTACCGATTGGCTTCAAAGGCCATCTCGCAAAACTCCAACACCGTGTCCCAAGTATATTCCAGCCAGGCGTTGTATTGTAAACCCTTATCGAAATAGCTTGGACGGGCTTTCCCGTATTCATCATATTCTGGCAGTCCGAAATTTTCTATCTGCTCTGTAAAGCAGGCACCATTATGATGCCAATACACCTGGCTCCTCAACTCTGCATTATGTAAAATGCGCCTATAGAAATCGAGCTGCTGTCGCATGATGTCTTCGTCGCCGCTCTTCAGCATGGGCCAATAGAGCAGTCGCTGGTTCTGCGCCGTATGAGTCCCACCGCCCCAACGGCGATAGTCAGGAGTGAAGGGAAAATCCTGGCCCACCAAAATGGGATCAAAGCAGAAGAGTCCCCCATTAAACTTTGTGGGCCACGTGCTCATGGCATTGCAGCCCATCATGTATCTGAACAATGTATAGTTGCGAGCATACTCAGCACTCTCTCCGTCACTTTCAATGAAGCTACGCTGCCAATATGCGTTCCACCAACGGCGAGAGGCCTTACGGTCTTTGGCAAGGTTGACATCATGCTCAGTATGGTTCAGTTCATCCAGCCATGCGGCCTTAGAGCCTTGCAAGGTGGCTAAAGCAATCTGGAAATGGAAGTCGCGTCCAGGCTTTCCCGTCGTGTAGTGCCATGCTTGATAGTCTGTCGACTGATATTTGCCCTTGGACGTCCCCTTGAACACGAGGTCAGCTCCCGACAATTTTCCCCCGAATATCAATCCGCCTAAAGGATTATACATCTGGGGCTTGACAGCAAGCAAGCCCTGCTGCCTGACTGTAGCATCAAAAACCGTACTGTCCGCATTGTGGTGAAAGAATGTAATGCTGGATTTCCCTGCATCTACGGTGTCGCATAATGTCTTAGTTCCTTCAGGCACTCCGAACTTGTAAGAGGTCTGAAAACTTTCTGACTGACGAATCGGTCGGTCGAAATATCGCCAGTTCTCGTATATCATCTCCACCCTCAGGTTTTTCTTTCCATGCACTTCAACATGTGCGACAGGATGGTATACATCCGCCCATATCGTCACCAGCGCTTCTCCATCCGTGATTGTCAGATACCCGTCATTGACGTGCAAAGTCTGCCTGAACTTGTCTATATGAATACCGGGATCCAGTTTTATTCTGAACCTACCCTGTTTCAACAGGGTGTTGAGCTCATCAAACGAACCACTTCTACAAAGGTAAAATAAGATATCTCCGTTTTCCACCCACACATTCATCCCTATGCTGCCTCCTCCGACAGGCATGGAGCCTGAAGAATTGGAACTGGGGGTACGCCAGACGACATCGGCTGGCGCGCCCTTAACGGCAAGAACAATAAGGGAAAAAATCCAAAATATAATTTTCCTTTTCATATATTACTCAATCGCAGATGGTGATATATATTCTATGCTGAGATCATCTATGTATAAAGGATTGTCATCGCTTGCCAAGGTCATATTAAATGATTGTCCTTTCTTTAGCAACCCTGTACGGACGGCATAATGCACCCATTTGCCTTCACCAGGTTTATCTTCCCAGTCAGAAAAATTGGGACCGAAGGTGAACGTACCCCCTTTCTTGTATGCGCAAAAACTCACTTCGTAGAATCCTTCAACGAAGACACCTCCCCAGTCGAAGAGCAACTGAACCTTTGAAGACTTTAGCTGTAATGCCTTAGAGCCTCGGTAAACGTTATCAGCCGTGACGGTTGGAGTTCCCTCCGTATAGTAAGCTATTCGGTCTGCAACAAAGGTCCACGGCTTAATGACATTCCCAGTAGAGTAGGTTTCATAAGTATCCTGGAATACATAGGCCTTAGCACCTTCGGCAGTTTTTGGAGAGGAAGATTTTCCATTGTCGTTCAAAGAATAAACCTCATATTTGTTTCCTCCAGTGGAAGCAGTATAGTCCATAAATGAATTGTCTGTTGTGGTAGCTAGGTATTTACCATCTTTATAAATGGAGTATGAATTGGCGAAGCGACCATTTGTCCATTTTAACATGCAACCTTGATAATTGTCCATGGAGACCGACAGCGTTTGTGGGGCCCTTGGAAGGATACCTTTTGGTATGCCAAGGTATCCAGAATCAGCGGCATAGCCACGTGAACGCCAGCCTCTGTCGTTGACAGCATAAACACGATATTCCGTAAGCGTATCAGGAGCTTTGCTATCTTCATATTCTGTTGACATAAGACTGTCTGCTATAACATCAAGTCCCCTGACAAGAATATAATAAGAAGCATTGCTTACAGGTGTCCACGACAAGAATACCGAAGTGTCTCCCTTCGTGGCAAAAAGTTTTTCCGGGATGTCAGGCCGGTGAAGGGAATAGTCCTCGTTATCATTACAAGAATAAATACTGAGTGACAACACAAATAAAATGACATATATTATCTTTTTCATTGCAACCTATATTTAATTAATATCCTTCATTGTTTGGCAATAAATTTGGATTTGCATCAATGGCATCCTGAGGTATGGGCCATAGATAATTAGACTTCTTGAACACTTTATGTGATCCAAAGTCATATTTCTCGTCTGATGTTATTGTGTTGAAAACATCCTCAGCAATACCCCATCGGCGAATGTCAAAATAGCGAATTCCCTCGAAGGCAAACTCCCATTTGCGCTCATCTTGGATTGTCTTCATCATTTGGGCAGCAGACTGTCCGCGACTTACATGTGGAAGACCGGCACGATCTCTTACTTTGTCAAGGATGTCGTACACACTTTGGTCCACTTGTCCTAACATGGTTTTTGCTTCCGCATACATCAGCAGCACATCCGTATATCTTAGTATAATAAAATCAGACTCATCTTCTTGTAAATAATCTATTTTATTATCTTCGTTCATATATCCCTTATTTAATGTCAACGGATAATCTTTAGCACATTGGTTACTGATGTTACACACAAAATCCTTTGTGTATTTCATGCCATTGCCAAGTACTGAATGGTCACCAATGTAATAGGTCGCCTCAAAACGAGGTCCACGATTGGCCCACACATCACTGTCAACCACAGCAGTAGAACCCTGTGCTGCTGTCTTTCCATCAATAAGTGGGTATGAATCTAATAACTCTGGCGTAATGGAGAACGATGCCCATGTACCATTCATGCTTTCCGCTGGTAAGCCAGGTAGTTTACTGCCAAAAGGAGTATTGAAAGTTGAACCTTGTTTCGTTCCTCCCGCAGTATACTTCAAAGCAAAAAGGATTTCTTTATTATCCTCATTGCTATTGGAAAATATACTTTTATAGTCATCAAGAAATCCTACATTGGAAGAGTGGGTTGCCATTGTCATCAGTTCTCCTGCAGCTTTAATCGTATTTTCATAATCCTTATTGTAAAGGTATGCACGGACTTTCATTCCAATGGCCGCTTGTTTTGTTGCCATCCCAGCCTTTCCACCATACGGAACTTCATCAAGACTGTTAGCTGCAATGTCAAGATCTGGAATAATGAGACTATCGGTAATGGCATTCACTGAGCTCCTGGGTAACTTGGCTTCAGCAGGGGTATAGACATGGTCCACCATAGGCACTGCTCCCCACAAGCTCGTAAGGCGGATATAGCATATAGCACGGACGAAATGACTTTGCCCCATAATAAATTTCTGATAGTCCTCATTGAAATCTGACTTATGCTTGTCCATAGCATTCATGATTGTGTTTGCCCAGTATATGGTTCTATACAGGTTCGCATAAATGCCTGATATGCCACTGGTCACAGGTGTAAGTTCCCCTCTCGAAATATCAAACCATGGGTTTGTCCAGCTATATATGTAGAATCCCTCATCAGAGCATACACTCCAATAAAGATTTCCAGCATACGCACCATCATTCGCATCCGAATTGGTAGGGCGTAATAGAGAATACAGACCTGTAATAGCTTGGTCAAAATCGGTCTTCGTATTAAAAAACGTCTCATTAGACACTGCATCTTTTGGCTTCAGATCTAACAAATCATTGCACGACATCAATAAAGCCAGACACGGTATTATAAGAAATATATAACATTTTTTCATTTGTTTCACAATTAAAAAGATAAATCTAACCCTAATTTCATTGTCATAGCCTGAGGAATACCTCCACGTTCTCCCGCACCATTGTAGCGTTCAGGGTCAAAGCCTCTGTAGTTTTTCTTGGTCCAGGTATAGACATTAGATGCAGAAATATAAGCTCGCAAATGAGTAAGACCAAGGAATTTGGCAGCAACGGAAGGAAAATCATAGCTTAAGACAACATCCTTCAATCGGAGATAAGACCGGTCCATTAAGAAATAACTATTGTAATAGTTGTTATTGGGTCCATTTTCGACCCAGAGCCGGGGGACTGTTTTACTAGGATGTGCTGGGGTCCAGCGCTGTGTCCAAAACTGAGCAAAATTGGAACCCTGAAAAGTCGGTGTATAGTATTCGCAAATACCATAGGAATAAGCATCTGCAATGCCTTGGAAATCCATAGAGAAACCAACTCCCTTATAACTAATCGACAAATTGGCACCATAAGTCCATGTTGGATAATCCGTACCCATGATCTTGCGGTCGTAAGAATCAATAACGCCATCTGGCACGCCATCTTTTCCACTGACGTCTTCAAAAACTAAATCTCCCGGTCCTGCTCCTGCCACATGAGGGGAGTTATCAACCTCTTCCTGCGTCTGGTATATTTTACCGGTCCATTTCAGCATATAATAGGAATTGATGGGGTATCCACGCATGGTGATCTTATCGCCGCTGATATGACGATCCGTCTCTCCTGTAAGACCGGGATTGATAGACAGAACTTTGTTTTTTATGTAAGAAACGTTGCCACCAACAGAAATATTAACCCCTGCGAAAGTCTTCTTGAAGTTCACGGTTGTCTCAAATCCCTTATTTTGCACTTTTGCAAGATTCGTGGTAACAGAACTAAAACCTGTCTCGTAAGGAAGAGAAGTATCATATAAGATATCACGGGTTTTCCTAAGAAAGACATCACTTTCAATGGTCAACATAGAATTAAAGAAATGCATATCTAAGCCCAGGTTGGTTACATCTGTCGTCTCCCAATGAATGTCTGGATTGCCATAGGTGCTGGGCTTAGCACCTGATGTGACATTCTTACCCCATACATAATAAGCATTGTTGTACGTAATTTTTGCTATATAGGGGAAATTGTCGCCAATGCTCTGGTTACCAAGCTCTCCCCATGAAGCTCTTAATTTGAGAAAGTTGATGAATGGGATCTTGTGCATAAATTTTTCACTTGTCAACACCCAACCAGCAGAGAAGGAAGGGAAGACGCCATAACGGTGATTCGATCCAAAACGGGAGGACCCGTCACGGCGCACATTGGCTTCGAACAGATACTTATTATCATAATCGTAATTTAACCGTCCAAATTGGGAAACGACGGCATAGCTGGAAATGGAACTTGTATTTGTTACCGTCGTAGGGTCGCCAGAATCTAATATCTTTACATAATTAGAAGTGTATTTTCCTCTTGAAGTCTGAAAATACTCATTATGGTTAGACTCATAACTCATAGCTGCCATGGCTTTCAGATGATGCAAGCCTGCAGTAAAAGAATAGTCTATCTGAAGATACGGATTGATGCGGTATTCCTTCGTAGTGCTCTTGCTCAGACTACCCAAGCCATAAAAACTTTGCGAGATATCATCCTCCGAAATGCCGGAAGTAGGATCCTTAGCCATCTCCATCAACTCTGCATATCTCCAGTTTTTTACAGAAGGAGCACCCTTCCAATCGCTATAATCATAAAGCCGAACATTGGCATTCAGGATAGCACTCACTGTTAATTTCGGAAAAATAGTATAGCTGATGTTCACATTCCCTGTTAGAGTATTTTTCGTTTGGGCAATTTCATTGAAGAACATGTTGACTAATGGATTCCCGCTTTGAACATCACCTGTATAGCTCAGCGTATAACTATCGGGCAAAGCAATTGTTCCATCTGCGTTCCATGCTGGATTCAATGGCGTTGCACGCATGATGTCCAATGCGAAGACTTCATTAACACTTCCATTTGGCGTTTTCTGCTTACCATAAGTATATCCAAAATTTGCACCGACCTTAAATTTGTCAGTTACATTCGTGTCGAGATTGATACGACCAGTAATACGTTGATAGTTTCCTCTTTTCACGATTGAACCTTGATCCATATAGCCTAATGACATGAAATATCGATTTTTCTTTCCTCCACCGCGCACGCTCATGTTATACTCCTGAGTATTAGATGTTTTGAATATTTCATCAAACCAGTCTGTGGAACAGGCATCCCTGTATTCTGGAGTACGATATAGCTCGATAACCTTATCAGAGAAAGCCGGTGTCAGTCCTGAATTCATTCTGGCTTCATTCATTAGAAGCATAAAGGTTTCCGTATCGGTAACCATCTTAGGCTTGCTCTGATTTGTTATCTTGGCAATAGAATAACCGGCACTGAAGTTGAAAGCTGCTTTTCCGCTATCATTTCCTTTCTTTGTAGTGATTAGAATTACACCATTTGCAGCCTGCGAACCATATATTGACGCAGAGGCTGCATCTTTTAAGATAGAGATGTTTTCTATATCTGCAGGATTGACAATATCCATATTTGAAGATATAACGCCATCAATGAGAATCAAGGGAGAAGTGTTGTTTAAAGTTCCCAATCCGCGAATCGTTATCTGCCCCCCGTCACTACCTGCAATACCTGATGATTGTGCAATATGAACTCCTGCCACCTGACCGGCCAAACTTTGAGACGCACTCGTAAGGGGCTTGCTTTCAAATGACTTAGCATCAAGGGTCGCCACACTACCCGTGAGGTTCACTTTCTTCTGCGTGCCGAAGCCGACAACGACGACCTCGTCAAGTGACTCGGTATCTGGCTCCATTGAGACCTTGATTGAGCGGCCTGCCGTGAAGGGTATTTCCTTCAACTTGTAGCCCACATAGCTCACGACCAACGTGCCTTTGTCCACTCCGGAAATCATGAAATTTCCATCGGCATCCGTCACCGAGCCTTTGCCCTTTGCGCCTTTCACCATGACCGTAGCGCCAATAATAGGCTCACCCGTGTCATCGACGACGGTTCCTTTGACCAGAGACTCTTGATTCACATTGGGAGTACTCGTATCTCCCGTTTGGCCCATCATTTGTGACCCGCTGCCTAGCATGGCAGCCATCACTAACAGAAAAGCCCCCCTTCTAAGAAAGGTTTCGTGCAGAACTTTTTTCATCATTGATTGAAACATTTAGGTTTATAGTTATATCTTTTTTACTTGACAATTCCTTTGGCCCGCACATTGCTCAAGGCTGCAATGCCCTTGCTGAAGCGGACGCGGACAAATCGCGCTGGGATATCACGAGCCTCTGGTATCTCAACAAGATCGTCAATCGACGACATTGTCCTCTCGGCAATGGTTTCCCATTGCTTTCCATCCGTACTTACTTCCACCGAGAAGCTTCGTGCTCCTTGATCTGGGAAAGTGATGTCCACACTCTTTAACGATAGTCTTTTCTCCGTATCAAGCGTCCAACAAGGACTCTTGTCCGTAGAAGATGCCTGCCAGTATGTGGAGTCATCATCATCTGTTGCCATGCCTGCATTGTGTCCCTTCTCGTCGCTACTGGAGAAAGCGGGATTGTTGTAGCCAAAAGTCTGTATTTCCTGCCGATGGCTCACAAAGCGCTGATAGGGTCTGGATGTCGTTTCCTTGCTGTTTTTGGAATACTTTTCTTCCCCAACAAAATGCAATGTGACATAGGCTGTTGGCATTCCTTCAGCGATAGCGGCAATCTTTGTCTCTCCTGCATAATACGACCTCAGCGCAATGGAGGCTTCACCATCCTGTATGCGTATATCACTGTCTTTTTCAAACAGGATTTCTTTGCCAGTAGGGAATTCCCCGGGACCAGAAATGACCTTCAACTTCACCGCAGGACTATTGCTGAGACCATTGCCCTCAACATCCGCTACAGCGACCGTAAGCTTCACGTCGTCAGTGCCATCCGTCCTGATTCCATCCGTCTTCGAGGCTCTGAGAAGAAGCATGGCTGGCTTTCCGTTTCTTCGCAGGGCAGGTGGGGCGATGTTCATGTTCTGGTTCCTATACCAATACCAGGCTTGCTTAGGTATCCTGAAGTAATCCACAATACCCATCTTACCCAATGCTGCCCCAGCAATGCTGCCATGGTCGAAGCCGCACCATATAGCATGTCCACTTCTCCATTCTTTCAACTGCAATGAGCCTGTCTTTGACAGGTCGCCCCAACAAGGACTGTATTCACCCGGACGGTCGGCCGTCACACTGCCATATTCAGAGACCAGGCTCGGGATGGGAGGATGCTGAAATTCCGGGATGGAAGCTCCATCACCATTATATCCCGCTACATCACCGATGATATCAATACGCTCAGATCCCAGCGGTCGTTGACTTCCACCAATGGCTGCAACGCGCGTGCTGTCAAGTTGATGGCTTCTTGCCACCATTCTTGCCAACAACTGTCTCACCTTCCCCATCTTATCCCCACGAGAGAAGAATGCTTCATTGCACATGCTCCATGCAATCACTGATGGATGATTGCGATGGATCCGGATCATTTCTTCCAATTGCTGCATCACGCTTTTCTCAAATCCGTCCTCATCACTCTCATGAATAGGATAGGCACTGCTGTTCCAATAGCCGTCATCTTGAAATCCTCCAATGCCCCAGAACGGGACCTCCGACCAGAAGCATAGGCCGATGCTGTCACAGGCATCAACAAACTGGGGGGCATGAGGATAGTGAGAGCCACGGATAAAATTGAATCCCACATCCTTTATTAATCTTACGTCGCGGGCCATTGCCGCTTCCGTGACAGCATCACCCCATCCTGCTTGGTCCTGATGGACATTGGCACCCTGCAAGACCACATGCCTCCCATTCAAGAAGAAGCCATGGTCGGCGCTCCATTCCGTCCAGCGAAATCCAAAAGTAGTCGTAGCTTGGTCGATCAGCCTCTGGCCATCCAGCAATTTGCTTTCAACTGTATACAAATAGGGAGAATCAGGCGACCAAAGATGAGGAGACTCTATCCGCGGCGTCCTCTGGATCACAGACAGTCTTTGTCCTATTGCAACTTCGTGGCTTGATTGAGTTGTGGCGACTACTCGTCCCTGCTTGTCTATGACAGACGTTATTAAAGTGTAACCTTTGCTTTTTGAAGATTTGTTGACGATATCTGTCTGTACCATGACAGTAGAAGAGTTGCCATGATTGGTCTTTAAGTCTGGTGTCTGAACGGCAACGCCACACCAGTCTATATAGGTACTTTGTTTTTTGACTAACCTGACATTCCTATAGATGCCTCCACTGAATGTATGCTCCCCTGCGCGGGGTGCCACATCGGCTTTCCACAGATTATTGACCTGTATGGCCAAGACATTGTCACCATGCTTCACTGCCCGGGTAATGTCAAGGCAAAAACCCGTATAGCCACCGACATGTCGGCCTACGGACTGTCCGTTAACCCATACACGGCAATCTTGAAAGACACCATCGAACTCCAAGAAGATCCTTCCAAGAAGATCTTGAGGGGTGAATGAAAGATGCTTCCTGTACCATCCATATCCCACGTAAAAGTCTTTGGACATAAAGTAAGGCAAACTGAAGGAATGGGGCAGCCCGACATTCTCCCATCCTCTGTCATCGAAGGTGGAAAGAATGGCCTTAGGCGAATCACCTAATTTGAATTTCCATTCTCTGTTCAGGTTGATTACTTCCCGTGAAATCGCGCGGACATTGAAGGTCATCACTAAAATAAATAAGGAAAGATAGATCTTTGTCTTCATTTACTCGGTTTTGATTGTTCGAGTGCAAAGATATTGAATTCCAATAGATTAGATAGGACAAAAATTCATATAAAAAGCACAACTATTGATATTTTGACACGGAATTTGAGAACAGTATCCCGAATAGGCATGACCGCTTGACCGATATACTCAATGTGCACTAAGTAAAGATTCTATCTTGTTGAACGCAGCCAACAAGCTTAGCCACCACAACATGCACCCAATATTGAGACCAAGATTGAGACAACGTATACACGCGGCAAGGTGCTTGCCTTAAATGGTGAGGAACTTGTTGGCCGACTGGAATTCTCTTTTGACGGGAACGTCATGAATATTGACCACACTTATGCCTTCAAGAGGGGTATGGGCATCGGCGGTGTGCTTGTCAGTGCCGCCAACGACTATGCCGTCAACAAGGGACTGAGAGTAAAGCCTGTCTGCCCATTCGATTCCACATGGTATGAGCGGCATCCGCAATTTGGGGACATACTCAATAGTGCAATTTGACTTTCAAAACGGGAAGTATCTTCCACCTTGACTTTGTGGATCGAAAAAAGAGGGTGTGTCAAAACACCCAAAAACTCACAAAGCCCTGACTTTCCCAAGCCAGG
>ERZ1034871.378-NODE-378-length-26732-cov-12.623758_pt1 | contig 26732 bp, 18 predicted proteins | sample MGYA00520631_ERZ1034871 | MGnify/ENA primary metagenome ERZ1034871 (study PRJEB33766, sample SAMN09781721) | gut metagenome | biome: gut microbiome | host: Homo sapiens | place: Madagascar | study: EMG produced TPA metagenomics assembly of the PRJNA485056 data...
TGCAAAGATAGGTATAATTGTTCAATAAAGCATAAGAAATCGTCCATAAAGATGTAAAACCGTACAAAAGCGAGGGGTGTATGATTGTGCTGTCGGAAATTTTGTTTATCTTTGTACACACCTGCTTGGGATGCCTATATTAATAGGTACGCGAGACATAGGCAAGCCATGCGGCTTGGACGAGACAGAAAGTCGTAAATCCAACAGAAAAGAGACTTAACCAAGGCTTGAATAAAATATAAAACTTGAATAATAAGAAACCATCAACCAACATGAAACAAACTAAATTAAAAACTTTCGCAGTCGTATCGGCTTGTATGATGGGAATGTTGTCCTCGTCAGCGCAAGGAGTGATGCAGCGTACTGCCAACTACCACCCCGACGGTAGAGGTTTTAGCTGTGTGAATGGCAACAATCGTTATACGCGCGCCCTCTATGGCAGTGTGGATGAATGGCGACTGGAAACCAGCGACCGTCCTATATTCGCTATCTTTAAGAAGAACAATCATCGCAACATCCGTTTCGTGATAAAATGCAACGGTCAGGCTTTTCAGCTCGACTCGGTAGAGTACTGCAAGGCAAGATATGAGGCTGGAAAGCGTGAGTATCTGATGAAGGACAAGCGATGGGGTAGCGGTGTACTGAAGCTCTCGGTGTTGGCTTATCCGCAGACGGAAGGTGCTGTCTGGAAATTCGCTGCCGAGAATTTTGGCAAGGCGAAAATAGAGATTGTGGGTATGATATGCGAAACCAGGGTGAGCAAGTTTAAGAGAGCCGGCGACATCGGCAAGTTCGACGGTCCTGAGGCCTTCGATGCCCCTGCCCAGCCCAAGATGCTCTCTACCGTTGCTGGCATTATGCCTCAGAAGGGCGCTGCCGAACTGTATTTCTCGGTCGACAACACCGTCTTGTCGACAGGCAAGAACTCAGAGATGTGCAAGCGTTATCAGGCAGCAGAGCAGTGGCGTTCCGACTTGGCTTCTTCCGTCATCTTCAATACTCCCGATGCTTATCTGAATCCTGTAGGCGGAACCATGGTCATGGCAGCCGACGGAGCCTGGAACGGGCAAGTGTGGACGCATGGCGCTGTGGGCTGGAGAATGCCTCTGCCAGGCTGGCGTGCAGCCTATATGGGCGATTTCTTGGGTATGTTCGACCGCCAGCGCATTCATTTCGACGCCTATGCCAAGAGTCAGGTGACCGACATCCCTGTGACCCGTCCTCATGTGATGGACAAGGAGCACAATCTCTCGCGTGGCGCCTACGAATGGGGCACGCCGATGTACAGCAATGGCTACATCTGCCGCAATCCTGAGAACAACAAGCAGTTCCACCATTACGACATGAACCTGGTGTATATCGACGAGCTGCTCTGGCATTTCCAGTTTGATGCCGATACAGCCTATATGCGCAAGATGTGGCCTGTCATCAAGAGTCATCTCGCCTGGGAGAAGAACACCTGGGATCCCGACAACGACGGACTCTACGATGCCTATTGCTGTATCTGGGCAAGCGATGCGCTGCAATACAACAGCGGTGGCGTAACCCATTCGTCGGCCTATAACTACCGTGCCAACCTCTTGGCTGCCCACATGGCAGAGATGATAGGCGAGAATCCTGCGCCTTATCGTGAGGAAGCCGACAGGATACTGAAAGCCATGAACAGCCGACTGTGGCTGAAAGATTTCGGCCACTGGGCTGAATATCAGGACTTCATGGGACTGAAGCGAGTTCATAAGGACGCAGCGCTGTGGAGCATCTACACACCAATAGACTGTGGCGCAGGAACTGGCGAACAGAACTATCTGGCAACGAAGTATGTGGACAGGCACATCCCGCGCGTACCTTATATATATAATGGACAGGAATATCAGACGGTGAGTACATCCGACTGGTCGCCTTACGAATGGAGTATCAACAATGTGGCGATGGCAGAGGTGATGCATACCGTGCTGGCTTATTATCAGGCAGGAAGAGCGGAGGAGGCTTACCGACTGCTGAAAGCCAATGTGCTCGACTTCATGTATCTTGGCAGCAGTCCGGGCAACTTCGGACAGTTGTCGACGATGGACCGTGCCACAGGCGAGGGCTATCGCGATTTCTCTGATGTGACGGGCATCTCGTCGCGTGCGTTTATCGAAGGCCTTTATGGCATCACGCCCAATGCTTTAGAGGGCAAGTGCATCATTCGTCCTGGTTTCCCCGCAGCATGGGACAGCGCGTCGGTGCATACGCCTTATTTGGACTACTCATTCAGAAGAGTGGGCGATAAGGACATCTTCGATATAGAGCAGAACTTCGCCCGTCCGCTGCAGATTGTGATACGTCAGAATATGGGTGGAGGAAAATACAAAGACACCGCGCTGACAGCCGACAAGCGTCAGCACGTGGAGCTGGCAACCATCAAGCCCGTAGACAATGATGAGGTTGAGGTAAAGAAAACTTACACCTTGGCTGATGCCGTTGCAGAACAGACTGCCGACCGATGGGGAACGATGACAGGTGTGGGCAATGACTTCGACCAGTTGAACGACGGAAAGCGAAGAATGGTGAACATGGATGCTGCCTTCAATTCGGAAGTGAGCGACATCTTCAAGAACCAATACCTCACACCCCGCTCGCCTTACACCACACTCTGTGTGCCTACGCAGGGAATGGGCGACTGGTGTTCAACGAAGAAACTCGCCAAGATAGACGACTCCAAGTTGCGCAGCATGGTGAAGGACGGATCTTTCGAAACCTTGCCAGGCTTGTCGTTCCGCACACCTGCCGAGGGCAAGAATATTGCCTATACCAGTTTGTGGGACAATTATCCCGACAGCATCACCATTCCTTTGTCGGGCAAGGCTTCGCATGCCTATTTGCTGATGGCTGGCTCTACCAACCCCATGCAGTTTGCCATAGAGAATGCCATGGTGAGAGTGGAATATACCGACGGTACGACAGACGAGCTGATGCTTGTTCCACCTGTCAACTGGTGTCCTATCGAGCAAGACTTCGTGGAGAACGCTGTGGCTTTTGCCATGCCTGCCGTTCGTCCTTACCGCATAGGTCTGAATACAGGTATTGTAAGCCGTCATCTTTTCCGCGACTCTCACTATCAGGAGGCAGCCACTGCCGGCGATCTTCCTGATATGAAGTTGGCGATGTGTGCCCTGCCTGGTGGCGCTGCTACGATGCTCGACATGCCTCTCAACGCCAAGAAGAAACTCCGTTCGCTGACTCTCCGCGCCTTGAGCAACGAGGTGGTTGTAGGACTGATGGGAGTTACGCTGCAGAAGTAAAAAACAGCTTTCGCAAATGGGGAAGTTAAGTTAAAGAAGTTAAAGCCATATGCTTTATGGCTAAGTATTCAATCAAAAAAGGCTGTGTCTTTGGGAAGAGTCCCTTTGACACAGCCTTTCGCTTTTGTATGTAGTATTGTAGTAGAAGATTACTTAACCATGATCTTCTTGATAGAACCGTCGCTCATCTTCACGATGTTGAGTCCCTTGTTGAGCTGGGCGTTGCGAACACCGTTCACACTGAAAATAGCTTCAGCCTTGGCTGATGAGTTGGCATTGATGTTGTCGATACCTGTAGGAGTGCTGTTGAGGTAAGTCTTGATTTCCTCGATGATGTTCTGCAATGTGTTCTTGTTTGCAGAATATGTGCCGTAATTGGCAGCAGCTGTAGAGGTGAGGACTTCTTTCAGCTGGCTGAGCAAACTTGTAGAAATTTTCTCGTTGCTTGTCAATTCACTTGCTTCTTTGTAGAGCGCAGAATATATGCTGTAAGCCTCTTTCTGTTCAGGAGAGATAAAGAGGAAGTCGTTGTATTCGCTCTTGGTTTCGGCTGCTGTGTATTCGTTGTCATCAACGTTGAAATAGCGAGTAAATAAAATCGTAAACCAGCCTTCTGTTTTAGATAATTTATAAGAAAAGCCTCTGTCTTGGGTATCGCCTGTTACAAAGTTAAATACTGTGGCTTCGTCTTTGTTTGTAGCTGTATACCAATCCCTTCCTGCTCCAGCTGCGCTCCACATCTTTATGTGGTAGTCCCCACAGCTGAACTCGTTGTTAGAAAGAGTCCAGAGTGCAGCATTGTCGATATTTTTTTCAGAGGGAGTGTCGTCGGTAGTTACGAAAATGCCAGCGCCAACATTATATACATAAACTTGCTGTTCTTCACCTGTTACCTCTTCGCCTCTCCACCAGCTGTTGGCTTCTGCTGGAGCATAGGTAGTGTTGTCTGCTTCTTGAGCATTTACTGTAGTCAAAGCGCTTGCTGTCATTACAGCTGCGAGCATGATGCTTTTGGCGTATTTAGCCACTGTGTAAATCTTTTTCATTTTTACTTATTCTTATGTGATTCTTAATTAAATGTGATTCTTAATTAAATGTGATTCTTAACTTGAAATGATGTTCAATACAATCGTAAGAGAGTGCCGGACGACTGTGATGTGTCATGTTATCTTGTTTACAATCCTGTCCGCACCTTTGTTTTGGGTGTGCAAAGGTACGAAAAAACTATAAGAACGAGCGAGGTTTTGAGAAAAAAGTGCGGAATAAGAGGAAAAATTGATTTTCGTCATGTAAAAAGCGCTTGAAATGTAGATTTCTGTCACGATTATGCAGCAGTTCTTTTTAAAAACAATGCTTTATTTCCTTTAAAACAATGCGTAAGTTCTATCAAAACAATGCAGCGTTTGTCGTGAAATACATCTGTGGTAAAAACGAGAATGCCCCCGAAATCACTTCGGAGGCATACTGTATATTCCTGGAACGATAAACAAAAATAAAGTCCAGGATTTTTGTTAAGATGATGCCAAATTATAAATCCCAACCCACAGCGCTTGCGCCGAGAACAGCTGCAGAGCTGCCGTCGAGAGTTGATACAAGGAACTTAGCCTTGCCCTTGAAGATAGGCAATACGGTATTGTCGTATGACTCCTTGAGAGGTTTCATCAAGAGATCGCCAGCCTTGGTAAGACCGCCGAAGAAGACGAAAGCCTCAGGTGAAGCGAATGCTGCGAAGTCGGCACAGGCCTCACCGAGCATCTTGCCAGTGAAGTCGTACACGCGCTTAGCCAGGGCGTCGCCCTTGCCGGCAGCAATACTTACCTCGTAGGAGGTGATGTCCTCGGGCTTGATCTCGCGGAGCAATGAAGGCTCATCGCTCTTCTCGAGGAATTCGCGTGCAGTACGAGCCACACCTGTTGCAGAGCAGTAAGCTTCCAGACAGCCAGTTCTGCCGCAGCCGCATGTACGGCCTTCCTTGCCACGAACCATAACCACATGGCCCAGCTCGCCAGCGAAACCATCGCAGCCATAAACCATCTTTCCATCAATCACGATGCCTGAGCCTACGCCAGTACCCAAAGTGATGTCGATGAAGTTCTTCAGTCCACGTGCTGCGCCATAAGTCATTTCGCCCAGTGCTGCCGCATTGGCATCATTGGTAAGCGCTACTGGGAGTCCGCCAAGAGCCTTGCTGAAGAGGTCTGCCAAAGGAACTACACAAGTGTGAGCCCAGGGCAGGTTGGGAGCGTACTCGATAGTTCCCTTATAGAAGTTGCCATTAGGTGCTCCGATACCCATAGCCTTGATTTTCTCAATACCACCAACAGTTTCGATAATAGGTTGTAGTGCTTCGACAGCTGCCTTTACGTAATCATTCACGTTGTCATAGCCACCGGTCTTGATGGCTGTAGTAGCCTTGATTTCACCACGTGCGTCAACGATACCGAAAACAGAGTTGGTGCCGCCAAGGTCCAAGCCGATTACATACGGCTTCAATGCATTTTCTGTCATATTGTTTATGTTTTTTAATAAGTTAGAGTTTTAAAATTTGATGGCAAAGATAAGAAAAAAAATGCATCGGACAAACTTTTAGACGGAAAATTTGCATTGTATGATTAAAAAATTGTATCTTTGCACCTCGTATGAATTCATTGTTTCCAATAGAGATAAACATCCTTGATTTTATTTTCAAGGGTATTGTCATAGGTATCATTGCCTCTGCTCCCATGGGTCCAGTAGGTATTTTGTGTATTCAGCGCACGTTGAACAAGGGGCGCTGGTATGGTTTTGTGACAGGCATCGGCGCTGCTTGCAGCGACATCGTGTATGCCATGTTCACGGGTTTGGGTATGAGTTTTGTGATGGATTTTGTCAACAATGCCCAGAACAAATTCTATCTTCAGATTTCGGGCAGTCTGCTGCTGCTTGTCTTCGGAGTGTATTGTTTCAAGAGCAACCCGATGAAGAATATGCACAAGAGCAGCAACAAGCAGGGCACATTGTTCCACAACGGCTTGACGGCCTTTCTCGTCACCCTCTCCAATCCGCTCATCGTGTTCCTCTTCATGGCCACATACGCGCAGTTTGCCTTTGTGGTTCCCGACATGCCTATTGAGATGAGCGTGGGCTATCTCAGCATCGTGTTTGGCGCCTTGCTGTGGTGGTTTGGTCTTACCTGGCTCATCGACAAGATACGCGGCAAGTTTGATACCAATGGCATTCTTATTATTAATAAGGTGATAGGCAGTGTGGTGATCATCTTCTCGCTGATAGCGCTGATAGGCACGGTGTTCAACCTGTATCATCTGCCCGAGTTTTAGGCTGTCCTACGGGGCGTGTGCCCGGAAAGATTATATGAGAATATTATTTTCACAAAATATATGTTTGTAGCACAAGAGTTAAGAAAGAAAAGTATCGCCGAATACCTGTTGTATATGTGGCAGGTGGAGGACATTATCCGTGCCTATGGCTGTTCGCTGCCCGTTATCCGCAAGCAGTATATCGACCGTTTCGACTATACCGACGAGCAGAAAGCCGAGGAGCTGGACTGGTTTGGCAACCTCATCCGCATGATGAACGAGGAAGGAAAGCGCGAGTATGGACATCTCGATATCAACCGCGTGTTGCTCAAGGACGTCATCGACTTGCACGGAATGCTGCTGCAGAGCAGCAAGTTCCCCATCTATAATGCCGAATACTACAAGGTGTTGCCCTACATCGTAGAGCTGCGCAACAAGGGCGACAAGGATGTGAACGAGATAGAAACCTGCTTAGACGCACTCTATGGTGTGATGATGCTCCGCCTGCAGAAGAAGGAGATAACGCCCGAGACTGCCCGTGCCGTGACCGAGATCAGCACCTTCGTGGGCATGCTGAGCGATTATTACCTCAAGGACCGTACAGAGGGCTTGAAGTTTGACGACGACATGTAGTGTTTAATTTTTAGGATATACATATTTTATAATAATATACAGAACTTGAGAAAAGTTCAAAATATATATACAACGAGATGAAAGAGATTGAAAGAAGAAGAACGTTTGCCATTATATCTCACCCTGATGCAGGTAAGACCACACTGACCGAGAAGTTCCTTCTCTTTGGTGGACAGATACAGGTGGCAGGTGCCGTAAAGAACAATAAGATACGCAAGACAGCCACTTCCGACTGGATGGATATAGAGAAACAGCGTGGTATTTCTGTTTCCACGTCGGTGATGGAGTTCGACTACTTGCCCGATGGCGAGCATGGCGACCCCTACAAGGTGAACATCCTCGATACTCCCGGTCACCAAGACTTTGCCGAGGACACTTACCGCACGTTGACAGCCGTTGACTCAGCCATCATCGTGGTCGACTCAGCCAAGGGTGTGGAGGCCCAGACCCGCAAGCTGATGGAAGTGTGCCGTATGCGCAATACGCCTGTTATCATCTTCATCAACAAGATGGACCGTGAGGGCCGCGATGCCTTCGACGTGCTCGACGAACTGGAGGAAGAACTCAAGATCAAGGTTCGACCCCTGAGCTGGCCTATCGGACAAGGTGCCCGGTTCAAGGGCGTGTACAATATCTACGAGCAGCAGCTCAACCTCTTTACTCCCAACAAGCAGCGCGTGACCGAGAAAGTGGAAGTGGACGTCAACTCCGAAGCGCTCGATCAGCATGTGGGTGAGCGCGAGGCTGCCCAGTTGCGTGAGGATCTGGAGTTGGTCAACGGCGTTTATCCAGCCTTCGATGTGGAGACTTACCGTTCGGCCGAGGTGGCACCGGTGTTCTTCGGTTCTGCGCTCAACAACTTCGGTGTGCAGGAACTTCTCGACTGCTTCGTCAAGATAGCACCGTCGCCCAAGCCCACTCAGGCCGAGGAGCGACTGGTAGAGCCTGAGGAAAGTAAGTTTACTGGCTTCATCTTCAAGATCACCGCCAATATCGACCCCAACCACCGTTCATGTATTGCCTTCTGCAAGATTTGTTCGGGCAAGTTTGTGCGCAATCAGCCTTACCTGCACGTACGATTGGGCAAGACCGTCCGTTTCTCTTCGCCCACACAGTTCATGGCGCAGCGCAAGAGCACCATCGACGAGGCTTATCCAGGCGACATCGTAGGTCTGCCCGACAACGGCATCTTCAAGATTGGCGACACGCTCACCGAGGGCGAGCAGCTGCACTTCCGTGGTTTGCCTTCGTTCTCGCCTCTGCTCTTCAAGTATATCGAGAACGACGACCCAATGAAGAGCAAGCAGTTCCAGAAGGGATTGGAGCAGTTGATGAACGAGGGTGTGGCACAGCTGTTTGTCAACCAGTTCAACGGCCGCCGCATCGTGGGAACCGTAGGACAGTTGCAGTTCGAGGTCATCCAGTATCGTTTGGAGAACGAGTACAACGCCAAGTGTCGCTGGGAACCTGTCCACCTGCACAAGGCTTGCTGGATAGAGGCCGACGATGAGCAGGAGCTGGAGAACTTCAAGAAGCGCAAGTATCAGTACATGGCCAAGGACATAGAGGGCAGAGACGTGTTCCTCGCCGACTCGGGCTATGTGCTCAGCATGGCACAGCAGGACTTCGAACATATCAGGTTCCATTTCACTTCGGAGTTTTAAGGAATGATGAGGCGCGGACAACACAGAGGCTGATGCCATATTCCTTGGTGAAAGCGTTGTGGCAGTCAGAAGATAAAATCCGTGTAATCCGCGTAATCTGTGCCAAGATAAAATAATAAAGGATAATATATATTTTAATGGATGACGATATTTTAGAAGCAAGGAAAAGTTGGGTCGACAAAATGGTGGCCTGGCAGAAGGAGCATATTTCCGACCGCCAGATGACACTCATCCTCGCCTTTGTCATCGGGGTGCTCGCCTCGGTGGCAGGCTATTTCCTGCATGGAATCGTGCACGAGATACAGATTCTGCTCACATCGGGCTTTGTCAAGAACACGTACAACCTGCTCTTCCTGCTCTTCCCAATTGTGGGCATTTACCTCACGTCGCTCTTTATCAAGTATGTGGTGCGCGACAATATCTCGCATGGTATTACCCGCGTGCTCTACGCCATCTCTACCAAGAACTCCAAGCTGCGCGGCCACAACTGCTGGTCGTCGGTGGTGGCTTCTGGCATCACCATTGGCTTCGGCGGTTCTGTGGGAGCCGAGGCGCCTATTGTGCTTACCGGTTCTGCCATCGGTTCCAATCTGGGACAGATCTTCCGCATGGACAAGAAGACGATGATCCTGCTGGTGGGCTGCGGAGCCAGTGCCGCCATTGCCGGAATCTTCAAGGCACCTATAGCCGGACTGGTCTTCACGCTCGAGGTGCTGATGGTCGACCTGTCGATGGCTTCGCTTCTGCCCATCCTCATCTCGTGTGTCACAGCCACCTGTTTCACTTATATTCTGATGGGCTCGAAGTCGCTCTTCGACTTCACGCTCACCTCGCCCTGGGTGCTCGACCGTGCGCCGGTATGTATCCTGTTGGGTATCTTCTGCGGCTTTGTCAGCCTTTACTTCATGCGTACCATGTCGGCTTGCGAGGGCATGTTCGCCCGTCTGGGCAAGCATCCTTATGCCAAACTCCTCTTGGGCGGACTCATCCTGAGCAGCCTTATCTTCCTGTTCCCTTCGCTCTATGGCGAGGGCTACTCGGCTGTCAACATCCTGCTCAAGGGCAGGACAGAGGCAGAGTGGGGGCAGGTGATGAGCAACTCGCTCTTCTATGGCAACAGCCATCTGCTGCTCGTCTATATCGGACTCGTCACCCTCACCAAGGTGTTTGCTACATCGGCAACCAATGGCAGTGGCGGTTGTGGTGGAACCTTCGCACCTTCGCTCTTTATCGGCGGTTTTGCGGGTTTCTTCTTCTCCCGCTTCTGGAATGCCAACGAGATAGGTGTCTACGTGCCCGAGCAGAACTTCACGCTCATGGGTATGGCAGGCGTGATGACGGGTGTGATGCATGCACCGCTTACGGGCATCTTCCTTATCGCCGAGCTCACGGGAGGCTATCAGCTCTTCATGCCGCTCATGATCGTCTGCATCTCGTCATACCTCACCATCAGCATCTTCGAGAGCCACAGCATCTACGCCCTGCGACTGGCAAGAGAGGGCAAGCTGCTCACTCATCACATCGACCGTGCGGCCCTCACGCTGATGAGCATGCAGAGCGTCATCGAGAAAGACTATCATCCCATTCATGCCGATCTGCCTATGGGCAAACTCGTGGCAGAGATAAGCCGCAGCAACAACAACTTCCTGCCAGTGGTCGACAAGGGAGGCGTACTTCTGGGCGTGATAGATATTACCCGCATCCGTCACATCATCTTCAGGTCCGAGCTTTACAACCGTTTCACCGTGCGACAGCTCATGTTGCAGCCATCGGCAGTACTTTCCGACCACGAGCCGATGGACGAGGTGATGAAGAAGTTCGACCAGACCGATGCGGCCCAGCTGCCTGTGGTCGACACAGCCGGCGTGCTCGTAGGCTACATCAGCCGTACCAAGGTGTACTCAGTGTATCGCAAGATTGTGGCCGATATGTCGGCAGAATAACTTTAACCCAACTGTTATGGAGAAGAAAGATTTAAGAATCGTTTTTATGGGAACACCCGAGTTTGCGGTGGAATCCCTCAAGAGCCTCGTAGAAGGCGGATATAATGTGGTGGCTGTGGTTACTCAGCCCGACAAACCCGTAGGACGCCATCAGGACACGCTGCAGGCGCCTCCTGTCAAGCAGTATGCCTTGGAGCAGGGCTTGCCCGTGCTACAGCCTGTCAAGATGAAAGATCCCGAGTTTGTGGAGCAGTTGCGTGGCTTCCGTGCCGACCTTCAGGTGGTGGTGGCTTTCCGCATGCTGCCCGAGGTGGTGTGGGCCATGCCCCGTTTCGGCACGTTCAATGTGCATGCCGCCCTGTTGCCTCAGTATCGTGGCGCAGCGCCTATCAACTGGGCTGTCATCAATGGTGAAACGCAGACTGGTGTCACCACCTTCTTCCTCGATCACGACATCGACACCGGACGCATCATCATGCAGGAGCCTTTCGCTATTCCCGACGATGCCGATGTGGAGTATGTCTACGACGGACTGATGCACCTCGGTGCCGGTATCGCGCTCAAGACCATCGACAAGCTGATAGCTGCCGATGGCAACATCGACTCCATCTCGCAGGACGAGTTGGTGGCAGAACAGCAGGAACTGCATCATGCACCCAAAATCTTCAAGGAGACCTGTCGCATCAGTTTCGGCCAGCCAGCCAAGAAGGTGTACGACTTCATCCGCGGTCTGTCGCCTTATCCTGGCGCATGGACCGAGATACAGAAGGAGGGCGGCAAGGCTCAGGTGCTGAAGGTTTTCAAGACTACGAAGACCGGCAAGGCACTGGCAGAAGGCGTCGCTGTGGGCTCGCTCCGTGTGGAGGGCAAGAGCCTGCTCGTGGCTTGTGCCGACGAGTGGTTGCAGCTCGACACCATTCAGATAAGCGGCAAGAAGCGCATGGAGGCACGCGACTTCCTCAACGGTATGCGCGACATCGAGCAGTATAAAACCATTTAGAAACATTATACATATTATAATATCAGCATTATGACACAGCAAGAAGACATTAAGAATGCAGTGGAGTGCATGCGAAAGGGTGGAGTGATACTCTATCCCACAGATACGGTCTGGGGCATCGGCTGCGATGCCACCAATGCCGAGGCAGTAGCAAAGGTTTATCAGATCAAGCGTCGTGACGATTCCAAGGCGCTCATCTGTCTTGTAGACAGCGCTGACCGTATGGCGCGTTATTTCCGCAATGTGCCTCAGGTGGCGTGGGACTTTATCGATGCAGCCATGCCTGTGAAGCCTACAACCGTCATCCTCGACGATGCTACGGGTGTGGCCAATAATCTGGTGGCAGAGGATGGCAGTCTGGCCATGCGTGTCACCTTCGAGCCTTTCAGCAAGGAGTTGTGTTACCGCTTCCAGAAGCCTTTGGTCAGCACCAGCGCCAATGTGAGTGGTGAGCCTGCGGCACAGAATTATCGTGATATTTCGCCCGAAATCCTGGAGGCTGTCGACTATGTTTGCTGGAGCCGCCGCCAGGAGCACAAGCCCCACACGCCTTCCAGCATTGTGAAACTGAGCAAGAATGGCGAGGTGAAGGTGATAAGATAATCGCTTCTTCATTAGTACTCAATATTCTGTGAACCTGCACTCATGCTCCCGCGAGGTCGTCTATTAAGACCAAGGGAGGTCACAATAGATGACAGGCGCCGGTCGTCTATTATGACCCAAAAAGGTGTTGAGAAGAGCCCAAGAAAGATGGAAACCTAAAAAACGCAGGGCAGGGAGGCGAGCTGATACAGGATGGTTTTTGCCATGCGCTCATGACCCGGATCGTTGGGGTGGAGACGGTCGGTGTCGGGCTTGTTGAAGAGCTGAGCGCCCGCATCGTAGATAGGGAAAAGACCCGAGAGGGCATTGAGGTCGATGACGGGAACAGCCCACACGTTGCCAGCCTCCTTGACAGCCTTGACGTACTCGTCGAAGAATACACCACGGGCATTCTCATACATCTCGTCGGGCTGGATGTTCTTCTCGCCCGAGCAGAAATAAGCACGGTGGACAGGTGTCATGACAACGATTTGCTTGGTGGGATACATCTGCTTGAGTTTCGACATGGCGATGTTGATGCGGCCCTTGAGCGTGTTCTTGTCCATGGCAAAGTGGCGGTGACGGCGCTGCACCATTTCACCAGGTTTGTGGCGTGCCACTTTCACACTATCGAAAGTCTCTGTGTACCATTCGCCTATGGGCACGCCATTGTTGAAATCGTTGGTGCCCATGAAGATGAGGATGGCGTCGAAGTCATCGCCATGTTCAGCCTTGAGTTTGTCGGCTTGGCGGGGAATGTCGTTCCACTGTCGTCCGCTCACCCCGTAGACGTAGGGTGTGATGCCGAGCCACTGCTGCAGGAATCCCCAGTATTTCACCTTTGATGCCTTGATGTTGGGGTCGGTGATGGAGTCGCCGAAGTAGGCCACTCGTTTGCCCTGCCAGGGGTGCTGGAAGGTGAGTTGCTGTGGGGTGTTGGTTTTCTGTCTCTTGGCTGCCTGTGTTGGCAGGGTGAGGGCGAGGAGCAGCAGGGCTGCTGCAAGGATTTGTTTCTTCATATCGCTTAGTTTTATTTGTTCTGTACTGGCAAGGTTTTATGCTTGCGTTGGATTTTCTTGTTGTTCGAAGGGCAAAGTTACACTTATTTTTTGACAAGGCATTATCTTTTTGGGAAAAAATCGATGGATGAAAGTTTATTTTTTCGTATTTTTGCAGCCGCGTTTTTAAGTTTCATGTTAAAAGATATATAGGATGACATTTCGAATGAGTGATTTGAGCGACTTGGCTCGCAAGCGAGTGGCTGTGGCAGCTTATTATTTTGTACCGGGACTGGTGTTTGCCAGTTGGGCAAGCCGTATTCCGGATGTGAAACATCTGCTGCATCTCAACAATGGCCAGTTGGGCAGCATTCTGCTCGCCATCCCTTTGGGACAACTGCTGATGATGGGTTTCTCGGGTGTGCTGGTGAGCAAGTTGGGCAGCAAGAAGATGTTGGTGGTTGCCGAGGTGTTTTATGCCGCCGTGCTCCTCGCTATGGGTTGCAGCAGCACGGTTTTTCATCTTACACTGTCCCTTGTGGGTTTCGGCATGATGGCGAACCTGATGAATATTGCCACCAACACACAGGCGTGCTTAGTGGAGAAGTTGTATGGCCGTAACATCATGTCGTCGTTTCATGGCCTTTGGAGTCTGGGTGGTTTTGCTGGCGGCATCGTGGGTGCTGTGTTTGCCAATACGGTTCTGCCGATAGAGGCTCATTTCGGAACGGTGCTGGCATTGAGTCTGCTGATCCTGGCTGCTGGTTTCCACTTCCTGGTGAACGACGAGCAGGCGAGGGCTGAGGAGGAAGACGTGCCCAAGTTCTCGTTCAGAACCATCGACCCTGTGCTCTTCCTCTTGGGTCTGATGGGTTTTGCGGGAATGTTCTGTGAGGGGACAGTCTACGACTGGAGTGGCGTGTATTTCACTTCGGTGGTGAAGCCCGACGAGGTTTTCATCCGCGCAGGTTATGTGGCAGGCATGGGTGCCATGACCTTGGGACGTTTCCTGGCCGACGGCTTCGTGACGCGCTATGGCGCCGCCAGAGTGCTGAAGGTTTGCGGACTGCTGATTCTGTGCGGACTGCTTCTCGCCACGTTGTTGCCTTACCTTATTACAGCCACTCTGGGCTTTCTCTTGGTGGGTTTCGGCATTTCGTCGTCTGTGCCTATCTGCTACAGCATAGCGGGCAAGTTGGGCACTGTCAAGGCGAGCATCGCCATCACCATCGTGTCGAGCATCAGCTTCTTCGGTTTCCTTATCGGTCCTCCAGTGATAGGCTGGCTTGCCGAGGCTTTCAATCTTCGTGTGGCTCTCAGCATCGCCTCGTTGTTGGGACTGATCATCGCGATATTGAGCAGGCGGGTAAAGAATCGTCAATAGAAGTTTTTTGTCTATAATTGGAGAATTAATTTATCCCGGAAGAAAAGTTTTTTGTCAAGAATTAGAGAATTAATTTGGTCATGAGTTCTTGATTTTGTCAAGAATTAGAGAAGGCATTTCTGCTGTTTTTTTTAGGAATTGGTACGATTTTACAAGAAGGCATTGCAGTTAATTTCTACCGCAATGCCTTCTTGTAATTCTCGTTAAATCCTAAGCTCAGCAGGAATGCCTTCTTAAATTCTCTAATTCTTGACTTAAATTTACAACAGGCTTCCGATTTGGAAGACGAGGGCCGAGACGATCCATGCCAGGACGGTGGTGTAGATGGCGGCAAAACCAGCCCATTTCCAACTGCCCGTCTCGCCCTTGATAGCCGCGATGGTGGCTATGCAGGGGAAGTAGATCAGTACGAAGAGGAGGAAGCAATAGGCGGTGAGGCTCGCTTTATGGGCAGCCTCGGCATCGCTATAGCCGTAGGTCTTCTGCAGGTCGGCAGTCATCTGCTTCTTCAGTACCTCGTATTTGCCGTCCTCGTCGTTGTAGTCGCTGTCGTCGCCAAAGCTGTCGTTGTTGCTGTAGAGCACGCCCATGGTGGACGCCACGATCTCCTTGGCTCCCACGCCAGAGATGAGTCCTACGTCGAGTTTCCAGTCGAAGCCCTGAGGTGTGAAGACAGGCTCAATGGTCTTGCCTATTCTTCCTATGTAGCTCTGTTCCTGCTGTTGTTGCTGTCCCAACTCTTCGTTGTGGGGGAAGTATCCCAGCGCCCACACGATGATGCTTGCCACGAGGATGATTCCACCCATCTTCTTCAGGTACTGCTTGCCTTTCTCCCAGGTGTGTCGGCCTATGGCTTTCCAGGTAGGGAAGCGGTAGGGTGGCAGCTCCATGACGAAAGGCGTGTCCTCGCCCTTGATGACGAAGCTGGAGAGCACGCGGCTCAGTATGACGGCAAGCAGGATGCCGATGAGATAGAGCGACACCATGATGAGCGAGCGATACTGCAGGGCGAAGAAGGTTCCTATCACCATGATGTAGATAGGCAGACGCGCCGAACAGCTCATCAGCGGCAGGATGAGCATGGTGATGAGTCGCGAGCGATGGCTCTCGATGGTGCGTGTCGCCATGACGGCTGGCACATTGCAGCCAAAGCCCATGATGAGTGGGATGAACGACTTGCCGTGAAGTCCCATCTTGTGCATCAACTTGTCCATGATGAAGGCAGCACGTGCCATATAGCCAGAGTCCTCCATGTAGGAGATGAAGAAGTAGAGGATGAGAATCTGCGGCAGGAAGACGATGACGGCTCCCACGCCTCCGATGACTCCATCGACGAGCATGTCTTTCACCGGTCCGTCGGGCATGCTGGTGCTGATGACTGTTCCCAACCAAGCCACTCCGTCCTCAATCCATCCCTTAGGCACCTCGCCCAGGACGAAGGTGGCTGAGAACATAATGAACAGGAGCAGTACGAAGATGGGAAATCCCACGTATTTGTTGGTAAGGATGCGGTCGATGAGATGCGTCACCTGATAGGTGTCTTTGGCCTTTCCCGTTTCGTAGCCAGCCTCCTGCAAGGCTCCGTGTATGAAGCCGTACTTGGCGTCCATGATGGCAGTCTCGCTGTCTTCCATGGTTTCCTCCTTGACGCGTCGTGCAGCCTCGTCGCGTGCGGCGAAGATTTCCTTTGCCGACTTGAGTTGGCTCACATATTCCTCGGCATGCTTGTCGTTCTCGAGTAGTTTGATGGAGAGATATCGGGTGGAGTAGCGCTGGCGGATGCTGTCATCGGCCTTCAGATATTCCTGTATGTGCTCGATGCCGTGTTCTATCTCGTGTCCGTGGTTGATGTGGATGTGGCGATAGTGGGCATTGGAGCCTTCGCGTCCCTCGTACATTTCGATGATGGTGTCGAAGAGCTGGTCTACGCCTCTGCCGTTCTTGAAGACGGTAGGAACCATAGGTATTCCGAAGAGTTCGCCCAACTTGTCGTAGTCGATGTTGTCGCCTCGTTTCTCGGTCTCGTCGAACATATTGAGAGCGCACACCATGCGGATGTGCATATCGATGAGCTGAGTGGTGAGATAGAGGTTGCGCTCCAGGTTGCTGGTGTCGATGACGTTGATGACGATATCCGGCGTATGCTCGATGAGCTGCTTGCGCACATAGAGTTCTTCAGGCGAATAAGCCGAGAGGGAATAGGTGCCCGGCAAATCTACCAGATTGAAGTGGTAGCCGTTGAAATCGGCTTCACCTACTTTCGCATCCACGGTTACACCGCTATAGTTGCCTACGCGTTCGTGAGCACCCGAAGCAAAGTTGAAGAGGGAAGTCTTGCCGCAGTTTGGATTTCCCACCAGTGCCACGTTGATGACGCGGTGGAGTCTTTCAGCTTCCTGTTCAGCCAGGGCTTCGTTGCTGGCATTGTCTTTTCTTTCAGCCACGAGCATCTTGTCGCCGAGCGCCTGCTCGTCGCTATCGTTGGAATCTACTACTTTTGAGTCAATTACCTGCTGGCGGTCTTCTTCTTCGGCCTTGCAGAGCTGTGCATCATGCTTGGCTTCCTCGATGGAAACCACCTCGATATGGTCAGCTTCGCTGTGTCGGAGTGACACCTCGTAACCCATAATCTTGTATTTCACTGGGTCCTGGAGTGGGGCGTTCAGGAGCACATCTACCTTCTTGCCCTTGATGAATCCCATCTCGATGACTCTCTTGCGGAATCCACCGTGACCGGATACCTTGACGATGACTCCACTTTCACCTGTTTTAAGTTCTGATAATTTCATATATCTTTCCTCTTTATCTTTCTTAATCTTTCCTTCTTGATCTTTCTTTCTTGATCTTTTCAACTGCAAAATTACGAATAATTTTTTGCAACTCGGTAGCAATGATGTTATTTATAAAAAAAATACCTAGAAATGATGAGAGTGTCATCAAATCTAGGTATTCTTATCATTATTTATAGTGAGTCATCTTTTATGCCTGCAAGTTTCTGCCGTGGCAGTTCTTGAACTTCTTGCCGCTGCCGCATGGACATGGATCGTTAGGACGAGGCATGCGCTCGGCGCGGTATGGAGTGCGGTTTACCTCGGCGTTCTCGCGGGTATCCTGGTTGGCTGCTGCCTCCTGAGCTGCACGCTCGGCATCAAGGTCAACCTTGCTCTCTACGTAGTTCTGCTGGGTGTGCTGCTCTGGTGCTGCCTCCTGTACCGGCTGCTCCTGCTCCATTACTGGAATCTGGCCACGCATCAGGATGCTGGCGATACGGTCGTACATGTCGTTGATCATACCATCCCAGATCTTGGCACTCTCCAGCTTGAAGATCAACAATGGATCCTTCTGCTCGTAGCTGGCGTTCTGTACAGAGTGACGAAGTTCGTCGAGCTTGCGGAGGTTCTCCTTCCAGTCGTCATCGATCATCTGGAGAACAACGTTCTTCTCGAATTCCTTCACTACGCTCTTAGCCTCGCTATCGTAAGCCTCCTTCAGGTTGCATGCAATGTTGTACATGCGCTTGCCGTCGGTGATAGGCACCATGATGCGCTCGTACATAGCGCCCTGGTTCTCGTACACCTGCTGGATGATAGGCCATGCTGTGGCCTGGATGCGCTCGGTCTTGCGCTTGAAGCTTGCCATGGCCTCCTGGAAGGCACGCTCGCAAAGTTCCTCACGCTGTATCCCCTCAAACTCCTCGGCAGTGAATGGAATCTCCATGGCCAGGATCTTGAGGAAGTCCTCCTTGGCGCCCTCGTAGTCGTTGTTGTTGATAATATAGAGCACGCGGTCCCAGATGACGTTGGTGATGTCCATACCGATACGCTCGCCCATCAAGGCGTGGCGGCGCTTCTCGTAGATCACGGTACGCTGCTTGTTCATCACGTCGTCGTACTCCAGGAGATGCTTACGGATACCGAAGTTGTTCTCCTCCACCTTGCGCTGTGCGCGCTCGATGCTCTTGCTGATCATTGGACTCTCGATACGCTCGCCGTCCTCGAAGCCCAAGCGGTCCATCACCTTGGCAATACGCTCAGAGGCGAAGAGACGCATCAGTTTGTCCTCCAAAGATACATAGAAGACAGAAGAGCCTGGGTCGCCCTGACGACCGGCACGACCACGCAACTGGCGGTCTACACGGCGGCTCTCATGGCGCTCGGTACCAATGATGGCAAGACCGCCTGCAGCCTTCACCTCGGGGGTGAGCTTGATATCAGTACCACGACCTGCCATGTTGGTGGCGATGGTGACAGCACCCTTGCCGTTGGTAGAGCGTCCTGCCTCGGCTACGATCTGAGCCTCCTGCTGGTGGAGTTTGGCGTTGAGCACATTGTGAGGAATATTGCGCATCTTGAGCATCTTGCTCAGCAATTCAGAAATCTCAACAGATGTTGTACCTACCAAGACTGGGCGACCGGCATTGCGCATCTCCTCAATCTCGTCGATAACGGCACGATACTTCTCGCGGGCTGTCTTGTAGACACGGTCGTCGAGGTCGTGGCGTGCGATTGGGCGGTTGGTAGGAATCTCTACCACGTCGAGCTTATAGATGTCCCAGAACTCACCGGCCTCGGTGCTGGCAGTACCTGTCATACCCGAAAGCTTGTGGTACATGCGGAAGTAGTTCTGCAGGGTGATGGTGGCAAAGGTCTGTGTGGCAGCCTCTACCTTGACATGCTCCTTGGCCTCGATAGCCTGGTGCAAGCCGTCGCTCCAGCGTCGGCCTTCCATGATACGGCCTGTCTGCTCGTCGACAATCTTCACCTCGCCGTCCATCACGACGTATTCGTCGTCCTTGTTGAACATGGTGTAGGCCTTCAGGAGCTGCTGCAAGGTGTGAACGCGCTCGCTCTGTACGCCGTAGTGAGCCATCATCTCGTCCTTGATGTCGAGACGCTCCTGGTCGCTGATGTCGGTGCGTGCCTCGAGCTGGCTCATCTCTGTGGCGATGTCGGGCAGCACGAAGAGCTCACGGTCGTTCACCTGCTTGGCGAGCCATTCGGTTCCCTTGTCGGTGAGGTCGGCAGAGTTGAGTTTCTCGTCTACGACGAAGTATAGTGGAGCCACGGCCTTTGGCATCTCACGGTTGTTGTTGGCCATGTAGTATTCCTCAGTCTTGAGCATGCCTGCCTTGATACCTTCTTCAGAGAGGTACTTGATGAGAGGCTTGTTCTTAGGCAGTGCCTTGTAGGAACGGTAGAGGGCGAGGAATCCGTCCTCGAGCATCTTGGCGTCCTTGTTCTTGGTGCCTTCGCCAATCTTCTGCTTTGCCTCGGCGAGCAGCTCGGTAGCCTGCTTGCGCTGTACCTCGTACAGGCGCTCTACCAATGGTTGATACTGCTCGAACATCTGGTCGTCGCCCTTAGGAATAGGACCTGATATAATAAGAGGTGTACGGGCATCGTCGATCAACACGGAGTCGACCTCATCGACGATGGCGTAGTTGTGCTGACGCTGTACGAGGTCGGCAGGACTTGTCGCCATGTTGTCGCGCAGGTAGTCGAAACCAAACTCGTTGTTGGTACCGAAGGTGATGTCGGCCATGTAAGCCTTGCGACGAGCGTCGGAGTTGGGACGGTGCTTGTCGATACAGTCGACAGAGAGTCCGTTGAACATATAGAGTGGGCCCATCCACTCGGAGTCACGCTTGGCCAGATAGTCGTTCACGGTAACCACGTGCACACCGTTGCCAGTGAGGGCGTTGAGGAACACAGGCAGTGTAGCGACGAGGGTCTTACCTTCACCCGTAGCCATCTCGGCAATCTTACCCTGATGCAGCACCGTACCACCGAAGAGCTGTACGTCGTAGTGAACCATTTCCCACTTCAGGTCGTTTCCGCCTGCTGTCCAGTGGTTGTGGTAGATGGCATTGTCGCCATCGATGGTGATGAAGTCGTTGGCAGGATTGGCAGCCAGCTCGCGGTCGAACTCAGTAGCTGTGACTACAGTCTCCTCGTTCTCGGCGAATCGGCGGGCTGTATCTTTCACGATGCTGAAAGCTGTAGGCAGCACCTCGTTGAGGGCAACCTCGTAGTTGTCGAGTGCCTCTTTCTCCAACTTATCTATCTGGTTGAAGATATCTTCACGCTGGTCGATAGGTGTGTCTTCGATAGTGGCTTTCAGCTCGGCAATTTTCTCTCTCTGAGCCTTGCCGGCGTTCTGTACATACTGCTGTATTTCCTTGGTTTTTGCACGAAGCTGGTCATTGCTCAGGGCCTTGATGTTAGGATACTCGGCCTTTACTTTCTCCACGATAGGCTGGATGAGCTTCATGTCGCGGGAAGACTTGTTGCCGAACAATGACTGGAGAAATTTGTTAAAGTTCATTTTATATATTGTTTTTTATTATTATTCGTTGATTTTTATTGTTTTCAGGGTTGCAAAGGTACAAATAATATCTGTAAATCAGCAACGTTTTGGGTGATAAATGTTAAAAATCGGGTCCGCGAATAACAATACTTCCGTATGGAGCCTGATATTTGGGCTCTGTGGGGGGAGTAAAACAAATATAAGGATTGGATTCTGTCAGATTGGCAGAAGTGTCGGCTTTCTGTATTGCCGACGGGAAATGATGTTGTGCTTTCTGATGGTCTTCGGATGCTTCCTTGATGGCCTTGATGACGTTCAGAATGTCTTCTTCGAGCGCTTTGGCCTCGGGCTGCTGGATGAACTCATCGTAGGATATATCGGTGAGCGCAAACCTCAGTGCCTGCTGATAGGTCTGCGCTTCCATGCCTGTTGCCGCAAGGACAACCAAGAGGGCGGTGATATATCTGTTTACCATTCTATTTTTTGTTATGAAGCTTTGTTGGCTTCGTGTTGATGATTTTCCTTCAAGAGGTTGAATTTCTTCGTGAAGTCTATATTCTTTGTGAGGTCTATTTTCTTCGCAAGTCGAGTTGAGTTGACTTCACTGCCACTCTTACGAGCAAAGATAATGCCAAAATGACCATGCCCTCAGCGTAGTCCTGCCATATCTGCAGGAAAAGTGCCACGACGATGAGTGCTGCCCATACGTTGTAATACCAGTGCACACGGTGCTGGCGCATCTTCTTGGTGACGCTCCATACGAAGATGAGGTTCAGCGGGTTGAGGATGAGTGTCTGGAAATTGATCTGTACGGTGGGGTGTTGCGAGAACACCATGGCAAGGAGAATCAGTCCTGGCAGTCCGGTAAGTACGAGCAGGGCTGTGTCAATCCACCAGAAATTCTTCTTTCTGCGCCATTCCGTGAGGCTGAGCAGGATAACAATCACCAAGATGCCTGTCGCTGCCACGAAAGGAGAGATGACATCGGTTATAGTAGTTCCTGTCTCAGAGTTCTCCTTGTCTGCATCTGCAGCCATCACTACTTCCTTGGGTGAAATGAGATAGAAGGTGCTGTCTACCAGTTTGATGTATCTTGGTTCTTGTGGATAAACTGTTGTCGACGGAATAGGCTGCTGGGCTGTGTCCTTACGGGCTTCCACTGCGAAGTCCATGGAGAGGTTGTCGGGCAGGAACTCCCATTCCTGTTTGTTTATTGCACGGTCGGCTCGGAAGCCCAGGAGTAGGTCGTTTCCGAAGCGTGCCCAACGGTGATGGGCGTTCAGGCGGTGAATCTCCTCACGATAGGTGGAGAGGGTCGTTTTGATTTCGAAGTTGGTGCTGTTGGTCGCCAAGTGGTTGATGATCATGTTGCGTGCACGTGTGGTGCAGTTGTCGTAGAAGAAGTTGTAGCGGTAGGTGCGGTTCTCCTCCTGGTTGTTCTTCTCCACGGCAGTAAGGATGTTCCATTTCTCGTTTCGTGTCAGGGCAAGGCGCTGTTGTCTTACCCATCTGCCTTCGTAGGAATACTCCGCCATGAAACGATCCATGGGGATGATGCCTATCTGATAGTCGGTGAGCCCGAAGACGAAGCGCAGCACAAAAAAGTCCTGGTTGAAGGAGAACATGCCCCAGTTGACAGCCACGTCACTGCCATGGGCACGGTCTTCTATGCGAAGAGCGGTGTGTCCATAATACGACCAAACCTCCTGTCCCGGTCCGCAGGTCAGGAGTGAAATATCCACGGAGTCGACCCATTGGGGTGCTTCCGTCTGTTGTGCAGAAGCCTTAGTCGTTAAAATGATTAACAAAACGGCAAAAATGCACCTAAAATTATATTTAAAACGTTTCACGATGCAAAAATACCTTATTATTTTGGATTTTCCTTCTTTTATCTCGATTTTTTTCAATACTTTTGCACTCTGAATATAATTTTGAACAATTATCATAGGATGAAAAAACTATTTTTGGCGGCTCTCATGATGAGCTTGGCTCTGGCAGTGAATGCCCAGAGCGGCATGAATTCTCCATACAGTCAGTGGGGGTTGGGCTTATTGTCCGACCAGACTTCTGGTTTCAATGCAGGTATGAATGGAGTGGGACTTGGCTTTCATGAGCACAATCAGGTAAATTATATCAACCCGGCTTCTTATTCTTCGGTCGACTCGCTGACATTCCTTTTCGATGCCGGCATCTCGGGTCAGATCAGCAACTTCAATGAGAACGGCGTGAAGAAGAACGCCAAGAATGCCAACTTGGACTATGTGGTTGCTGCTTTCCGTGCTTTCCGCCACATGGGTGTGAGTTTCGGTATCCTGCCTTTCTCCAACGTGGGCTATAACTATTCTGTGTCGGGATGGGTGAACGAAGAAACCAAGGAAGATTATTACACCAATACTTATGAGGGTGATGAGGGATTCCATCAGGCTTACGTGGGTCTGGGCTACATGCCAGTGAAGGGACTGTCGGTGGGTGCCAACATCTCTTACCTGTGGGGCAAGTATAACCGTACCGTCACCAACAGCTACAGCAATTCGTATATCAACTCGCTCTCGCGCAACTATTCGGCAAGAGTGGGAAGCTATAAACTCGACTTCGGTGTGCAGTATACGCAGCGTGTGTCGAAGAAGGACTGGGTGACACTGGGTCTTACCTATTCGCCCAAGCATAATTTAGGTGCCAGCGCCGATATGTATCAGGTGAAGACAAATGCCATGGATGGCTCGCTCGACACCACATCCTTTTCTATTGACAAGGCTTTTGAACTGCCTCACATGGTGGGAGCAGGATTGATGTGGAATCATGCGGCACAGTGGAAAGTGGGTCTCGACTACACTCTACAGATGTGGGAAGACCTCAAGGCGCCTGTCTTCGACGGAAGAAACTATGTGCTGAAGGACGGCTGCTACAGCAACCGTCATAAGATCAACCTCGGTGCACAGTACTGCTATGGCGAGTACAGCCGCCGTTTCTTGCAGAGAGTACAGTATCGTGCCGGTGTGAGCTACACCACTCCTTATGTGAAAATCAATGGACAGGACGGACCCAAGGAATTTGCGGTAAGTGCCGGTTTCGGTATTCCTATCGTCAACTCCTACAACAGCCGTTCATTCCTCAATATCAGCGGTCAGTGGGTGAAACGCTCTGCCAAGGACCTTATCAAGGAGAATATTTTCCGCATCAACATAGGCTTCACCTTCAACGAGGATTGGTTCAAGAAGTGGAAGATGCAGTAAACAGTACGGAATTTCTGTGCTGAATGCTGTTTTAGGAAAATTCGGAATGTTCGGGAAACTTCAGGAAGCCTCGAAGTTAGATGAGAGATGTATCAGACCGTTTTCTGAAGTGAGAGGAATTTGCTGAAGTGAGAAAGGTTTGGAAAACTTTCGAGAAGTTTTGAAAAGAGAGTGAAGTTTTGGAAATTGCGAGAAGTTTTGAGTATAAATGCTTTATTGTTTGATTGTCAAGCAAACAAGCTGTTGTCTTAACTCCTTAACTCCTTAACTCCTTAACTCCTTAACTCCTTAAAAAAGCTCCTTAGAAAAACTCCCGAATAAGACTCCCCTCCGGCGAAACTTGAATTATTTATATATTATTAATGTATAGAACAAGGCATTTTATATATGGACTTATCGCTCTCCTGCTGATGGCTGCATGTCAGGAGCAGGTGGAGCATACGGCTCCTGCCATCAGGGCACGCGACTCCGTGGCAATGATGACTTCTTATGGTGTCAATACACTCATCAGCGACTCTGGCGTCATCAAGTATCGCATTGTTACTGAGCGATGGGAGGTGAATGTCAACAAGCATCCGTCGCAATGGATTTTTGACAAAGGCATACTCCTGGAGCAGTTCGACGACAAGTTTCATATCAACAGTTATATACAGTGCGACACGGCTTATTACTTCGACCAGCTCAGAATATGGAAACTCTATGGTCGTGTGAGAATTCTCACCAAGGACGGCTTGCGCTTTATGAGCGAGCAGCTTACATGGGATGAGAATAAGCACGAACTGTCGAGCCATGTGTTCAGTAAACTCATCACGCCTGAGCGTACCTTGCAGGGCACGCACTTCTGGAGCGACGAGAAGATGACGCGTTATTATGTGAGCAACTCGAAGGGTAGTTTCGAGAAGAGCGACATGACAGGTTCGGGAGCAAGCGATACCTTGCTCTCGCAGCCCGACTCGGTGAAGGGAAACCTTCGACAGAGAGCCACTCCGCAGCGTGCTACTACCATCCCTCTGATGCACTAATGTCATGACAGAATCAGACAAAAATATATGGAAGTAGGAATAAATCTTGTGATAGGCATATTGATTACGCTTTTGTTCTCAGCCTTTTTTAGTGGCATGGAGATAGCCTTTGTGTCTTCCAACCGAATGCTTGCCGAGATGGATAAGGACAAGAACAAGAACGGGGTGACCCAGCGATTGGTCTCGCTCTTCTATAACCATCCCAACGGCTTTGTCAGCACCATGCTCGTGGGCAACAATATCGCCCTTGTGGTGTATGGCATACTGATAGCGCGATTGTTCGACAATACAATTTTTCATGGTATGGATGCGGCTTTCACTGTGCCTGCTGATACCATTCTCTCGACCATCATCGTGCTTTTTACGGGCGAGTTCTTGCCCAAGACCCTTTTTAAGGCGAACCCCAACCGACTGTTGAACTTCTTCAGCCCCATGGCCTATGTTTGTTATGTCGTGCTGTGGCCCATCAGTGTGTTCAGCACTTTCCTGAGCAGAATCCTTTTGAGATTGGTGGGAGTGAAGATGGACAAGGAGGCTGAGGACGAAGGCTTCTCGAAGGTTGACCTCGACTATCTGGTGCAGTCGAGTATCGATAATGCCGAGAAAGACTCCGATATCGATGACGAGGTGAAGATCTTCCAGAATGCACTCGACTTCTCCGACACAAAGGTGCGCGACTGCATGGTGCCGCGAACCGAAATTCAGGCAGTAGAGACCGATGCCTCGCTCGATGAGCTCCGCCAGAAATTCATAGAGAGCGGAAACTCTAAAATCATTGTCTACGAAGAGGATATCGACCACATCGTCGGCTATATCCACAGCTCTGAACTCTTCCGCAATCCTGTCCGATGGCAAGACCATGTGCGCAAAATGCCTTTTGTGCCCGAAACCATGCAGGCACAGAAGCTGATGCAGATTTTCCTGCAACAGAAGAAGTCGTTGGGCGTAGTGGTTGACGAGTTTGGTGGAACCAGCGGACTTGTGAGCCTGGAAGACATTGTGGAGGAAATCTTCGGCGATATAGAAGACGAGCACGACTCGTCCAAGTATGTTGCCAAAAAGACCGAGGACGGTGATTATCTGCTGTCGGCACGCTTGGAGATAGACAAGGTGAACGAACTCTTTGATCTTGATCTTCCCGAGAGTGATGAATATATGACTGTGGGTGGCTTGATTCTGCACGAATATCAGAGTTTCCCAAAGCTGAACGAAATCATCAAGTTCGGTAAGTATGAGTTCAAAATCATCAAGTCCACATCCCGCAAGATAGAGCTGGTACGTCTGCATTTGTTGCAGTAAAAAGCACTTGTTTAAGCCAACAAGTGCTTTTTTTATTTATAAAAATTGCAGTTTTTGCTTGATAAGGCTAAAAAACATAGTAAAAAAT
>ERZ1034871.386-NODE-386-length-26293-cov-14.183208_pt1 | contig 26293 bp, 25 predicted proteins | sample MGYA00520631_ERZ1034871 | MGnify/ENA primary metagenome ERZ1034871 (study PRJEB33766, sample SAMN09781721) | gut metagenome | biome: gut microbiome | host: Homo sapiens | place: Madagascar | study: EMG produced TPA metagenomics assembly of the PRJNA485056 data...
TTTCTTTTGTCTATTTTGCAGCACAACAAAAAGACAGATTGTTTATCTGTCAAAAGTAAATTATAAACAATTTATAAATTATTAGCACTCTCTATTGACGAGTGCTAATTTTAGGTATATAACATAGTCAAGAACAAAGGAAAGGAACAAAAAGCAAAGGCTTTGAGTTCTTAAAACATCCCGGTTCCAAAGAAACAGGTTGACACAGATTTTATAGATTAAGAAGGAGAGATGACTTATGTTGATGCCTAGTATTTTTGGAGAAAACTTATTTAACGATGATTGGATGGATTTTTCATTTCCTGATGTTGATAAGGTGCTTTATGGTAAACATGCAAAGAACGTTATGAAGACTGATGTCAAGGAAACTGACAATAGTTACGAAGTAGATATAGATCTTCCGGGATTCAAGAAAGACGAAATAGAAGCTAAGCTGGAAAATGGTTACTTAACTATCAGCGCAGCCAAAGGACTTGACAAGGAAGAGAAGGATGAAAAGGATGGCAAGTACATCCGTAAGGAGCGCTATTCCGGTGCTATGAGCAGGTCTTTCTATGTAGGCGATGAGCTGAAACAGGAAGATATCAAGGCAAAGTATCAGGACGGTATTCTTAAACTTTCAGTTCCGAAGGAGGAACCAAAGAAAGTTGAGACCACAAAGCATATTGCTATTGAAGGATAAGCTTAATTTAAATCATCTTATGAGAAGTCGCACAGGCCTATGGCCTGGGCGGCTTTTTAAATTAAATTTATTACAATACGGTCACAGGAATGATCTCGTTTCGCGCTTGCTCTTACCGGAGTAATCCACTTTCCTTGAGCAAAATTTCCAGATCGGTTCCTTCCACAGCTTTTATTACTTTCTTTAAGACAACCTTTTCCTTGAGAGAAAGCGGAAGTCCATCAATATGATGGCAGTATCTGCATAAATACCGTTTCATTTCCAGTGCAGATGACCATCTTTGAAATGCAAACATGGTCTGCCAGTATAGCCAGAAATTCGTGTCCCAGAAGGAATCCGGCAATATCTCACTGATTTTCTTTTCCTCCAAATACTGAATCACGCTTAGCGGCCTTCAACTTTGTTCTAAAAGTAGGTTTTATGATAACACCGTATGTCAAGGGAAAAACGTGGAAAACTGTGAAGGAAATGTAAAAATTTGTGTACAAATTTGTGAAATCGTGTGTTAGACTAGCGATATAGCAAAAGAACAGCAGTATCAAAGAAAGTAGGAAGAGAAATGATAAAAGCAGTTGTATTTGACGTTGATGACACATTGTATGATTTATCCACTCCGTTTAAGGAGGCTTGCAGAGAAGTATTTCCGGAGGATACTGGACTGGATATGGAGGGGGCATTTCTGGCGAGCAGACGCTACAGTGACTCGGTATATGCCAGTTCACTCAGCGGAAAGATATCGATGGAAGAGATGTATATTTATCGGTTTGAAAATGCATTTCGTGATTATGGAAAGAAAATAGATGCACGGACTGCATTGATGTTTCAGGAGGTTTACGAGCAGAAGCAACAGGAAATCAAGATGACGGAATCAATGAAAAATCTGCTAGAGAATCTAAGTGGAAAGATGAAACTCGGAATTGTTACCAATGGCCCCACGCAGCATCAGTGGGATAAGGTAAATGCATTGGGAGTGGAGCAGTGGATTCCGAAAGAACATATCTTGATATCGGGAGAGATTGGCATTGCGAAACCGGATGCGGAAATCTTTGAGGCGGAATTGGGAAGATTGGGTCTGCAGAAAGAAGACGTCTGTTATGTGGGAGACTCTTTTGACAATGATATTGCAGGGGCAAAAGGTGCCGGCTGGAAAGCAGTCTGGTATAATCATCGGGGACATGAAGCAACAGGAGATGTAACACCGGATTATATTGTAAGAAGTGAAGAAGAATTGATTACTCTGCTTGAAAATGAAAACTTATAAGATTGAAAAATAGAAAAAGATGTACACCTTAAAATCAGAGAAAACAGGAACCGCTGTTTTACATGGGGAAAGGGTATACATCTTTTTTGTTGCTATAGCATCTTGAGAAAACTGCCGGGGCAGGTTATGCAGCGCCCTTTTTTACATATAAAAAGGGTTGGTAGACATTTCGTAATTTCCATGTTAAACTGGCGATAAAGTGATAAAAATACAGTCTGATAAAGGTGGTGCAACTTTTGTAAAAAAAACTTACTTTTCTTTTATCTTATGTAATTGGAGCTTCTGGATTATGATACAGATGTAGCAAGGAAGTAACCAATTAAGGATGTTAGATGGATGGCCGGCTGAAATCTAAATGATAAGAAAAAAGGAGTCAATATCATGAAGAAAAATGTAAGTATTACAAAAGCAGTACAGTTTGTCGTTAATGCAGAGAAAGAAAGATATACCATGCTGGGTATCGGTCCAATGTCCGAGAATTTCCTCAGAGCATCTCTTGAGATCTCGAAGGAAAAAGATTTCCCACTGATGTATATCGCAAGTCGTAACCAGGTGGATTCTTACAAACTCGGCGGTGGATATGTATTCAACAGTGACCAGAAATTGTTCCGTGAAAAGATAGAATCCATTTGCAAAGAAATTGATTATGATAACGTATATTACCTCTGCAGAGACCATGGCGGACCATGGCAGAGAGATAAAGAAAGAAATGATCATCTTCCGGAAGATGAAGCAATGGAGCTTGCAAAAGAATCTTATAAAGAAGATATCCTGAACGGATTCGATCTGCTTCATATTGATCCTACAAAAGACCCGGATGAGATGTGTAAAGTTGTTGACATTGATATCGTATTCCGCAGAACAGTAGAGTTGATCGAGTACTGTGAGCAGGTTCGTAAAGAGTACGGAATCGAGAAAGAGATTGCTTACGAAGTTGGTACAGAGGAAACAAGCGGTGGACTTACTTCTCTGGATACATATGAAGGATTCATCAAGAGAATCAAAGAATATACAACAGAGCACAATCTTCCAATGCCAATCTTTATCGTAGGACAGACAGGAACTTTAACAAGACTTACAAAAAATGTTGGACATTTCAATTATGAGAACTCAAAAGAGCTCAGCAGAATTGCAAAGAAATATGGCGTTGGCTTGAAAGAGCATAATGGAGATTATTTGAGCGAAGCAAAACTGCTTGCACACCTTCCATTGGAAATCACAGCAATGAACGTAGCACCTGCTTTTGGAACAATTGAGACAATGGCATTGTTAGAGCTGTTAGATGTAGAAGATAAGTTCAAAGAATTAGGAGTGATCAAAGATGCTTCTAACTTAAGAGAAGTTTTGACACATGAATCTGTTTACTCAATGAAATGGAAAAAATGGTTGACAGATGAAGTGGATATGTCAGACCTTACAGCATTGGATGAGAAAACAAAACTTCAGATCACAGAACTCTGCGGTCACTACACATTCTCAAAACCAGAAGTAGAAAAAGAAATCAATAAACTGTATGACAATCTGGCTACGATCAAGATTGACGGAAGAAGATATGTCATTGAAAAGCTGAAAGAAGAGATGGAAAAACATGTAAGATGTTTCAATATGGAAGGACTTACAAGTAAAATCGAAGCATCTTTATAAGAAGCAAAGCAGAGGAGCTTTTAGCCGAAATACATAAAAATATTTTGGAGGAAGCGTATCAATGGTAAAAGGAAGAATGCTGGAAATTGTCCGTTATCTGGAGAAAGAACGGATGGCGAGTTATAAAGAGATTGCGGGTGTTCTGGAGATGAAAGAAAGGACAGTTCGTTATGATGTAGACTGCATCAACAACGAACTGTCGTTGAAAAAGGCACCTTTGATCGAGAAATATCCGAAGGGAATGTTATTTGTCCCGGATGAACTGGATTTTTCGGTTATTGTTGAAGACGAAGAATTTGTATTTACTCCTCAGGAGAGAGGTCATATCGTACGGATGTGGGTTCTGTTTCGGACAGAGCAATTGAATATACGGGCATTAAGTGAAAGGATGCAGGTGTCCAGACGTTCTGTGCAAAATGATGTAGATGTGGTTCAGGAAGAACTGAAAAAGTACGGAATGGTGCTGGAATATGACAAGGGATTTCATCTGACCAGAGAGTCAGAAAAAACATATACCATAAGAAGTATGGAGCTGGCAGAACAGGTTCGTTTTCTGGACCGCAGAAAAAGACATACTGCCTATGAAAAATATATGGGACAGATGTTGGAAGAGATGTTTCTTCCAATTCATCTGGAAGATGTTCTTCAATGGATCGAAACAATCTCAGAACTTATGAACTGGGTATTCAGCGATGAATCTTATAAATGGTATGTAGCAAATGTCGTAACATTTACCTGGTACATCAAGAACGGACGTGCACTTCCGCAAAAAGATTGGAAGGAAAGTATTGACAACAGCAAGGGACTTCGAAGATATGAAGAAATCATCGGAAGAAAACTTAATGCCAAGGAATGGGGCATCCTGACAGGATTGGCAAAATATACAAAACGCTACGTCAACCTGGATGTGAATCTGGATCTTGTGACAACGGAAGATATTGCAATTCGATTGGTAAAGAAGATGGAGAAAAAGCTGCAGATTCATTTTTCGAAAGACGGTATCTTAATGAAAGGATTGCTCAATCACATCGGACCGATGCTTGAGCGAATCAAAGCAGGGGTATTACTTAACGAAGATGCAATCTCGCTTGTACCGGCGGAATATGATTATATGTATCGTGCGATCAAAGAAATTGTCGATGAAGATGAAATCTTACGGACATTGACAGAGAACGAGACCGTATACTTGGTTATTTATTTCCTTGGAAGTATTCGGAGAATGCAACAGGAGCATTATAAAAACGTGTTGCTTGTCTGTGGATTTGGATATGGGACAACAGCAGTCGTAAAAGATGCGCTGCTTAACGGATATCAGGTTTCTATCCGAGATTGCATTCCGGTATACAGAGTAGAATCTTATCAGAAATGGGATGAGATTGATGTGGTGTTATCTACAGTGCCATTGGAACTTCCGGTTAAGAAACCATCGGCTCAACTGCATGTGATTTTTGAGAAAGAGGATTATGTAAAGTTAGATTTGCTTGGCATACAGCGGAAAAATGTATTAACCAATTATTTTGCCATAGAACGACGGCTGGATTTTCTGGAAGAGAGAGACCGGGTGAAAGTGATGGACGTGATCAAAGAAGAATTGGGTTACAAAGAAGTCCGAATGCCGGCGAAGTATTATAAATTGACAGATCTGCTTGCAAAAGAAGATGTCTGTTGTATAAAACGGGCAGAAAGTTGGCAGGAAGCAGTACAACAATGTACAGGAATATTAATTGAACATGGAAAGATTCAAGAGTCTTATTATCATAATATCATCCGTGGAATCGAAGTGCAGGGATTTTACTCTGTGACAGACAATGCATTCGCACTTCTCCATGGAAATGAAAGCGCCGGGGTCAACGTAAGCTGCATGAGTCTGGTGATTTCAGAAGAACCTGTCTGGTTTGGAGAGAAGAAAGTGAACATTTTCTTCTGTCTTGCCAGCCGGGACAAAAAAGAACATGTGCCGGCAATTATACGCCTGATGCGAATGGTTGCGGCAACAGGATTTATCGAGAAACTGAAAAAATGCACGACAACCGGTCAGGCATGTGATGTGATTGAAGAGTGCGAGAAAGAGGTGGAATCATGTTACCAATTATAAATAAAAATACGATGTTATTTGACATCGAAGCAGAGGATAAGCTTAGCTTGATTCAGCAGATAGTAGATAAATTTGACAGTGAAGGGTATTTGTGTGACAAAGAACAATTTCATAAAGATGTGTTAGATAGAGAAAAAGTTTTTTCTACTTACATTGATTATGGTATTGGAATTCCTCATGGAAAGAGTGATGGAGTAGAAGAGCCGGGAGTATGTATTGTACGACTGAAAACTCCGATTCAGTGGACAGATGAAGAAGATGAAAAAGTGGATTTAGTAATTATGATCGCGGTACGCAACCAAAGTGATAATAGCCTGCATATGCAGATTTTATCAAAAATCTCCAGAAATCTGATGCATGAAGAATTCAGAACATTGATGAAACAAGGTGAAAAGGATGACATTTATCAGGCTTTAGTAGAAGAGGTAGGTGAATAATATGATGAAAAAGGCAGCGAAAGAGTTGCAGAAACACCTGATGACTGCAACTTCATATATGATACCATTTGTTGTAGCAGGAGGTATTCTTTATTCACTGTCCATTCTCTTAGGTGGTGAGGGAGCGGTACCGACAAGCGGATGGCTTGCCGAACTTAACCAGATTGGAGCAGCGGGACTTGCATTGTTTATTCCGGTACTTGGTGGTTATATTGCTTTTAGTATTGCTGATAAACCGGGACTTGCACCAGGATTCATCGCAGCATATCTGGCAAGAGAAGTCGGAGCAGGATTCATCGGAGGAATCTTAGCCGGATTTATTGCAGGATATGCAGTGAAGATGTTAAAGAAGATTAAAATTCCGGCATCGTATCGAACACTTGGAACGATTTTCCTTTATCCGTTGGGTGGAACGATTATCGCAGGTGGAGCGATGGTATTTCTTCTTGGAGAACCGATTGCGGTATTTATGAACTTTATGACAAACGGATTGAACGGAATGTCGGGAGCAGCCAAAGCACCGCTTGGCATCTTACTTGGAGCCATGGTCGGTGTGGATATGGGCGGCCCAATCAATAAAGTAGCTTATACATTTGCACAGACACAGGTAGATACACTTCCATATCTGATGGGTGGAGTCGGAGCAGCAGGAGCAGTTGCACCAATCGGAATCGGAATTGCAACGATTCTGTTCCGTAAGAAATTTTCATTCGAAGAAAGAAACTCAGGTAAGGCAGCGATTCTGATGGGATGCATGGGAATCACTGAAGGTGCGATTCCATTTGCGGCAACAGATCCGTTGAGAGTAATTCCGGCGTATGTAGTAGGAAGTGCAGTAGCATGTATGACAGGATTCTTACTGGGATGTGAAAATCCGGTACCTTGGGGCGGGTTTGTAGGACTTCCGGTTATTCATAATCGAATCGGATTCTGTATCGCCATCTTACTTGGCTCAGTGATTACTGCATTGATTATCGGATTTACGAAGAAACCGGTAGAGCAGGAAATCGAGAATGCAGAAGAGGATGATGGAGAATTAGATATCACATTTGAAGATTTATAAGAAATGTAGACTGCTCGGATATGAGCGGAAAATCAGTTGAAAGTAATAGGAGAAAAGAAATATTTTTAAGGAGGAACGAACATGAAGGTAGTAGGAGTAACAGCTTGTCCATCAGGAGTAGCACATACATATATGGCAGCAGAAGCATTGGTTTTAGCAGGGGAAAAAGCCGGTATGGAAGTTAAGGTAGAGACACAGGGGTCTGCAGGAATTGAGAATGAACTGACAGCAGAGGATATTAAAGATGCGGCTTGTGTTATCTTATCAAACGATGTTGCAATTCGTAATGAAGAACGTTTCAAAGGGAAAAAAGTTGTACGCATGGGTACATCGGATATCATGAAAAAAGCAGATGGATTATTGAAGAAGATACAGGACACATTCCAGTAATTAGAATCAAGGCATATTCCGGTGATTGGAGTATGAAGTGAAGATATGTAGTTTTGACGCGTGGTTGTTGAAAACAGTCAGCGACAATCACGAAGAATTGAAAATAGTTCGCTTATGTAAAAACAATAAATAAGAAAAAAGAAGGAGACGAAAAGTATGAAATTTTTTATCGACACAGCAAATGTAGAGGATATTAAGAAAGCAAATGATATGGGCGTAATCTGTGGAGTAACTACCAACCCATCTCTGATCGCAAAAGAAGGTCGCGTATTTGAAGAAGTTATCGCAGAGATTGCTTCTATTGTAGACGGAGCAATCAGCGGAGAAGTAAAAGCGACTACAACAGATGCAGAAGGTATGATCGCAGAAGGTCGTGAGATTGCTAAGATCCATCCAAACATGGTTGTTAAGATTCCAATGACAGTAGAAGGATTAAAGGCGGTCAAAGTTCTCGCGGCAGAAGGAATCAAGACAAATGTAACATTGATCTTTTCTGCAAACCAGGCACTTCTTGCAGCAAGAGCAGGTGCGACATATGTATCACCATTCCTTGGAAGACTGGATGACATTTCTACAAGAGGAACAGACTTGATCAGAGAAATCGCAGAGATGTTCGAAGTAGCAGGAATCGAGACAGAGATCATTGCAGCAAGTGTGAGAAATCCAATCCACGTTACAGACTGCGCTCTTGCAGGAGCTGATATTGCAACGGTACCATACGCAGTGATCGAGCAGATGACACATCATCCATTGACAGATGCCGGAATTGAGAAATTCAAAAAAGACTATATTGCTGTATTTGGAGAGTAGGTCGAACCGGTTATTGATTACAGGAAAACTGTAAATAATAGCATGAACACACAAAATCAGGAGGCATCTCATGGACAAATTAGAATTAATGAAAACAGCCAACGAAGTCCGTAAGGGAATCGTGACTGCTGTACACAGTGCAAAAGCCGGACATCCGGGCGGATCTTTATCCGCAGCAGATATCTTTACATATCTGTATTTTGAAGAAATGAACATTGACCCAAAAGAACCGAAGAAAGCAGACCGCGACCGTTTCGTTCTTTCCAAAGGACATACAGCACCGGGACTGTATTCTACACTGGCACACAGAGGATATTTCCCGGTTGAGGATTTGAAGACACTTCGTCACACAGGTTCTTATCTGCAGGGACATCCGGATATGAAACATATCCCAGGTGTTGATATGTCATCCGGTTCACTTGGACAGGGAATTTCCGCAGCAGTTGGTATGGCACTTGCTGCAAAATTGTCCAATGAAGATTATCGTGTATACACATTGCTTGGTGACGGAGAGATCCAGGAAGGCCAGGTATGGGAGGCTTCTATGCTGGCAGGTTTCCGTAAACTGGACAACCTTGTTGTAATCGTAGATAACAACAACTTACAGATTGACGGAGCAATTGATGAAGTCAATTCTCCATATCCAATCGACAAGAAATTCGAGGCATTCAACTTCCATGTGATTACAATCAATGGTAATGATATGGATGAGATCGCAGCAGCACTCAAAGAGGCGCGTGAGACAAAGGGAATGCCGACAGCGATCATCGCAAAAACAACAAAAGGGAAAGGTGTTTCTTTCATGGAGAATGCAGTGGGCTGGCATGGAAAAGCTCCAAACGACGAAGAATATAAGATCGCAATGGAAGATTTAGAGAAAGCAGGTGAAGCATTATGTCAGAAGTAAAAAAGATCGCAACAAGAGATAGTTATGGTAATGCTTTAGTTGAGCTTGGCAAAGAACATGAAGATCTGATCGTTCTGGATGCCGATCTGGCAGCAGCAACAAAGACAGGTATATTCAAAAAAGAATTTCCGGAGAGACATATTGACTGTGGTATCGCAGAGGGCAACATGATCGGAGTGGCAGCAGGTCTGGCAGCAGCGGGAAAAGTTCCGTTTGCAAGTTCATTTGCAATGTTTGCAGCAGGACGTGCATTTGAGCAGATTCGTAACTCCGTTGCATATCCGCATTTGAATGTAAAGATCGGAGCAACGCATGCAGGTATCTCTGTAGGAGAAGACGGAGCGACTCACCAGTGTAACGAAGATATCGCACTTATGCGTTCAATCCCTGGAATGGTTGTTATCAATCCATCCGATGATGTAGAAGCAAGAGCCGCTGTAAAGGCAGCTTACGAATATGAGGGACCTGTTTATCTGAGATTTGGTCGTCTGGCAGTGCCGGTCATCAATGACAGAGAAGATTATAAGTTCGAGATGGGAAAGGGTGTTGTTCTTCGTGAAGGAAAAGACCTTACAATCGTAGCGAGCGGTCTTCCGGTTGCGAACTGTCTGGAAGTTGCAGAGAAGTTATCTGCAGAAGGAATCGAAGCAAAGGTTATCAACATCCATACAATCAAACCATTGGATGAAGATCTGATCGTTGCAGCAGCAAAAGAGACAGGCAAAGTCGTTACCGTTGAGGAACATTCTGTAATCGGTGGACTCGGAAGTGCAGTGTGTGATGCACTTTCAGCAAAGGCTCCGACACAGATTCTGAAGATTGGTGTAAACGATGTATTCGGAGAGTCAGGTCCTGCATTGGAACTGCTAAAGAAATATGGTCTGGATACAGATGGAATCTATGAGAAAGTGAAAGCTTTTCTTTAAGATGTTATAGAAAATAGTAGATGAAAACGGGAATCAGTAAAGGAAATTTACTGGTTCCTGTTTTTTTGAGAATATGATGAAAAGGTTAAATGGGATAGGTGCAGAACGGTAATAATATTTGTAATTTGCCCCTCAATCCGCTATACTATAGCTAAGTATAGCATATGGCATTGCTTTTTGTAGGAAAAGGTGCAGGGTTGTAGGAAAAGCTTTTCGAGAGGAGGAATTATAATGATGGAAACAAAAGAAATTTCGGAATTGACGCGGTCGAATCGCATTGCGATGCTGTCACATATCAGTACGGTAACGGTTATGGTATTTTTTATGATATGGGAAAGCGTAAGAGGACAACTGTCTCCGGTATATATGACAATCGCTACGGTCGTTGGTGTCATACCTTTGATTGGCGAGGTGATTTGTTGGAAAGGTAATACGGAACATGCGATGATCAAACATCTGGTTTCCTATGGATTTGCATTGTTTTACACAATATGTCTTTTTACCTCACCGACAAATCTGATTTATGTATTTGTAATTCCGATGATTTTTGTTGTCACGATTTACAGTGACACACGTTATCTTCTTCTGATTAATACAGGTACCATATTAGAGAGTATCATTGTTGTTGTGATTGGTGCGACAAAAGGCGGTTTTGGGTATCATGGAATCGAAGCAGCAGTTGTACAGATTGTTGTTATGATCATGGTTGGAGCGAATTCTGTTTTGACTACAAAAGTGATTCGCGAAAACACAAAAAAGAGATTTACAGAAGTGGCGCAGGCAAAAGCAGAGGCTGAAAATCTTCTGGAAAGAAATGAGGAACTTGATCAGCAGCTTTCCGGCAATATTGCAGATATCAATGTACGTTTCGAAAAGCTGACAGCGGCATCTAAGACAACGACTGAGGCAATGCAGGAAGTATCTGCAGGTGCTACTGATACCGCAGAACATGTGCAGAATCAGTTGGAACAGACACATGCAATTCAGGATAAGGTGGATGAAGTTGCAGCCGCTGTGGAAGAAATCACAAACAGCATGACGCTTACTCTGAAAGCGTTAGCGGAAGGCAAACAGGATATCGAGCACCTGGCATCGGAAGTTGAAGCTTCTGTTGATAATGGAACCGAGGTTACAGAAAAACTGGAAAATCTGAACCAGTATATGGATGAAATGAATTCCATTGTAGAACTGATTGGAGGAATTACGAACCAAACAAGTCTTCTTGCATTGAATGCGAGCATTGAAGCAGCCCGTGCCGGAGAGGCAGGAAGAGGATTTTCTGTCGTTGCAACAGAAATTTCCGGTATGGCAACGAGAACCAAAGAAGCAACCGTACATATTATAGAGTTGATCAGCAACGTGTCCAATGCAATCATGGAGGTGGTCGGTGTTGTCTCCAATATGATAAATGGAATTAACGTAGAGAAGACTGGTGCATCAAATGCAGAAGAAAGCTTTGAAAGTATCGAGGACAATACGCGGGCAATTCAGAAAAATGCAGATACTCTTTCAAGAAGCATTTCCGAGTTGCAGAATGCAAATAAGGAAATTATAGATTCCATTCAGACAATCTCAGCGATTTCCCAGCAGGTATCGGCGCACGCGGGCGAGACGATGCAGGCAGAGGAAGACAATTTGAATGTAATGCAGGATGTAAGTGCAATTATGCAGAAGCTGGCAACACTGGCTGCCCATTCATAAAGGAAAATAAACAACACTGGAAATCAAGGCAAATCATAAGCAGGTGGTAATCGATGTCGCAGATATGGAAGGATTACCTGCTAACGCAGGAATAAATACTGTGACGAACTGCATAAATGGACTGAAAAATGTCATTTCATCACATAAAAGTGGTGAGATGGCATTTTTTTAGAAAAATAACTTCCGCTGGCGTATTACATGAGTATCCAGCCGGACGCAAGCCGTACAAAGATAGGACTTGCGGCTCCGGTGGCAACTATTTTTGGAATTGTGCTTAATGTGATTTTCTATTTGTGGATGAATCGAAAAAATGTAAGTGTAGACGAAGAATAATATTTTCTAGCTAAATACATTGATAAAATCGTACAAAATGAGTATAATAATAGTACGAAGAAAGGAAGTGGTGATATGTCAATTACAGCAACTGAATTGAAAAATAATCTTGGAAAATATTTATTATTATCTGCAAAAGAAGATATTTTTATTACAAAGAATGGGAAAATAGTGGCAAAACTGACAAATCCACATCAGGACAGAGTAGAAGTAGCAAAATCCCTGTTTGGAATCTTACCAAAGGATGCAGACCTGAATGAAGCAAAAGAAGAAAGGCTTGGTGCAAAATAGATGAGGATTCTTGCAGATACAAATGTGATAATAGATGCCCTGACTTCAAGAGAGCCATGGAATAAAAGTGCAGAAGAAATATTTCTTATGGCAGCAAATCATACAATCGAAATGTACATTACTGCAAGTTCAGCAACAGACATCTATTATCTTATAAGGAAACATTTGCATAACACAGAAGCAGCAAAGATGATAATGGGAAAGCTTTATTCATTGACTGGAGTATTAGAGGTTACAGCGGATGACTGCATGGATGCACTTGCATCTGCAATCAGTGACTATGAGGATGCAGTTGTTGAAAAGGTGGCATCCAGAAAAGATATGGATTATATTGTCACAAGAAATATAAAAGATTATCAGGCAGGTGGAACAAAGATAATTCTGCCAGATGATTTTGTGAAATTTGTTGAAGAGGAATAATTTTTCCACTTTTTGGAAAAACTGCAAAAAATATAGCGTCTATTGTCTGATCAGTATTTGTCACAAGGGTGATATTGTTGTATCACAGGATTATGGTGTGGCTGCAATGGTACTTGGAAAAGGTGCTTACGCAATTCATCAGTCAGGGAAATGGTACACAAATGACAATATAGACCGTATGCTTATGGAAAGGCATCTAAATAAGAAAGCACGGAGGGCATCCGGAAAGAATCATATAAAAGGGTACACGATGTCCAGTGGACATCGGTTCTGTGCGGACCGGAGCGGAAGCGGAGACCCGAAGAAACGGACGTCCGAGGATGATGAACATTTCAGCGAGTCATTTGAGAAAATGATACGCATGGCAATTCAGAACAGGGAAGGCGAAAACAATGGCAAGCTGGTTATTTCTCCGATTGTAAATGGATAATGGAAGTGAAGTCTGATGATTAAGCAAGAATGGTATAAACAGCTCTTTGAACACCTCGAAGCCTCGAAGTTCAGGAGCAGATTTTCATTCCTTGGTTGACATCCCATCTGCCGTTTGCTACACCGATATCACATATTTGGGAATGTAACCGGTTGGGGGCGCACCCCTTCAGTCTGTGGCTTTCTGGTTGAAAAAGCAATAACCAACTAATATTTCAAAGAGAAGGTGTTTTTCTTGTAAGAGAGGACACCCTCTTTTTGTAATTTACTCAATTCATTAGATAGAGCACTTCGGTCTGCATTCAGATAATCTGCCAGCCCTTGTCTGTCGTAAGGGATTGTAAATGTGTTAGAACCGGCACGCATAGATTCGCCAGACAAGTAATTAAGTATCTTGTCACGCAAATTTTTCTTAGAAACATGATCTATTTTGTTCATTAATCTTACATTTTTTCTTGCTATTATCTCTAAAAGGTTATGAATCAATCTTGTATGGAAACTACAAGATGAAGAACAGGTTGTAATAATATGATTTATATTGAAAAGCATGACGGTGAGATTTTCATTGGCAATAACACTGATTTGAGCAGGAACACTACTGATGCAGGCATAGCTTTCGCCATAGAGCATTCCTGATGATAGTTCTGTAATAATATTGCGATTCCCCCAAACATCATCATTTATTATGAGAGCCTGACCAGATAGAATCATGCCGATAGTCTGTACCTTATCTCCACTTCTTAGCAGATATTCGCCCTTTGAATAGTTTTTAATGCTGACAGATAGACATTTAAGCATAGAAAGAATTTCTGCTTCTGAAATTCCTTGAAACAAAGGTGTATTTTTTAAGATGTTAATATATTTTTCCATGAGATCTTTAATCCTTCTTTTCATATTTTCCTGTAACTATTCAGTTCCCATTCGCAAAATCGTTCTTTCAGAGCGAATAGTTACATTTTCCTTAGGATATCACAAAAATTGAAAAATAAAACAAAAATGTTGTATAGACAACGGAATTATTGTTATGAGATTGATATAGTATCATTAAGCAACAGAAAATAATGAATAAATCAATACAAAAGGAGAACGACATGGAAAATAAGATGTTTTGTTATCAATGTGAACAGACAGCAGGATGCACAGGATGTACCGGAAATGCAGGAGTATGCGGAAAGTCCGCCAATACTGCAAGATTACAGGATGAGCTTACAGGAGCATTAATTGGACTTGCTCGTGCAGCCGAGGGCAATGAGCACCTTGTAACTGAAGAGATGAATCAATTAGTTCTTGAGGGATTGTTTACAACTATTACAAATGTAAGCTTTAATGATGAGACATTAAACCTTTTAATTAAAAAGATAGAAGACACAAAAAAGAAATTAGTACCAAATTGCTTTACATGTTCCGGCTCATGTGGAAAAAACAATAATTTTGATATGAATACTCTCTGGACTACTGATGAAGATGTTCGTTCATTAAAATCCTTAATACTTTTTGGAATTCGTGGAATGGCTGCATATGCATATCATGCAAGTGTGCTTGGATATACCGATGAAACAATCAGCAAATTCTTCTATAAGGCACTTTTTGCAATCGGAACGAAAGATTGGGGAATGGATGAACTACTTCCTATTGTATTAGAGGTTGGAGAAGTAAATTTAAGATGTATGGAGCTTTTAGATAAAGCAAATACTACAACTTATGGAACTCCTGTACCAACAAGGGTACCTCTTACAATTGAAAAAGGACCATTTATTGTTATTACCGGTCATGATTTAAAGGATTTACAACTTTTATTAGAGCAGACAAAAGATAAGGGGATTAATATTTATACACATGGCGAAATGCTCCCGGCGCATGCATATCCAAAACTCAAGAAGTACTCTCATTTAAAGGGAAACTTTGGTACAGCATGGCAGAATCAGCAGAAAGAGTTTGATAATATTCCTGGAGCAATTCTTTATACAACGAACTGTCTTATGCCTGTAAAACCAAGCTACGCAGACAGAGTATTTACAACAGAAGTGGTATCTTATCCGGAAATTGTACACATAGGAGAAGAAAAGGATTTTACACCGGTTATTGAAAAGGCACTCGCCTTAGGTGGATATACCAAAGAACGGCATATGACCGGAATCAATGGTGGAACACAGGTAACAACCGGTTTCTCACATGGAACTGTATTATCTGTAGCAGATCAGGTGATTGAAGCAGTAAAGAATGGAGATATTAAACATTTCTTCCTAGTTGGTGGATGTGATGGAGCCAGAGTAGGAAGAAACTACTACACAGAGTTTGTAAAACAGTCTCCTGCAGACAGCATTATTTTGACGCTTGCATGTGGAAAATACAGGTTCAACGATTTAGATTTAGGAACAATCGGAGGACTTCCAAGAATCATGGATATGGGACAGTGTAATGATGCTTATAGTGCAATCAAGGTCGCAATCGCTTTAGCAGAAGCATTTGAATGTGATGTAAATGAACTACCGCTATCAATGGTACTTTCATGGTACGAGCAGAAGGCCGTATGTATTTTACTTACACTTCTTTATCTTGGAATAAAGAACATTCACCTCGGACCAACATTACCGGCATTTATTTCGCCAAATGTGCTGAATTTCCTGGTAGAAAATTATGGAATTTCTCCAATAAGTACACCGGAAGAGGATCTAAAAAAGTTATTAAATAATTAATCAGGATGGAACGGAAAAAGACACTAAATTTACAATTAAGAGATATTTTTTCTTAAAATGAAATAGGTGAAAGGTGGGAAAATATTATGAGTAAAAAAATTGATTTAAACTGGTCGGTGTATGATATTACGAAAACTTATCCGGAAGTGATTGATATTATGGTAAATCTTGGGTTTGACGAAATTAAGAAGCCGGCCATGCTAAACTCAGTTGGACGAATTATGACAATTCCTAAGGGTGCAAAGGCAAAAGGAATTTCGATTCCGGTTGTTATAGCAGAACTTATAAAAAATGGTTTTGAAATTACCGGTAATATGCCGGATATTTCTTCTATGGCGAGCAAAGAATTTCAAGTCAAAGAGACCGGCAATACAGAATTGCTGAAGGATTATTTAAAGAGGCTTGGAAATGGAGAAGATTTAGAAAGTGTTAAAAAAGATTTTGTTAAAAATTTTTCTGATGTAGATGCTTCTGAAATTATGAAGGCAGAGCAGGAACTTATAAAAGAGGGAACACCTATTACAGAGGTGCAGAAACTGTGTGATGTGCATAGTGCATTGTTTCATGGCTTAACTAAAGAAGAAAAAATAGCAAATGCTGAAAAGGCAGTCGAAGAATCTTTGAAAAAAGAAGAAGCATCTGAAATGAAAACTATGCCGGATGCATATGTCAGAAAACATGAGCTTGCAAAAGCACTCAGAGAAACAAAGGGGCATCCTCTTTATTCTTTTACAGAAGAAAATGAAAGGTTTAGCAAAGAAATAGCAGATATCAGAGGTGCACTGGAAAAGGGCGAAGATGTAAGCAAAAAAATATCAGATTTCAGACAAATAGCAACACACTATGCAAAAAAAGGTGATTTGATTTATCCACTGCTTAAGGTTCGCTATGAAATTTCAGGACCATCAGACGTTATGTGGAGTGTTGATGATGAAATTAGAGATGAATTAGCAGCAATAGATAAGGAATGCAATCATGACAAAGAATGGATTAAAAGAGTACAGGCTGTTTTAACAAGAGCGGATGAAATGATTTATAAAGAGGCTAATATATTGTTTCCTATCTGCGCAGTGAATTTTACAGTCGAAGAATGGTATGGAATCTATGAAGATGCCAAAGACTATACATTAGTGTATGGCATTGAGAATAGATGGGAAGAAGCAGAAAAATATATTCAGGATAAAAAGAATCGTCATGAGGCGGCTATTTATGAAGGTGAAATAGTAATGGGCGGTGGACATATGAGCGTAGCACAGCTGGAAGCTATGCTTAATACGTTGCCAATAGAGATTACATTTGTCGATGATAATAATATAAATCGTTACTTTAACGAAGGAGCGAAAGTGTTCAAACGCCCTGGCATGGCAATTGACAGAGAAGTATTCTCTTGTCATCCGCCTAAGATAGAACCAATGGTTCGTTCCATTATAGAAAGTTTTAAAAATCATACCATGGATAGCGTTCCGGTTTGGATGGAAAAGCAAGGTAAACCATTTTTAGTTACTTATTATGCAGTGAGAGACAAAAATGATATTTATCTTGGAACAGTAGAGGTGGTACAGGATATGCAGTTTGCAAAAGAGCACTTTACAAGTATTCATGATTAAGTATTTTATCAGTTATATCTGATAAAAACGGATTTACAATGTTGGAAATGAAATAATCAGACGAGACCGGAACGATGTTTTCCGGAAGCGGCATTGTAAATGATCATAAGATGCTCGGACTGCCGGAGGAGAAACACTTCATAAGGGAAGTATAGAAAAGATACAGGTTTTAGAGGAAGGAGTATGGCAACCTTAAAGGATGTGGCAAAGGAGAGACTATGAAGAAAAGTCTGTAAATTAGATTCTTCTATGATAATGATGGGCGAAAAGCTTGAAAAATCAGCTTTTCGCCCTTTGTTTATATATAACAGTTACTAAAACGCATGTCAAGAGCAGGCGGTTCTGCCGCCTGTTTTGCGATGGAATATGAGCCTTGAAGAATTGGAGAATTGTAATCCTTAGATTTTACTTGTAAAATCTTTCCAGTTTTGTTTTAAAAATTTGAATTAATGGACCGTTGAAGCAGGCATTTATAATTGTACCAATCCCTACTACCGACCAGATACCTGCCCCAGATGCAATGGCAAATATGATTCCGATAATCACAACAACAACATCTGAAAGAACCCTTGCTTTATGGAATGGAATTTTCTGATGTGTCAGTTTCTCGATTATAATTGCGACGCTGTCATATGGAGCGATTCCCATATTTGCGACCATATATAATGCCACTCCCATAGATGCCATCAGCTGAGCAAGCAGCAGTGCAATGATACGCAGTGGCAGATTCATCTGAAACTGCACTACATCATTCGCTACATAACAAATAAAATCTGCAATGTATCCGACAAATACCATATTGATAATGGTACCCGCACCAATGCAGGATCTTGCCTGAAAGAATACAACTACAAGAATGATCGCATTGACAAGCAGCTGCCACGTTCCAAAGCTCCATCCGATAAACCCACTGATTCCAAGATTCATCGCACTGAACGGATCCACGCCAAATTGTGAAAGTCGTAAGAAAGATACACATAATCCTATGAACAATATTCCCAGTACCATTCCGATGATTCTTTTTGTCTTCGTCATTTTCTATCTTACCTCCTGAACTTTTTTGCCTTTCAGCATATATATTCTAGATTCAAAATCGGTACAAGGAGTCACATTCCCTGGCACTTCACCAGCTGTCACATCGGATGTGATCAATCCATAATTCATCAATTCGTCTCCGTAATTTTCTGTATGGTTCCATACATTTTCATAAATCATATCCGGGTTCAATCCCTGTAATCTGACACGGCTATACGGTTGATTCACTCCATTTAAAACACGATAGTAGCCTACGATTGCAAGCGTGCGGTCTTCATTTGTCACCATCCATACCGTCTCATTTCCTTCGAATGGACTTTTCAGACGATAAAATGTTCCAAACTGTAACACTTCCCGGTATTCTTTCATAAATGTAATCTGTTCTTTTACTTCTTTGATTTCTTCTTCTGTCAATTTGTTGAGATCCAGTTCGTATCCAAAAGTTCCAAAGTATGCTACATTCGCTCTTGTATGTAATGGGGTATTGCGAAATACCTGGTGATTCGGGACAACAGACACATGGCTTCCCATACTGCTGAGCGGATAACACATAGAAGTTCCATACTGAATCTTCAGACGCTCAATTGCATCCGAATCATCACTTGTCCATCCCTGTGGTGCATAATACAGCATTCCCGGGTCAAATCTTCCGCCACCGCTGGCGCAGGATTCGAATAATACTTCTGGAAACTCATTTGTCAAACGTTCATACAGATCATATACACCTAAAATATAACGATGGAACACTTCTCCCTGTCTGTCTGAAGGAAGTTTGCTGCTGTAGCATTCTGTAATACTTCGGTTCATATCCCATTTAATATATGAGATTTTCGACTCCGATAATAACTTTGCCATCATTCCGTAAATATGATCTACTACTTCTTTTCTTGAAAAATCGAGTACATACTGGTATCTGCCGTGTGATGTATTTCTTCCCGGTGTCTGTAAGATCCAGTCTGGATGTGCTCGATAAAGATCAGAGTCTTTATTTACCATCTCCGGCTCAAACCAAAGACCGAATTTTAATCCCAGTGCTTCAATTCTTTCTGACAGGCCCTTGATGCCATTTGGCAGAAGATCTTCATTTGCCACCCAATCACCAAGACCGGCTCTGTCATTTCTTCTTGCGCCAAACCATCCGTCATCTAAGACAAACAGTTCTACTCCACATTCTTTTGCTTTCCTTGCAATCTCTACAAGGCGATCTTCTGTAAAGTCAAAATAAGTTGCTTCCCAGTTGTTGTTTAAAATCGGTCTTGCCTTATCACGCCAGTATCCTCTTGCGAGTCTCTTAGCATACAGCTTCTGGAATGTCTGACTCATGCCATTTAATCCATTTTCACTGTAAACCAGAACTGCTTCCGGTGTCTGAAAGCTTTCTCCTGGTTCTAATTTCCAATCGAATCCTTCCGGATTGATCCCGGCTGTAATTCGTGTCACATCATGTGTATCTACTTCTGCCTGCATACGGAAATTTCCACTGTATACAAGGCTTATTCCAATTGCTTCTCCTGCATTTTCATCTGTATTGTGACGTTTTAAAGCAAGGAACGGATTATGTTCGTGAGAAGAATTTCCGCGCATGCTGTCGATAGCTGTTATGCCTTGCTCCAATGTTCGATTCTTAATATAGCGCTCTCTGGACCACGCACCGGACAACTGCATCCATTCATAATCCTTATCCGGAAGATCCAGGCTTAAGCTCATCATATTTAATACATGCAGATTTTTCTCACCAGCATTTTCAATATAAGCACTTCTTGCAATTGCACTATATTCATCAAAAATCGTATATAAAAGCGCCAGTTTTGCACCAGTCAAGGCGTCTTTCAGGAAGATGCGCAATGTCTGCGCTTCCTCCTCGGACTCTGTGTAAGTTGCCGGCAATCCGGAGAGTTTCGGTTTTCCGTCAATAATCTCATAGCTGTCATATTGGAACTCACTGATCCTGCTGCCATTTTCCTGCAACAATTCAATTGCCGGATGTCTGTAGTCTGTCGTACCGTAAACAGGATATTCCTGTCGTATATGTTCCAATGAAAAAGTACGATCCCATTCATATATATATGATGTCATTGGGCGTCCACATTTTTCAACCAGATAAGAAAAATCTGCTTTATCATGAAGTCGTTTTCCAAAATATAATTGTCCCAGATGTCCATTTTCTAATACACATAAGATATAACTGATTTTTTCATTGTATAAATGGAAAGTTTTTGTTTCCTCGTGAAAAATAATCTGTCTCATATACTACCTCTTTTACAATTGAATTGTTGTCTCTTAAGCTGTCTGCTTTTTCGCATGCATTTCATTTACTTTTCTTGTGATTTCTTCCATCTTCTCACCTTTTAAAGTGTAGTATTTTTTGTAAATACCAAAGCTTGCAAATGCAAGAATGATTGGAATTACAATCATTAATACGCGAATACCCATTACTGTTGATACACTCTGAGTTACCGCTTTTGCGTTGTATCCTACAATCTGAAGACCAATTCCTGTTAATCCACCTGCTACTGCCGTAGCTGCCTTCATAAGAAATGTCTGTGCAGAGCATGTTACGCTTTCATTTCGTACACCAAATTTTACTTCTCCATAGTCGATAACGTCTGCCATACAGCATGTTGTTACTCCAAGTGAAAGACCTGATCCGAAGAAAAGCAGTGCACAACATACAACAACTAATACATTACTCTGTGGTGCTACATATCCTGCTGCACCGAGCAGTACAAATCCAGCAATTGGAAGTCCACATGCAAATGCGTATACCTTTTCACGGCTAATTTTTGCTGCGATTTTTGGGAAGCATAAAAGTCCTGCCATCTCAGCAATAATTGCAAATCCAAAGATAGAATACAGATATTCATCGTGGCATACACATTTGAAATAATACACAGCAAAGCTTTTTGCAATCTGTGTACAAAGGTTAAATGTCAAAAGTAATCCGATAAATGCAAGCAACTGATCATTTTTTACAATTACATGAAATGCCTGTTTCAGACTTGTCTTTTCTGCTGATATACCTACTGTTGATTCTTCTTTTACATTAAATACAGTAATTCCGATTGTAACGATGAAAATAACTGCGATAATAATTGCAAAAAGTGTATATCCTTTTTCTGCGTAGAGATTGCTCTCGCCTGCTGCTTTATTCAGGTAATTGATAATATAAAGCCCAAATGTTGCTACTGAAAATCCTGCAAGACTTGCGAAAAATCTTGGAATTACGGAAACTTTCTCACGTTCACGCGGGTCATTTGTCAGGTTAGGAAGCCATGACCAGTAAGGTACATCCATTATCGTATAAGTCATTCCATATAAAATGTACATAACAGATACATATACGTATAATGCTGTTCCTGACAGATTAAAGCTGTGGAATAATAAAACAAATACAACTGAGTTTACTAATGTTCCGATTACAAGCCAGATTCTGAATTTACCAAAACGTGTATGTGTATTGTCAACGATCATTCCCATCATCGGGTCATTGATCGCATCCCATATTCTTGCTACCAAAAACAGTACGCCGACAAATGCCGGTGCCAGATACAAAGTATCTGTAAAATAAAGCATTAAAAATGCTCCTACTAAATTGCAAATCGCATCTTTGCCGATTGCTCCAATTCCAAAACATAATTTTTCTCTTGTAGACGCATATTTATATTGCGGATTTTTCTGAGTATCTTTTTGATTTTCCATGATTCTCCTCCTCTAATACTCCTTTGTTTATTTGATATCTGAGTGAAGAAACCTGTGCACTTGTTCCTTATATTTGTTGATACTAGTATAGCGTACAAAAAAAGACATCCGTTATACCTTTTTGTTAAGTATTATATCTCAAATGTTAGGTATCAGATGTCTTTTTCAACATTTCGTCTATTCTTTTTCGCCTTCTCCTACATAAATTTTTTTATGTTTCTTGTATTCTTTCAGTTCGTTTTGTACACTGATCAATCGTTCTCGGGCAACCTTTCTGTTATCATTACGGTATTGGGTCGGCGTCATTCCAATTTTCTGTTTAAATACTTTGCCGAAAGCAAGTGAATTGCGATAACCACAAGAAACTGCGATTTCCTCCACAGAGAGATCTGTAAGTGTGAGCTGCTCCTTTCCTCTGGAAATTCGAAATTCCGTCAAAAAGTCCTTCGGCGAGATTCCAAGACTGTTCTTAAATATTGTATATAAATAACTTCGGTTAATTGCCAGATAATCAGCTATATCTTCCACTGTGATTTTCTTTGAATAGCAATTCTTTATATAGGCAATTGCTTCCTGTACATGTATACTTTCTTTTGTATCATCCACATATTGCTGAATTTCAATCCCGCGAGCCAGCACGGAGAAAAACTGATACAATTTTCCCTGGAGATAGTAAAGATTTTCCACAGTTGAATGCGTATGCTGAAGCATTTCAAATACAATTTTTTCCAGCTCTTTTCCATATTCACATTCGCACGTAAGCTGACGACTGTTCAATCCAAGATCTCTGACAAATCTCTGTGCTTCCGTACCACCAAATCCTACCCAAAGGTAAGACCATGGATCCTTTTTATCTGCCTGATAAAAGGTAAGGCTTTCCGGTTCAATCAGAAAGGCCTGACCTTCTTTCAGCTGATACTTCGTTTCACCTACCTGATAGATACCTTTGCCCTTCATTACATAATGCAAAATATAATTGGGTCTTGCGGCCGGTCCATAGCTATGTAATGGCTTGCATTCTGCAAATCCGCAGAAACACAAATGAAAATCTTTAAACTTTGGTTTTAATAGTTGTAATACGTAAGAATCTTCCATAATCTGTATCCTCTCTTAATCCTGCTTACGTGCTCTTCATGTCTGGTTTAATGGTTCTTTTTCCTGCCAGGCACAGAAAATCTGCAAGTCTTCCGGGAAAACCTTTATCTAAGAAAAAAATACAATATTAACATGAATATCATGAATATAATATTGGAGGCTGTGAATATTCCCAAATACTTCCCTCTCAGATTCCTGTTTTCTTTTGCAATATATTTGAAACTTATCAGGCTTGCCATGGATGCAATCAGAGTGCCGAGACCTCCAATATTGGTTCCGACAATTAAAGCCCGGTAATTATCTGTAAAGCCGGATAAAAGAAGCGCAGCGGGAACATTGCTCATAATCTGACTGGCAAGAACAGCAGTAAATGTTTCCCTTCCTGCCATGATTCTTTCCAGAAAACTGCTGAATTGCGGAATCCTTCCAAGGTTGCCGATAAAAATAAATAATGCGATAAAGGTGGCAAGCAGGGAGTAATCCACCCTGCTTATATTTTCCCTGTTTCTTAGCAGCATATATATAAGAACCAATACAAGAGGAATCTGGTATGGAATGATACGTGCAACAGTGAGCAGGCAGATTGTAAATAAGATCAGGTAAGCGACCAGGTATTCCATGTTAAGTTCTTTTCTGTCAGAGAATCCCAAAAGATTTTTATCTTTTTCGGAACCGCATACGTGAGGTGCTTTGGCAGCGGCTACCTGTATCCATATCAGAAGAAGGATAAGTGCTGTGGCGGAATAGGGAAGCATCAGGGTTATTAATCCTGCCGCGGACATCCCTGCTCTGGCATATAGATAAAGGTTCTGCGGATTTCCGATTGGTGTGAGCATGCTTCCGAGATTAGCAGCGATTGTCTGCATGGCTACTATTTTAAGAAGCCAGTAATTGCCCAGTTCCTTTGGCAGTTTATGTACAATGATCAGTGCAAGAGGAACAAAAGTAATCAATGCCACATCGTTGGTGATCACCATTGACAGGAAGAAACATAAGAGTACCAACAGCCTCATCACACCCACAGTTCCCGATGTTCCCATCAGCAATTTTTTGGCAAGTATATCAAAAACACCAACAGCCTTCAAACCAGCTACAATTGCCATCAAACAGAAGAGGAGCCCGAGAGTCCTGAAATCGATATAAGTAAAATAAGCCTTATCCGGTCTGACCCAGAACATAGAAAGAAGCGCCAGGATCACTGCAATTGACAAAACGGTTTCTTTCCTGAAAAAAACATATAATTTTTGTAACATAATATTTCCTTTCCGGTCTGATACTACCGCGTATAATTATATCACAGAAACATCCAGAAAAAAAAGAATATCATTTGACCGCTTTTCTGAAAAAGAGATGAAACAGACTGATAACTTCAAGTTTGCAGAACTGACTCGAAGGAGCTCTTTTTCCTTTTTATCATAGTATCATTATGGTATAATAGAGGCATTAAAATCGGAAGTTTGACGAGGCAAATGTTATGAATGAATTAGTATATAGAAATCTATCCGAAGATGCAAAACGACAAATATGTGCATGGAAATATGGCGGAGAATACGATTTGTATAATCTTCCTGCTTATGAAGAAATGCAAGTTCGACATATAGGATTTATGAATCCCAAAAGTGAAAAAAATTATTATGGTTTTTGGGATGAAAGCATATTGGTAGGATTGATGGACAAGATTATGAGTTGACAACAGGAATTGGTACTGGAACATTCTATCGAATGATAAGAGAATAGGAAACAGCACATGAAATATGATAAGATAGTGGAAGCAATTTTCATAGAACGTCCCAATCGTTTTATTGCGCGGGTAAAGATTGACGGAGCGGAAGAGGTAGAATTGGTTCATGTAAAGAATACGGGCCGTTGTCGTGAATTACTGCTGCCAGGGGCGGAAGTGATTTTGGAAGATTGCATAGAAAAGAATCCAAATCGAAAGACACGTTATGATTTGATTGCGGTTAAAAAGAATGGGATGTGGGTTAATATTGATTCCCAGGCGCCGAATAAAGTGGTAAAAGAATGGCTGATCAAACAGGGGTATGATTGTATTAAACCAGAGTATGCCTTTGGAAACAGCCGGATGGATTTCTATATGGAAAAAGGAAAGCAAAAATATCTAATGGAAGTCAAAGGTTGCACCCTTGAGATAGACGGAGTTGGATATTTTCCGGATGCCCCGACGGAAAGAGGAGTTAAGCATTTACGGGAACTTGCAGCTGCGTGCGGACAAGGATATAAATGCTTGATTGCATTTGTGATCCAAATGGAGGAAATCAGTGAAGTCAGGCCGAATACGGCAATGCATCCCGAATTTGGCATTGCACTGGAAGAGGCAAAGGACGCAGGTGTTGAGGTGCTTTCCTTGAAATGTCATGTTGGGATGGATAGGTTGGAAATCATAGGAGAAAATGAGCCTTGAGGGCAAGGCTCCAAGGGAGAGAGAAATCTATGATACGAGAAATTGAGAATAGAAGAAGTATAAGAAAATATAAGCCAGATGAGATCGAAAGAAAAAGATAAACTGGTTGACAGGAATTGTTGCGGTTGGCTTTGCCGACGAAGCTCCGGACAAAAGACCGAGGAAACCATTCGAAGAAATCGTTGAGTACAGATAGGTAAATCGAAATTGACAGAGCTCTTTGAGCGAGGGATGCTTCTTGTCCGAAGGGCAAGAAGATGGGAGCAAGATACAGAAAAATTGGGATTTGTTTATGAGGTGACAAACTATAAACAGTCAAGAGAATTTTGAAATTTTTTAAATTGTAAAAA
>ERZ1034871.395-NODE-395-length-25909-cov-6.459542_pt1 | contig 25909 bp, 21 predicted proteins | sample MGYA00520631_ERZ1034871 | MGnify/ENA primary metagenome ERZ1034871 (study PRJEB33766, sample SAMN09781721) | gut metagenome | biome: gut microbiome | host: Homo sapiens | place: Madagascar | study: EMG produced TPA metagenomics assembly of the PRJNA485056 data set...
TTTCCCTCAAGCCGGGAACTTTTTTTCTGGGAACTCATACCAGTATCCTCCTTATCTCTGAGAAAATGAAAATGTGATGTAGTTAGCTTTTTCTAACCACACCACATATAATAGCAATTTGCGCCCACGATTCCAACCCAAAACCAATTTTATTCTACCCAAAATCAGTATTTTTGCGTTTATCCAATCGTAGCTTCTGCTTTATAGTTTTTCGGATTCACTCCGTATTTCCTTTTGAACGCCGCTGCGAAATTGCTTGCTTTTGAATATCCCACCAGTATAGCCACCTGGCTGACATTCAAATTACTTTCTAACAGCAGGCTTGCCGCCTTTTCTAACCGCTGGTCGATGACATACGCATGAACCGATGTTCCGAACAGGGAGGAAAAGCCCTTCGTCAATTTTGAAGTGCTGATATTGACCTGCCGCGCCAATTCCTCGCAGCTCGGAGCCAGGGCAAGCTGGCTGTCAATAATTCGCTTTGCCTCTATGATGGAATCCCGGTCACTTCTGGAAATTGCAACGTAGGTTGACGCGAGAATACTCAGCTCCAGGACCTCGCTCAAATATACCGACAGCAACTCAAAGACCTTGCTTTCCAGAAACAGGTATCCCAACCCGCCGCGATATTGCGTGAAGTCTTTCAGCTCCGCAAAAATGTGTTCCATATAGGGCGTGATATTCACCTTTGATATGCCGTCCAATAATTTTTTCTGATAGACCTCAATCTCACCGGCCTCAAAGTAGTCATTCAGAATCTTATAGAAATAGGATAGAGGTATTTTCACATTTTTGAAAAGGAAATCGCTCTTTTTAGAATAGCACAGATATTCCATTTTCCCGTGGCCGCGATAAATACAGGATTCACCCTTTTGTATACTGGCACTTTGCCGGTTGTCTGCAATATTCCAGGAAACGCCGTCATTGAAGCAGAACAGCATTTGTATGTATTCTTCACTGCTCACTCCCTGCACGTTCATATCCGAAAAGTAATTCATTCTCCAGTCTGAAACAACTGCTCCCTGTTTCGTGACGATCTGCGAAATCTGACCGGTTCCCATGTCTGTCGGAATATCTATGGTGATCGTCTGCGGTGAATTAGAGAGCAGATCACGATAAAGATTATTCATGTATTGATTTGTCATGTATGAGTGCCCTCCTTATGGTTAGCTAAAGCTAATAACAGTTTACAACACCAACCCGGAAAAGTCAATTTGTATTCCTTGTGTAGCCAGAGCCATGATGGATCACACCATGAATGGAGGTTCAGCCGTGGCCTTTTTCTGTTTTTCTTTGCGGATACAGCCATTTTACCCTTTCCAGATTGTAGTATTAGTAGAGGGAGAAATAGAAGGTAGGGTTTCGATAGCAAGCAGGGCAAGTTGGTACCAACTTGCAATTTTTGAATCGGATTTTTCAAATCCAAATTCAAAATGCTTGTTGGGCTGTGCCCAAACCCCGTTTGATCTGCATCGTGCCGATGCAGGCTGCGCGTTTGTTCCAAACACTTCTATAACAAAAAAACAGCCTAGGACTCTCCCACAATGGAAGAATCCTAGGTTGTCATCGTCTATCGGGACTGCGTTTTTTCGGTGGTGTTCTTTTCTTCTGCGAAGAACAGTTCTACATTGCGCTGCGCACGAAGAAGCTCCTGCATCTCGTCTTTTGCTTTGCGGTAGTCCGGGTAGGCGGCTTTCTTTTCCGTCAGCAGCTTGGAATATTCTGCATCCAGTTCCTTGACCTTGGGAAGCTTTTTCAGTTTAGCTTCATCGAAAGCCGTTTTTGCTGCCTTGTGCAGTGTGATCTCTGCGCGATGGTTTTCCAGAAATCGCTTGCTGTATCCGGCCTTGCGGTAGGCATCGTACACCGGGCGTGTTTTTGTGTAGTTGACGATGTGTGTCCGCAGCACGGCAATCTCGGTCATGCGCGTTTCTGCTGCCTTGATGGAATCGCCCAGTTCGTGATAGCGGGCAGTGGCAGCGTCCACACGCTCCTGCATTTCCTCGATGCTGCCGATTTTCTTCTCCTGCAAGAAAATCAGTGTCTTGGACATTTCTTTCAGATTGTACTTTTTTGCCCACCGTGCATAGCCGATGTTCTTGCCCTCGGCCAGCTTTGCCTGCACATCCACCAGAAGATTGAACGGTTTCTCTTTTGGCGGCTGCTTCTGATGTGGGCGATGCTCGGCTTCTCCGGCAATCACCGCTTTCAGTTCTTCTTCGCTGTATCCTGTGCCGAGCGTCCTAAAACGAATGAATCGTTTTTGTCGCTTTCCCTTGACAGAGGTGTATTTTCCGCGCTTGACCTCATAGCCCTGTTGCTCCAGCTTTTGCAGAAAATCTTCGTAGCCTTTGGGCTTTTCCGCCAGAATGTTGTCGAGCACACTGCATAGATGGTCACGATTGCTTTCCTTGGGTGGGTAAAGTGTGCGCTTTTGCCGCTCCCGGTAGGGCTTTTTCTCAATGACGGAGAGCCGATGCTCTAAGCAAATCAGGTCGCTCAGCCGCTGCACGGCCAGCCCGGACAATAAAAAATCCCGGAATTTCCGGGTGCTGTCCAGTGCGGTAGAGTTGTAAATAATGTGATTGTGAATATGCTCCCGGTCTGTGTGAGTGGCAACAATAAAAGCGTACTTGCCTTTGGTAAAACGCATCGCCAGTTCATAGCCTACCTTGTTGGCTTCCTCGGCGGTGATTTCACCGGGTTTGAATGACTGCCGAATCTGATAGGCGATTACATCACTTCTCTGCCTGCGCCCAGTGGCAAGTTCATACTGCCGCTTGGACAGCATAAATTCTTCGTCCACCGTCAGAGGACTGCACTCGTAGCTGCTGACCAGTTCGCCCTGTTCGGTCTTCTCCGGGTTTTGTGCATAGTCTGTGCGGCTTTTCAAGCAGGCCACAACCGATTTTCCTTTGTTTTTGTGCAGCGCAATCAAGCGTGTTGCGGCTATGTCCACCACCTCCTACGGCTTTATCCTTATATAATATGTATCCCCACAGCCGAAGCCGTGGGGCAAAAATCAGAAACCAGCCAGCCAGGAGAGAATCTGTTTGCTAATGGCAATCAGTTCATCCAACCGAATGCGCAAATCTTCCAAATCGGCAGCATAGACCTGACCGCTTTCATTGGCAGCTTTGGCATACTGGTTCAGGTTATTACTGCACATTTGCAGAAGATGGGCCATGCGGCGCAGCTCTGGCAAATCGAGATGCAGACAGTAGCCATCCAGTGCCATCTTGCGCAGATAGGAGCCGATGCTCAAAATACCGCTGGATTCCATCTTGCTCCAGATGCGTTCCAGTTCCTGCTTACTGACGCGGAAATGAAGCTGCTGGTCACGGCGGTCATTCATCGGGCATCACCATCCTTATCCAGATAACTTTTGAACGGTTTGACAGGTTCGGCCTTATCTGACTTTTCTTCCAGAGCCGCCAGCACTGAGGGACGGCGAGGTTCATCCGCCTTTTCTTCCTCGCCCTGTTCCGGCTCGTGCTTTTCGTCTGCATCCAACTGGGCGTTCAGTTCCGCAAGGCGCGCCGACTTTTCGGCCAGTTCTTCCTCCTGCGGGAACGGCTTCTCCACTTCGATCTGCGCTGCGGCCTGCTGCTGTTTGAGGGTGGCCAGTTCGTTTTCGGCAGAAGTGATGCGCTCCGGGAAATTATTCAGAGAGTTGTCCAGACGGATGATGCAGCCGAGTGGGTCTTTGCCCAGTGCTACCGAGTATTTTCGCTGGCCTTTCAAAAGAGCCTGATACTCGCTGTGGTAGGTGTCGAACCGCAGGGACAGTTCAAAGCCGCGATAGCTGCCAATCACTTTTTCTTCACTGTTGGGCAGTTCGGAGCAAGCGAGGAGAAGCCGCTCACCAGCAGTCTTTTTCTCATCGTAGGCCATGCCTTTGATGGTAATGCCGCAGAAGCCCTCTTTCTCCTGCGGATGCACGGCGGCAAGTTCCGCATCCGATTTCAACCCAGTAATATAGGCAGTCGTTTCCTGAATGTCAGCCGGGAATTTTGTGAGCAGCTTATCTTCCAGACGGAACTTCTGGCTTTGGTGGTCGGCTTTCAGAACTTTGAGCTTTGCGACCTGCACATCCAAATCCATCTTCTCTTTGATGAGCGGATTTCCAGCACACAATGCCTTGATCTCCGCATAGGACAATGCTTGTTCGTCCACATCATCACAGGAGCGCACCGGAGATTTGGAAGTCATAATCTGCGAGATAAACCGCTGTTTATTCTCAAGGGTCTGAAAGAGGTACGAATCGAACGTACCTTCTGTGACATAGTTATAAATCTGGACTTGCTTATTTTGGTTGCCCTGCCGGATAATTCTACCGTTGCGCTGGGTCATGTCGCTGGGCTTCCATCCAACGTCCAAGTGATGCACCGCCGCAAGCCGCTGTTGGACGTTCGTTCCGGCTCCCATTTTTGCGGTGCTGCCCAGCAGAATCCGCACATCGCCAGAGCGTACTTTGGAGAACAATGCGGCCTTTTTTGCTTCGGTGTCGGCGTTGTGGATGAACTCAACTTCGTTTTCCGGCACCCCGGCGGCGACCAATTTTTTGCGAATATCATCGTAGACGTTGAAGTTGCCATCGTTCTTTGGTGTCGAGAGGTCGCAGAACAGAAGTTGTGTCAGCTTCTGCTCCTTGCCATCTTCCCAGATTTGCAGCACGTTCCGAACGCAGGTGTTCAGCTTGCTGTTGGGGTCGTCCGGCAGCATGGGATTCATCAGGCGAACATCCAGACCAATCTTCCGGCCATCGTTGGTGACGCAGAGCATATTGTCCTCGGAAGCATCCACTGCGCCAGAATGGATTTTTGCGGCGCGCTTGCTCAGTTCCTGCACCATTTCTTTCTGCATCTCGGACGGTTTGGCCACCACGGTTTCAAACTTTGCATCCGGCACAGGCAGATGAAGCTGGTCGCTGGTTTTAATGTCAGCCACCTCTTTGAACATCGACATCAACTCCGGGAGGTTGAAAAACTTTGCAAATCTCGTCCTTGCCCGGTAGCCCGTACCCTCCGGGGCCAGTTCGATGGCGGTGGTGGTTTCGCCAAAGGTCGATGCCCAGCAGTCGAAATGCGTCAGCCCTTTCTGCTGGAGTGTGCTGTATTGCAGATAGCGCATGACCGTATACAACTCGCTCATGGAGTTGCTCACAGGGGTTCCCGTTGCAAATACCACACCGCGTCCGCCTGTGATCTCGTCCAGATAGCGGCACTTGCCGAACATATCGGAAGATTTCTGCGCTTCGCTGGTGGATAATCCTGCGACATTGCGCATTTTTGTCGTGAGGAAAAGGTTCTTGTAAAAATGCGACTCGTCCACAAAAAGCCTATCTACGCCCAACTGCTCAAAGGTGATAACATCATCCTTGCGCTCATCGGAGCGCAGCTTTTCCAGCTTGGTTTCCAGTGTTTTGCGGGTCTTTTCCATCTGCTTGATGCTGAAATTTTCGCCAGCATTGGCTTTCAGTTCCTCGATGGCGGCAAGCGTTTCATCAATCTGCTCCTGAATGATGCGCTCCTGCCGTTCATAAGACAGCGGAATACGCTCAAACTGGCTGTGGCCGATGATGACTGCATCATAGTCCCCGGTGGCGATTCTGGCGCAGAATTTTTTACGGTTGGCTGTTTCAAAATCCTTTTTCCGTGCCACCAGCAGCTTGGCATTGGGATAAAGGTGCAGGAACTCCGAAGCCCACTGCTCCGTCAGATGGTTGGGAACGACAAAAAGGCTTTTCTGACACAGCCCCAGCCGTTTGGCTTCCATTGCGGAGGCTGCCATCGCAAACGTCTTTCCGGCTCCCACTTCGTGTGCAAGCAGCGTATTACCACCATAAAGCACATGAGCGATGGCGTTACGCTGGTGTTCCCGGAGCGAAATTTCCGGGTTCATACCGACAAAGTGGATGTGGGAACCATCGTATTCGCGCGGTCTGTTGCTGTTGAACAGTTCGTTGTACTGCTTCACCAGTGCAATGCGCCGCTGGGGGTCTTGCCAGATCCAGTTGGCGAAAGCATCTTTGATTACCTGCTGTTTCTGCTGCGCCAGCATGGTGTCCGTTTTGTTCAGGACGCGCTTCGGTCTGCCTTCTTCATCTTCAATGGCATCATAGATGCGCACATCTTTCAAGTTGAGCGTATCTTCCAGAATCTTGTAGGCATTGGCGCGGGATGTGCCATAGGTTTCGGTGGAGGTAATGTCGCCTCTGCCCATAGCCGACTTGCCCTCAATGCGCCATTCTGCGGTATAGGGAGAATATCTCACTTTAACTGCATGACGCAGATAGTAGGGAATCTGGAAAGTTTCTGCCATAAACTTTTGGATAATTTCTGGAGCAAGCCATGTTGCGCCCAGCCGCACATCAATTTCAGATGCTTCAAGATCTTTCGGCTGTGCTTTTTCCAGTGCAGTGACGTTAACTGCAAACTCCGGGTTAGTTTCGGCGGCAAGCTCAGCCATGCGCAGCTTTGCCCGAACATTGCCGGACAGGTATTCGTCTGCCATTCGCCAACCTGCTTCCGGGTCGGTAGGGTCTGCGCCGGGGTCTTTGAAAATCACGCCGGACAGTTCGCTGGTGATGCGCTCATAGTCACCGGGAGTGCCGAGCAGTTCTGCCATATAGGGCAAGTCCACCCGGCCACGCTCTCCGATGGACACCGCAAGGGCTTCCGTAGGAGTGTCTACATTGGTGACAGTACATTCCGGGCGGATGGTGCGTTTGGTGAACATCGCTGCCTTGCTCTTGAGCTGCCCCTGCTCGTCCAAATTTTCCAGAGAACACAGCAGATAGTAAGAAGAATCCTGCTCAAATAATCTGCCGTTTTTGCGGTCATTCAACAAGCCATATTTGGCGGAAAAAGCATCGTAGGCAGTGTTCAGCTTTTCCTGCGTTGCTTTAATGTCGGCATCCGGGTAGTCGTTCAGCTGCTGGTCGATCAACTCATTGACGATTTGCCGCAGCTCCACCATCCCGGTCACACGGCCTTTGGCGGTGTCGGACAGCTCCACCTGTGTCATGACGGAATTTTCCCGATAATACACCTCACCATCAACCACCGTGTAAGAGAAATTCTTCACATCTGGGTCAGCCGGGAGAATGTGCCGCTCATTTTCAGCATCCGCAATATCTGGTGTTTCGACCTCGACTTCCGTGAACTGCCCCTCAATATGCTGGATGGCTTCTGCAAGCTGGTCCACCAGCACTGCGCCCTTGATGGGACGCACAGTGCATTCCTCCCGGCCATACTGGGTGCTTTCGGAAGTCAGTTCACCCAGCACCATCTCTGGATGGTCTACAAAATAGCTGTTGATGGCAAAGCCATCTTCCGTTTTGCCAAGCTGCACCCAGTCCGGCTCATGGTCGATAGGGCGGTCACGTTTTTGGAGGAAAATAATGTCGCTGACGACTTCTGTTCCTGCGTTTGCTTTGAACGCAGTGTTCGGCAGACGGATAGCACCCAGCAGATCAGCACGTTCGGCAATGTGCTTGCGGGCAGAAGAATCTTTGCTGTCCAGCGTGTAGCGACTGGTGACGAATGCCACGATGCCGCCCGGACGCACTTGGTCGATGGCCTTGGCGAAAAAGTAGTTGTGGATAGAAAATCCAAGCTTGTTATATGCCTTATCGTTGACCTTGTACTGACCGAAAGGCACGTTGCCCACCGCCAAATCGTAGAAATCACGGCGGTCGGTGGTTTCAAATCCGGCAACGGTAATGTCAGCCTGCGGGTACAGTTTTTTCGCAATGCGTCCGGTGATGCTGTCCAGTTCCACGCCGTACAAGCGGCTGTCTGCCATGGTGTCCGGCAGCATACCAAAAAAGTTGCCAATGCCCATGCTCGGCTCCAAAATATTGCCGCTGCGGAAGCCCATGCGCTCCACAGCATCATAGATGGCACGAATCACGGTGGGGCTGGTGTAGTGGGCGTTCAGGACGGAGCCACGGGCGGCGGCGTACTCATCTTCGGAGAGCAGTCCTTTCAGTTCGGCGTACTCTTTTGCCCAGTTGCCCTTGTCCGGGTCAAAGGCATCCGGCAGACCGCCCCAGCCGACATACTGTGATAGAATTTCCTGCTCTTCGATGGTGGCTCCACGGTGTTCCTGCTCCAACTGGAACAGGGTGCGGATAGCTGCAATGTTCCGGGCGTATTTCTGTTTTGCACCGCCCTCGCCCAGACGATCGTCCGTAATGCAGAAATTTCCAGCAGCTTCCGGCACAGGTTCGGCATTCAGGGCTTCGTCTGCGGCGGCTGCATCCGGGAATGTCTGCCATTCGCTGTTGACCTCCACAGAAATAGGCAGCTTGTCCAGTGATTCATCAGACGTAGGCTCATCCCGTCGCAGACTGTCCTCGAACTGCTGTTTGTTCAACACCTCGTTGCTCCACGAATAGCCCTGCGCACTGGTGTCGATGCGCACATCGGTTTCACCAACATAGCCGACCTTTCCCTCGATGGTTCGGGTAGGCAGTTCAACAACGACATCATCCCCGACCTTATAATCGACTGCTTTTTCGGGAGCGGTGTCAAGAGCTTCGTCTTGCTGTTCGTACAATTCCCGGACAACAGACAGCGGTTCTTCCCGAAAAATCGGCACCCGCATATCGGCCAGTGCCGTATCCTGCAAAGAAACTTTGCCCTTATCAAAGTCCACCCTATCAATCCGAAATTCACGGCTATCCATATTGATAACGGAGCCAATGGGAAGATAGTCCTCTTTGCGCAGGTGCTTAGTTTGATGGTGAGTGCCGTTCTCGTTTAACCCGGCAAGGTAAACATCGTTGCCCGCAGACCACAATTCTTTTGACCTTCTTGCCCATAAGCGAGGAGAAAAGCCTGTGACCTGAACTTCGCCCAGCGCGGTGTCTCTCGTGAACAAAGCACTGTTGATGATTTTGGCAACTTTAGCGGCATCTTCTCCATAGAACATAAAATTGCCGCCAGCTTCAAATCCAACCAGAGTATCCGGGTGCTGCGCCTTTAATGCAGTGTATTCGGCTGCACTGGCGGCGTTCAGTTCAAGGGGAAAGTCGATGGCTCTTCTTTCTTTGTCCGACAGGTAGCGGTTAGACTGAATCATCAGATCAATATATTTTTCGACCCGATCCCAGCGGAGAAGCACTTTCTGATGGTCGGGATAATGCTCAAACGTCAGACCCTTGCTGTCATGATCGAGCCAACCATTGCTTCCGTCCAGATAGGTGTGCGAGGAGCCGCCGGGTCCGTTTGGGGCATATTCTTTCGCAAGAGCTTTTGCCCGGAGTTTTCGGTCAGGCTGGAGCTGATAAATTTTCCAGATGCGAAGTTTGCTGTTTTCAAAGTTAGAACCTCTCCGCAGCGCGTTTTCGATCTCAGCCTGTGACAAAGAGAAAGCGGAGGGCGATTTTTCGCTCTCCGCTTGGTCGATGGATTCAATTTGTTCAGCTTCGGTGGGAATGTGTGCATCGAAGAAACTTAGCTGTAAATCAGCTCGTTCATCACCAGTTCCTCGGCCTGTGCTTTCAGGCTGTTCATGTGCTGCACCCACTCCATCTGATACTGCTCCTTGTTCGGAGCCGGGTTCTGTTTCAGCAGTTCCTGCATGGTCTGGTGCATCCGGCTCTCTGCGGTCTGCTCCACTTCCAGCAGGTGCGGATGCAGAGTCCCCGACAGGAGCATCGAGTTGTACAGCACCGGGCGATGCTTCATCAGGTAAGTCCGGCGCAGTCGTCCGTACTTGCCCAGTGCTTTCTCCTGCTGGGGCAGGGTCAGGTTCGGGAGCAGATAATCTCCGACTTTCGAGTAGGTCACGTTCAGGCTGCTCATATTCATACTGGCTCCTTTCTACATTGCGGCGGCGGATTGTTGTTTTTACGGTTCTTTCAATGTTGCGTAGCACGTCCCGGCTACATTCGCTGACTGCGGTGCCCAGCGCATACACGGCGGCAGGAGTTGAAAAGGAGAAGATGGCCTGAAAATCGTCCCGGTCAAAATGTCCTTCCGGCTCAAAGCCGCAGCGTTCGAGAACAGTGTAGGTGATACTGATTGCGGCGGCACTTTTGAACTGGAACTCCTGTCCGGCTTCATCATAATCCATCAGGAGAGAACCGTCAACGATGTCGAGAATGTCACCGCTGTTGTTATCCCAATAGGAATCCACCAGCTTGCCGCAAACATCCGCGATCTGCTGGCCGAGGTTTTCGTGATGGACACCGTATTCTCTGGCAAGCATTTCCGACACAGGCTGCATCAGATCGGGGCCGAGCTGCCACACCTCCGGGTCACGAGAATTGCGGCGCACCCCGGTATCGCTCACATCAAAAACATAGTGCAGACGCGGCACACTGCTGGACTGGTCTAACAAGGCGATGCCTTTGGAGCCGCGCCGGACATAGCGATTCATGCGATCATTCCAGAGGTCGAAGCTGGCGCAGGCGGTGGCATCAGGCCGCTGGGCGTAAATCATGAGCTGGTCTGCATAGTTGTACTTGTACAGCCGGGATGCAGTGGTCAGGTAGTCCGTCCAGTTTTCCCAATACCGAGTCAGCTCTTTTGCCGTTTGCTGGGCAAGGTTGAGGTATTCTTGCGTTTTATTTGGCATGGCGTTCCTCCTTTCATTTTTTGTAAAAATAAAAAACGAGTGGTCGATACCACTCGCATACGAATATATTTTATTGAGGGAGTTTTGTTTGAACGATGTTGATTTTTAAGCCGTATGAATCTTTATAGTGTTTGAGTAATGAAAGATCTTCTTTATGCCACTCTTCGAGCATTTTAACGAGAGTATAATAATAGAGCCTGAGAATTTCCGAATATTCCGAAGCACAACTAATAAGGCTAATGCTATTCTCGATACGGTTTATATATTGTTTTGAAAGTGTAGACCACTTTTTGTACTCTAATAATTGCTCTTTTTCAAAACGGACATCGTTAATAAGGCGATGATCTTTTTCAGAAAATGTTTGACTGACTAGTGGATAGCCTTTATGGGTAATATAATTTCTGAAATCGTGCATAAAAGATGCCAACTCATTTTTTCCAAACGTTTCACTTGTGAACGCGTTTATTTTTTCATTCACTGCTGTGCCGATGTAATATTCATTTCTGAGTGCATACCAGTGATCTCTTACTGCAAATGCTGACATCAAGAAATTTGAAAATTGTCGCTGAAGTTCGAGATTGGTTTCATGGCGTAGGGAATAATTTGCTGGTTCCTTAAGCATCACCACAAGAGCAGGGGTGTTTATCTTATCGTGCCATTTTCGGAAACTTACGGCATTGGCATTACACACTAAAATGGCATCTATAAATGAAGTCAAACGAATATTGACTTCATATCCAGGCAATTTTCTGATATCAATAGAGCCTTGTTTGGATTCGCGTTCTTCGTCAGTCATAGTATCCTCCATATAGATTGGCTATGAAATAGCTATATCATTTGAATTATACCATATTGTTTGCCATTACAAAAGAGGATATGTATGCCGCCAAGCGGCGGCAAAAATTTAGTCGAGCGGAAATTCCAACTCGGCAAATTCAGCATCGGTCATAAGTTTCAGCTTTTCAATGACCTGCTCGGACAATTCTCGCAGGGCGGTTTCATCGGGCATCAGGTAGCACTGCATGAGCCGCAGCTCCTGCATCAGCCCCAGCCGGGTGCCGGGATTGTAGAGGATCATCAGCATCAGTTCTTCACCATTAAAGTTCATGAGCATCCCTCGCTTTCCTGCACCCGATAGGGCTGCACTCCGGGGCATCGCATTTTTCTTTTGTGCCAGCAAGAGCAGCCAGCTTTTCCAGCGTAGAGTGCCGCTGGTTCAGCCCCAATTTTTCAGCTTCTGCGGCTCTGTCCATCACAAAATCATAATCCTGCAACAGCCGCCGACCTTTTTCCATGTGGTGCGCTTCCAGAATCTGCTCCCGGACTTCCTGAATCGTCAGTTCCGGGGCATCGACCTGACCGCCATCCATCACGGAGAAGTCGCTGTGGTAAATGGTGTAGTTCCAGCCCTCATCGGTAGATTGGATGGCAAGATAACCCTTGCCGCCCAATTCCCATGCGCCCTGTTCATCCTGTGTCTGAATCTCTGGGTAATAGTCGGCTCCATTGCGTTCCATCACCTCAGCAAACTGGCAGATGTGGAACACATTGCCCAGACCACCCATGTCAAAATGGTAATCGTCCAGATATTCCAGCCGTGACGTAAAACTACGGCCATCCGGGTAGTCCACCTGAATCACACCACCATCAGGAACGCGGTGAAGATCGTCGTAATAGCTGTTGATGAGCCGAATATCGGGCGGTATCGTTTCGGGTTCCCAGATACGCCGCCTGCCGATGCCAGCCTGCGGGATGGTTTCAAGGATTTTTACGCTTTCAAGTTGGATGGCCTTACGGTCATCGTCCGAAAGTTCAAACAGATACCAGTTCCGGGCAGCAGACATCATGTTCCTGCCATCCGGCGGCAGATTTTTTTCGGAGATCTGCCCGCTTTCCAGAGGTTCGCCCGTCACCTTATTATAGGTAGCAAAGCCGACACCTGCGCCGTTCTCCCGGAGGTGCAGATAGCGTTCATCATTGATGAGGTAGATTGCTTCCTTCTTCTGCTCCATCAGCGGCCACCCTCAAATTCCAGCGAAAACTTGCTGCGGCCATCGGCTTCGGTGGACAGCAGGACAGTAGCATTGTAGGTCTTGCCCTTGGAACTCTTACAGTCTTTCAGGCGCACTCGGCCATCCCGCAGCAGCCTGTCCGCTACATGAGCGTCCATCCGCTTGCCCAGCCGCTTAAAGAAAGCGTTATCTTTCCACAGCACGAAACGGCACTCGCGGTTCTCACAGAAATACCCCTTTTCACGCTCCACAACGGAATTGCCACAGTTCGGGCAGACACCAATCACTTTGTTTTTCATAAGCGCACTCGCTCCTTTCACGGCCTCGGTGGTGTTTACCAGCGAGGAGATCATATCGTTGATTTCAGTCATAAATGTTTCCGGCTCCATTTCGCCGCGCTCTACGCGCAGCAGTTTTGTTTCCCAGTCGGCGGTCATATCAGCGGACTGGATTTCTTCGGGCATCACCGTGATAAGGGCTTTGCCTTTGTCGGTGGGCAGCAGCACCTTTGTTTTCTTGTCGCCCTTGCGCTCCAGAAAGCCTTTCTGTACCAGCTTTTCGATGGTGGCGGCACGAGTGGCCGGAGTGCCGATGCCCTGACGCTCCACGCCTTCCGGCATACTGTCCGCACTGGCAGTTTCCATCGAGTGCAGGAGCGTATCTTCGGTAAAATGCTTCGGAGGGGACGTTTGTCCCTCTTTCAGTTCTGCATTGAGAATGCCGCACTCACTTTCCTCCACCTGCGGCAGAGCAGTGAACTCCCTTTTGCGGTTCAGAATATCGGCCAGAACCTTGCGCTCCACCGCTTTCCAGCCTTCTTCCAGAATCTCTTTGCCCTTGGCTGTAAATTCTTCGCCTGCACATTCGGTGGTGAGCAGAGTTTCCAGATACCGGAAAGGTTTGCTGACTGCCATCAAGGTTCTGGCGATAATCAGCTTCAAAATGTTCCGTTCGCCCTTGGGCAGAGCATCCAAATCGGCTTGCAGCATACTACGAGTAGGCAGGATAGCGTGGTGGTCGGTGACTTTCTGCCGATTGACGGTGCGCCGCGTCCGGGGAACATCATCGTCGGCATCCTCGCTGACAAAGCCGAGAAAATCTTCCAATTCCTCGGCCAGCTCTTCCAGCATTTCCTCATCCTCGTCAGCAATATAGCAGCTATCGGTGCGCGGATAGGTGGTGAGCTGTTTTTCATAAAGCGACTGCACATAGTCCAACGTCTGCTGCGCACTGTATCCCAACAGGCGGTTGGCATCGCGCTGGAGCGTGGTGAGGTCATAAAGCGGCGGCGGATTTTCGGCCTTTTCCTTGCGCGTGATTTTCTGGATCGTGGACACCATCTCCTCTCTGCACCCCGCAAGCAGCTTTTCAGCTGCCGCTTTTTCAGAAATGCGGCGGCTGGATGCCACAAAACCGCTGGTCAGTTCCAGAGCCACCGTGTAGAATTTTTTCGGCACAAAGGCGGCAATGGCGGCTTCGCGCTCCACCGTCATGGCGAGTGTCGGGGTCATTACTCTGCCCACCGCCAAAGGCCGACCATACAGGCAGGAAAAAAGCCGGGAACAGTTGATGCCGACCATCCAATCGGCACGTTCCCGGCAGAGTGCAGCCTGATATAGCGCATCATATTCTGTTGACGGTTTCAGATTTGCAAAGCCCGCCCGGACAGCGGAATCCTCCATGCTGGACAGCCACAGCCGGGAAACAGGCTTTTTGCATCCGGCCTGCTCATACACCAGCCGGAAGATCAGTTCGCCCTCACGTCCTGCGTCACAACTGTTCACCACAGTATTAACGTCTGCCCGATGCATGAGTTTTTTCAGGATGCCAAACTGTTTTTTGGTGCTGGCAGACACCAGATACTGCCATTTCTCCGGCAGGATGGGCAAGTCTGCAATGTTCCACTTTACATACTGCTCCCCGTAGGCACTGGGCGGCGCAAGTTCCACCAGATGCCCGACACACCAACTTACAAGATAGCCGTTGCCCTCAAGGTAGCCATCCTGCCGCCCATGCACACCTAAAATTTTGGCGTAAGATATGGCAACGGATGGTTTTTCGGTCACGATCAATTTTGCGATAAACAATCCCTCCAATCTGTTTCGGATTCGATATGTAGGCGGCAGAACGCCGCCTTAAAATCAGATGGGTGTCACGTCCTGTTCCTCAGAAGTGTTTTCATCGGAATCATCCTCCGGGGGAATCTCAAAGCTGCCCTTATCCTCTGTATAGTCTGCATCCGGGTCAATGGCTTCTTTTTCAGCCTGCTTCTTGTTCTTCTGCTGGATGAAGAAATAGAAACCGCCGCCAGCCGCCAGTGCGATCAGGGCAATGACACCGAGAAACGCCGCAGCATACTTTGTGACCTTGTTTTCTTTGGGTGCGTTCGCCGCTTTCTCTGCTTCTTCTGCGGCTTTCTTGGCTTCTTCCTCGGCTTTCAGCTTGTCCTGTTCAGCTTTTGCCGCAGCTTCTTTTTCAGCGGTATAAGCATCGGCAGCATCTTCTTCCATCAGAGCCAAAAGGTCTGCTTCGTCCACCAGATTCATAAAGTGGACGGTCTGCGCCCCTTTGCTGTTTCGGTCAATGACCAGATAAAAAGTCGCACCCGACTTGCTGACAAGCGTAATGAACTGCTGGCCGGAACCGTCCGAATAATTGGTGTAGTAGTCGTCCACCAGCGTCAGATTGCCCTCCGGGGTCAGTGCGCCGGATTCCTCATCCGTGATGGTAACAGTATCTTCCTCCACGATTTCCGGCAGAACAGGCTGTTCCACCGGGGTGGAATCGCCCTCAAAGGCGAAAGCGGGAGCTGCCATGCCGATGCACAGCACCGCCGACACCAGCAGTGCGCCAAATCTCTTAAACTTCATCCGAATCATCCTCCTTGTCGAAAGTTGCGCCCACAGCGGCCAAAGCAGCCGGGTTCGGGGTGGAAGTGGCGGACTGCCGTAACAGTGCAGCCAGCTGCTCCGGTGTGACCTTGGCGGTGCGCACCATCTCGTTCACTTCGGCGGCTTCGGCCTCCTGAATCCTCCGTTCCAGAATCTCGATGCGGTTGTTCAGCTTGATGCGCCGATCTTTCTCTTTTTCGAGCATTGCGCGCAGTTTTTCCAGTTTTTCGCTCATAGTAAACCCTCCATTTCATTTTGAAAGCCGTCCAAATCCTGCGAGATGCTTCTCCCAGTAGGACGAGTGGATATTTGCGTATTTGATGGGGTCGCCAGCGGACACCATCATGCCGTTGCCGAGATAAATCCCGGTATGGCTCATGCCGGGGGTGTCATACGTTCCCTTGAAGAAAACCAGATCACCGGGTTTCGCTTCTGCTTCGGAAATGTGCTGACACTTGTTCCATAGGCCGTTGGCAGTGGTACGGCCAACATCGTAGCCGTTCTGATTGTAGACCCAGCAGACGTAGCCGGAGCAGTCAAAGCCCGTTTCCGGGGTGGAACCGCCCCAAACGTAGGGTGTGCCAACGTATTTCTTTGCTTCCTCGTAGATGGCCGCAAACTCGCTGTCAGTCAGTGCTTCCGCAGGAACGGTATAGTCGATGCCGGGTGTGCCGGAGCCATCTGAGCCACCGGGCGGCAATCCACCGTTGAACAGGTATGGCCGACCACCCAGCGTATCCTGAAAAATCTCGTACCGCTTCCACTGATCTTCGGTCAGTTCTTCGCGGATAACGACCTCCAGACCTTTGTTTTCCAGCTTGGTGTGAAAAATCTTGTATTCATACGGCACTTGCGTAGGAACCGGGATTCCAGCCGGACTGATGACCCACACGGTTTTGTACCGTATCTGCACCTCCACCCATGTCGTTAGCTTATATTGCTTTTTGAAGATTTCCTTCAGCTTGCCCTGCACCTCTGACCGGGTGTAATCATCATACAGGGTAGTCAGGAAAGATGTGAGCTGCCATGGGTCATGCTCGATGGGGTCAAGATGGTATTGATACTCGTTGTAGCCCGGATGGTCTTGCGGAGTGCGCTTGATTTTCTTGTCCAGTTCCTTTTCCAGCTTCTTGTAGTCCTGCTCTGCACCGCGAATATCTCTGTCCTCGGCGGTGTAGATGGTCTGCCCGGACACCTGTGTGCCGCCCGAAAAGAGGATGCCGCAGGAGGAAAAGCCCGACATGACCATAAGAATGAGCAAAACAAAAACGCCCACGATCACCAGAACGTGCGCGTTGCTTTTCGCCGCAGTCATAAGGCCGTTTACTGCCGTGCTGACTACACTTTTGCCCTTGTCCACCACTTGCTCTACGCCAGACCGTGCCGCAGATGCACTGCTGGATGCAGCCTTTTTGCCGCCAGCAGTCTGCGCCGCTGTGCCGCCTGACCGGGCAGCAGCATAGTAGTTCTTGTGGATTTCCTGCCGCTGTTTCCATCGGGAGAGCCAGTTGGAAGCCCCCTCGCTGGTGCCGGATGCACCTGCATTTTGTGCCGCAGTTGCTTCCTGTGCGGCAGATTTTGTGGTGCAAGTTTTCTTCTTGCCCTGCATCTTGGCTTTCTTTTTCAGCTTCCGGGCATAGCGGCTTTTGGAAATGTCCCTGACATTCCCGGCAGTTTTTTCGCCCTCGCTTAGAGCCTGCACACCGACATTATCTCCCTCGTACTGGTCGATTTCCCGATGCGCCGCAGACCGGGCGGCATGAGCAGTGAACATCTCGCGTTTCTGCGCCTTGCTCAAACGGCTCAGTTCGTCCGGGGTCAGTTCTGCTTTGCCAAAACGCAAGTGCTGGGCTTTCTCTGCGGCCTTGTCTGCATCAAGTTTCAGTTTTTTCTTTTTGGGCGTGGACTGTTCGACCCTCGCTTTCTTCGGGGGAGAACGGGTTTTCTTTGCAGAAGAATCATCTTTGAAGTTCAGCTTTGGATTGCTCATTTCTGCGCACCCTCCGACACTTCACCCAATTTGGTGGTCATAATGCGGTAGAGTTCAAGGTCAGTCGGGAAACGGTCAACAAAGGGCAGAATGACATTGCCGAAGAACAGCAACCCTTCGCCCTCGCCGGAGTGGGTCACATAGGAAAGCTGATGGGGCGAGATGTTCAACTGCTTTGCCAAAATCTGACGGTCGCCAGCGGCCTGATTGAGCATGATAATCATGTCCGAGTTTTCAAAAATATTCTCGACTTCACGCGAAGAAAGCAGGTCTTTGACATTCTGCGTTAATCCAGTCGGGATGCCGCCCCACTTGCGAAAACGCTTCCAAATCTCCACGGAATAAGCCGCAGTCTGTTCTTCTTTTAAGAGGAGGTGCATCTCATCCATATAATATCGGGTGGACTTTCCGCTGCTGCGGTTGGCAGTGACACGCCCCCAGACCTGATCCTGCACGATGAGCATACCGAGCTTCTTCATCTGCTTGCCCAGTTCCTTGATGTCATAGCAGACAATTCGGTTATTGACGTTCACGTTGGTGCGGTGGTTGAACAGGTTCAGACTGCCCTTGACGTAGATTTCCAGAGCCGTGGCAACATGATGGGCTTCTTTTTCATCCTGCTGGAGCAGGGCATTGTACAAATCCTCAAGGATCGGCATATTCTCCGGGCAGGGATCAGCGAAATATTTGCGGTAGATCAAATGGACACAACGGTCAATGACCGTCTTTTCCACCGGGAGCAGACCTTCCTTGCCGCCGACCACCAGTTCACACAAGGAAAGAATAAAGTCTGCTTTCAGGGACAGCGGGTTATCTTCCTCTGAATAGTTGGCGTTAATGTCCATCGGGTTGATGAACTGGGTGCTGTTGGGCGAGATTTTGATAACCTGACCTTTCAGCCGATTCACCAGCGGGGAGTATTCGCCTTCGGGGTCGTTCACAATAATATCATCGTCTGTCACGAGAAATGCGTTGGCGATTTCACGTTTTGCCGAGAAACTTTTGCCGGAGCCGGGAGTGCCGAGGATAAGGCCATTCGGATTTTTTAGCTTTTTTCTGTCCACCATGATGAGGTTGTTGGAAAGCGCGTTCAGGCCGTAATACAGGCTTTCCTTGCTAGACTGATAAAGCTCCTGTGTGGTGAACGGAATGAAAATGGCCGTGCTGCTGGTAGTCAGGCCGCGCTGAATCTCGATCTGGCAGTCAGCCAGCGGCAGAGAAGACATAAGACCCTGCTCCTGCTGGTAGTCCAGTCTGCACAGATTGCAGTTATGCTTTTGCGCAATAGAACTGGCCTGAAAGATGTTGTTTTCCAGTTCCTGCTCCGTGCGCCCGGTGTTCAGAACGAGGAATGTCACCAAAAACATTCGCTCGTTCTGCGACTGCAATTCCTTTAACAAGGCTTTGGCATCCCTGCCGTAAGTTTTCAAATCTGACGGAAGAATGTCAATATCATACCCGGAACGGATGGCCTTTTTCTGTTCCTCAATGGTGCTGCGGTCAAGTTCGGTGATCGTGCGCTTGACTGTTTTAATGGCACGGTTCTGGTCTACCGACTGGATGTGCATGGTGACAATCTGGCTGGAATCCATGTCCAGAAAATCTTTCAGAAGTTGGTCGCTGATGTCAGAGGCCGTGATACTCAGGAAGCTGGCGGCGCAGTAGATGCCACCCATTTGGAAAGTGCGGCTGTTCTTAAACGCAAAAACCGTGGGTGCAATGGCATCTTTGACGGAAAGGCCGCTTTTCACAAGGTCTTTCCAGTCAAAATGAAATTTGCTGGAACCGTCCATGTTGAACATATCGTGCATGAGTTTGAGCCGCTCGGCACCGTTCAGCGGCTTGGCCTGCACACCCAGCCTGTGAAAGTTGTTCAAAAGGTCGTTCTGGATGTGGTCGAGCCGTGCCTTGACCTGCCGCATACTCTCACCCTCAACGCCAAAGGTGATAAATTTGGTCTTGGTCAGACCATTATTGCCCTTGGCAAGCTGCTGGCGCAGCATTTGAGAATACTCGGCGCGAACATCATCAAAGCCATCCCGCTGGTAAGGGATGCGGATGCTCTTCTCAAACTCTGTGCTGTCCGTTGCCATGTTCACAAAGGACAGTTCAAACTTGATGCTGGAATCGAAGAAGTTCAGAAAACTGCACCATTCCTCGAAAATCGCAGTCTTGTCCTCCTGCTGGGCAAGCTGGTAATTGATGTCCTGATACTGGATGGTACGGGTGTAGTAGTTCGGTTTCACCCGGCAGGTGCCATCCTCGAACATCCGCTGCATGGGGATGGACTGCTGCGCTGTCCGGGGAACAGCGGGCTTCGGCGGCTTTTTCTTGCCGCCCTTATCGGTCTTTTTCCAAAACGGCATGGGTCACGCCTCCTTTCATGAGCAGTGCATAGTAGTTGTTGGTCTGATACGGTCGAATCTTCGGACGCAGAAATCGCGCCTGAACATAGTGCGACAGCACCTTTTCCAAAGGCTGTCCGTTTTTCTCGTACATACCGAGAAAGAACGCCGGGAGCATAACAGCCATCATGCCGAGGGTGGCGGCAGTATTGCCACCAGAATCCCGGAGAACGAAAAACAGCGGCACTCCAATCAGTGCCGCCGTTCCGAAGCAGATGAGCTGTCGCTTTGTCAGGTTGAAAGCTACTTTTGACTTCACCTTGGTCAAGTCGCGGGGAACGGAAATATATGCGGCCAAAATTCACACCCCCTTTTAATGTGCGCCCAGCACATTTTTTGTGACCGAGCTGGTTTTGAACAAGCTGAAGCAGAGCAGGACGGTATAGCCGACAATGCTCCAGATGGAGCCGATGGCATCGCCGGAAATCGCCACGTTCTGTATCAGCACGGCATAGATGGCAACACAAATCAAAATCAGGAATCCCTGAAATCCCAGCGCGAACAGGCATTTCAGATAGTTCTGTCCCATGTGCGATTGTTCATGGTTTCCCCATGTGGCCATGGGAATCGGCGCAAGGCTCACCATGCAGTAGATCTCGATTATGCGCCCGTACACGATAACAAAAATGACGATTGAAAGTATCCTCATGGTGATGCCAATGAAGAACGATTGCAGGAAAAGCCCGAACAGCGGGCCGACATCCATTTGCATCAGACTGGCTTCCAGCATGGACAGGCCAATCTCGTTGACACGGGTATTTCCTGCAATGATGCCGCTGGAATCGGACACGACTTTCTGCGTCAGGTCGAACACCGCCATCACAATATCGAATGTGTTGGAGATGAACCAAACCGACACTGCTGTTTTGAAGATCCAGCGCATAATGAGCGCAGGCTCGAACTGCGCCATGTTATTGTGCTGGGTTATCATCTCGATCAGCTCGTAACAGGCGATAAAGGTCAGGATGATGCCCGCGATAGGCAGAACCACATTCCGGGAAAGCGATTCGATCATCGCAAAAACACGCGGTTCAAAGGCCGATGGGCGTGTGCCGACCTGCTGTGCAATGTCACCGACCTGTTCATTTACGGCATCAAACAGCCCGGACAAATTTGACATGATGCCCGCCGTTAGGATGCCCTTTATCCAGTCGGCTATGGCTTTGAGAACGGTTTCCATTCAGCAGTCACCGTCCTTTAGGTGAAGTGATTGATAAGGGTCTTGAGAAGGTTCAGAACAAAAATAATGTGGGTCAGAAGCTGCATAATAGCACCGCCTTTCGTTGATGGGTGGATAAAACAAAAGCACGATTTTGGCAGACACTGTTCAAAAAACTGCAAACCGCAGCAGGTTGGCGTGGTGAAAAATCGTGCTATGGAAACAAAAAAGCCGACTGCTTTTGGCAATCGGCATAGAAAAATAATTCAGTTAAGCAAGCATCTTGCCCTCCAGATAGGAGCAGCGCAGATAATCGGGGTTGGTATAATAGACATTGGAATTGAAGTCGGAAATCTCATCTGTGATGAACGAAGAGAAAACATCAATGATCGCCTGTGCTGCATCATCGTTCTTCATGGTGGACAGCACCAATCCCTGATACAGCATCCCGATGGAAGTTGCGGAAGGAACTTCGTAGCGGCACTCGGCTACGGTATCAAAATTACCGTCCGGGATGTTAAACCAATCAATCAGTTCTTCCGAAACCTGTTCAAAGGAAAGGCAGTGGTTTACCTCGGCATCATAAATTTGACGCTCAATGTCCTTTTTGGAAAAGCAACGAATCACATCCTGCCGATGGTTCTTTGTTTTGCGGGCAATGTATTCGATCAGGCTGCATACATAAAAAATATCATTCATCTGTTTTTCCGTCATGGATGTGTTCACTCCTCTCGAATGTTAAACAGCGCAGAGCATTGGCTGTATGAAAACTGATCTGATGTGTCGGGTGTTTGAATTTTGCCAATGCCCAAAATGCTTCGCGGCTGATTTGACCAGAAGTAAAGCCGTTGACGTAATCCCAAATCGTATCGTCAGACATTGGCCCCTCTACAATATCGTAGGGATGGGTTTCGCCTGCACGACATTTTGCAATAAAATCCAGCCATTCATCCGACATTTCCGGGAAGCGCAGAATCTTCAGCTCAGGATTCTCTACATAGCGGTAAATGTTCACAATACCATATGCGGAGCGGCGGTCTGCCCAGCGGTAGGCTTGCTGATAATTGTTCGTGCAATAGAATCCCCATGAAAAGTCTTTTGTATACCGTGTGATACGGATTTCAGGATAGACAACTTCCTCTTTGCTACCGTGATACAGTAAAATCTCGCGCATCTGCTTCACCTTCTATAGATAAGATGGTGACTATGGTGCTTCTTATTATAATATGTACCGGGCGGCAACCGCCGCCCGCTGTTCTTAACCGAACAGGCCGCTCAGCAGAGGAATGAGGGTAATGCCGACCAACGCCACGCCGCCGCCAGCCATGAGTTGTTTCATGCCCTGACTTTTGCTGCCCGGATTGTCGTTACCGTAGCCTTCCAGCAGATTGATCGCCCCCCAAACGCCGAGGCCAGCACCCAGAGCGACAACCAGAGTCTGAAGAACTTCGATAGCACTGTTGAAGAATTCCATAGTCTTTTCTCCTTTATTATAAAGCGTTTTTGGTCATTTGTACACACCTGAAATCCCATCATTTTATGCCGCATAGCCGCAGCAGAGTTGATTTTCTGGTGTACCTGTCAGACCGATGGTAAAAATAGCCACCTACCCAATCAGATAGGCGGAAGTGAATCAGCGTCCACCACGATGAACTCATCACCGGGGTGGATTTTTGTTTTTCGGTTCAGATATTTTTCAATATCAAACGTGTTCTTGGGGTTGTAATCAGAGGTCAGCTTGTAGTTCGGATGCTGGGTCAGGTCGTACTTGTCCGAAAGAAAAGGCCGCACACCGCGCAGCTGCAAAATGCACTTGCCACCATCCAGCACAGCAATCTCATCTCGACTTAATAATTCGTGACCCAATTTGGAGTAATTTGTGCCGTAAGATGGTGAGTTTCCGCGCGTGTCCGATGTGTTGAACGCATCAATCGTTTCTTTGCCCAGCATTTCAGACAGGTCTTTCAACGTACCGGGTTCCGAACCGCCGAGGAAAATCTGACTGTCCATATTGCCGATGATGGTATCGGCATTGTCCTTGTAGATAGCCTTTAGCTGGCTTTTTGCCTGTAAAACAAGGCAAGCCGAAATCTCACGGCTGCGGATGGTCGCCACCAGTTTTTCCAGATTGGGAATCTGTCCGATGTTGGCGCACTCGTCAATCAGACAGCGCACATGAATAGGCAGCTTGCCGCCGTACACATCGTCCGCTTTGTCGCACAAGAGGTTAAAAAGCTGGGTGTAGACCATGCTAATGAGGAAGTTAAAAGTGCTGTCCGTGTCCGACATGATGAGAAACAGAACCGTTTTCTTGTCGCCCAGTGTGTCCAGTTGCAGTTCGTCATACATCGTTAAATCGCGCAGTTCTTGAATATCAAAAGGTGCGAGCCGTGCGCCGCAGGAAATGAGGATGCTCTTTGCTGTCTTACCAGAAACTAAATGTCAACAGTAATTTAATACTTTCTACAAATCAGGCAGAAAGTTCGGCGTTTTGCACATCAGAACGCAGCATCCTCTTTACCTTATCCTGCGCCTTTTCACGGCATCCGGCACGGAAGTGAATCAGAACGGTAAATTCCTGACCATTGATGGTGCGCTTGATGAAGGGGGCGTTCTTGTTTTCGGGCACTTTCACATCTTCCATTCAATTCCTCCTTAAATCGTCATTTTCTGAATTTGGCTGGCAGACTGGCAACTGTGGGTGTACCATGATTTTCTTGCCAGCCAAATTTTTTCTGCCAGTCAAATGGCTTATTCCATCCAAAAGACCTTTTTGCGGCCTTCCACGATCTTGCTTTTCAGGGCATCGCCCAGTTCCCGTTTTGCATCCCGGACGGTTCGACCGGGGATGCCCCTTTCCAGCGCCGCCTTGTCGATGTCCTCACTGAGCACCTGCTTTCCTCCGGCAAGCAGGGTGCAGATCAGGTCTTTGGCTTGCTGGGTCTTGGTTTCCCGCTGCGGCTCGATGCCGGACAGCATCTCGTCTGCGGTAATGTCGTACTCGCCGACCCAGCGGAAGCCGCCCTCGTCCCCCAGAGAGAACGCCAACGACACGCCCGGCGGGGCAAGGGAACTTTTTTCGTGCGTTAGGATGCGCATGGTCGGGTCGTGCTTCAGCTTGCCGATGAACATGACACTGCGCACGGCGGCGGCAATGTCGATGGAGCCGAGCCCCCGTTGCAGGCTCTGCATTCCAGCGGCTTTATTCAGGTGCCCTATCAGCAAAATAGCGCAGCCTGTTCGCTGCGCTACCTGTCCCAGCCGCATGAAGATGGGGCGCACTTCGTTTGCCCGGTTCATGTCCACATCGGCACCGAGATACGCCTGGATCGGGTCGATAATGACCAATCGGGCGTTGTTCTCGATAATGGCTTTTTCAATTCGTTCATCGGAGAGCGTCAGCTGCACCTCGCTGTCATCAATGACCAGCACCCGGTCAAGGTCTGCACCCGCTTCGATCAGGCGGGGCTTGACCGTATCGCCCAGACCGTCCTCTGCGGTCTGGTAAATCACGTTGAAGGGTTCCAGCCGTTCCATGTTGGGCAGCAGCTTTCCGTTGGTGCAGGCGGCGGCAAGGTGCATGGCAAAATAGGTCTTGCCCTCACCGGGATTGCCTTGCAGCACGCTCAACTTCCCGAACGGCAGATACGGTTTCCAGAGCCATTCCACCGGGGTCAGTTCCACATCGCTCATGCGAATGATCTTCACCGTTTCCGGTTTTGACGGCTCTTTCAGCACGATGCTTTTGAAATAATTGCGGTTCAGGATCTCAGCCCGGTGCACCAGAACATCGTTCCAGTCTTTCATACAGGGCTGGATGCGGGTCACGCTCACACTGTCCGGCAGCAGTGTCGCCAGCCGCTTGCAGGCATCCTCTCCGGCTCTATCGGCATCCAGACAGAGGAACACCCGCTCCACATCTGGGCGTTCCGAGAGGAATTGCCGCAGTGCTTTGCCCGACACCCCGCCCAGCGACAGATAATTGTGCTGCTGCCAGTTTTTCGGGAACAGTTCGATGAAGGACAGCAGGTCGATGGAGGCTTCAAAGACCAGCAACTGCTTGTCAGTGCCACGATGGGCAAAGCCAAACGCCTTTTCTGCACCTGCTGCATCCTGCCGAAACTTCTCATTGATGCCGCGGCTGCTTGCGTAGCGGGGATGCCCGTCCGCATCCCGCCCCACAAAGACCACGTTGTGGTGGGCGGCATCCTCGTAAATATCTCCGGTAGCGATGAAGAAGTTCACCAGCGAGGGACTGAGTTTTCGTTCTTGCGTCAGATAGTTCAGGATATTGGCGTTGGTGACATTTCGCAGCGGCAGACGAAACGCCGGAGAGGGGGCGGGGTCAGCCTCCGGCTGGGCTTCGCCCGGCTCTCCGGTCAGCATCTGCACCGCTTCGGGGAAGGACTTGCCGTAAAATTCCATCACGAAATCCACCGGAAAGCCGCCCTTGCTCTGGCTGTGCCGAAACCATTTGTTTCCGCAGACGGTCAGGCTGTCGTGGGCTTTCCAGCGGTATTCTTTTCCGCTGCGCACCAGCGTTTCGCCCTGTGCCCGGAGAAATTCTTCCAGATCCACCGCATTGGCTTTGTCGATCTGGGCTTGGGTGTAGGCCATGTTGCTTCCTCCTTAAAGTTCCTGTGTGTGATTTTTCTGTTCGGCTTTCTTCTGGGATTGCATCGTCTTGGCTTCTTCCAGCTTCTTCAACACAGATTCCTTTTCCGGGGTCTTGCCGCCCGGTGCGGAAAGCTGCTGCTTATTCAGCACCATGTCGATATACTTGCGGATATTTTTCAGTGCAGAGATGTCCGGCTGCAAGGTTTCCAGTTGGGTGCGCAGCTCTGCGCTGCCGGATTGCAGCG
>ERZ1034871.415-NODE-415-length-25423-cov-11.192841_pt1 | contig 25423 bp, 17 predicted proteins | sample MGYA00520631_ERZ1034871 | MGnify/ENA primary metagenome ERZ1034871 (study PRJEB33766, sample SAMN09781721) | gut metagenome | biome: gut microbiome | host: Homo sapiens | place: Madagascar | study: EMG produced TPA metagenomics assembly of the PRJNA485056 data...
GCTTTAGCTAAAGGTACATCATACTCATCAATTAAGATATAAACCTGCTTATTAAAGTGCTTATAGAGCATTAAACTTAAGGATTTAATTGCTGATGTCACGTATGATATAGCTTGCTTATCAGCCTTTTTCAGATATATCTCATCACATAGCAAATTAAACTTTGCTTTCTCCATTTCATTTAAATATGGACTTTCTTTTAAGAAGCTAAATTCATTTGCTTTAGCTGAAACAACTTCTGCTAATTTTAAGTAGGCACTTTCAAAGTCATCTCCTAAAACATCCTTTAAGGTAATAGAGATAACAGGAAATTGTCCCATGTACTTTTTACAGAACTTTTTGTCCTCTAATATCTTGGTATCTTTAAAGTAGTTTAGATGTTTAGTTATGTTTCCAGGCTCTTTAGCACTTATCTTTAAGAAAGATTCAAACATATTCATGAGCATGGTCTTACCAAAACGTCTGGGTCTTGTTAAGAGCAAAACAGTAGTACCATCAATTAAAGAATTCTCGCCTACGGCTTCATCCTCTGAGAATACCTGTTTCAAGTAAGGTGTCTTATCTACGTAGTAACGATTCTTTTCTCTAACCTCAGCAAAGGTATCACCTGTTACTGGTAAGGCTAAGAAGTGTTTTTTGCTCATTATTGGTTCCTGTTACTTTTTCTTAATTTCTTACATGATTATATGTTATTTGCACTACTTTATTAGGCTTTTACATACAAATATTGCCAATTTTGAGGATTTAGAACAAATATTTCTCAATTTTAGTTTTTCTAAAATGAAAAATCCCAAATAGCTTTATTACCTACCTAGGATTTTATTTGAAACTTATCTTTTAAATGAGTTGATGGATTACCTGTTATTTACTCATATCATGACAATTCATCATTTCATCAGATTTTGATAAATCATGAGGCATTGAATTCATGCTCATTGAGTCATGTTCCATATTCATCGACATATGGCGCATATTTAAAGTTTCTATTACTTTTGGTGTATCAGTCATGCCTAAGGCAGGATCTAGCATACCAAAGACCATGGCAGCATGTGAGGTTACAAGATAAATGCTCAAAAGCACGATCTTTACAGCCATCTTAGTACGCTTGTTTGCTTTTCTAAAAATCAGATTTACCTGCAGTAAAGACATTAACACTAAAGGAATTACAGCTGCCATAAATAAAAGAGCTGAAGCATAATCTATCCAGTCTTTCCAAAGATTTTGTTCATTTGCAGGAAGGACCAACCATTTTATAAATAAAAAACCTAAAACAAGCATCACAATGCCTGAGATAAAAGTGCAGATAGAATTTAAACTATGCACTTTTAGTAATGGTTTTGAGCTAAAGAGAAGAACTATTTCAGTAATAGCAATAGTCTCTGCTATTACCATTGGCACTACCATGAAGAAAATCAAGTTATATGGAGAATTGGCCATTAAAAGCGACATATATTGAGTCATTAACATTTATGAATACCTTTCAATTCAATGAAAACACATAAAGTTTGTTTTGAGTTTGCTACTCTAGAGGCTTAATTCTAGCAAATAAACTGCATGCAATTGCGACGAAACTTATCATTACGTTTATTACATTAAACGCGGTTACTTTGTAATTATCTAGTGCAGACTTTTATAATCACTTAGAAGTAAATGCAGTTGACCGAACTTTTATCCTCAAAAATAGCGAAAACCAGCAAATAATGTTAAACTTTTGACATTGAATTTAATTAAAAGGAGTTTTGCTATATGTCAATGCCAGAACGTTACCACCCAGAATGCCCACCAGATGCTCATAAAGTTATTAGACCTCCTGTAAAAGAGGTATTTGCTACACTTTGCGTCAAGGTTGAAGATTCTGAAGAGAAGAACGGCATGGCAAACGTTGTAGAAATACTCTCTTTAATGAGCAAAAAGCCTTTAATCTTATGCTCAGATAAGATGCGCAAGCTAATCTGCGACTACACTAAAGACAGTGAAGTAAAACCTGAATTCTTAAGAGTTCATGAAGACGGAAAAGCTTCAATCAGCTATGAGAATGGAGCTATTGGTCCTACTACAGATTTTTATGATTTTGCAGGCAATTCTCTGAACTATAAAGATTTCTTAAAGACCTTAGAGAAAAAATGTATTGTAAGTGTAGATATGTTATCAATGTTTACCTTACGTTCAATCTCTACTGTATATCCTTGGGATGAACTTTTAGCAAATCAGTTCTTAGGTCAGTATTTAGAGGCTTCAAAAACTCTGACTGATGACGACATTGCTCTGCTTACAGATGTACGTTATGGCAGGTTTGATGCACTCAACGTTGAAGAGAAGAGTGCTACTGCTTATAAATTCTTAAGACTAGAACGTAAACTTTTCTTACAGTATCCAACTGAAGATGACTAAACTATTATCTAAGACCGCCTCTTTGGCGGTCTCTTTAATTCAAAAGCCTTCAATTACTCCAAACGATCTTGGTTGTCAGGATTTAGTAAGAGCAAGACTTGAGAATGTTAACTTCAAGTGCTTAACTTTAAAAGACAGTGGCACTGAAAATCTTTTAGCTCTCCATGGTGAAGGTTCCCCTTTCTTTTTATTTTTAGGTCACACAGATGTCGTAAGTCCTGGTGATGAAAGTGCCTGGGCAGTGCCTCCATTTGAAGCTTTAATAGATGATAAAGGTGTTTTACATGGCAGAGGATCACAGGACATGAAAGGATCTGATGCTGCTATGACCGAAGCTCTAGTAAGCTTTGTAGAACACAATCCTCATCACAAAGGCACTGTAGGTATTCTTTTGACCTCTAACGAAGAAGGAGATGCTAAAGGTGGTACTCCTTTTGTAGTTGAGTACCTAAAAAAGAAGAACCTCATTCCTGATTACTGCCTTGTAGGCGAGCCATCTTGCTCTAATACTTTTGGCGACACCATTAAAAACGGCAGACGCGGTTCGCTTACCGCTCATATCACTGTAAACGGAATTCAGGGGCATGTAGCCTATCCTGACAGATGCGATAATGCTGCTCATCATGCTGGAGTTTTAATCTCACGATTATTCTCTAAAAAGTGGGATGAAGGTTCTAAGTTCTTTCCTCCAAGCTCTTTTCAGGTAACCAACATTAAGTGCGGTACCGGTGCTGAAAACGTAGTACCTGGCAGTTGCTATATTATGTGCAACTGGAGATTTAATGATGTCTTATCAAAAGACAAGATCTCAATTGAGGTAGAAAAAATCATAAGAGAGTTAGAGCTTAACTGTGAGATTAGATATGTTCTAAACGGTGAACCATTTATTACTAAAGGCGGTGAACTTTTAGATTCTCTTGAAAAATCAATAGTCGAAGTTACAGGTAACAAAGCTTTGTTATCTACAGCTGGTGGCACCTCAGATGGTCGCTTTGTAGCTCCATTAGGCACTAAAGTAGTTGAATTTGGACCTGTATCAAACTTAATTCATAAAGTAAATGAATCTGTTGAATTAGATTCATTAGACAAGCTTCATGAGGTTTATGTTAAGACTTTAAACGATCTGTTCAGATAAGATATGAAGTTAGGCTTTTAGAGCCTAATTTTCTTTACAGACAAACTAAAATTGATTAGAAGACATGCTCTTTAAAGGCTTTAATCATGGTCTTAGTAAGAGAAATTACGGGATCAGCAATTTCAAGCTCCTCGCGTTTTTTCCATAAAGCTTGAGCTAATTCATTCTCATCACGAACAATCGTACGTGAGCCGTCAACTTCAGCTACATATCCTAGTAGCAGATTACTATCAATTCCCCATGGTTGAGAGCCATAGTACCTCAGTTTTTTAATCTTAAGGCCGACTTCCTCTGCAACCTCACGAGCACAAGTCTGCTCTGGAGTTTCTCCTATTTCACAAAAACCTGCAATCAAAGCTACACCTCTGTATGGTCTATCTTTATATTGAGTAACTACGATGTTATCGCCATCAGTTACAGCAACAATTACCGCAGGAGCAATCTTAGGATAGATCGTGTTACCACAATGAGGACATACTAAAGCTCGCTCTGTTTTAGAGTGCTCTGTTCTACAGCCACAGAAGCCGCAGAACTTATTAGACCTGTACCATTGGAATAACTGATAAGCAGTAAAGCCTGCAAAACATACGGTACGAGGATTGTCTGAGCGTAAGACTCTTTTGGTCATATAAGAAAAACCATCAAGATATGGGCAATTCCCACCTGTATATAGAAAATAAGCTCTATCATCAATCTTAAAAAGATAGGTAAGTTCGTTCTGATTGAATGATGATGCTTTGGGTAAAGATAATGGAGAGTTCTCTCCATCACCAGATACTAATACATTATTACCGTCAAAGACGAAGACTTCATCATTATCTTGAGCGTCTCTTTTTAAAGAGAACTCGTTATAAAACTGATGTGGGAATAAATCTTGGATCATAGTTTACTCTGCAGATATTTCTCTGCATCTAAGGCTGCCTTACACCCCTGTCCTGCTGAGGTAATGGCCTGACGATAAATTCTGTCGGCACAGTCACCTGCAGCAAAGACACCAGCAACTGAGGTTGAGGTCTCTGAGGTAAAACCAGTTTTTACAGTACCGTCATCATAAAGTTCAATCTGTCCTGCAAATGGCTTAGTTGAAGGTTCATGACCTATAGCCATGAAGACTCCTGAAAGAGCAATATCTCTATTCTCTCCATTAACCTGAACCTTAACCCCATTTACAAGATTACCATCGCCTAAGATCTCTTTGATGTTGGCATTTAAGACAAACTCAACCTTACCTTCAATCTCGAGTTTTCTTAATCTGTCGACTAGAACTTTCTCTGCTCTAAACTCTGCTCTTCTGTGAATTAAATAAACTTTTGAGCACAGGTTAGCTAAATACAAAGCTTCAATGAAAGCAGCTGATCCTCCACCTACAACAGCAACTTCTTTACCTCTAAAGAAAAAGCCATCACAGGTTGCACAGGCAGATACGCCCTTGCCCTTATATTTAGTCTCAGACTCTAACCCTAAATATCTTGCTTTAGCGCCGGTTGCAATGATCACTGTTTTTGTTTTTAAAACTGTACCTGATGAGAGATAAACTTCTTTTACATTTTTTGAAAAGTCAGTTTTTACAACTTCATCATAAATAAACTTTGTGCCGAGTTTTTCTGCATGCTTTGACATATCCTGCATGAAAGAAAAACCGTCAGGAGCATCAAAACGTGATGGCCAGTTTTCAATTTCAGGTGTGGTTGTAAGCTGTCCACCGACCTCAGAGCCACAGACTAAAACAGGCTCTAATTGGGCTCTACAGGCATAGATGGCAGCAGTATAGCCGGCTGGACCTGAACCTATGATAAGAGTATTTAAAATCTCACTCATTTAGCTAAAAGCTCCTTATAGTGTTCTTTAGCATAAGACACTGCATACTTTACCCATGGTTCATTAAAAGAGATCAGATACTCAAGGGCAAAATCAACAGGGAAAGCATCTATGCACTCATCAGCTTTTTTTGAAAAAGAAATATGCCAAGGTTCAAAGGCAATAGTTCCTTTTCCGTTAAAAGGACGTTTAAAACCGAATTTATTGAGGTTTTGAGAAAGATACTGACCTAATTTGTAGAAGTAATTACCCTTTTGATATTCTCTTGCGGTAAGTTCTAACTGTTTACCCTCAGGTAAGAGGTTTACAGCATAGATATCAAAATCAGTACCAAAATGGTGACGGGAAAAACCAGGAATTGATGAAAATCTTATGATTTCTAAAACCTTCTGCTCATCACTTAATGAGCTGATATCCATAGGATTTTCATTTGCATCTAAGACAGGTCTTTTTCCTTTGAACTTGTCATCAAAGATTTTAAACTGCTTATAAAAGCTTCTGTAGGCAGAAGCTATACGCAGTTCAAAACCTTTATCAAAGGCATCTGAGAATAAATCTGGTAATGCCTTTGCTGCATCCCTGTCACACATGAGCACACTCATGCGTCTAGGATCATCTTTAATATTTACTAATTTACTGTCATCAAGACCAATTAACTGTTCTTTAGTTGCCATATGTTTCTATAATCTTTGAAGCTTCCTCTTTAAGATCTGAGCTTCCGTGTTCCTTCACATCATCAATGATCTTTAAAGCTTCTTCTGTATCGCCAGTCTCAAAATACAGTCTAGCCAAGTTTAATTCATCAACATAGTACTGATGCTGTTTCGCATTTAAACCTTCATAGTCATCTGTATTTTCAGCATTGTCTAAATTGTTGTCATCTGCTACATCGTCCCTCTGTGAAGAAATAGGACCGATGGTATCTGCTACATTCTCTAAAGAATGATCTTCAGTATCATCAGGAGCTGATGATTTATCTTCAACTGGTTCATTCAATGCTAAATCGTCCTCAGGGATACTCTTAGGATCAACTGCATTTGCTGAACTCATCATAGAAGCAATCTCATCATCTGTGAAGGCTTTTTCGTTATCATGAGGTAAATCGTCATGAACACCGCCACTTAGCATGTTCATAATATCCTCATCAGCACCTGAGTCATATTGAGCTTTTGATGCACTCAATCTTTGCTCCAGATCATCTAAAGCTTTTGCATCTTCTGCTTGAGACTCTGAAGATTCGACATTTTCAGCAGGAGAATCATTCTCTTTACTCTCAAGAGCATCATCATTTGCATCAGTTGCGACATCAGCTTGCTCTATAGTCTCTTCTAAATTATCTGATAGATTGTCATCATTTTGAGGAGTGTCTTCAACAGTATCAGAAGCTGTTGTAGCACTAGGATCTTTGCCTTTACCTACAATATCGAAGTCGTCATCAGGAACTGCCCAGGATACAACGCCATTTTCATCTTTGCTGTTGTCATCATGTGGATCTGGATTAAAGATAGCCTGCTCTGACTTATCCTGAATATCACCAATATCATTAGTGTCATCATTTTCGCTCTTAGCAACATTTGTGGTGTCAGCAGTATCTTCGTCTGCTGATGTAACCGTAGCTTCTTCTACAGGAGTTTCATCAAAAGAATCATCCTGCTCTGGCACTTCAAATTCAGGCTCTACAGCTTCATTATCGAGGTAATCAGCCTCATCAGTATCAACAGGTGCAGCATCTACAGTCTCTGCATTTTCAGGTTCTACAGCATCTGTATGAGGCTCTGCATCTTCATCGATAGTGTGTTCTGATTTTTGCTTCTCTTCATCTTCAGGAATAGCATCAAATGTTTCCACACCATCTGCTATTTCTTCAGGAGACTCTGCCTCTTCTGGAGCATCAACAACATTGTCATTACCAATTAGGAGATCTTCTAAATTAAGATCATCATTTAAGACCTCATCAACATTCTTTCCTACAGAATTGTTTTTAGGGACTTCATCATCAGAGATCTCTTCAGCATCTGCTTCAGGAATATTGTCTTCTTTACGGTCATTGTTTTCAAATTCTGCATCAGTTTCAGCTTTTTCATCTTCAGTATTGTCAGAATTCTTATTATCAGACATTGACTCTAAGAATGCTTTTTCTTCACCTGAGAGTTGCTCTTGAGGATCTTCTGATGAAATGGTCTCTTCCTTTGCAAGCTCTGCAGTATCTTCTGTCTTATTTGAGGCATCAAGAGGAGCAGCAACATCTGATGCATCAGCATCAACGTTATCAGATATTTCAGTTTCAGATTGTGAAGACTCAGCTTTAATATCTAAAGTCTCAGGATCTACGTGATTTTCTTCTAAAATCTTATCTGAGTTATCTTTTAGGTGATTTAACAGTTCATCTTCACTGACATCTTCAACTTTTACATCATCTGCAAGGATGTCGTTTGTTGCTGGTGATTCTTCTTTTGATTCAGTCTCATCTGAAGGTGTACTCTCTGCAGTATTTTCCTGTTCTGCCACAGTCTCTTTATCAGCATTATCTACAATTGAATCAATGTCTGCATTGTCTGTTACATCTGTTGCTACATCTGAAGTTTCACTTTCTTTTGCAATATCAGCATTTTCATAAGCCTTATTCATGGCCTCTGTGATCGCTTCTTCTTCAGACTTTGGGGCGGTATCTTCAGCCTCCCTATTTTCCTTTGAAGATGTTTTCTCGGTTACAGACTCTTGTGCTGTTGCATCTGCTACAGGATCTTCTTCAGATTTAGGAGCATTGGCTTTATCTTCAGTCTTTTCTTCAGCTTCTTTTTGCTCATTTAAAGCAGCGCTCCAGGCATCAGCCATAGTCTCTTCTTCAGATTTAGAAGCATTAGCTTTATCTTTACTCTTTTCTTCAGCTTCTTTTTGCTCATTTAAAGCAGCGCTCCAGGCGTCAGCCATAGCTTCTTCTTCAGATTTAGAACCATTAGCTTTGTCTTCAGTTTTTTCTTCAGCTTCTTTTTGCTCATTTAAAGCTGCGCTCCAGACATCAGCCATAGCCTCATCATCAGACTTAGCTTTATTATCATCATCTTTCTTTTCAGAGTTTTCCTGTTCGTTTAAAGCAGCTTCCCAAGCTGATGCCATATCATCTTGTGAAGTATCTTTATTCTCATCTTTATCAAGATCAACATTCTTTTCAGAACCAGTCTGCTCATCTAGAGCTTTTGACCACTCATCCATTACATCCTTGTCATCTTTTATCTCATCAGATGAGTTAGTTGTTGCAGCATTATCCCAAGCCTCTTGAGCAGGATCTTTTTCAGTTGCAGTTGCATCAGCACCAGTGTTATCTGCTGTTGCACTGTTATCAGGAATTTCTGTAGCATTTGAAGCTGATTCTTCAGCGTCAGCCTGCTTTTTCTCATTTAAAGCAGCTTCAACATCTGATGCTGAATCAGATGGTGAATTTATAGAGTTATTGTTCTTGTCCAGTTCTCTTTGAGGAATATCCGTGGTATCTGGCTCTTCATCGCCAGATACGGGAGCTTCAAGATCGATAGAACCGTTCTCATCTGATAATAAGGTATCATCTGATGAGTAATCATCCTCAACATCAAAGTCATCGGTCATCTTAGCGCTAGCACGAGACTTTAACTTGATAATTAAGAAGACAATCATCAGTACTAAAGCTAATAAGCCAGCACCGAATAAGATCATCATGACAGGCTTATCAAGATCAACTACAGAGGTAGGTGTACTTACTGAGAATTTAGACAGCTGTAGCTGCATATCCTCAATCTTCTCATCATTAGCAAGTAACATCTCTCTCATTCTGTCATTATCTTGAGAGATCTTTGAAATATTACCTTTAATCTCAATAATGTCTTGCTGAAGACCTGAAATAATATTGTCATACTGAGAAGCTAATGTAGAAACACTGTCTGCTGCTGTTTTAGCAGTAGCTGCAGATGTTTTCTTCATTCTGTCCATAGCTTCAGCTAACTGTTGCTCTAAGACTTTAGTTTTCTCATCAATAGCTTTCTTATTGCCATCGAGCATGATCCTGATAGATTGAGCATCTACAGCAGCAGCTGCAAGATCAGCACTCATTGCTTTAGCAGCTTCTGCCTTTTTATTATTGTCTGCACTGCCCTCATTATTACCGTTTGGTACGGTCTCTTCTGTAACCTGACTTTTATCAAGATCAGCGCCACGGGTATTCTCTGGCATTGCTACGGATAAATCTTTTTTAACCGCTTCTTCCTGTAACTTTTTAATCTTAGTCTCGGTGGCGGTGTACTGAGGAATATCGTTATCAGACAGTGACTGCATTGGCTTTGAAGCTTGTGTTGCAGGAGCAGGAGTTGCTGTGTTGTTTAAGGTTGCCTGAGTATTTACAGTAGCAGGAGCATTACCTAAAGGAGGTAAAGTCATACTGCCATGAGCTAAAAGTCTTGAACCTGTATCGGTTGTTTCTCGCGCAATTTCAGTTACAGGAGGAATAGTAATAGTAGTTCTTAAAAGGTTGTTGACGTTACCACGACCGAATGCGCCACGATTATGTCTGTAAATTGAAGCTACAATCTGGAATTCATTAACACTTCTATCCAGAGGTAAGTAGCGGTGGGCTACAGACCAAATGGTATCACCTGATGCAACGCTATAGGTCCTAGCTGGGGTCTGCTGAACAGAAGTTGCATTGCTTTCAGTCTGAGGTTGTCTTGTTGCTGTAGTAGCTGGTGCTCTGGTTGCAGTTGCATTTACACTAGCTTGTCTGTTTTGTCTAGGAGCTGCACGTCTTACAGGAGCTCTAATAGCTGGTTGTACAGGCTGTACTTGAGGAACAGTATCCTCAACTTCAGGACCTTGAATAGTAATAGTAAAAGTACCATCTTCATCAGCTGACATTGCCGAAAAAGGTAATAAAAAAGATAAAGCTACAGATAAAAGTGCTTTTTTGTAAGCGTGCATAACTAACAACCCCTATTTTTATGCATTATTTTACTCAAAATGAGATCTGTCAAAATAAGGTCAGATCCCATTTTTGGAAAAGTTATGCATAAAGTGTGCACATTTTACAGATTAGAGAGATTTTGCAATCAATTTTGCAATTTCAACACAAGAAATAGCTTCACCTCTTCTAGTGTTATCCATCATAATCACAAAGCTGTAAGATTTTGAACCAGGTTTGTCCTGCTTTAATCTTGTGAGCATTACAGTTCTCTCGTTGATAATATCTGCTACAGGAGATAAAACATCATCCTCTGAGGCTACAGTTACATACTCTGAAGCATCAAAAGCCTGTTTAACCTCTTCTAATGTAGCCTTATCCTCAAGATCAACATTAACTACCATAGTGTGACCGTAGAATACAGGAACCTGAATGCAGGTAATATCAAAACCACGCTCGAAGCGACCTAAAATTCTTGATACTTCATTACTGATAGCATTTTCATGGTCTGAATATCCATTATCCTCAAGCAGTCCCATTCTAGTGTGCAGATTGAATGCTAATTGAGCTGGAAATCCCTGATGCTCTGCTGCCATACCGTTTAATAATAAGGTTGACTCATGAGCTAGAGTTTCAGTACCTAACCGACCAAATTCTGAAACAGATTCCATTGAGGTTACAGTAGCTCTTGCAATGCCATACTCATCATGAAGAACAGATAAAGCCAGGCACAGCTGTACAGATGGAGCTAAAGCAGGAATAACCAGTCTGTTTTCAATTGCCTTTTTAATATCAAAAGGATTGATTTCAGGTACGATGGTTACAGTCTTATCATCACCATTGAATAAATGGCTATCATCAATAACGATACAGCCTTTCTCTCTTGCTGCATTAATCCAGTGCTGAGATTCATCCTGAGTAGTTAAAAATAAAGCTACATCAGCTTTTGAAAAATCAAACTCTTCAACTGGCTGAACAAAGAAGTTCTGGCCTTTAATCTGAACGGCATCATATTCACCTGTCAATGGTGATAATGGGAAAACTTCGCCTAAAGAGAGATCCTGTTCTTCAATGGTTTCAATCACAAGTTTACCAATATCAGTATCATAACCGTAAATAGCTAGCTTCATTGCCACAGTATCGCTCCTAAAAACATTGCTTTATGTTTACTGTTTTAAGATTATTTCTCTTTTAGGAATAAACATAACTAAAAAAAACTTTGTACATTCTCTATCGTACCTGTCAAGTACCTTTAAAGAATATGGCGTTACTTTTCATTGCGTTACTTTACAAAAATTCTCTAAGATAACTTTAGACATAACATTTAAGTCTTAAAGCAGACTTTAAAGTAACATTAATTCATAGAGAACTACATACTCGATTTTACCACAATGTCTCATAGATAAACGTATGTTCTAATAAAGATTAGAGCTAATAAGTAAGGGGTAAAAATTGCGTTTTTAGAATCTAACATTTTAATGATATAAAGAGAATTTTAATGATTCCTGTAGAAAAATAGCTTTCTACATAAAGTTTCTTCCATTGTCATTTGGATCTTTAGGATAGACTTTGGTTTTACGGCGGAAAGTATATGGATTCTGCCTGCCGTTAGAACCATACTTGCCGTTCTTTTTAATACGTGTTTTTCTGATGACAGATGACACCACGCCAAAGAGTTCACACTCATCAACATGAGTTAAGTTAATATCAGGAATAGAATCATCAGCACAGACTAATCTTGGTTCTCTGCCATCTAGAAACTGTCTTAAAAGAAAAGTGCCGTTGATACTCATCACTACATAGTCGCCGTTTTCAATGAGCAGGCTTCTGTCAACAATGACCACATCGCCTTCTAAAATGCCGTCTTCATGCATAACGTTAGAGCTCATTCTGAAAAGGTAAACAGAAGGTAAATTCATATAAAGATAGGTGTTAAGATCCTGTCCTTTAAAGGGACCTTCCTGAAGCTCAACATCACTTCTAATTAAAGATTTCTTCATGTCAGATTTGAACCATTATTATGCACAAAAAAAAGAGGAGTAAGAACTAAAAGGATACACCTACGTTAACAACCTGTATTTAGACAGGAGCAAAAATATGGACTAAAAATGTTAACGGAGTACGATTTTACAGTTAATTATTTGATTATTTTTAAAAATATTGCACTCATCACGAAAAATTTAAGATTTTTTGTATTATATTACAAGAAGTAAGTAAATATGAGCAGATTTTAATCTGTCGATTCTAGCTTCAAAAGAAGGACACTATTATGGCATTAACTCGCGCAGAAATAGCTGAAAGGCTGATTATCAAGGTAGGTCTTCCTAAGGCTACAGCTCAAGAATTCGTCGACAAATTTTTTGAAGAGATCGCAAGAAAGCTTGAAAGAGGTGAAATGGTAAAGCTTACAGGCTTTGGTAACTTTGAGCTTAAGCTAAAGAGCGCAAGACCTGGAAGAAACCCTAAGACCGGTCAGGAAGTTACTATTTCAGAAAGAAGAGTAACCACTTTTAGAGCAGGTCAGAAGCTAAGAAATCGTATCGACTTTAAAAAAGAATAAATTTTTTTAGTGCAGGTGTCATATATATCACTGATATTTGATATTATGAACCTAAAACGACAATTTTTTTATAAAAACAACTTAGGATATTGAACTATGGAAAAGTTTACATATACCGTCAAAGACAGAGACGGTGTTCATGCACGTCCTGCAGGAGCAATTTTAAAGGCTATCAGCGGCTACAAGTCAAAGATCACTTTAATTTATCAGGATCGTTCAGTAGATCTTAAAGCTGGTATCTTCGGTTTATTAGGTCTTGGTATCCGTTATCAGGACGAAATTTATGTTCACGTTGAAGGTGAAGATGAGAAAGACGCTATCGTTGGTGTAAAGCGTGCTTTTGAAGAGTTCCTGTAGTAGGTATCCCTATCTTCGTCAAGATAAGCCCTGCCCTGTGCAGGGTTTTGTTTTTCTTTTATTGCCCTTTTGGGGTTGATTGACTTCTTGATACATCAAAGCTGTCTTTTGTCTAGCAGCGCGGTTTAACTTAGGTCTAGTGGAGCGGTTTAACTTCAGTCTATCTTACATAATTAAAAAGGAAAGAATTATATGAAGGTTCAAGAGAGTTTGTCTTTTATCAGGACTAAGTCTTAAATGGCGATGAACTTTTAAGTTGAGATTAAGATTTAATGCGGTAAGCTCTACATGATAAAGTTCTTACCGAGAGTTTACTGCAGATTGGATACTACAAATTCAATAATAATGACACCAGCCATCATGATCAGTGAGCGCATGATGTCATAGTTTAAGTCAATAAACTTAGTAATATTCTTAAAGCATTTCAAGCTTAGCATGATCTCAAATATTCTTAAGTTCTTTGAACCAAAATAAGAGATAAGAGAACTTGCAACCAAACTTATGATCATACAGATAAACATCATACCTGATGAGCCTATAAATGAGGTTAATAGCAAAGTTAAGCCCCATACGAACAGGGTTCCAAAGTTCCAGCACATAGTCACAAACTTTCGTCTGTACTTTAAATTAGCAAAGAATTCGACTAGAGCCATGCAACAGTCTTTAGCAAAGCTCTCCGACATAAAATGCTGAGTTACTCTTAACAGTTTATTCGACAGTACCTTTGTAAGTTCTTCTTTACGGGAAGCTACAATACTCTCTAACTTTGCTTTCATGCTAAAGACTTTACTGGTATAGGCATCTGTCTCTACAGCCTGATTCTTTACCCTCTTTGTCACCAAATCAAAATCATATTCATACGATCTTAATAAGTTATTAAAGATATGGTCTTTTTTAAGATTGTTTAAGACAAAGATCTTAGCATCTGCACTTACAAGAGAGCGACCTATTGAAGTGTCAATAAGATCAGATCTCATAGAAGAGTAGACATAATCTAAAACAGATGGAATGACAAGTGGCACACCTGAAGCTGTTGCCCAATACTCAAAGATCTTATTAAAACCTGCTAAACAGAATTTTAAATAGCCCATGGAGGAATCACACTTATAAGTCATTAAAAAGTGATAATCCTCTTGAGTATCAGCATCAGAGAGCTTGAATTCAAGTGAATCTAAGATCTTCTGGTAGCAGTAAAAATCAACAACTGAAGGAGGAGGGACATTAAAACTGTCCTCAGCTTTTTCAAATTCTATCTTGATAAGAGGCGCGCAATGAGTTTCTAAATAAACCTGTCTTTCAACATAGATAGAACCTTTGCCCTTACATTTCTGACAAAGGATCTTCTTGTTCCCGCGACAGGTAGGGCACTCAATGTAACCACTCTTTTTACAACGGGCACAGCCACCATCTCTACCCTGACAGGATGGACAGATAATTAAACCAAAACCTGAGCAGTTAGGACAGTTCATCTTTTGAGTACCTGAACAGTCAGGACAGGTGCATTGACCTTTAGACTTTCTAACTGAGAGACGGTTTATTTTATTTCCAAGCTTGAAAAGCTCAGAGGCACTTAACTCTTCTAAAGAATGGCTGAAACTTTTTTGAATGGTTTTGTCTTTTTCTAAAACTTCACGATTAAAACGTTCAAATTCTTTTAAAGCTTCTTCATCAACAAAGTTTTCTGTACCTACAACGTTCTTGATTACAGTGTCTCTTGATTCTACGGTATAGTACCAGTTTGCTAAAAATACAAAAGTAACTTCAGAGAATAAAGGATCAGTAAAACTTACTTTATCAGGTTGAACACCAACCAGTCCTAGTGAATCTCTTAGAGGTACTTTAATATCTATTGACATTGCTTATTTATAGAAAATGACCGTTTACAATTAAAATAGTTAACAAACCGATGACAACAGTGCCTAAAATCAATCTTATAGACTGCACTGCTTCAACTGTAAGACTAGGAACCTTTTTTAGCCTGTGGGTTAGCTTCAGCATGCTTACAGCAGAGTAATAACTCCAGTTTTTAGTAAGAGCAAAAGAGGTAAAGGCACAGATGATTGAGGATACACACATCATCATGATACCCCCCACAATATTAGGTACCATATAACCTATGAGGATCACTATCATCCATGTCACTAAGGTTATACCTGCCCAAATAATTTTGGTTTTAGGATTGAGAACCATCAGCAAAGGCACAAATGATATAAGATTTTTAGCAAAAACTCTAGCAAAATCTTCTGATATATAACCATGCGCGTTATCAGTAAGTTCTTTAGTAATACTGTCTAATAACTCCTGTTTTACCTTGGTCTTAATGTATATCAGTCTTGAGGAATCTTTGTGCTTTGCTGCAGTTAAAATTGATTCTACAGTAACACCTTGAGCTACAGCCTGCTCTTTAGCAATCTCCATCTCATGTCTTTCGATGGTTCTGATTGTCTTAGCTAAAATTGCCTTTGAAGCTAAGGCTTTTACGCACTTAATCTTTTCATCAACATCATCAGCTGATGCGATTAAAGTATCAGAGAGTAAATGAGACTCGTCGTTGAAAACATAATCTAATACTGGAGGCTTACAGATTGAGCGTAAGTTTTTATGTCCACAGATAATAAAATCAAATGGCTTTTCTACTCCCACGAGATAGACATGCACGGCATAGCATGGAGCAGTACCCAAAAAGTTTACGCTATAGCCTCGAGCGGTTTCATTACCGTTTGGTTTGCCTGAGAAATCGGCTGCCTCTATGATGGCCTTTTCATCCTCTTTTGAAAATGAGGTGATTTTTTTATCAGTACCAGGTACCATGAGAGAAATACTGATTTGCTTTTTGCAGTCAGCATCATAGATAACTTCTCTATCAACAGTAACCTCACCTTTACCTTGGCAGTCTTTACACTTTACTTTACCAGTACCGTTACAGTTATGGCATTTAGCATTGCCAGAGCCATGGCAGACAGGACAGGCCTTAGCACTGCCATGACAGGTAGGACATTCGATGGTGCCTTTACCGCCACAGTTCTCACAAATGGAACTACCACTGCCATGACAGTTTTTACATCTGGTTTTACCAATAGCATTGATACGGTTAAAACAGATGATCTGACCAGAGAGGGCTTTTAAGTCTTCAAATGAAGCCCCAGAGAGGTGTTTTACAAATTCTTTTGTTTTAGCGCTGTCTTTTTCAAGTTCTTTAGTATTTGCTAAAGTAAACTCATCTAACGCGCTCGTTGATAGCACATGAGTTTCATCACTTACAGAACGAAGAATTTTATCAGAGCAGCGACACTTAAAATTCCAGTTCATGGAATAGGATACGGACGCACTAAATTCTACCAAGTCTGAAATTCTAAAGTTTGCTGTAGGAACACCACAACGCGAAAAGATGGCAGCAACAGTGTCATACAGACGCTGTTTTAACAGCTCAAGATTTGCCTTTGACTCTTGAGGAGTGCTCTGTTCTTGATTTTGAGTAGTATTGTTATCCGCGCTCTTGTCAGGTGCAGACTGATTCTGTACAGGTACTGTATTTACCTGTGAATCGCTATTCTCTGTAGCTACTGTGGTTGTTTTTTTGCCGCTTTCAGGCATACGTTATCCTCGTTCATAATTCTTATATTCTATCGGCACTTTTTGAAATTTATTGACTACAACTCATAATTTTAAGAGCAATTTTATCTTTTTAGTTATTTGTCCTAAAAGTAAGCTTTAAAGCAGTCAGGTGTAACCTGACTGCCATAAACTTGATCTTTGTGTACTGTGATTTAAGCAGTACTAAGCTATATGCTTATCTGTTGTCAGTGCCTTCATGACATAATCAAAAAAGCCTGTGTTATCTATCTTTAAATAAGTGTTGTTACCAAAGGTAACCGCACCATTTTCTATGGTGTAGCTTGCTACATCAAAAGACAGAGTCTTAGCTTTATGATCTTTAATTAAAACTACCCTCTTATTAGTTACTACTAAGATACCTTCTTCTTTAGAGAAAGAATAAAGGACATCAGCTAATACTCTTTTAACAAATTTAGGTAGAGTACTGTTTAAATGGTAAATTCTGTCTGAGAAAGTAGCGATAATGTTCTCTTCATCCTCACAGACGTAATCGTCAACCTCGATTACAAAGTTAGCCTCATCATTACCGCCTACGCAGTATAAAAGGTTATTGTTCTGAGCAATGAACTTTGCAATTGGATATGGTAGTTCTGAAAACTTAATTTCTAGTAATCTTAAAACAGAAATTGCGTTTCTAGTAAAGGTATCGAAATTTGAGAACAGTCTATTTCTGTCATAGCGCTCAATCATATAGTAAAGTAAAAAGATGTATTGAGCTTTTACATCAACCGCGCTCTGTGTAACCCAAGATAAGGTCTTTAAGAGAGCTACTGTATTCTCTGGAGTATCATCAATTAGGTTGTCAGCTAAAGCCTTATTAGACTTTTCACGAGCAAAGATCTCTTTGAAGAAATACTTTGGACCAATCTGACGCATTCTGCTTCTGTAATTATGTAAAAAACCGTAGGTATCATCGCCTGGTTCAATGAGTTTTACATCTGAATTGAGATATACCCTAGCACTTCTTTTAAAGACAACCTTACGGTTATCGTTATCTTTAAATACCAAGTAAATAGAGATTAAAAGAGGTATAGCGCCTAAAACAAAAGGATATAATCCCTGTTTAAAGTCGCCATCCCATAAGAAAGGTAATGATACAAACAGGTTTAACCAGCCGTACCAACCTAAGAATCCCTGTAGACGGGTTACAAAGACACCATCTGGAAAGATAAACATAGAAATTCTGTAATTAAGGTGAGTTAAAACTAGTGATAAAACTAGTAAAAAGAATAAGATCAAAAACATGGTCAGTTCTCATTTTTTATTAAATTTATTGTGCAAACTATCATAACAGTATCTTAGTACAAATTTCGTGACTGTACGTTTAATTATTTGATAAAAAATGAGATTTGCACTGAAAAAGACTTATTTATTTTTCCTTAGGATAAAATGATAACGTTTTAGTTATTATAGTAAGAAATGCAAAGAGAGTAGCTCGATTTAGAATTTAAAACCTTTTGCTTTAACAAACTCAAGCCACTTTTTATCATCCACAGCTACACCTTTTGAAGGTTCATAGACATGTGTTTCATAAAAGTAGTTTCTCTCGCCTAATATAGCAGTATCGGTAAGATAGGTCATCTCAGAGTTTACTTCAAAGCCATCGGTTTTAGCTCTGTGATTTGTAAATGCTACGAAAAAGATTGGCTTGTTTACTTTCTCATCAACACAGAACTGATAGTGAAGTTCACCTCCTTTTAAGTTACAGAACTTTCTGTATTTTGATTCAAGGTAGTTGTATGAGACATTATAGATGCCACGGGTTCTGTAGATATGAACATGAGAATCATCAGTGTCTGCGAGTTTTTCTAAATTGTAGAAAAACATTCTTTGCTCTAGTGTCTTGGTAAACTCAACAGCAGTTTGTGATTGAGCTAGTTTTGCTTCCTGCTCTAGAACTTTAGGATCACTTGTACATGAGGCTAAAGATAAAAGAGCTAAAGAAAATAGCGCTAACTTAGTTTCTTTCTTAGCAAAACGAGTTGCTTTTAAAGCCATATCTTTAACTACGTTCATAATCTTTTGCCTCTGTCTTACTTTACTTAATCTGACCTGAGTTTTAGTCAATTATAATATACAAATGCTATCTTGGCAGTGACAATAACAGGTTGTTAATGTTATCGATAGTTCTTAAGTTTTGTCTTAAGAGCTGATGATGCTCTCTTTTACCAATTGATGATTTGCCCTCTTCATTTACACGATTAGGATTGGTAAGCATATTACATTTGTCAGAAAGCCCTTTGCTTCTTTCGCTCTCTTTACCTATAGTGTTTAATACCTTAGTTGTGATCAGGATAATCCTCTAAGATCTTCTTTAACTCATTAGCTATTCTCTTGTCAGAGACAGAGATCTTCACACCTAACTGCTGGGCAAAATAAGATACACGCAGTTCTTCAATTAACCACTTAACCTCGATAAGAGCATCAGGTACTACCTGATACTTGTATCTTGAAAGAGTGTTTTTATAAAGCTCGTTTACCTCTTCAATCTTACGTGTATACATAAGATCACGATTTACATCACGAGAGAGTTTATCGATTCTATAAATAATCGCTTCAAGATAACGTGGCATCTGCATTAAGTGCTCAAGTTTGGTCGAGCTTACAAAGCCTTTATAAACTAAAGAGTCTAATTGTGAGGCAATATCTTTATAGCTGTAAGCTACAGAGAGATTTATCTGTCCTTTTAAAAGACGTCTGATTTCATGGACTTTAAATAAAATCTTGTCTACAAAAGAGCATAGATACAGAGCCTTATCATTTAAATCAGCTCTTACCTTTTGCGCTAAGTTATTAAAGCTCGTCTCATCATAGCAAGGAGCATGATTTTCTTGCATGATTAGATCAATTGAGCCTAAAACTAAGTCAGAAATTAACTCCTTTACAGAGCCTAAAGGCTGATAGTACATAGAGAGCTTTGACTTATTTGGTAAGTGTTGCTCAAGATAAGCTGTAGGCTGTTTAATTGATAGAGACAATAACTTTCTCTGTCCCTGCCACATGGCTTTTTCCTGTTTAAACTTACTGTCATAAAGCTCTAGAGCTACACCATTACCTTTGTCGGTTAAAGCAGGATAGGCAGTAATTTCAATAGAGCCCTGCTTAGTTACCTGCTCAGACTTAATCGTACCAAAGGTCCAGGTAGAACTTGGAGCACTCTCTTTATGAGTTTTAACTACTTTCTTTAGAACATCCTGAACTTCACCCTGCAGTGATTGAGATAAAGCTTCAAAGTTACGACCTTTCTTAATTACTTTGCCCTTTTCATCTTCAATTGCAAAGATCATAAAGAGGTGTTTATCAATTAAAGTCTTATCAAAGTCATCAGCTGTAACTAACTCACCGCCCATACGGGTTAACTCTTTAGCTGACTTCTGATACAGATCGTCACTGCAAGGGTCTCCTAAAGCTTCAGCTAAAGCTTCGGCATAATTTGGAGCAGGGATTAAGTTCTTTCTTAATCTCTTAGGTAATGACTTAATTAAAGAGGTTAAAAAGTCTAATCTTAGACCAGGGATTTGATATAGAAACTCTTTAGAATTTACCCTGTTCAATACTGCTAATGGGATATGGACAGTTACACCATCATCCTTTGAGGTAGGATCAAATACATAGCTTAACTTTAATTTAAACTTGTCCTGTATCCAGAACTCAGGGAAATCCTGCTCCTGAATTTTATTAAAGTTATCTTTGGTAACTAACTCTAATGAGAAATCCAGATAATGAGGATCCTGTTTTACTTTCTCTTTCCACCATTTTTCAAAGTGCCGAACTGTTACAATATTCTCTGGTAACTTTTTAGCATAAAACTCTTCTAGTACTGTGGAGTCTACTAAGAGGTCACGGCGTCTTAACTTATCCTCAACATGTACCACTTCATCTACAAGCTCAAGATTATGACGGAAGAAGTCATACTTTAACTCAACGTCACCTGCGACCAGTCCATCACGGATAAAGAGTTCACGGCAGAGTTTTTTATCAATCTGACTGTATTGAACCTTGCGTCCCTGAACTATAGGCAATCCATATAAAGAAATGGTCATTGAAGCAATTACCGCGCCCTGCTTTTTAGACCAGTGAGGTTCAGCATAGCTCTTTTTAATTAAGTGAGCTCCGATAGTCTCAACCCACAGAGGATCAATTGAAGCTACAGTTTTAGCAAACAGACGGCTAGTTTCATTTAATTCAGCTGAGCATATCCACTTAGGCTTCTTTTTACATAAGACAGATGATGGGTGAATTACAAATTTCACACCTCGAGCACCTAAATACATGCCCTTGTCATTATCCTCATAATGGCCAATCTGTGAGAGCAGACCTGAAAGTATGGCTCTATGAATTGCTTCATAAGTAGAAGGAACCTCATTAGAGCGATACTTTAGGCTCTGGCAGGATGCCCTTAACTGACGTAATAAATCAAACCACTCACGTACTCTTAGATAAGAGATATATTCAGCCTTTAGACGTTTGCGAAGTGCTGAATTACTCATCTTAGTCTGCAGCTGGCAAATATATTTATATAAGTTCAAATATGAGAGAAAATCAGACTTTTCATCATCAAAACGGTGATGAGCCTGTCTGCTCTGCTCCTGCTTATCTAATGGTCTCTCTCGAGGATCCATTACAGCTAAAGCTGAGACGATTACTAAAACCTCACTTAAAGCACCTTCTTTATCTGCCTGTACGAGCATTCTAGACAATCTTGGATCTGCAGGGATCTTAGATAAAGCCACACCAATCTTAGTAAGCTCAATCTCATCTGTGCCCTTACCTTTAGCGTCATTGATGGCTCCTACCTCTTCTAAGAGTCTGATACCATCAGTTACCTGACGCATCTGAGGAGGATCAATAAATGGGAATTTAGTGATATTACCTAGATGCAAAGCTACCATCTGTAAGATTACAGCAGCTAAATTAGTTCTTAGAATTTCAGGATCTGTAAATTCTGTGCGGGATAAGAAGTCCTCCTCTGAATACAGTCTTACGCAGACACCTTCACTGACACGACCGCAACGGCCTTTTCTCTGGTTGGCACTTGCCTGGGAAATCTTTTCTACAGGTAATCTTTGCACCTTAGTACGTGGAGAGTAACGGCTGATTCTAGCTGTACCAGGATCAATAACATATTTAATACCAGGAACAGTAAGTGAGGTTTCAGCTACGTTTGTACATAAAACTACACGTACAGTTGAGTGTGGTGAGAAGATCTTGTTCTGCTCTGCTGTAGCTAATCTTGCATATAAAGGCAAGATCTCTGTATTTGGAAGATGAGCTTTCTTTAAGAAAGCCGCAATATCCATAATTTCGCGCTCACCTGGTAAAAAGACTAAGGTATCAGCTCTTCCATGCGCTTTAAACAGGAACTTTAAAGCCTTTAGAATGCCGTTGCGTAAATCAAGCTCTTCTACCTCACACTCAGGATCATCCTCATCACCATCCTGCAATCCTAAAGGCATGTATTCAACTTCCACAGGATAAGTACGACCTGATACTTCAATTACAGGAGCATTGTTAAAGTGCTTTGAAAAGCGCTCGGTGTTAATGGTAGCTGAGGTAATAATGAGCTTTAAATCTTTGCGCTTATTAAGTAACTGTTTTAAATAACCTAATAAGAAATCGATATTAAGTGATCTTTCATGAGCCTCATCGATGATGATGCAGTCATAGTTTAAAAGTAATCTGTCTGAGGCTGTCTCTGACAGTAAGATACCGTCAGTCATCAACTTTATATAACAGTTCTCTGAGGTTACATCAGTAAATCTTACTTTATAACCTACGCTGAGCCCTAACTCTTCACCTAACTCCTGAGCAATACGGGTAGATACGGCACGGGCTGCCAGACGTCGTGGCTGAGTATGACCGATTAGACCATGAAGACCTAAACCTGCTTCTAAACACATCTTAGGAATTTGGGTAGTCTTACCAGAGCCTGTCTCACCTGCGATGATAAGGACCTGGTTATTTTTAATAGCTTCAATGATCTCATCATGCTTTTGAGCTACAGGTAAAGCTTCATCATAGGTGATTTTAGGAAGGCTTTGCTTTCTGTTTTCAAAAAAGGCTTTGTACTTTTCTAAATCCTCAGAGATCTTTAACTGCAAGTCTAAAAGCTTATCAGCATTGCTTACAGAATTATCCTCACTTTTACCCTGTTTGTCTTTAGGGGTTATAGAACTCAAAGAGAGCTTTTTAAGCTCTCTTGACAGGTTAAGACGATGTTTATAAGTTAAATTATCAAATTCAGCTTTGACATTTCCTATAAACTTTTCAAGTTTTGGATCTAAGTTTTTATCTAAGTTATTATTCATTTAGTTTTTATCTAATTTAAAAGGCAAGTTGCCTTGCCTTTATCATAAAAATTGTGTGTTAACTGTGTGCTGTAAGCTTAGCTTTTAAAGTAAAAGCTAACGATATTCACAGTCATCGTTAATGCTGTCAAAGAGTTGAGCCTGCGCTAATTTTCTGCGACGACGCAAGTCCTCCTGCTCACTCTTGTGTAAGTTTAATTTTGCCTTTCTTAAGCGTTCAAATTCAGCAGCTCTCTCGGAGGCTAAATACAGACCTGCTCTGCGTATTTTATCCCCTTCAAGATCAACTACCACTAAAGTAACTTTAATGAGGTTTACCATATCGCCAGCTTTTGGATAACCACCGATATGATAAGACATCAAATCACCTAAAGTTAGAGTTTTCTCAAATGAGGTTAACTCAAAATCAAACTGTTTAGCTAAATCAACCATTGGGGTTGAGGCGGCATAAATCTTATCGCCATGATACAGAGGATGGCTCTTAATTCTGCTCTCATGAGAGAACAGTGCATTTAATAAAGTCTCATCAGCATCAGTACCAATCATGGAAATGATGTCACCTGTTTTAATTACAGTATCACCATGACACTTGATCATTTTACCGTCTCTAAAGATAGCAGCTACAGTAGTGCCCTTTGGAAAGGTAATTGAACGTAAGGTTCTGTCATTAAATGAAGGCTCCTTAATGCGATAGTTTAATAACTCATAGTCATTAGAGAGCATGATACCTACATCTGATTTGGTAATAGGTGTCAGCATCGATGGTGCATAAACCTTTAAAAGTTTAGCTAAAGGTAAAATTAAAGAGCCCTGGAAGAGTAAAGATACAATTACTACCACGAAAGCTACATTAAAGTACAGCTGAGGGTTATCAAGATGCTCAAATACTGGATAGATAGCAAGTACAATAGGCACAGAACCTCTTAATCCCACCCAGCTCATAAAGATAATGTCTCTTTTGTTATAAGACTTAAAAAATGGCTTTATGCATAAGAAGACAGTTAGAGGTCTTGCAATTAAAGTAATCACCACAGCAATTACTACACCTGGGAACCAGAATTTCACCATCTCATGAGGTGTAACTAAAAGACCTAACATTAAGAACAGAGTGATCTGTGATAACCAGGTAAAGCCTTCAGATACAGGCAGGATGTAACTTACCTGTCTGGTCTTCTGATTGCCCACACACATACCAATGATAAAGATAGCCAAGAAGCCTGAGCCTCCTAGGTATGAGGTGATTGCAAAACCAATTAAACCTAAACCAATAACGAGAATACTGTAAAGACCTACACCTAAGGATAAGGTTGAGACAATCATACGAGCGATAAAGCCAATGAAGACGCCCATGACAATACCAAAACCAAACTGTTGCACAAAGAAGATAAGAGCATCAGTAAATGAAGTGGCCTTTTGAGAAGCAAAGGCAATCATGGTGGTAGTCAACAAAATTGCCATAGGATCGTTAGTTGCTGACTCAATCTGCAGAGTATTAGATACATTTGACTTTAAAGAAATGTTCTTATCTTTACCTAATAAAGAGAACACTGCAGCAGCGTCAGTAGAACCTACGATACAGCCTAAAAGTAATGCCTGAATTAAAGAGATATCAAGTAATAAATAAGCAATTAAACCTGTGATACCGGAGGTTAGGATAACACCTACGGTTGCTAAAACAGCAGATTCAGCTGCCACATTTTTCATCATAGAAAAACTGGTACGCAAACCACCGTCTAGCAGGATCACCGCAAGCATTAAGTTTGCAATAAAGAAAGCTGAGGAGTAATCAGTATAGTGCAGGTGCAGGATAATACCGTCTTCACCTGTTAACATACCAATTGACAAGAACAGTAACAGTAACGGGGTACCAAAGAAGGACGATAATTTTGAAGCCAGAATAGCGAAAGTTAAAAGAATACCAACTATGAGAAAGGCATAGTTCATGTCAAATTCTGGCATGTATCCTCCAATGAACTGCTCTGATATAGATTTATAGGTTTATTAAGCCATAAATGTAAACGGCTCTTAAAGTACCCTTTTTATGGTACTTACACCTCTTGGTTTGATTAGGTCTTTTATTGTTTTATAAATTTTCGATTTTTAGTTCTTCGTATATTTTAATCTAGAAAGGGCTTTAAATATAGGCTTAATGACGATATTTACTCACTTGTTCATGCAAATGTTTTTCATATAAACTCAATTTTCTAAAAAATAACTGTTTTTAGAAATACAAAACGTTAATTACAGGCTAAAACTTGATCAGGATCATAGCTTTTACAACTCATAAAAAACTCTCTTTTTATAAACACTATATT
>ERZ1034871.423-NODE-423-length-25126-cov-20.288740_pt1 | contig 25126 bp, 10 predicted proteins | sample MGYA00520631_ERZ1034871 | MGnify/ENA primary metagenome ERZ1034871 (study PRJEB33766, sample SAMN09781721) | gut metagenome | biome: gut microbiome | host: Homo sapiens | place: Madagascar | study: EMG produced TPA metagenomics assembly of the PRJNA485056 data...
GCTTGTTGCCCCATGTTTCGATGTAGCTGAAACCTGCGAACTTATCGCCCTGGAGTGCGATGACAGCCTTGGCTTCGCGCATCTTGGTAGCCACATATTCAGGTGAACGCTTGGCGATACCTGAACCACGTTTCTTTGCTGCTTCTGCGATTGTAGTCAGAATGGTGTCGATGTATTTGATGTGACTTTCGTCAGCCACCATTACTTTAACTTCTTCCATTTTCTCTTAAATATTTAATAATGTTCTTGTTCCTATTTCTTATTTATGGGTTGAATCAGTCGTGCAGACTGAGTTCAGGAATAACCACCGAAAGTGCATTGATGATCTCTTCTTCTGTAATTCCCTTTTTCTTGACGAGGAAGATGGTGTCATCTCCTGCGATGGTTCCCAGAATCTGGGTGATGTCGCTGTTGTCAATGTTGTAGGCAATGCTGCTGGCATATCCCGGTCGGGTTCTGATAACTACCATGTTGCCCGAGAAGTTGATGGAGAGGAATCCTGTTCCCATTGCCATGTTGCTGATCGGGATATGGTTGGATACCCGCTTGTAGAGTGCATCGTTCGGAAGTACGTATGTGTATTTACCGCTGGATGAAGCTGCCTTGGCTACCTTCAGTAGCTTGAGGTCGCGGCTCAATGTGGCTTGCGTAATCTCAAATCCTTCCTGGGCGAGCGCTTGCAAGAGTTGATCCTGCGAACTCAACTCTTGACTAGAGATGAGCATCTTCAATGTTTCCAATCTGCTATTTTTTACCTTCATACGTTGTATTTTTATTCGTTTGCGGTTGCAAAATTACACAAAATATGCGAAACTGCCAAATAAATATTAGAGAAAATGCATTTTTAACGATAAAATGTTTTAAAAGTTTATTTTTATGCATGTTTTATGCAGTATATTTATGCATACGGCGTGTTTGCACTCTGTCTTCTTCTTCCTCATTCTTCCGGATAATGAAAGAAAAGTGTAGAAATTTCGTCTTCAAAGTGTATTTTCTACGTAGAAAAATTGCAGATATTGATTTTTTTGCTTATATTTGCAAAGTATTCCTCATTGATGCAATGAGTAAGTAAACTGCAATGAACAGAATAGTTACATTATTATATATATGGTTAGGTTGCATCCTTTCCATGCAAGCACAAACCCGTCATCAGATGGGGGGCATTTATTTCGCCTATCCCGGAGGTCCGTCAGCGCAGACTGGAACTTTCGGGACAGACTCCTGCTGCGTGCTTGATTCCTTGAAAGGCGCTTTGCCAGATTCCCAAAAGCATGCTCTCAAGGATTCCCTGATTCCTTCGTCGGGTCTTATCCCAGCCGGATTTACTCCTTTTTATGTCAGTCATTACGGTCGCCACGGTTCCCGATGGATGGCGCATGACGACCGTTATGTATGGATATGCAGGCATTTCGAGGATGAGAGTAATCTTACTCCGCTCGGACTGCAGGTGAAGGGAATGCTGACGAGAATGTGGGAGAATGCCAGGGGAAATGGTGGAAAGCTCACCCGTCTCGGGGCACTTCAGCATCAGGGCATCGCCCGACGCATGTTTGCCCACTTTCCGCAAATCTTTGCTGCCGGCAATCAGGTGAAGGCACGTTCCAGCATCTCTGACCGTTGTGCCAGGAGTATGCAAGCCTTTACTTCGGAATTACAGCTCCTCCAGCCCCAGTTGAACCTGGATGTGAAGACCGATTCTGCTGATATGGCATGGATAGCCCACGTTTCTCCCGAAATCAAGGCGCTGGCAAGCAGAACCAAGGTGGAACCTCTGATTTCTCCCGACAGATTTCTCCGTCAACTCTTCAAAGACATCTCGAAGATTGATGAACCGATGAAACTGATGGTCGAGATGCATGCCATCACTTCATCCATCCAGGATGTGGGCTTGAATTTCCCGGTTTATCCTATCGACATAGAAGAAGCCTTGAATGCCCTCTTCACGGATGAGGAGTTCCAAGCCATCTATGAGGCAAACAACCGTCGCATGACCATCGTCAATGGCAACGAACCTACCAACGAGTCGATTCCTGCACGCTGTGCCATTCCGCTCTGGCAGAATATCGAGGCTGAGGCTGATGCCGCCCTGCGTGCTCGCCAGTCGTCGGCAACCCTCCGTTTCGGTCACGATACGGCACTCTATCGCCTGCTTTCTCTCCTCTTCAATACCGCCCACCTTCCTCCAAGTGCCAAGGATGATGAGGAACAGGTGGTTTTGGGTGATGATGTGGACAGGATGGATAGGGTGGTTCCGATGGCAGCGAATCTGCAGATGATTTTCTATAAGAATGCCCAGGATTCCGTCTTGGTGAAGTTCATGCTCAACGAGAAGGACATCAAGATCAATATCCTTTCGCAGGTGGAGTATGGCACGTGCTACTATCCTTGGAACCAGTGGAAGAAGCAGATGCACGAACGCATCCACAACCTGGAGCACATCCGCCAGCTGAATGCCATCAATACGATGGTGGGCACGGCACAGTCCAACACCCTGAGTGCCGGCCTGTTTGGCAAGGGCAGTGAGGAGCATGGACAGACCCTGCCTGCCGTACTCGTTCCGAATGGTCAGAACTTCTGGACACCGCAGACCCAGGATACCGAACAGAAATGCATCGCACCTTATTATTATAAGGACTCCCTTTTGCAGGGTTTCCGCTGCAGCCATTGGATAGTGGGTGGCTGCATGCAGGATTACGGTTCCTTTACTGTTGCCGCCCTGGGCAATGAGCTGAGGCTCCAGCCCGGGCAGCGCGCTACTCCTTTCAGTCATGCCGATGAGGTTTCGCATCCTCATTACTATGCGGTGAATCTGAAGAAGGAGCATCTCAAGGCTGAGATGACGGCATTGAGCCATACCTCCATCCTCCGTGTCACTCCCGAAAAGGACCAGCTGGTGCATCTGGTCATCAATCCGAATAGTGATGAAGGGCAGGGATACATCGAGATTGATACCCTCAATCATGTGGTGTATGGCTATAATCCGGTGCATCGCATTTACCAGGGATGGGGCGAGTCGGCTGGTTTCAGCGGTCACTTCGTGCTGGCTTACGATGCCAGAGACCTGGTGGATTACGGAGTGTTCGAAGGTGACAACAGAATTAGCAAGGGCTTGAAGATGCAGGATAAGCCACGCATCGGTGCCTGGCTCACTTTCCGTGGAAAGGCGGGCAAGGCGATGGAGTGGATGTCGGGCACTTCCTTCACCTCCCGCGAGAAAGCCCTGGCAAATCTCAATGCCGAGAACTACAACTATGGCGGCTTGGATTTCTATAGCATGATGCAGTTTGCTGCCGATTTGTGGTGCGACCGTCTGCATACCATCGATGTGGAGCATCACGACCAGGCAAAGGTCAACCAGTTCTATGGTGCCCTGTATCGCTGTTCCTTCCTCCCTCACGAAGTGAGTGATGTGGGTGATGAAATCAGATATGATGATTTCTCTATGTGGGACATCTATCGTGCCGAATTGCCGCTCTATACGCTTATCACCCCGAAGCGTTCGGGCGAGATGATGCAGTCGCTGGTCAGGATGTATCAGAACCGTGGCTGGCTTCCTGCTTTCCCATGCTGGAACAGTTATACGGCTGCGATGATAGGCGACCATGCCAGTGCCGCCCTTGCCGATGCCTACGTCAAGGGCATCCGCAACTTCGATGCGCAGAAGGCTTACGAGGGAATGCGCATGAATGCTTTCTCTACACCTTATATATATAAGGAGTATCAGGAAGGAAAGGGACGCCGTGCCATCCAGTCGTATATCAATAATGGCTACATTCCTCTGGAGGATATGGTGGAGGAAGCTTATCATACCAACGAGCAGACTTCACGCACCCTGGAGTATGCCTACGATGATTTTGCCGTGGCGCAGATGGCGAAGGCGTTGATGGATTCCTGCAGGGATGCTTCGCAGCGACAGAAATATCAGGAAGATTACAACGAACTGATGCGCCGTTCCGAGAATTGGCGCAATGTCATCAACCCAGTCTCAGGTTGGGCGGATGGCAGATATGAGAATGGAAAATGGCTGAACAATAAAGACCTGGTTCATCGCCAGAGCTTCATCACCGAGGGAGCTGCCTGTCATTATACCTGGTATGTGCCCCAGAATCCGGAAGGATTGTTTGATGTGATCCGCCATAGCAAACCGATGGATAAGAAGGAGAAGAAGGCAGAAGATAAGGTCATCTACCGTCTGGACAGGATGTTCGACAAGGGATGGTACTGGCATGGCAACGAACCTTGCCATCAGATAGCCTATCTTTATGATGCTGCCGGAGCTCCGGAGAAGACCCAGCAATGGGTGCACCACATCCTGCAGACGGAGTATAATGATACCCCGGGCGGTTTGTCGGGCAATGATGATGCGGGTCAGATGTCGGCATGGTATGTATTCTCCTCCCTGGGTTTCTACCCGGTTTGTCCTGGCACACCTTATTATTATATAGGTACGCCAGGTTTCGACAAGGTGACGCTGAATCTGGAAAACGGAAAGAAGTTCATCTTGTCAGCCCGAAGAAAGGATGCAGGCAGCTACCTCATCCAGTCTACCTCTCTTAACGGAAAACCACTGAATGGTTACCGCCTCTCTCACCAGCAGATAGTGAGTGGAGGACAACTGCTTTTTGAATTGAAATAATAGAATCATAGAAATTAATACTGTAGGCGTAAGCCTGGCAACTAGATCAATTAACAGATAAGTATATGGATGCTGTAACGAGTTTTATTTATGGAATGAGCATGATGTTCTTTTCCATGATGGCATGGATGTTTTGGCGTAAGGGCAGTGAACGGCTCTTCCGCCTCATCATGCTTTTGATGTTGATAGCGGATGCACAGTGCCTGAAAGACCTCGTGCTCTTCTACTACAAGGGTTTCGACAGTACGGAGGGATGGTATTTCACCTCTGCTGTCGATATGTTTATCATTCCGTTCTATAGCTTTGTGCTGATGGAACTGGTAAAACCGGGATGGACCACCTGGACCAAGGCGGTGATGCTGGAGTTGCCTTTTGTGCTGCTTCCGCTCTTGTTTCTCATCTCGGGTGCCAACATCTATTTTTATATTCTCTCGGTATGGGGTGCCGTTTATGGCGTCACCACCTTCGTTGTACTCTTCTTCCTCATCCGCAGGTATCATCGCCAGCTCAAGGAGCGTTTCTCCTATCAGGAGAACATCAACCTTTCCTGGCTCCTTGCCATCCTTGGCAGTTTCTTCCTCATCCTGATTATCTGGACCTTGAGCTGCTTTGTCATCGACGGAGGCTTCGACAATCTTTATATGGTCTGCTCCCTGGCTATCTGGATGTTCATCTGTTACTTTGGGTATCGACATGAGTCGGTGATTGATGAACTGAAGGATGTGGAGGCAGCGCATGCAGAAGCTGCTCCGCAAGAGAGTGAAGAGGAAAAGCAAGGTCTCGCCACCGAGGTGCAGCGTCTCTTTGAAGTGGAGAAAATCTATCTCAATCCGCGACTCAAGCTCTCGGATGTGGCACACATGGTGGGCACCAACCGCACTTATCTCAGCAGGTATTTCAACCAGGAGAATGGCAGCACGTTCTATGATTTCGTGAACAATTACCGCCTCCGTTATGCGGAAAATCTGCTTCGAAACTCAGAATCTTCCATTCTGGAGATTTCAGAGAAGTCGGGATTTAATTCCCTTTCCACCTTTAGAAGAGTCTTTTCTTCTGCTTATGGCTGTTCGCCTAATGAATTTAGAAACGCTCTGTAAATGATTGTAAACCAACTGAATTTACGAAATGAATGCATGTTTTTTACGAAATGAGTTTTGGTAACAGGCAATAAAAAAGATACTTTTTGTTCAAATGGCGTCTTTTTTTTACCAAATGAAGCCTGACTTTCGGAGAAAAAGCTTATCTTTGCATCAGAATTTTCTAGATTAGGTTTACTTATCATTTGCTTTTGATAGAACACATAAAGAGGTTGGCTAACCCGTGGAGGGCAAGCCAACCTCTGCTTTTTTTATTTCTGTTGAAATCTTATTCCTTGTTGCTTCCGAAGATGCGAAGCAGATAGAGGAACAGGTTGATGAAGTCGAGGTACAATGTCAAGGCTCCGATGAGTGCCAACTTCTGAGCACCTTCGCTCATGTCATACTGTGTCTGGAGCATGTGCTTAATCTTCTGGCTATCCCATGCTGTGAGACCGGTGAAGATAGCAACACCCACGTAGCTCAGGATGTAGTCAAATCCAGAACTCTTCAGGAACATGTTTACTACGGTGGCGATAATCAGACCAATCAAAGCCATGAAGAGAATCTTGCCCATCGAGGTCAGGTCCTTTTTGGTGGTGTAACCATATACAGCCATGGCACCGAAGGTTCCGGCTGTGATGAAGAACACCTTGGCAATGCTGGTCATCGTGTAAACCACGAAGATGGAAGAGAGCATCGCTCCGTTCAATACCGAGTAGACGATGAAGAGCAGGGTAGCCGTGCTTAACGACAGGCGGTTCAGGGCACCTGTGATAATGAATACCAGGGCGAGTTCAGCGATTACCAGTCCGAAGAGCAGGCCTCGGCTAGTCATCAGCGTCATCATCAGGGTAGGGCTGGCAGCCACGCCGTATGCAGTAACACCCGTAATAACGAGAGCCAGGGTCATCCATGTATAAACCTTGCGCATCAGTGCGGAGAACACGCCGCTCAATCCACGCTCCTTCTCATTGATAGCAAAACCGTTGCTTTGCTGTTCATTCTGATTATTAATCAGATTGTACATTTCCTTTTCTGTCATAGTTTTATTTTCTAATTGTTGTGCAAATACAAAGCGCAAAGATAATGCCAATTATTGAAACTAGCGATTATCTCTGCGCTTTATTAACATTTATTCCGTTCTTTTACGGCTTTCCGACTGTTTTGACTGGTTTTTATCTCATTCTTTTCAGTCTTCGTCCGTGTCTTCATCCCTTATTTCAGGGCAATCTTCCTTACTGCCACCTGTTTGCCACCTCGTGTCACTTCTACGATTACGTTGCCCTGGATGGCTGTGCGAACCTGTTCCTTCTCAGCCTTTGCCTTCTTCTGGAGGGCGAGAACGCCATCGGCAGCATACACGCTGATGAGGTCGTTTGGCTGGAGTCCCTTGAGGACGATGGTTCTGAATCCGATAGCCTGGATGCTGATGTCTGACTTCATGTCTGTTGCCATGCGGTTGAAACTGATGGTGAAGCGATGGTTCTGCTCGCCTGCCTGGCTTGCATGGAATCGGTAATCGCCTTCTTTCAGGTCGATAGCCTTTCCGGTTTCCTTGTCCTTCAGCCATACGGTTTCGTATTCGCTGGCATCGCATTCCTCAGGGATGCTGATGGTGTATTCACCCGTTTCCGGCAGACTGATGCCGATGCTCTGTTCTGCTTCAATGCTGATGGCAGAGAGGAGCGAGTAGCGTCCGCCGTTGCGGGTTGCATAAATCTGAGCATTCTGGCTGGTCATCCATTTTACGCCGTCGCTTCCCAGGTCGAAGTCTGATTTCGCCTCCTGTGCAGGAACTGCGTTCAGCTGGAGTTGGTCATCTGCAGGAGTGCTATTGCCGGCTCTGCTGTTTCTGTTGCTCTGTGTGATGGCGATGTCGAGGGCTCGGGTTGCTTGATAGGCTGTTGTTGCCTTTGCTCCCGAATGTCCTACTATCACGCTTTCTGAATTATCCAGAGTGGCAGTCTGCGTAAACACGGCATCCATTGCCGGGATGTAGCCATCCGTTGAAACACCCGTGGTTAAATCATAGGTATTGATAGCCTTGTAGCTGCCGTTTTCTTCGCATTGGTAGATGACTCTGCCATATTCCATATCCCTATAGTTCATGGCGCAGAGATAAGGAGAACCGAAGAGGTTCCAGCCCATGTTCTCCTTGTGGGTGAACTTCAAGCCGCCACCATTGCTGCTTGACCATGGCTGCTGGTTGTTGTTCTGCACCAGGGTAATCTTATCCAGCAGACTCCTGTTGGTCCTGCCATCTTTCTCTGTGTAACTGATTCCATAGAAACGGACGGTCATCTTGCCTGTTGCATCCATTTTGTCGGCTTTAGCATCCATTCTGAAACCTGCGGTAAAGTTTCGCTGGTTATCCACACCTCTTACCCATGCTTTACTATCGTTTTGGTCAAACTTATAGTCGTACTTGGCACGAGTAGCTGCATTATAGTAGTAGGCTACTACGCTACCATTAGCAGGATTATTTGTGCCCTCAACCTCCATATTGGTAGCCTTGAATGGCATGGAGAAGAAGTTGGTTCCTGACTTTAAGTTTCTTTCCACGGCAAAGTTGGTGAGGTTTACATAACTGTTGTTGCCTCTTAAACCAGCGTGGTGCTTCAAAAGCAGGAAGCCTGGGCTGAACGGATTCGTCTCTTTATAGAAGCCATTGTCGAGTTTCAGCTCCTTGTCTTCTGCCATGACATAGACCACAGACTTACCATGAGGATAATCGTCCTGGTTTGCTGTAGCATCGTTTGTCAGATACCAAGTCTCGAAACATCCGTTGTCAACGTTGTTTCTGATGCGTTGGTTGCCGGCAAGGTCATGGTTGTGCATCACCATGTCGATGCATCCTTGGGTTTTGCTTGCGTCTGTGTTAGCGTTGATGTTGGCATTGTCTGTCTCGTCAAGCTGGTACTTCCAATAATCATCTTTCACATATTTATTATAGGTGGTTACAGATGATCTGTTGGCAGCACTACCAGATATTTTTGGTAATGCCTTTGCAGCAGTTACATTGACTGACTTCACATTCTCCACGGTTCCTAATGCCAGACTGTTGTAGAGCATGCCATTTGCATCGCCAGATATGTTGCCATCTATGATAGAGGTCGATAGCATGCTGTTGCCCTTGAGGCTGACGTTGCCCGAAACCTTGAATCCATCAACAAGACACATTATGGTTTCAGTACCAGTAGTTGTGTTGTTGAGTGTCAGTCCATTGATGGCAGATTGACTGGAAGACTCAATGATTCCTTTTCTTTGAGAAAGGAGATCCTTCACGATATTTTCTGTACCCGTAGCAGAACTGGTTTCTCCGCGCATCGAACCAAACATCTTGACGCCTGGCATGCTGATGTTCACATTATCAGCCTTCAGATTCCTATCTACGAAGACGTAGCCATATTTACCTTCATTCTTGTTGGCATAAAGCTCAGCCAGGTTGATGGCGCCTTGCAGGTCGTTGGTTGGGTTATCCCAGCTTTCACCTGTTCCTGCTATAGCTGAACCTTCTTTTACATAGATAACCTGAATCATCTTCGTGTCACACTCGTATGCACCGATATCTATGTTGTCGCCAATCAGACGGGCAGTATTGCCCAAGTCCTTTTCGGAGTTTATATTAGCATTTTGCTGATATTTGTCGTTGCTTCCTTGATCAAGTAACTTGAGGCTAGGTCGAATTCTATAGTCACCGTTATTTGGATCAACGAAGTTCGGACCATTTAGCACATCACCATTCTCTATAGACTTGTTAATCACGACATTTTTGTTGCCTGTTTTCAGGTCTTGAGTACCATTCTTCCAGGCGACAGAATTATACACGTTGTCTGTTCCACTAACCGCAGTGCCTGTATTGTAGACAAATGTGGCATTTGTTATGTCTGCTGATTGTGAACCGTCAATAGTAAGACCATCTCCGATACCATCTGCAAACAGTACATTCCACATGTGTATGCCATCCCCCAGGGTGTTGTCTACCTTCATTCCGGTTCCTTTATTCTCTCTAAAGGCACAATGATGGAGCCTCATTTTTTCTCCCGTTCCGGCTTGATCATTATTGATCTTCGCATTTACTCCCACACCACTCTGGTTCTGGAATGTGAAACCGGAAATAGTTACCGGCTTACCATACGTTACGATATTAAGCAAGTTTGTGGTTTCGCCCACCTTTGCTGGGTTCTCAATGAGTACCGAAGGCTTGCTGAAGTCTTGCACCTCTGTTCCGTCAGCATTCTTCGAGCCTGTACAACCACCTACAAGTTCAATCGATGTTATATACTTAGCCTTTTCGTCATTGTTCACAATGAGAGAGAAGGCATCGCCGCTAGAGTAGGTTGGCGAATAATAAGTACCTCCACGTACAAACACCTTTCTGTTGTTGTTGGTTGTAGTACCTGCAGATACGTTGCCAGAAGGGTTAGCCATGGCAATGATGGCACCACGAAGGTCGGTGCTTTGGTTATCCCAACTGCTACCATCGCCATTTCCTTTCTCTTCCGTACCGATATAAACCTTTTCTAAGTCTGTAAACTTGAATACATACTGGAATTCATACATGCCGATGTCGATAGGCTTTTCTCTCACTACACCTTTCTCGTCTTTCGGACCAACGTATCTGTAGTATTCCTTACTGCTGTTAGCAGAACGGATATACTCAGATCGATAACCATATTCCTTAAGGCGATTATTGTGCATACTCCACCATTTCTGATATTTACCACTCTCGTTTGTATCGTCTGCATCCTTCTTTCCATCACCTGCATCTGTAAGCACAGAGATAGCCTGTGGATTCCACTTGGCATCCTGTGTATAACCTTCGTAACCCTTTGTCGTTGTAGGCGCTGTGAAGCGTGGACCATCCGATGCGATGTTCTCCTTGTTCAGCTTGATGTTACCATCCTTTGCTGGAGAAACTGTAGATTCCGGTAATTCATCCCAGGCGCAGTTGCGCATGTGCTCTCTCCTAAGGAGCACACTATTATTTGTAGATTCATTACCCCAAATGGCGGTATTATATAATATAGGTGTAATCGTACCGCTTTCCACCTCGTTTTCCACATGGATGGCTCCATCTTGCTTTGCCTTGTTGTTCACGATGAGGCTGTTTACGATGTAGGCATCCTGATAGCCCTCAGCCATACTGCCAGCATCGTTTGCTCTACGGATATAGATGGCTCCGCCTTGTGAATTTTGTGTGCCCGTAATCTTGCCACAAGTTACATCATTGTTGGCTAAGAGCGAGTTGACGATATGCAGGTTTCCATTATCCGATTTTGTGAGATAGAGATAGATGGCTCCACCCTTACCAGGTTCGGTGACTTCATCCTGACTAGCCTTTTCTGATACGTTACTGTTACCGCTGATTGTACTGCCGATGATGTCTAGACTCGCATTGTTGGCATAGATAGCTCCGCCATGCAGACCGGAGTTCTTCATTAGTCGGCAACGGTTCAATGTATAGTTCACACGGTTGGTGTAGATACCGCCTCCACGACCAATCTCGGCAACTTCGTTAGTTCCTCCTTCTTCTGTCTTCAGCTGTGTCATGGTTTCACCATTCATGATGGTAATACCGTCTAATACGACATCATTGTTCAAGGTAGCCGAAGCACCCGTGGAGCCCGCATTGCTGTAGACTACATGATATACATTACGTTCCTTTTCCGATGCCTTGATGTCACCGGAAAGAATCGTAGGATTCTGGAACTCCCATGGCTCTATCAATCCGTTCTTATTGTTGTCGGTCATGTAGTTCTTGTTGCGGTTAGCCAAGATGTCTTTGATGTCTCCATCTGGAGTCAAAGTCTTATCTCCAAAGCTTGTAAATTCATCTCCAGTTATTTTATTTTCTGTACCAGGAACAACAGGAGTAGAAGAATACAGGTCATCTTTCGAGAAACTGCCGAAGATATCTACGTTCACAGGGATGGTGAAACTCTGTAAGCGGCGGTCTATCGTGTTTTGCTCTTGTGAAAGATCTTTGTTCTGTCGCATCTTGCTCGGCTTGTAGGTTCCGCCTGTCATCAGAATCTCGAAGTGGGTAGCCTCTGTAGCCACTTTCTTTTCTCGTGCCTCATTGATGTAGTCGAGGGCTGCTTCGAGACTGTTGAAAGGAGTCAGGAAGGAGCGGCCATAATACATTGCCTTCTCTTCTTCTGTAACAATCTCACCACCTGTCTGAGAAACGAACAGGCGCTTCAGAAGCTTGGTATCGTCAAACGCAGGCAGATCAGATGTGTATGCGCCGGCTGTCTGTTGCTTGGTCCTGGTTCTTTCCTTACCGGTAATGTCGTAGCTGCTGATGCCATAATTCTCCCATGCATTGACGTATTCTTTCTCAACTCCGTTGCTAATCAATGGTGAATAGGCACGAGGCTTGAAGATTTTGTTGTCGTTGAAATAACTGTCCAGGTCGCTGGTCATTTCCGTGTTCATTCTGTTGGCTGGCAACGCCATCTTCTCTACGAAACAATAGTTGTATGGATAGAATAATTCTTCCGAATATTTTCCGATTCCCTGCAGAAAGTCGTGAGACTGATAGTTCACATCACCGCTGATGTTGTTGTCGGTCTGTGCCGAATTTCCCCATATCACGGAGTTACCGCCAATCAATGAGTTCTCCTCCTGGTAGATTCCGCCACCAATGGTCGCCTCGTTGCTGGCGATGGTGCATGAGATGACGTAGGCATGGTAGTTCTTGGTGTCTTCGTTCTTATCGTTGGAACGAAGTGCATAGATGGCACCACCTTTCTGTGCCTTGTTTCTTACGATGACACTACCGCTTACGATGCTACCCTTCAGTAGCGTGAGAGCACCGCCCTGAGTTGCCTGACAGTCGGAGATCTCACAGTTGCGTACATGTGCCATTCTTGGCACAATGGCTGCACCACCCATACTCTTGAAGCCCGATTTGTCGCTTGCGTTACCGGCAATCAGGCGACAGCCATCTATGATGGTATTCGCTGTCAGGGCAGAGGTGTTGTAGTCGTCATAGTCGCCCGTAGGCCATTTGCCGAAGCACACGGTGTGGTAGCCGTTCACCTCCTGGTTAACGGCAGAACCTTCTTTTACTTCGGTCTTCGCGCTTAATACCGTCTGGTAAGTGCTGATACAGTCGCGTTTGTCATTATCCCAATTATAGGTTCCAGCTTTCGGCTTTCCTCCTTCCTGGTCACCCTCATAGTAACCACCCATCAGGCATACTCCGTTAGGAATCAGGAAGGTATAACTCTGCGGATCGCTAGGGTCTGCCAGTGTGTTGGCATGATAAACAAATCTCTTTCCGGTTTCATCAGCCTGATAGCCTGCCACTTTTACATACACCTTGCTCTGACTTGTTGAATTAAATTTCTTGCCCGCAGCAGTCAGCACATCCTGCAGCTTGTCAGCACAGGCAGCGTTTTCCGGACGGTCTCCACTTCTGTTTCCCCATCCGTTTTGGGTTACATAATAAATGTAATCTACAATACCTGCGCTGTTTGTCTTTTCCTGTGGTGCGATATTGGTAGTATTATCAGCCTCATAGGCACCGATATCAATGGCGCAGTCCTTGATACGGTTGGTATAGTCCATATCGGTTTCCGGAAGGATGATTCCATTTCCTACATTTGTGGTTCCACCATTCAGACACTTGTTACCCGTCAAACCACCCGCCTCGTACAGACGGAAGTTGTTCTTCAGTCGGGCATTGCGGAAGCGGAATTTGTTATTGTCATTATCATGTCCACTCTCGTAGGTCTGGTCCTCAAATGGGAATATCAGATCCGTGCCCGTGAAATTGCCATCGCTGGTAAGGAATTTACTATTGCTATCACTACTGTTCATGTAGCAGTTGTGAGATGGTTTCATTTTGCCCCATGCCGCAGAGTTTACCTGATCTGTAATCTGCTTGCTGTTGTTGTAATTATCATAGATGATACAGTTGTAGAGTGAAAGTTGCGATGCAACTCCGGTTTTGGCATCCTGCCAGTGATAGATGCCGGTTCCGTTTGTCGCCATATTGTAGGCGATGGTATTGTTGTAGAACTTGGCACTCTCCAGGAAGATACCTCCACCACGACAGGTTCCGTTATAGCAGCGATTGTTTGCCACCACAAGGTTGTAGCCGGTGCCTTGAATCATATAGGCTCCGCCTCCATAACTTTCACTGCTGTTGGCATAACTCAGGTTTCTCAGCAGGTAACTATTCGAAATCTTACTGTTCTCGCCGTCCATATACAAACCGCCACCACGTACGCGACTGCCATGGTTGAAGTTGTTGACGATGATAAGATTTTCCAGTTCTACACCTCGGAATACACGCACACCTGCACCTCCGTCACGATTGGCACCAGGATAGTTGATGATATAACCATGACGTACAGAGAAGCCATCCCATTTGGCATGCTCGTAATTCACGTAGTTTTTATCGTCTTTTAAAGGTTCTTTATAGCGTACGGCATTACCGTCGGTACGTGTGGCGTTTCCATCACCCGATGGCGACCAGGTAGGAAGGCATACGTCTGGCTGATACAGTACGTAATGGCGCTCTGTTTTCCCGCTGTTCATCAACGTTTTTGTAAAGTCATAATTTGAGCCATCAGTAGGATTTTTCTCCTGATACCACATTTCCTTATCTCTGTTTTTGAAGTATACAGGTGATTCCTTTCTGATTTGTAGAATGGTCTCATATTTGGTCTTTTTCAGATTCTCGTATTCCTTGCGTGCCGGCACGTATTGTGACAGCAGCGGATGACGGTCGTCTTCTCCAGGATAGCCTTCGTATGGGAAACCACCATAAACCTTCACGTTGTCTCTGATAACGAATCCTTTGTAGTCGGTATAGATACCTGCACCTACCCACACCACAACGCTGTCTTTTTTTATTTTATTCAACTCAGCTGCTTTTTCCACAGCATATTGTAGACCGCTGATGTATCGTTCGTCTCTGTTGTTGGTGATTTTATTATATGATCCCCAGCCAGAGAGATACTGCTTCTCCTGATTTCCTGAGTTAGTCCAGAAATTACCATAAGAGTCAGTTTCTGAACGATACTTGCCGTTAGTCTGACTATAATCTGTATTGTCAATAGTGGTGCTAAGCAGCGTATTGTCACTCTGCTTTACATAGAAATCATTGCCTGTTCTATTCTTTGTATTGTCACACATGGCGTTGCCGATGATAGCCTTGTCCCAGCTGCTTCCATCATATTCGGTTCCAGATTCATTCAGAAGATTAAAGTCTGGGTTGCCGTCTTTGTCGTCTTTGTTGGCATCGCTGCTGCTTTCATAGTTCTGGTTGTACGAACGCACGTAGATAATCTTTCCTGCTTTTGGCAGGAGAGCTTCGTATGCACCCAGGTCAGGAACACCACCTAGGTTGCGGTCTTCGCCGGTGATGTCCTTGGCTGTTGTGGTTGCATTGTTTTCTTGGACGCTGTTGATGATGGCGCCAGCCTCTGCAGAACTAGTCAGCGGGCGGAAGGATGAATAGCCTCCGTAATAAACGTTGCCGCTCATCCTGGCACCCACTTCATTGGTTGGGTTGCTGAAGTTCGGGGCTCCGTCTTTTCCCAGAGTGTTGATATCCATGCTGTTCTTGCATTCCGAACCATCCCATGTGCCGTTGATGTTCAGTTTGTTTCCTACAGCATACGAGGTTCTCTTCACAAGGTCGTAATCTGGTGCTACTCCCTCATTGTTAATGATGCTCACGTGGTTGAGTGTGAGAGAGTTTTTGCTGCCTTGGCTTTTGTTCAGATAGATGATGGAAGGCAGCTCCGAAGGACTTGGATTATGCGGATCCTTGCTTGTATTGTTGTTGATGATGCAGTTCTCCAGCTCCAATGTTACGTTCACTGCATCCGGCATGGTAGCGATAGCACCGCCATCTGCCGCCGTGTTGTTCTCAAAGATGCAATTCTTCAGCTTCACGGTGGTTGGTTCACTGCTCTGGTCCATGCTTCCTATCAGTACGCCGCCACCATAAGGCATGTAGGCAGTACCGGCGGCGTATGCATGGGTAAAGGCATAGCCGTCGATGGTGATGTTGGCACCCGCTTCGATGCGGACCAGATGGTAGAGACCCTCGTTGAGTTCTGAACCGTTCAGGTTTCCGTTCAGTTCGGTGCGGTATTTGATAGGGTCGCGGTCTTCATCTTTCGGATTCGGATTCTCTGAATAATCCGGATAACCGCCATATACGGTTACAGGAAGTACGCAAGGTTGAATGTTAAAGGTGCATGACCTGGCGTCTGTTTCCTCGAACGTGTAGGCAATCTTCGGTTCGAAGATACCCTCACGACCGCAGATTTCAAACTCCCATCCGCTGTTCTTCTCAATAGTGAAATCCTCTGGTGTAGTATTGCCCGCAGTAACCACCTTTACCTTGTCTTCATCCTTGATGTCGGCAAGATAACCGAGAATTTCATCTACAGATGATGAGGTATAGCTCTTTTCCCACGATTGTCCTGTTCCGTCCACCAGTTCTCGAGAACGGTCAAAGTAGATGCGCAGGCGTTTTCTGTTCTCATTCTTTTCAAATACAAGGTCTTGGTTGTCAGCTATATAGGCTCCTGCTGACGGAACCGAACTGATAGCCTTTCCACTCAGGTCTATTTTTGGCTGATACAGGTAGGAAGATGGCAGGAGGGCATAGCTGATGCCCACGTTGCGCAGTCGGGTACCTTTCAATGTTTCCCAGTAATAGTTCACCGTCTTCATGTCTGTAAGAACGCCACGTTTCTTGTTGAAGGCTTCCACCGTGTTGTAAGGTGCTTCATTGCCCATCACGAATCCCTTGCCAGAGTAATACGTGTTGATGGAGATGGTTCCGCTCTGATAGGTGCTGGTCCATTTGGCTGCATTTACATCCGAGATGGCGTTGTTGTAGAACTGTACGGTCTCTTCTGATGGGTTGGCTGCATAAATCTGTGCCATGGACGCAGAGTTGTTGGTGCCTGATTTGTGCTGGAGCAGCGAGTTGTTCCAGATGACATTGTTGGCAAGCAGACCTTTTTCCTTGATATACACACCACCCGTATTGGATGACAGCTCGTCAGCAGGATCCGAGGTGTTGTTGGTATAGTTGTTGACGATGGTGTTGTTAATCACCAGTCCGTGACCATCCAGATACACAGCACCATTTCGGGTGCTGGTATTGTTACTGATTACAGAGGTAGCAAGAATCTGATAATAGGCTTTCTCCGGGTTAGTAGCGTCACCCTTCAGATAAACACCTGCTCCCTGATAGGCAGAACAGTTGGTTACCATACTTCGGGTGATGAAGCCGGCTTCGTCAATATAGATGCCTCCGCCCTGGTAAGCCGAGCAGTCGTATATCAGGTTACCTTCTGTCTGTCCGTTTTTGCAGTAGATGCCGCCGCCACGAGGCTTGATGTTTCCGCTTTCTTTCATGCCCGAGTTACAGAATCTCACGGTGCAGTAGCGCATTCGGGCTGACGGGTCATTGATATAAACGCCCGCACCATAGCCTGGGGCGTATTGGGTAGCGCCCGTTCCCTTATATGTACCTCCCTCAATGGTGAAGCCTTCCAGATATACTTCGTCCGTAAAGGCTTCTCCTTCAGGCAGAGGAGCAAACCATACCACATGATAGGACTCGCTGTTCTGTATGTTCCAGGCTTCGTCATTATCATTCCAGTTGGCATCGTCGCTTCCCTTGAATTCCGCACCCCTGATGATGGATTTTTGTTTCCAGCCCCATGGCTTTAAACCCTTGGATTCCTCGATGCGCTCGGAACGTCTTTTTTCGGTTCCCTTAAATGCACCATAAACGCTGATGCCATTCTTCATCAGTAGGGATACCGGGGAAGAGGCATCATTGGCAATGATACGGTCTTTTACTACATAGGTTCCGGCTGCTACCCAGACTTCGCCTTTCTCGCCTGGCGTTCCTGCCAAATCGTTGATGGCCCACTGGATATCGTCCGTGGCATCATCCCATGATGATCCGTCGCCAAGTCCCTCTTTCTGGGGCTTTACGTATCTGATGCGTCCTGGCTTCATACGGGCATACTCGTAGGCGCCGATGTCGATGGTGCTTGTCTGGTAGCGTGTTCTGCCCATGATGTCGGTAGAGGTTGTTCCCAGGTTTTCATTAACTACTAGGTTAGTATAGTATTCCAGTTTTCCCTTGTTCAAAAGGGCAGAGGTTTCCTCGAATGTGAAGGCGGTGCTGTATAATTGCTTCAGGTTACTGCTGAATGAGAAGTCGTAACCCTGGGTCACGGCACTCTGCTTGAACCAAGGGGCTGGCTCAATGCCGTGGTTCTCGTTGCTGATCCTTACGTTCCCGTTGGCGTCGGTATTGGTATCGGGATTGGTAACTTTTACTTCAGGAAAAGCACAGGAATAGAAGGCAGGACGGGTGTCTTGCTTGCTGAGTGTAGTGGAATGCCAGAGCACGGTATTGTAAACCGCTCCGCCGCCATTGCTGTTTGAAGACCCGTCTGTGGTCAGATCTGCGGCTGATACGGTGTTGGCAATTACAGAACAGTTGACGATTTTCGATGTGCCCGAAAGTCGGATGCCGCCGTTTGTGTTGTTGTTGATGTTGCAGTTGTAGACGGTGGCTGTTCCGTCTATCCACATACCGCCACCTTCGTTTTCGCTGGTGCCTCGCTTGCCTGCCACATTATTAAAAAAGCTGCAGTAGCTGATGGCTGACTGCTGGTTGGTACAGGAAATATCCACATAGATGGCACCGCCGCGCATGCCGTAGTTGTTCGCAAAGTTACATTGCAAAATACGGAAGAAGCGACTCTGGGCATTGCCGTCGTTGCTGTTGTTCACCACGTAGATGCCGCCGCCTCTGCCATTTGCAGAAGTGTTTTCTCCACTGGCATTACCTGCTGCGATGAGGAAACCGGAAACAATGGTTGGCTTGTTGTCGTCGTTGGTGTTGTCCTGTGTTACGCCCATCTGGAGGGTCAGCACATGGGTGGCATTGTCGGTGCGGGTGGTGTTCTCTGGATAGATAATCAGCTGCTGGCTCGCCTTGTCGTTGGTGTCGATGTCGCCCACCAGAGCCGTCTGATACTTCATCTGATATTTATGTCTGCCCGTAGGGAGATCGTTCTTGATGGTTTCGTCTCCTGCAAAACCTCCATACATGGCAACGCCCGAAGGGAGAACGAAGCCTCCCTTCGGTGTCTTGTAGATGTGACCGGTAATGTCCTCATAGCCTTTCACCCAGATTTCGTCGCCAGCCTTGGCTAGGTTCAGCGCCTCTGTCAGGGTGATGGCATTCTCCCATGATAAACCGTCGTTGCTGGAGGTCGTTATCTCGGAATCTACTTTCACATGATAGGTCTTGCCTTGTGCAGACAAGGCGATGGAGCAACCCAGCAACAGGAGGGTTGCGATAAGCTTGCAGTATGTTGGATAGAGTTTTCTCATGATGAATATTCTCTTATTATGTTAGAATTTGTCGATGATGATGTTGCTCGCATTACCGATTTTGGCTCCCTTGATGGTTACGTTGATCTTGTACCATTGGGCAGGATTGAAACTTTCTGTCCGTTTCTTGAAGTCGAAAGTTATCTTGTCGGATTTTTCCTCTGTTGCGCCATCTCTTTTCGTCTTGATATCGAAGGTGATGCGTGGCTTCGTAGTGCCATCAGGGAAGGTGTAATGGTAAACTCTTCCGTTTCGCTTGCTGATTTCCGTGATGTTGATGAAGGTTTTCTGTCCGCCTACGGATGTTCCTTCTATTTTTTCTTTTTTGGTATAATCATCATAGAGGGTAGGGAAGAGCCGTCCGTTTCCTGCACTCGTTGTGCTTGTGCCTTCTGCCTCACCATGATAGGTAAAGCCTTCTACTTTCACATCGGAGAACTTCGGAATTCCCTTGTCGTCATTCTCGTAAGCTCCCTTGGCATCCCATTGGATGTCGAGTTTGCAGGCAAGCCTGCCCAGCACCATGCGCCAATATCGCTTGGTGCTGCTGGTGGTGTTCGAGTTGAACTCCACGGGAATCAGTCGGTTGCTGGTCAACGTGTTGTTGGTAACATCCACTTCTGTAGCATAACCAGTGGCTACGCTGATGAATTTGGCTATATCCATCAAATTGCTGATCTTATTATATGCGTAATCGTTGGAAATCTGCAAGTTATAGATGTCTGTGTTGTGGTCTTTTCCGTCCTTTGCTATCTCGCTTAAGGCTTTTTCCAGGTCCAAACCTTTTCCGCCGCTATAGGTTACACCATAAACGCAGCAGGTGCCTAGTGGCAGATAGATGGTGTAGTCGTGATAGCCATTGGCATCGGCTGGAGATAGGGTGGAGGTGTAATGACTCACCGGCGTACGACGGTCAAATTCTTCCTTTGTAAAGGTATCGTAATACACCATCGTGCTGGCTGATCCGTCATAGATATCTTTTCCCTTTGTCTTTTCCGTATAGGCGATGATGATGGTGAGCTGGTCCCAATCCACCTTGTCGTTGGTGTCTCCTCCCGGGTCTCCTATGCGGGTTTTCGACTTGTCGTTAGGCACGGAGAGGGTGAGCGAGATGGGAGCCAGCGTGTCCTTTGGCCTCTCCTCGCTCTGCTCGCTTCCGCTGCATCCTGCCAGCATGATAAGCGATAGTATCGCAAATATGTATTTCGTAATATGATTCATATATCAAATCTTTATAGCCGTTGAATTCTTCACTCTTCGTTCTTCACTCTTCACTTAATTAAATCTCCACATCGTGGCTTCCGCCAGGTTTCCAGTCGAGTTTCACGCTTACGCCTACGGCGGTGTTACTGGTAGAGAGCGAACCGTCTTCCTTCAGTCGGGTCTTGATAATCTTAAGCTTGCCGGCTTTCAGCGGTTCGTTCATGGTGAAGATGGTTTCGGTGTATTTGTCGTTCACCTTGGCGATGACGTGGTAGCGCCATTCCGGTTTGATGCTCGGGAAACAGATTGTGTAGAGGGCATCGTGGGTTGGAATGGAGTTGGTGATGAAATCCTGGTTGATTCTCTTCGCCTTGACCATCGTGTTGAGGCTGGAAGAATAGGTGCTGTCGTTCACCTGGAATTGGGTTGCCATGCCTTCTACAAATCCCCAGAGTTCTGTGGGCTGCACCTTGCTCTGGTCGATGACCACCACAGCTGAGCTGTTTGCCATATAGAGCGTGGTTTGCAGATCGTGTTCGAAATCGTTCTCGTCGATGGAGAGTCGGGAAGTGAACAGTCCGATGTTGTGACTGTTGATGGTATCCTTCTGCTCCTGTTCCAGGGCGAGAGCCTTGCAGTCATTTGCACCGGTAATCTTCACGTTCCTGGCGCTTCCGGTGTTGGCGAGCGAAAGGTTCTGGTAGTCGTTTCGCGGCAGATAGATGGTGTAGGATACCGAATTGGCATTCATGATGTTAGCTTCGTGACGGTAGAGAACTTTTCCGATAAAGAAAGACAAATCGTTGTCTAGGGCATGGTCGGTGAAGACTGTGCCTAGTTCCTGTTTCAGCCGGTTGGCGATGTGTCGCTCCTCGGTGGTATTGAGGTCAATATCGATGAGGGTATGAATCTGTGTGTTGAGCCTCAGATTATACTTGATCTTATAGTCTTTGCCACACTTGCTCATGTCTTCATCGATGCATGAAGACAATCCGAAAGCAGTGCTTAATGTCATCAGAGCTATCAGAAATATTCTATATGATTTTTTCTTTCTCATTTTCCGTCCTCTATTAGGATTATAAACAGCGAAATCTACCCTACTGAACTTTCGTAACTTGCGAAAGCTCAGTAAGGTAGAATGATTAAATTTCTACATCAAATGTAATACCAGACTTCCAGTCAAGATCTACAGCAAGGCCTACGTTGATGCCTGATGTTCTGAGGTCAGGAATACAGTTGTATGCGCTCTTTAAATCTGTGATTTTAAAGTTGGCTGTTGTAACATAGTCCTGCATGAATACGCGATCAACGCCAGTAGGTTTGGGTGTTCCTGTTGTGGCCTCAGGGTCCAACTTACCAACCAGATAGAACTTAGCTCCCTTCAGAATGATACCATCTTTTCCGTAGAAGTCCTTGTCTGAGTCGTTCTTTAACTCGATGGTTACAAATACAGGTTTTTTATCTGTACTTTTGTTATCAAAGACAAGCGTATAGTTTCCTACTGTCGGAACTTCAGATGTATACTTGGCATACATAGAAGAGCCGTTCATTACGTTATCATAGATGGTATTTTCAAACGTCTCAGAAGCTGCTGGCTCATACTTCCAGTCTACTGATGCTGGCTGACCACCAATCAAAATGCCTGTTACTGGGAAACCGTCTTCAGGAACTGTAATTTGTTGATTAGCCTTGCCTGCTACTTGAGCGTTATCTTCAAGAGTTGCTGCTTTACATCTTACTGTTGATTTCAATACAGCCACGCTATACTGAACAGGATCTTTCAAACCTACAGTTCTTGTTGAATTTTCAACAGCTTTTTCTGCAAAACTTGTCTTTTCACCCCATCCACTTTGAGTTTTCTTTGTCCAATCTGTATATGAAGGGAATTCGCTTAGATTAGACATATCTTTATCAGAAACCATAGTCTTGGTACTTACAAAATACGACAGTTCTGCAGGATAGCAAATCTTATTATACTTGATAGAGTTGCCATTACCGAAAAGCTCGGTTTCAGGAGCGTTGTAAGCGAATCCTTCTGTAGTCCAGCTTAAAGTAGCAACACCATCAGGCAGGTTGAACTTTCCTGGGAAGTCGATGTCTTTGATAGCATTCAGAGCTGTTTCGCATTGCTCGTAAATCTCTTTAGTTAATTTTTTCTCTCCAGGGATAGGTTCACCTGTTGTAGTTTCACCAGCTAATGCAGTCTTGAGGTTGTTGATAAACGCAACGACAGATGTTTTCGAACCCGCTTTGAGTGCAGTGAATTTGTTATAGCGTGTCTTTAAAAACTCTTTCTCATGTGCAGTAAGCCATGTTGGGAGAGTAAATACATTACCGATATTTGCCCAAGTATAATCTGTTCCATCATCATCTGTAACCTTTGCGTTGGCAATGTTATTTAATGCGTTGATAATAGCTTTTGCATCTGCATCTGTTGCAAAATTTGCCTCGCTACTAATCGCAGTTAACTCATGAGATATGTTTGCAAGAGTTTTTTTCTCACCTTTATCCGTAATCTTACCTGCCTGGAAGTTTGTATTATTACTCTTCTTTGTTGCTCTACCATAGAAAATCATGTGGCTAGTTCCTACAGGAATTTCAATGTCACGATAAAGTCTGCGATATTCGTCTTTACTGTATGCATTACCATCTGTACCAAGGCTGATTGGCTTATCCGCATTGATTGTTCCGGCTGTTTCTGGATTATCGTTGAAAGTCAGCAAAACGATGTCTGAAATGCCACGGAAAGGCTTGCCACTTTGCTGAGTCATTTCATCTGTCATACGAGTCACCTTCTTCGCCTGGTTTGTCGAAGAGTTACCGCCATAAGGAATGTTTATGGCGAACTGGGTCTTTACCACCTGTCCTGCCACACCTGATCCTCCGTCCAGAGGATTTTCTGAATCTGATGAGCAGGAAGTGAAACCTGCTACGCTTGCAAGTAGCATTGCACTTGCCAAGCTGAATAATTGAAATCTTTTCATAACTTTAGTCAGATTTTTAGTATGTAAATAATCTTGTTAATTAAAAATTCTATCATATTGCATGAGGTTCTTCTTCGCCTCCTCATCGCCAGTCTCCATCGCCTGCTGCCAGTAACGGCGGGCGGCTTCTCGGTTGCCCGTCATGTAGTAGGCTATGCCGAGAGCATTGGCGGCTCGCTTGTCGGCTTTTACCTTCTGCAACTCCTTCAACGCCTCCTGGTAACGCTCCGACTTGAGCAACTGGGTGGCTAGGTTGATGGTGGTCGCCGCCTCGTCAGGTACGTAATCGTAGTAGATGCGGAGGAAACCGGAATTGCGCTGGTTGCCCAGAATCTTATCACGAAGTTCTGCCCATGCCTTGCCTTGGTCGATACTCTTGATGCGACGCTCCCTGCGGTCGGCATCAGGTTCGCTGTCGATAATCCTCAGCAGTTCGTCTCTGCATTTCAGGTCGCTCTCCTTGATACTATAGCGAAGTTCAGCCCAAGCCTCTCCGCCATTATTGCACTCGAAGAGCGAATCGGGAAGCAAGGTGCGCTGCTGGATATAATCCTTCAATGCCACTGCTCGCTTACCAGCCAACTGTTCATTAAATTTCACGGAACCGTCGATGGATGCGAGACCCACTATCTGGATAATCTTCACCGAAGAAGTGGTATCCTTCATGATGGCTTTGGTGATGTCGATAATCTGGTCGAGCACCTTGTTATTATTGCGGAACTCCTGCGTAATCTCAGCCTTCGACTTTGGGAAGAAGATGTAGAGTGCTCCTTCTTCCTGGCTCAAAACCAAATCCTTGGTGTAAGGACGAAAGTTCTTAACATCTTGAAGCACAGGGTTGTTCTTCTGTAACTCGCCCGCCTTGCCCGTGTTGTCCTTGACGAACGAAAGGGCAGGGGTAAACTGGATTTCGTTGAGCGTGCAATTATCTTCCGGAAGGATGATCTCCTGCGGCTCCTTCTGGCGGCAGTTGTCCATGCGGTCGGTAGGACCGATGTTGTAAACCAGCGAAACAGCCAACTTGGTTGGCATCACGAAAGTCTTGTTTTTTTTCTCGATAGCCGTACCGCATTTTCCATAACAGTTATATTTGGTATAGCGAGTGAATCCCACTCCCAGTCCCAGTGCCGTTTCCAGGTTCCATCTGTTGCTCTTGCCGAGCGACCAGTCGTAACCATACACCAGTCCTACGGCACCCAAGTCGCCTTGGAACCGATGCTTTTTTAGCTCTGGAAAAAAGCCGAAGGGGAAGTGTACGCCACCCGCATTGTAATGCGAGTAGAGTATGTTGGCTCCCAGGAAGTGTCCGATGTAGGGGCATCCGAGCCAGTATCTGATTTCCGGTTGTATCGCAATGTGCTTTAGTTTTTTGTTTCCACTATACGTAAATGTGTTCCATCCTAATGATAGATCCATCGACAATCGGTTAGATAGTCTGGTTTCTGCAGCGATATTGGGTGTTGTTGTAGCCCAGTATGCCAGGTTTGTCTTCAATCGCCAGTCTTGTGCCAGCGCGGAATTCATCGTAAGAGTAGAAATCAAGAGGAGCAGCATGCGCAGTCCATTACTTCTATTCATGTATCGTTCTCTTTATATTGTTCTTAATCTTCTTTATCGTTCTTAGATATACCGTATTTTGTACGGGTATACCATATTTTATGTCGGATATATCTGATTTTGCTCAGAATATACCATTCAAGTCAGTATAACTTTCTTTTATTCATAGGCAAAGGTAGCAAAAAATCCGATAGCTTCCAAAAAAAACGGGGGAGGCCGTCCGAAAACTTAATTAGGGAAGCAAACAACTGAATTGAGCATTT
>ERZ1034871.424-NODE-424-length-25116-cov-10.580943_pt1 | contig 25116 bp, 17 predicted proteins | sample MGYA00520631_ERZ1034871 | MGnify/ENA primary metagenome ERZ1034871 (study PRJEB33766, sample SAMN09781721) | gut metagenome | biome: gut microbiome | host: Homo sapiens | place: Madagascar | study: EMG produced TPA metagenomics assembly of the PRJNA485056 data...
GAGAGGATATATTTTATATTCTCTCTTTTTTTGTGCAAAGCCTCATAAGCGAAATACCGCCACTTTCGTATATTGCCGTCCTGTAAAACGTAAACATGCGAACGGACAGCAATAGAATATCATACTATTCTCATCGTTTTTACGCATAAGACAGAGGTTGACCATTCAGATACAAGACAATTAGAGAGGAAATATCGCCTTATATGTAAAGTTTCATAGCTTTCCTTTTCGTTTTTCATGAAAACTTTTTAACTTAGTACCTATTAAATAGATATTCAAAATAGTCTATAATCATATTCCACCAAAATCGTAAGGTAATGCGTTATATAGGAAGTAAAGCTCTGATGCTTGGTAATATACTGGACGTAAGCAATCAATGTACACAAAACGTCCGAATTGTCACGGATATATTTGCGGGTACGGGTACTGTTTCTCGATGCTACAAAGAACATGGCTATTCTGTATTATCAAATGACATTCTCTATTTCTCCTATGTGCTTAACAAAGGCGTATTAGAGATGAATGCCCCTATATCCGTTCATTTACGTGAAATCATTGCCCACCTGAACAATCTTTCTGTTGAGAATTGTCATTGGTTTAACACTGACACCGCTTTTATATATCAGAATTATTCACCACATGACACGTGTGAGAGAATGTATTTTCAGCGCAACAATGCACTTAAGATAGACTTAATTAGACAAGAAATAGAAAGATTGAGAAAAGAGATTGAAGATGCTGAATATTTCTATTTATTATCTCTCCTTCTTAATGCCGTTCCCTATGTTTCAAATATCACGGGCACCTATGGCGCTTATCTAAAATATTGGGACAAGAGGACTTATAAGGAATTGACTCTGGAAGAAATTGACAGTCAACCAAGCAGTGTAGTTTGTAGTTGCTATAATCAAGATGCTTTAAGCTTCGCACATCAAATGGAATGTGATTTAGCATATTTAGACCCACCATATAATGGAAGACAATATCTGTCAAACTATCATATTCTTGAAACGATTGCAAGGTACGACGTCCCCCAAATAAATGGCATAACGGGCGTTCGTATTGATCCCGGAAAGATGTCAGACTTCTGCAAGAAAGGTCGTGCGGCGACAGCATTCAGACAACTGCTTAACACATTGAATTGCAAATACGTTCTATTATCATATAATAACGAAGGATTATTGAATACTGACGAAATGTCACAAATAGTTCGAGATGCTGGCAAGGCCAACACTTTTAGGCTTTTTGAATATGGTTACAGACGGTATAAGAACAAAATACCCAACAATACAGATGGACTAAAGGAACAACTCTATTTTATTGAAAAGTAACATGATAAAATCTCCATTGAACTACATAGGAGGTAAATATAAGCTATTACCTCAAATACTCCCCCTGTTTCCCGAACATATCAATACTTTTGTTGATTTGTTTGCAGGAGGCCTTAATGTGTCTATCAATGTAGAGGCTCACCATGTAATATGCAATGACATAAACCATTATGTCATTGAGCTTTTTGAATATTTCCAACATTGTACAATAGATGAATTGCTGGACAATATTCACAACGTGATCAACGAATATGAACTAACAAAGCAAAATAAAGCTGGATATTATGCCCTTCGTGAAGAATTTAATAGAACACATTCTTCGTTGCTCTTGTTTTTACTCGTTTGCTATGGGTTTAATCACCAATTCAGGTTTAATAACAATGGAGATTTCAACAATCCATTCGGAAACAATAGGAGTTCGTATAACACAAACACCGAAAAGAACCTGAGACTATTTCATGAAGCCATTAAAGATTTTGAATTTCACATTGGCAATTTCAGGCATATCGACTTGGAATTTATGACTCCAGGAGATTTACTCTATGCAGATCCGCCCTACTTAATTTCTTGCGGCTCCTATAACGATGGCAAAAGAGGCTTTGAGGGCTGGAACTGCAATGATGATTTAGCCTTGTTTGAGAAACTCGACTATCTAAATCAACGAGGAGTCTACTTTGCCTTATCTAACGTGACGAAACATAAAGGAGAAATGAACGGGACTCTTATTAAATGGGCAGACAATTATAATGTTCATTATGTAAACGCAGACTATTCGAACTCGAATTATCAAGCGACAAAAAGTGAAACTGTTGAAGTGTTGATAACAAATTACTGATAATATGGCAAATAGAACCTTTGGGTGGATTCAAAACCCTTCTTCAACCGACACGTTAAGGAACATACTTGGAATATTTGTACCTGGATCGGATTTTCACACCTTCATGGTTAGCGAGAGACTACCATTGTTGGCAAGCGCAGGGCTCTTTAAGACTCCTGGATTATACATGGATTTTCAAAAAATACTGAGACGCAACAAGTCTATCGCGTATGATATACTTAAAGGGCAAGGAGCTGGTGGCGAAAGTCGTTCGAAGGCAAAATGCTCTGGTCTTGCACAAGCTGCGGTTACAGGTCAGCAATTTAAGGATTATGTTGTTGATGGGAAGAATATTCGTATAAAAAAGCCTTATACGGACGACTGGACTGCTGATGGTTTCCTCAGGTGGGCTGTATCATTAGGATTTCTTGATTACAACTATGCAGATGACACCTGTTGTATTACGGAATCCGGAGTTTCGCTTGTTATGGCAAAGACGCCTAAAGAAAAGAATGCTATCTTGGGACAAGCATACTTGTCCTACCCTCCTGTATGCCGAGTTTTGGGACTCTTGGCTTCGAAAGGACATCTGACCAAATTCGAAATAGGCTCCCAACTTGGATTCACCGACGAAGCTGGTTTTACATCATTTCCTCAAAACATTTGGGTTCAAGCATACGAGGAGGCTTCGGACGACAAAGAGAAGAAGACATTACGCTCAGACACTGAAGGATCGTCTGATAAATATGCACGCATGATATGCGGCTGGTTGGAAGCTATTGGTTGGGTAAACAAGAAGCCCAAAACCGTGAAAGAGAACATAGGGGCTAAAAGTTACACATGTATCATCACCTCTGCTTTTGAAATAACAGACTTGGGAATTGCCAATTATAACAAAGCATTAGGCAAAACAAAAGATCCAAGAATTTCTAAATTCGTATACAGAGAAATGCTTGCAAGTAAAGCCTCTGATGCGAATTATCTGAGAATGCGATGCTCTATAATATTGATGTATCTTGAAAATCATACGCCAAGAACATTAGACGAAATTAAAACATACCTTGCCTCTAAAAACATTAAAGAAGATCTGACAACCATTAAAGATGACATGACCGGACTTATCAATATCGGTATGGATATTGAGTATGATGGTAGTTGCTACATACTTAATGATAATATTGAGAAGCTGACCCCATATCAAGAGCAAATTGCTAAAGATACTACAGATACTGTCGCTGTAAAAAATAGAGCACGCCTTCGACTCCACAATATTGATCATAAATACTTGACACTTATTGATTATGCATTCTCTGGCAAAGATAAATGTATTGATTTTGAAGTCTATACAATTGACTTACTTGTTAATGAGTTGGCTTTTAATGGGGTTCATCTTGGAGGGACCAGAAAGCCGGATGGCATTTTCTACCATAACAATAATGGAGTTATAATCGACAACAAAGCATACTCTAAAGGATTTACTATTTCAAGAGGGATGGCTGATGAAATGACAAGATATGTTCAAGAAAACAATGACAGAAATCCTGAGCGTAACCCCAATCAATGGTGGCTCAACTTTAGTGATAATGTTAACCATTTCAATTTCGTGTTTATTTCGTCACTCTTCAAGGGAAATATAGAGCTTATGCTTAACAACATCAAGCAAAGTACTGGGGTGGAAGGCTGTGCATTGACCGTCGAAAACCTTCTCTATTTTGCTGATGCTATAAAAGGTGGTGATATGCACAAAGATGCATTTATTGACCAATTCGGAGCTGGAAAAGAAATTGTTTGTACTATCTACCGAACATAAAACCAAATGGAAGATTTTTGTCTTATACAAGGTGACTGCACGACCAATATTTCTCAAATCACAGGTCAAGTTGACATGATTTTTGCAGACCCTCCATATTTCCTTTCAACTGGAAATGGGACTGTAAGAATCGGGAACAGGTTCCACAGCTTTGACAAAGGGGATTGGGACAGAGTGCGATCAAAAGAAGAAATCTATCAGTTTAACTACAAATGGCTCTCGCTTTGCAGAGAAAAATTAAAGGATTCTGGAACGATATGGGTATGTGGCACATATCATAATATCTACGAAGTAGCAAACTGCATGAAAGATTTGGGATATAAAATTCTGAATATGATAGTATGGAAAAAGTCTGACCCACCAAAAACCTTAACTGACCAAAGATTTAATTTTTCTGCTGAGTATATCATTTGGGCAAGGAAGTGTGAGAATGTCCGCCATTACTTCAACTATGAATTGATGGAAGCCTTAAACAATGGCGAGCACATGCCCGATGTGTGGACTTTACCCACTACTGGTATTTGGGAAAAGAACTGCGGCAAACACCCAACCCAAAAACCTCTTCGTTTATTGTACAGAATCATACTTGCTTCTACACGAAAGGGAGAAACAATTCTTGACCCATTTGCCGGAAGCTGTACTACGGGCATTGCTGCAAATCTTTTAGGTAGAAAGTTCATCGGCATTGAGCAAGATGAGAAATTCATAGCATTGGGCAGAAGAAGGAAATTGGAGATCCAAGACGAAATGGTTGCAGCAAAAATGCTCAAACGCATGTCGGAAAATCCCCAAGAAATTCAAGTTCTTGTAAATCATGCACACGCAGAACTACTGAACATTATGATTGAAAAGGGAATATGCTATATGCGTGCTGGAAATGCAAAAGGCTCTATTCTTGTAACTCCAGGATTTGAACGTATGGGATATGTATTGCTCCATACTAACGGGGGAAACTGCCATATGTTCAAACTTAAGAAGAAAGGTTGTTTCCAAATATGGACGAAAGAGACATTAGAAGAAAATGGCTTCCACCCAGAACACGCAGCATATTATATGGTTCTACATTTCGACAACAAAAAGGAGATAAACTTTTCAAAGTCTCCTAAGTTACGACAAGGAATAAACACTTACCGCTCAAAGATCAGACCTCTGAGTGATTTCATCGGATTAGAATAGCCTATCATACACCACTGCTAATATCATTCATTTGGCAAAGTCGCCCACTCATGGCTTTTGTTCATTTTGAGTGTATAAAAAATAGGCAACGACTTACAACAAGAAAGAATATGGCAGAACATAAAATTATTGCCAATAACGGTTCGTCTATAGTTCTATACACAACTGAAGGGGGCAACACCCAACTTGAAGTAAAATTAGAGAATGATTCTGTTTGGCTCAACAGAGAGCAAATTGCTCAACTTTATGAAAGAGACTACAAAACAATAGCAAAGCATATCAATAATGCATTGAGGGAAGAACTTGAAGGCGAGCCGGTAGTCGCAAAATTTGCGACACCCAAGAAATATGGCAGGAAAGAGGGACTTACTCAAATGCAGAAAATAGATTACTATAATCTTGATATGATTGTATCTGTTGGATACAGAGTGAAAAGCCGTAATGGAATTGCCTTTAGGAAATGGGCCAACAGCATATTAAAGCAGTACCTCATAAAAGGATATGCCATAGATCAACGCCGTCTTGACCACTATGACGAGCTGAAAAATGTGGTTCGGTTGATGTCGCGAGCTATTACTCTTCAAGACAAAGTAACTGAAGGTGAATATTCTGGACTGTTCTGTGTTATCAAAGACTACGTATATGCTCTCGACACGCTCGACCGATACGACTATCAGTCGCTCGATATTAACCGGACGACTAAAGAGGGACCCTTTCGGGCAACCTACGAGAATGCGATGGAAGCTATTGATGCGCTCAAGGAGAAATTTGGCGGAAGCCAATGGTTTGCAAACGAAAAGGACGAGTCTTTCAAAAGTAGCATCGGACAAATATATCAGACTTTCGGGGGTGAAGACCTCTATCCTTCTGTGGAAGAAAAAGCTGCCATGCTACTTTACCTTGTGGTAAAGAACCACTCCTTCAGCGATGGCAACAAGCGCATTGCTGCCATGCTATTCCTGTGGTTTATGGAGAACAACGGCATTCTGTATGGAGAGGACGGACATAAGCGCATTGCCGATAACACGCTCGTGGCCCTTACGCTGATGATAGCTGAAAGCCGCACCGAAGAAAAAGACGTGATGGTGAAAGTAGTGGTAAACCTAATAAATAAGGAAAATCAATAAGTAGTTCTGACATGAAGGACTTTGCCGCAATAGATTTTGAAACGGCTAACAACGAGCGCAGTTCGGTTTGTTCGATTGGCATCGTTGTAGTGCGTGGCGGTGAGATAGTGGATAAGTTTTACTCGCTCATCAAGCCTGAACCTGAATATTATAACTACTGGTGCAGTAAGGTGCACGGCCTTTGCGCTGCCGATACTGAAGATGCGCCAATATTTCCTGAGGTGTGGAAACGGATAGAGCCCAAGATAACGGGACTCCCTCTCGTGGCGCACAACAAGGCTTTTGACGAAAGTTGTCTGAAGGCTGTATTCCGCGTGTATCAGATGGATTATCCTGACTACGAGTTTCACTGCACTTGCATCGCCTCGCGTAAAGTTTGGCCCAAAGGGCATCATACCCTCGACATTATTGCCGCACGATGTGGTTATGACATTACAAACCACCATCACGCTTTGGCCGACGCCGAAGCTTGTGCTGCTATTGCGATGGCTATTTTGTAATTAACCAAAGTTTCCCACCCCCAATAAAGCGGGTGGGAAACTTTGGTTAATTTATTTTATGCCAAATACCGACCTATAGGTCAAAAATACACACATGCTACAGCTTAATCGGGTAACGTTGGCACATCACTGGCAACACGGAATCTCACTGGCAATCGGAACCATACCGGCACGGGATGGCCTTTCTGCTTGGCCGGGACGAAACGAGGAAGTTTGCAAATAACATCGACCACGGCCTTGTCGCAATCGCGTGAAAGAGACTTTTCTATCTTCACGCTGCTTACCTTGCCGTCCACATCTACCTTGAAACGAGCGATCACTGTACCTTGCAAATTATTCTCCCAAGCACTGACCGGGTATACAACGTTTTGGCTTACGAACCACATTAAAGCATCCACACCACCAGGATATGTAGCCGGCACTTCTACGAGAGCATTATCCACCACTTCTGGGTTTCTGGGAGACGATGTTTTACCACCTGCACGCAGATTATCTTCCTTCAACTCATCAATATTAATAGCGCCACCGATACCATTAGGATTGACATAGTCCTGAGAAGAAATGGCAAATGTATTCATTGATTCATTTCTGACATTGTAGAATTTCCAACTACTCGTAGCCGACTCTATCAAATCAAATGATGTGGTGCCTTGCGGCAAAGCTGGGAAGGTGAGGTTAAAATAAATAGGCGTTTCTCTGTCACGATAGTATGTTTGACCTGGCGCAATGGCTATGCCATCTGCCTTCAACAGTTTCAAGACCTTGCCACTCGGCTTGCACTTGATGTAGGTTCCTTTATCTATCTGACACCAAGCATATCCTTTCGAGTAAGTTTCAAAAAACACCTGCGTCTTTTCACGGGTAAAGATAATTTGATCGATTTTTGGCAGTCCAGCCTTAATGTCCCACGACGGATTTTCGATATACCCAGGAGCACCTGCCGGGACATCAAATGTTTGCGCATACGATGCGCATGACATAAACAGTGCACAAGCTGCTATTGCAAGTTTTGTTTTCATAAGTATTTTGCATTTTAGAACTATTCGTGAAACCAATCAATAATTTTATCCCAAGTATTTTCAAACATAAAAGATATTTTTTCAGCAGCCTTGGGACGCGTCGTCCCCATTAGAGGTAGCGTTTGGTGCTTGAGTCCGTTCGCATGTTTACGTTTACCAGGCTGCAATAATTTGAGATGGGAAACCACAAAGCGCATGGCGATGACTACGGATATAAGCCATCATACGCGCCACATATTATTTGCCAAACAGAGCCTTGAGTAATGCGCGACCTATTTTACGCTCCACGCCGGCACGTGTGGTTGGAATGCCCGTTGTGCGGGCGAACTGTTGTTTGGCACGGGTGATGCCCAATGCGCGCTTGAGCGAGAAGCTCAAACCTGGAATGCGTGTGTTTGTCATAATTGGGAGTTTTTATAGCGTTGGACCTATTTACTTGTTAATCGAAATCTCTACCAGATACATCACTTTATTAACGTGGTATTATCCAATGAGTTCAATTTGTTATTCTTAGTGCAAAGTTAAGCTGGCGGCGTGCCGTTTACACACATTCTGCAATATTATATGCAAAACCATAATTTTGCACATTAAGCCACGGTGCAATATTGCAACACACCTCCCACTGCCCACTCGTCACGTGGCACACACGACAAGCCTGTCTATATGGCTGCAATGTGCTGCCACTCCTCATCTTGGAGCAGTGGCACAAGTTCGCCGTCTTCGTTCGAGCAATAGAACATGGTTGCAGGCAAGTCGATAGTATAATTGCCCAACAACTCATTACGCACAATGCAATAGCTGTCTACGTGGTATAGCAAATTGCCAAGGGCCTTGATCTGCTTTTTTAGTAAAGCCAGCATGGGGCCACGCGTACTGTAATCGCAAATGTTGGGTGCTTTGGACAGCGTGCCGCCAAACTTGGCATATATCATGCGATACTTCTGCATCAAGCGGTCCATGTGACAGTTAAACTTGTCCAAAGACTTTTGGCCACCAGTCGGCGGCGTAAAGTTGATACCACCATTGGCGGCCTCGAGCATAAACAGTGCATAGAGGGCCTTTTCGCGACGGTGTATTTTCTCTATTTTGGCATCAGCATCAGGAAAGCGTATGTGCCCGTTCACTGTGTCAATCACCACCGTGCTTTTGATGCCGCGGCGCAGCATGAGCAAATCGAACAACTGACGATAAAACCCCTTGTACACAAAATGGCCAGGGGTATTGTGCCAATAGTTCAACCTCATATTACTGAAATGCTGTGCAAAGGTGGCAAGCAGCTTGTTTATATCACTTACAATGTCCTTTCCCAACTCAAGCAGCATGAAGTTTGAATAGCTCTTGCCTTCAACCTCCGACTCGCCCACCTTCACCATCAGCGATGGCGCAATCATCAACATTTGCTTCACGCCGAGTTTGGCGGAGAGCAAATCGCGGCAGAATTCGGGTGTAGTGAGGTGGCACAAGCGCTGCTGCACATTTTGCGCACGCTCGTTGCTGACTGAGGGGTAAAGGAATTTGATGGTCTGAAACAACACTTGGGGCTGAATGCTGTCATATTGCAGGCGGGGGATATACACAAAGTCAAACCCCGCCAAACGTATTTTGCTTGCCAACTCGTCGTAATGCGCCTCTATGCAGCTGTTGACGTGCGCGTCATACTGACACTCTACGTACAGTATCTAGGTGTCATCAAATTGCATATAATCATTGTTCACCGACAGCATGCTCACCGACTCGTTATTTTCATTCTCCAAGCAATAACGCAGGGCCAATATGAGCAGGGCCTCAGCACGGGCACAATAATTGTCGGACATGGCCACCTCAGTAAAGTCCGTTATAAGTTGTTGGCGCAATGCCGCATCTGACTGCAACAATGTGTGCAACGCATCGGCAAATGTCAGCTTTTCGGCCATACACTCGTCGTCGGGCGCTATGTGATAGCGCGCGCGCATTTTTTCTAAATAGCTTATTTCTTTGCAGTCTATTATGCCGTCAGCCCTTATCAAGTCGGCCACCACACGCATCAAACTCGCTTTCTCGTTTTTCGTCATAATCTCATAGCATTAGCATTACGGCATTATTTTCGTTCCGTAACGCGAATATAGTTAAAAGCATTTTACGTCCCACCAATTACACAAGCGTTAACACAATATTTATGAAATCACGCATATATTGCCGCAACATGGCATCTCGCGAAATTGTAATTTTCAGCATGCTGCCGCACCGGTTGGGGCTACACTTCTTAATGACAAAAACACCAAGATTGTTAACAAGCAAACGCAAAATATTTTGGTTTGGCGCAATTAGAACGTTGCAACAACAATTTCGAAAACTTTGGACATTACAGCCTCAACATTGCAAAATACAAGATAACGCGGACATTGCTGCTTAACTTTGCCAACGAAAACAAACAAAACATAAGCAACCATGACTAATCCCAACGACCAAAAGCGCGAAAATATTTTCAAGCATCTCAAGGAATTCAACAAGGATACGACAAAGCTCTTTTTCGACCTCACAGCCGACGAAGCCAAGGCCCTGCTCATGACTTCGGCGCACTACCACAATTTTGAAATGCCCGAATACTTCAACTTTGACAATGTGCTCAATCATGTACAGAATACGGTGGGCAACCGTCCCTACACCGAGTGCCTACACCAATCGATTGACATAAACAGTTGCAACGGGGTTAATATTGACATATTGCTCAACAAAGACGGACACTACGCAGTACGCCCCCTCACGCTGTGCAACCCGTACCTCTACTACTTTATGGTACGCACACTCTGCACGCCTGAGGCTTGGCAAAGCATCTCACAGAACTTAAGCGCTTGCCAAGTGCCACACATCATGGCGGGCGGACTGCCTGTGGTGCCGGCTAAAGTGGAAAAGTTCCACAACAGCACCATCATATTTAACTGGTGGCGAAACATGGAGCAACGCAGCCTCGAATTGGCGGTTGACTACCGATATATGTTTGTAACCGACATTACCAACTGCTATGGCTCTATCAATCCGCAAACTATAGATTGGGCTTTGTCGCGCCGCAACACACAAAAGGCCACCGACAGCAATCATGCGCTCGCCAACGACATTATCAAACTGCTGCACGGCATGCAGCATGGCCACAACGCTGGCATTCCGCAAGGCAGCACGCTGTTTGACATATTGGCCGAGATTGTGCTGTCATACGCCGACTTGCTGCTGCATGAGGCATTGGAGCGCGAGGGCATTACGCAGGGGTATGAGGTGCTGCGCTACCGCGATGATTACCGCATATTCTGCAATAATAGTAATCAGCTCGAACGTATTTCATACATCTTGCAGCAGGTGCTTGAAAGCCTTGGTTTGCGCATGAACACCGACAAGACACGCATTACCGACGACGTGGTGACAAACAGCATCAAACCCGACAAACTGTACATATTGGAGCATGCGCCCGTTATCGACGGCAAGCAGCACAACCTGCAAAAGCACTTGCTCTACGTCCTGCAGTTTGCACGCAAATTCCCCAATTCCGGACAGTTGCGCTCACTATTGTGCCGCATACACAAAAGGGTGATGAACGGTGATTATGGTGAGAAACTCACCCATGTGCTTTCCATAGACCTTACGGATGAGAATCCTACCACATCGAAAACGGCGGAGGATAAATTACCCGATATCATTACAATCATTGGCAACGCTGACGCGATGGCTGCAATTGCCTTGCAAATTGCCATCGAAAATATGCCCGTAGCCCATTATGCCTTGCGCATTATCGGTGACATTGTGAGTTATACGCAGGCACGCAAAATGGCCGCTTTTGAGAACCACGACGACTTGCTGCTGCGCATTCGCCAGCGCTTAATCAACATGCCTAACGCAGACTATCTCAAACTGTGGTTGCAGAGTCTGACAAACAAACTGGATAAAGCCAACAACACACCTTCGCCCTACGACACTCCCCTGTGCCGCCTGGTTGCCGGCCTACAAACCGAACTGTGGAATAACAGTTGGCTCGTCCCCGCACTCGCCAGCAGTCTGCCTGTACAATCTGTCGTTAACAAGGATGCCATACCTCAGGAGAGTAAAATAACAATCAACGAAAACAGCACCAACTTCTACGATGCGATAGAAGATGCGCTTAATAGTTTGTAAGTTGACAAGTTGACAGATACATACCGAGGATACTAAAAGAATGAGAGTGAAACGCTCGCACTATAATAGGCGAAACGTTTCACTCTCACTTGTTTGTTAGTAGCTTTCAAAGGCTTTTCATTGCATTATTCGTCCAGCATTTCCAATGTAAGCTCGCACCGGCACCCCGCATAAAAGGTGTCAAGCACCTGTTCAAACACATCGCCAGGACTAACGGCATCAAAGAGCGTCATACACGATTGCACCTTCTGTGCATCTATGCCACCGAGTATTTGCTCTACCGGCGTGCCAGCGTGCTGCAACAGGGCACGGCTTATCTCTGTCAGCCGCTTGCGCAATATGCGATTGGCCAAATAAGCCCGGGCCTCAGCCTCCGACGCTATACCGTAATAACGCGACATTCGGCTGTAACCAAGCCCGCGCATCTGCGGAAATATGTACCACACCCAATGCGACTGCTTGCAACCCTGCACAATCTCGGCCAAAGCCTTTTCGTACTGGCCACCGTCCTGTGCCTCAATAAATCTGTTTACATCATCTTCCATATTCTTGCCAGATAAAAAAGGTCCGGAGCAGTTTGTAATGCAACACTTACTGCTCCGGAACCATCATATACTAAATATCATCAAAAATTAACCGTACCCAAGTTGCGGTCAACCAGCATGCCGTCCTTGGCCGTGAGGTTGAACTTGCCAGCCTTCTTGGCCTTGAACTTGATCACAAACAGGTTGTGGTCGCCCTCGTCAAGCAAGAAGTTGTTGCCACGGTTCACAAACGTGGGGAAGAGTTCCTTCTGGCCATTGGTGTGCAGGCGGTCGTAGGTGAGGTTCACCATATCCTTCATGTTGAGCAGTTCAACACCTGCATACTCCAATTCGCTTGTGCTGTAAGGCAAAGCAAAGCTCAAGGCATTGACATAGTGCAAGCCCTTGCCGCTCACCGTTACCTCAACCATGTCGCCTGCGGCGAAGGTCTTCTTGTTAGGTGTGAGCACCAACTTGCCAGCCACCTTATCGTTTGAGTTGCGCACACCGCCATCGAGTTCGGTTGCCACACACGAGATGTCGTAGGCATCAATCAAGCCATTCTTGTTGATGTCACCTGCACTCACATAATCAAAGTCGCTATCGCCCTTGCGCAAGCCCGTATAGTTCATGTACGAGGTCAAGTCATTCTCGTCAATGCGCTTATCGTGGTTGATATCGCCCTGGTAGAAGCTTTCAGAGCCTGCCACCTTGAAGATGTACATCTGACTGCCCGAAGCAAAGTTGCCCACAGCCTTGTCAAGGTGCATCTTCACATAGCGTGCCTCAGGATTACCTGCAAAGCTGAATGTCTTGTGGTCGGCATTCTGTGCCCACTCAAATTTGACGGGGGCGCTCCATGTCTGGCGGTCGGTACTGTATGAGAAACTACCAGCGAGCAATGTGCCATTGCCTGCGTCCTCACGCGGAATGTATTCCAAGCGGTCGAGCTTGTTCACTGAGCGCAGGTCGATGGTAATGTCGGCAGGCACGCCCTCGCCCTTGCCCCACTTAGTGTGCCAGGGGCTCTTCTCATCAAAATCGAACATCTTGTCAATGCCCTGGCCCGGCTGGTCCTCAGCAGAGTTTTGGGCCTTGATGCCCTTGATGGCGAACTCGAGCGGGTTGCTCTTTGTTGTGGCCGAAGCATTGCTCCAGTCCGAATAGCCGTCCTTGTTCACAGCACGCACCTTGAAGGCGTATGCCGTTTCGGGGTCAAGGCCATCGATTGTAAACGCGTTGTCGCGTATGGTTGAGTAGAGCATGCCGTTATACTCTATTTCGTAGAAGTCGGCATTCTCCTGCTTGTTCCACGACGGCGTAAGGCTGAACACGCCCACATTGTTCTCGGCAAAGTCCACCTTCGGAGCCGAAAGCGCACCAGAGTGTGTACGCAGGCGGTCGGCCGGGTTAAACTCAAAGCCGTCTACCTTCACGTCTATCAAGTTGGCAGTTACATCAGTCTTGCCAATCTTCACGAGCAGCTGCGGGTTCTTTATTATTTCCTTCTTGGCCATCTCGCTACCGGGGGTAGCAAAGCGGTTGAGGTTAGGCTTTTCGTTATAGTAGTACACATCGCTGCCCTTTTCAAAGTCGGCAAGCGAGGTCACCTTTGTCAGTTTCACACCCTTCTTGCCCACCTTGGCAGTCACGCTCTTGGGCGCCTTGCTCACATTGATGCGGAGCTCGGTCTCCTTTTGCGGTTCAAAGCCCTCAAACTTGCCGTAGGTAGGATTGATAGTCACCACAAGTTTGCCCTTGCCGTTGGCATAGGTCGACACCGCGGTACGTGTACACTGGCCACTCAGGTACTCCTGCGTCTCACCATCGTCATCATACTGGCTGAAACCATTTGTGCCAGCTGCCGTAGAATATATTTCGTAAGCACGGTAGTCCTTGCGTATCTGCGACGGGTTGTTGTTGGGGTTGGCCATCGGAATGATGGCATCGGCCTTCACAAACACGGGCAACTTCCACAGCGGTGCATCGTAAGTGTTGATAATGCGTCCACCCTCGTACACATCGCCATTGTAATAGTCCACCCAACGGCCCTCGGGCAAATAAATGCCATTGCGTATGTCGTTGCCGTCCTTGTCCATCTTCGTTTCCTTATATATAGGTGCTACAAGGAATGACGGACCATACATAAACTGATACTGCGTGTCGCTGCCCAACGTGTAGTCGTTAGGATAGTCAAGGAACATGGCACGTATCATGGGTTTGCCGTCCACAGCCTGGCGGGCTATGGTATAGGTGTAGGGCAACAGTTCGCTCTTCAGCTTGAGGTATGAGCGGTTGATGCTTGTTGCGGGTTCGCCTAACACCTCGGGATATTTGGGGTTAGCGCCCCAGCCGTCCATATTCAGCTCCATGGGGGTAAAGGTCTTCCACTGGAACTCACGTACATTTACGGGCACATTCTTACCGCCAAAAATACCATCTACGTCTGACGTGATGTTGGGCTGGCCCGAAAGGCCCGAGCCGATAAATGTGGGGATATGGAAACGTATGTATTCCCAATCACCGCCAGTTTGGTCACCGCTCCAGATGCCTGCATAGCGCTGCGTGCCGGCCCAGCCGTCGAGTGAGATAATGAACGGACGGGCATTCGAACCATAATAAGGCATCACCTGTGCCACATCGGCCACACCATTCAAACCAAATGAATAGCCATAGCCTACCCATGCCACATCGGTTTTGAGCACACGCACACCAGCATCGCGCACTTCCTTCACAATGTCGCGTTGCAGCAGAGGCTCAATGCCCTCTTTGGGGTGAAGGTCGCTCTGTGTCCAAAGGCCAATGTGCACTCCCTTCGAACGGGCATAGTCGCCAAACTCCTTCAGGTTTTGTATGTTGCCATCGAGCGACGATGTCTGACCATAGCCCGCACCATAACCATCGTTGGGCAAGAACCAGCCAAGGGGCATGTCGTTATTGATGTAGCGGTCGATGGCTGCACGTGCCGAGAACTGATAATTGTTCTTCTCACCATTAAGGCTCTCCTTCACACCGCCATTATCCTTTTGGCTCTCGTTGTAGCGCTTGCCGTCCTCGTAGAGCATGAAGCCGTTGTCGGCCTCCTTCCAGTAGTCGCGGTTGTAAGCATTGAGGTGACCTTCGTAAAAACCGAACTTGGGCAGCAGCACCGGGTTACCAGTGAGCTGGTAAAAGTCGTTGAGCAGGTCTACCGGTTGCTTGTCCACCATAATAAAGGCGTCGAGGTAGTCTTCCTGATGCGACAAAATAACCTTACCCTCCTCGGTGGCGCCAAAGTCGTAGCGGCCGGGCTTGAAGGTGTTCCACATCACACCATAGCCACCTGTGCTCCAATAGAAAGGCGTGGGTGATGCCACACCGCCATCTACCCAGTTGTTGGTGTTTTCGATGGCAATGCTCTTGCCCTTGTGGCTGAAACGTCCGTTCTGCACACCGCCACCGTAAAAGTACTCGCCCGATTGTGCCTTGAGCGTCAATGTGGTGCTGTTCTTGTCAAACGACACAGGTGCCACGCTCTCCACCACTGTTTCGCCACTCTTAGTGTCGACCACGGTCATCAAGCCCGTCTGCTTGTCAAAGCGCACGGCAATACGCGATGTCGAAATTACCACGCCGTTGCTCTCGTTGCGCAAGTCAACGCTCTGTGTTGAGCGGCGTGCGTTCTCCACCAATATCTTTGCGGGAGGAGTGGCCTGCGGGTCGCGTACCACGCCACCATTGTCATCGCGGAAGAGGCGGAATATGTTGTCGCCATAAAAATCTACTGTCAGTTGCTTGCCATCAGCATAAGTCACCTCAACCGTGGTCGGATTTATTTTAGCCACATTCTTAATAGGGTTGCTTGAGGCTGTAGCAGTTTGTGTCACAGCACTGTTCTGCACCAACCCCGAAGCCAAAGGCAGAGCCTGCACGCCGTTGGGCGTGATGGTCAGTCCTGCCACAGCCAAAGGCAGAGCCATCACAAGTGTGGCGCATTTGCAGCCACGCTTGTTCTGATTATTTCTTTTCATAATTTTGATGAGTATTGTTGGTATTATGCGCCAAAGTTACATATTATTTAGCAAATATGTGCGCACGCGCCTGTTTTATCACACACATCACTCGTGTTAAGTAGGTGTTCAAAATTATTTTTACATTGAAAGTGCATTATCGGGGCGCAGATGTTCCCTTCGGGTGAGGGAACATAGCGGGCTATGTGACCGAAGCCGAAGGGGACAGATGCGTCTCGAGAATGTGCTTTCAATGTGAAAATGGCATCTACTGATTGTATAAAATAATTTTGAACACCTACTTACTCATAATCGTTGCATTTTTATGCCACGCAAAAAAGAGCAGCACAAACATTTCTGCTTGTGCTGCTCTTTTGAGTTGGGGTATCCGGACTCGAACCAGAAAAGGCAGGACCAGAATCTGCAGTGTTACCATTACACCATACCCCAATGTTATTAACACCTCCACCCTACCTGGGCAAGAGAATGCTAAATAAATTTGTTGGGGTACCCGGACTCGAACCAGGAAAGGCAGGACCAGAATCTGCAGTGTTACCATTACACCATACCCCAATCAAACATAAAAAATGGAGTGTATCGGGAAGCATTGCTCTCGAATACGGGTGCAAAAGTAGCACTTTATTACAAACCCGCCAAATTTTGCGGCGTTTTTTTTCTAACAATCTGTCCAACGGCTCCACAGAACAAGCCGTTATGAGTCGATGTCCGAAATTAGTTCGATATAAAAAGGTGCCGCATTTCCGCCAATGGGCAAACTAATTTCCCCTTCCACATAGCCCATGAGTTATGAAATCTGCCGCTAACGCGGAGAACATAAGAGCAAAAGTGCGGCAAAGGTAACACGAATACTTTGTACCCATCAAAAAAAGCATACGACTTGTACGCAAATATTTGTCCCCTCCCCGTCAGCCCTCTTATAAATGAATGTGTGTGCTTTTTCTGCCATCTTACACTTTTTGCACGTAACAAGTTGATATTCAGAGATTCCAAGTGTGTAAGATAATTTCAAAACATCTTACACTCCCCTGCACACATCTTACACTCCACGCCCCGTTGCCTTGCAATCGGTTTTGTTGAACGCGGTGGGTTTTACGCCATAGGGACGTAGAAAAATTTGTCGGAGCAACAAACTTTTCTACTCCCCTATGCCGTAATATCGCCCTCCCGTGATGGTATCGTGTGGCAGCGTGTGGGGTGTGTAGGTTGTGCAGGTTGCGTGTAGGTGGAATTTGCAGCATCTTACACTGTGCAACATATTGATAATCAATGAGTTACAACGTATTTGTGTAAGATGTAAGATATTCGGTGTGTAAGTTTTTGTAGTATAGTAAAACCATCCTTATATTATAGTTTATGCTCACGGATCACACCGATCGCACGGATTTTTCACTAAGTGCTTTAGCACCACGGAAATGACGGAATTGACGGATTTTATGAGCATTGTATGCTCACTTCGCTATTAGCCCGTTGCTTGCGGACAAGTTCTTTACTACATAATCTGTGCTTACGTATTTCACTACGGGCACATTACGGGCCAATAGCGAAGTGAGCATGCAATGCTCATAAAATCCGTCAATTCCGTCATTTCCGTGGTGCTAAAGCACTTAGCGAAAAATCCGTGCGATCAGTGTGATCCGTGAGCTTTAATATCAGAATGGTTTCACCTGACAGCATCGTTTTTCAATACACATCATTCAATGGCACAAAAAGTAATGAAAGCAGGAATTTGGTGCTGTATACCCACCGTTTGGCAAACCAACTTTCCCTCTCACATAGTTCACCACACAACAAGTCCAAACTACACAATATGCTAAAAATAGTCATGCAGCACGTACACTTTATCAATATAATGCTTAAATTTGCGCCAATATTAAACTGAGCCACTGGCAGAACCAGCTCTGGCAAGCCTGCACTTGCCATTCCGTCTGCCGGCACAACTAAACACAGAGTAATATGCAGAATATTGATTGGGCCAACCTCAAGTTTGGTTACATGCCCACCGACTACAATGTGCGCTGCTACTACCGCAACGGCAAATGGGGAGAGATTGAAGTAAGCTCTTCCGAAATCATCAACATACACATGGCTGCCACTGCCTTGCACTACGGCCAGGAAGCCTTCGAGGGCATGAAAGCCTTCCGCTGCCCCGACGGCAAAATCCGCGCTTTCCGCATCAAGGACAATGCTGAACGCCTGCAAAGCACTTGCCGCGGCATATTGATGCCCGAACTGCCTACCGAACTCTTCGAGGCTATGGTCAAGAAGGTGGTCAAACTCAACGAGCGCTTTGTACCGCCCTACGAGAGCGGCGCCTCGCTCTACATACGTCCGCTGCTCATCGGCACAGGCGCACAAGTGGGCGTTCACCCCGCCAACGAATATCTGTTCGTCATCTTTGTCAGCCCGGTAGGCCCCTACTTCAAGGGCGGATTTGCTACAAACGACTACGTTATCATACGTGAGTACGACCGTGCTGCACCACTCGGTACCGGACGCTACAAGGTGGGTGGCAACTATGCCGCAAGTCTTGCCGCCAACAAAATGGCTCACGACGCTGGCTATGCCTCTGAATTTTACCTCGATGCCAAGGAAAAGAAGTACATCGACGAATGCGGCGCTGCCAACTTCTTCGGCATCAAGGACGGCAAGTACATCACGCCCAAATCATCATCTATACTGCCCTCCATCACCAACCGCAGCTTGCAACAACTGGCCAAGGACCTCGGCATGGAGGTAGAAGTGCGCCCCATACCCGAAGAGGAACTTTCTACTTTCGAGGAGGCCGGCGCTTGTGGCACAGCCGCTGTAATCAGTCCGATACGCAAAATTGACGACCTCGAAAACCACAAGAGCTACGTCATTTCAAAGGACGGCAAACCGGGCCCATGGAGCGAAAAGCTCTACACGCACCTGCGCGCCATTCAGTATGGCACAGAACCCGACGTGCACGGCTGGACTACCGTTATTGAATAAAAAGACACATATTCCCCTTGGGGCAAACACCACACATGATGAAGAGAATAACACATCTGCTGCTTGCCTTGTTCACCCTGTCGGTGCTTGGCGGCCTTGTGGCCTGCAACGGCGACAAGAAAAAACTTGAAGACAAGGAGAAGGAATTGGCCGAACTGCGCCAACTGGCCGAACTCGACAAAAAGGAAATGGAAAACCAATATGCCGAGTTTGCAAGCCAATATGGCGAACTGAAAAAAGGCATCAAGGACGACTCTCTTGTCAACAGGCTCAACCAGGAGCAGGCACGTGCCGAAGCTCTGCTCAAGGAACTGCAAAACACAAAGGCCAACAGCTCGGCCGAAATTCTGCGTCTGAAGCGCGAACTGGCCACTGTGCGTGCCGTACTGCGCGACTACATTCGCCAGGTCGACTCGCTGCAGCAAGCCAACCATGCCCTTATTGGCGAACGCGACATGGCACGTGCCGATGCTGAACGCGTGCGCATGGAGAACTCCAACATTCAGGCCGAAAATTCACACCTCAACGAGCGTGTGGCCATAGCGGCACAGCTTGACGCCACGGGCATCAGCATCACGCCGCTGAAAAAGAACGGCAAAAGCGCCAAAAAGAGCAAGGATATTGCCCGCTTTGCCGTGTCGTTCACCATCACACGCAACGTGACTGCCTCGGCTGGCAACCGCACCGTCTACGTCCGTCTGCTCAAGCCGGGTCAGCAAGTAGTCAACCAAAGCGGCACATTCCACTACGAAAACCGCGCCATTGGCTACTCTGCCGCCAAAACCATCGAGTATACCGGACAGGAGGTACACGTCACACTCTACGTGCCTGTCAGCGAGTTCCTCAGCGGCGGTGCCTACTCTGCCTACATCTTTGCCGACGGACAGATGATTGGCTCTGGCAGCACTTCGCTTGCTAAATAAGTTTTATCCCAGCGTCATCACGCTACTCTACTATCAAAGGCTCATGCGCTGTTACGGCACATGAGCCTTTTATACAAGGAATAAATCCGTTAGAAACGGGACTCTCGGTTAATAGAGCCATAGGTTAACAAGCAAATATGTTATGCACCACTCTTTGCGTTCTACACAAAGTGACAAGTAACGTAAAAACTTAACCAACTTACCAATCAACCAATTCCACTAACGCGTAAAAACAAACATATCATGACACCAAATATCACCCCCGTACTGTTGCTCACAGGCTATCTGGGCAGTGGCAAAACCACCCTGCTCAACCGCATACTTTCTAACAAGAAAGGCATCAAATTTGCCGTCATTGTCAACGACATTGGCGAGGTAAACATCGACGCAAGCCTCATAGCACAAGGCGGCATTGTGGGCGAAGGCGACGACAGCCTTGTACCCCTGCAAAACGGTTGCATCTGCTGCACACTCAAAATGGACCTCGTGCAGCAACTCAGCGACATTGTGGCACAACAGCGCTTCGACTACATCGTAATCGAGGCCAGCGGCATCTGCGAACCGGCCCCCATAGCTCAAACCATCTGTGCCTACCCCAACATGTACCCTAACCTGGCCACCAAGGGCATTGCCAAACTCGACTCCGTGGTGACCGTAGTAGACGCTCTGCGCCTGCGCGACGAATTTGCTGGCGGCAACGATCTCAACAATAAGGACATGGCCGAGGACGACCTTGCAAGTCTGGTTATTCAGCAAGTAGAGTTCTGCAACATGATTTTGCTCAACAAAGCATCTGAGGTCAGCGCACAGGAACTTGACCACATCAAAGCCATTCTGCGCGAGTTGCAGCCCAAGGCCGAAATCATCACTTGCGACTACTGCGACGTAGACCTCGACCGTCTGATCAACACCAACGACTTCGACTTTGAACGCGTAGCTACTTCGGCGCGCTGGATCGAGGCCGTCGAAGGCAATGACGACGATGACGAGCACGAGCATCACGACCACGAGCACGAGCATGATCACGAACACGGACACCACCATCACCACCACGACCATGAGCACTGCCACGGCCTTGAAAACGAGGAAGAGGGCGAAGCACTCGAATACGGCATTGGCACCTTTGTATACAAGCGTCGCCGTCCCTTCAACATGGTAGAGTTCGACCAGCTCATAGCGCGTCTGTGGCCCAAGAGTGTGATTCGTTGCAAGGGCATTTGCTACTTTGGCACAGAGCGCGACATGTGTTATGTATTTGAGCAGGCTGGCAAGCAAGTGTCGCTCAGCCAGGCCGGACAATGGTATGCCACCATGCCAGCCGAGGAGTTTGAGCAGTTTAAGGCACAGAACCCCTCGGTCATGAACGACTGGGACGACACCTACGGCGACCGCATGCAAAAACTCGTATTCATTGGTCAGAACATGGACCGCGAAGCCATCGAGACCTTGCTCGACGCCTGCCTCGAACCGACTGACTAAACAATGGTTAAAGTCTCTCCAAAAACAGAGGGCAGAAAACTTTAATTACCAACAGTCAATGATTTAACAAAGGGTAAACGAACTTTCCATGTTCGTTTACCCTTTTTGTTTTCCACATTCTGCTGGTTTCAATCCACGCACCCACACAGGGGCGGCCACATGCATCTACTGCACGTTGCGTCAATCTTTTGTTTCAATCCACACACCACACAGGGTTCGACGTTTTGGGTCGTTCCTTGCATTGTAATCATGCTGGTTTCAATCCACGCACCCACACAGGGTGCGACATGCGCTCGGAGGTTAAGGGCTACAAGGATAGGGTGTTTCAATCCACGCACCCACACAGGGTGCGACTTTTTGGCGGTCGGTCTTTTGCCGAACACCGGTTTGTTTCAATCCACGCACCCACACGGGGTGCGACCCTTTTTATTTATTCAAAACTTTATATTTATGTCTGTTTCAATCCACGCACCCACACGGGGTGCGACGACTCAGGCACTGTATGTGTGGAGCAGTATTCCGGTTTCAATCCACGCACCCACACGGGGTGCGACAAGGTGCCGGTGTACACCGACGCGCAGCTGTTTGAGTTTCAATCCACGCACCCACACGGGGTGCGACTTCCGACCAACAACATCGTGATACAAGGATTTGAGTTTCAATCCACGCACCCACACGGGGTGCGACACGCGAAGTTCAGTAAAGGACTTGTCAACCTCTGAGTTTCAATCCACGCACCCACACGGGGTGCGACTTCAAACGTTCACTTTGCCGCCTCTTTCGGCCTCAGTTTCAATCCACGCACCCACACGGGGTGCGACACCAGCACCAAGTAAATCCATATACAGATAAATTAGTTTCAATCCACGCACCCACACGGGGTGCGACACACGAGGAGAAGAACGACGCCCTTTACCTTTCGTTTCAATCCACGCACCCACACGGGGTGCGACAAACTACGATATAGTTTTAGGTGATTTCAACAAGGTTTCAATCCACGCACCCACACGGGGTGCGACGAAATTGCGGCCTTATTAACAAATGAAATATATGTTTCAATCCACGCACCCACACGGGGTGCGACGGAAGCCGCCCGCGCTCTTGATGGCTGCGGCGTTGTTTCAATCCACGCACCCACACGGGGTGCGACACACACGCCAAACCATAGCCAAGGCCAACAACGGTTTCAATCCACGCACCCACACGGGGTGCGACCCACCACCGACAAGCCAGCCCCGCAAGGCTCGCTCGTTTCAATCCACGCACCCACACGGGGTGCGACTTTTTTACACTCCCCCTCAAAAATATACAAACTTATGTTTCAATCCACGCACCCACACGGGGTGCGACAGAGTTAATCTCAAATAGCAAAGACGGGTTCAATGTTTCAATCCACGCACCCACACGGGGTGCGACCAAGGTAAGTGGAAAACGACGGTCTTATGGAGAAAGTTTCAATCCACGCACCCACACGGGGTGCGACATTGGTTTAACCGTAAAAACGTGGCCAATTTACCAGTTTCAATCCACGCACCCACACGGGGTGCGACGCTGCCCAATATGTGGGGTATACGGCGCAAGTAGTTTCAATCCACGCACCCACACGGGGTGCGACTCCCGAAGGGTTTCAATTCTATGTTCCTGATGCAGTTTCAATCCACGCACCCACACGGGGTGCGACAACAGTTGATGCTCCTGGTGTGGATAAGGACGGGTTTCAATCCACGCACCCACACGGGGTGCGACGCTTACTTTGTTCAATACAGATTGCTGAAGCAAAGTTTCAATCCACGCACCCACACGGGGTGCGACCTTGCCGCTTTCAAAACTAAATCAATGCAATTTATGTTTCAATCCACGCACCCACACGGGGTGCGACACAGGGGTTGTACGTTCTTTTATAAGGACGGCGTGTTTCAATCCACGCACCCACACGGGGTGCGACTGAATTGACTAATATCGGTTACGCTGTTAAGATAGGGTTTCAATCCACGCACCCACACGGGGTGCGACGAAGTTCGTAATTGGTTCGGTGTTACGAAAGATGTTTCAATCCACGCACCCACACGGGGTGCGACCTCGGCGGGTGTAAGAGTCAAACATGTAGTCGTTGTTTCAATCCACGCACCCACACGGGGTGCGACTTTGCAATCAATACGAGCCACAAGACCATTGGACTGTTTCAATCCACGCACCCACACGGGGTGCGACAAAATAGCAAATGCCATGGGCGTGGCAGTGGAATTGTTTCAATCCACGCACCCACACGGGGTGCGACAAAGGTTAGCGAGGTTATTTATGGCACGCCTTGGTTTCAATCCACGCACCCACACGGGGTGCGACGCAGCCGAGGCACGCGCACGCGAAATTATAGCCGAGTTTCAATCCACGCACCCACACGGGGTGCGACGTCACCAACCTTCACACCGATCGCCTCGAACGTGTTTCAATCCACGCACCCACACGGGGTGCGACAAGAAAAGCTCGACTTCAATGCCGTGCAATATCAGTTTCAATCCACGCACCCACACGGGGTGCGACATTGGTTTAACCGTAAAAACGTGGCCAATTTACCAGTTTCAATCCACGCACCCACACGGGGTGCGACGGCAGCTATCAATGAGCCTAATGGCTGGTTGCTTGTTTCAATCCACGCACCCACACGGGGTGCGACCGCAGGTATTCGGATTTACAAAGAAATATAACGTGTTTCAATCCACGCACCCACACGGGGTGCGACCATCAGACAATTTAAGGTCATCGGGCGAAGATGGAGTTTCAATCCACGCACCCACACGGGGTGCGACAAACTACGATATAGTTTTGGGTGATTTTAATAAGGTTTCAATCCACGCACCCACACGGGGTGCGACCAGGCGTGACTAAAGCCTGCCCGAGTTTTGACGTGTTTCAATCCACGCACCCACACGGGGTGCGACGACTTGTGGCAGGGTGACAGCACGACGCAGACGGGTTTCAATCCACGCACCCACACGGGGTGCGACTATACGGTGGGTCAAGATATACAACACTTCCATCAGGTTTCAATCCACGCACCCACACGGGGTGCGACAATAGAAAACACAATATCTAAACTTGAAATAGAGTTTCAATCCACGCACCCACACGGGGTGCGACTGTATATTCTGCAAATGTCTGAATATCAACTTAATAAGGTAAGCATTTCGCGAAGTTAGTCAAAAAATATTGATATAATAAATGCGAGACAAAAAAATGAATATAAAATATTGAGAAACAACAACTGCGAACCTCCCATGTTTTTATGC